>Ga0187778_10001128_pt1 | contig 18856 bp, 12 predicted proteins | sample 1015_Q2_SP5_20_M_FD_132418 | JGI IMG/M metagenome (GOLD analysis project Ga0187778, IMG submission 132418) | Tropical peat soil microbial communities from peatlands in Department of Meta, Colombia - 1015_Q2_SP5_20_MG | ecosystem: Environmental > Terrestrial > Soil > Wetlands > Peat | place...
AATACGTTCGACCTCTCGACGTCGTTGAGCAAGATTTACGGACGGCATGAATTAAAGTTCGGTGGAGGCTATCGCCGCGATCAGATCAATGCAGTGCTAGGGATCGCCAGCAATGGCTTTTTCGTTCTTGCAGGCGTTCCTTCCTTCGAGGGTTTCATCTACAACGATGGTTTCGCGAATTTGCTGTCTGCCAATCCGGTAGTGTTTCTTCAAGGTGGCGGCGATTTCAGCCGCGAAATCCGCGACCGGGCTTTCAATTCCTTTGCACAAGACAATTACAAAATTACTTCCCGGCTGACGCTGAATCTTGGGCTCCGCTATGAACTGCCGCTGCCCGCGACTGAGAACAAGAATCGCATGAACCTCTTCGTTCCGGGAGCACACTCAAGCGTTATCCCCAATGCTCCAGCCGGGTTGCTTTATCCCGGCGATCCAGGAGTACCTGCCGGTTTGATACCCGCAGAGAAAACTGCGTTTGCTCCGCGTGTAGGTTTTGCTTGGAACCCGGGCGGACATGGGAAGACCGTGGTCAGCGCGGCTTATGGAATTTTTTATGAACCGTACTACACCGGTGAAAGCGGCCCGCTGCAGGATCCGGGAAGCGCTCCGCCCTATCTGAAAACCGAGCAGATCAGTTTCCCCGTAAACTCATTCTCGAATCCCTATTACGAACCAAATCCCTTTGGCGTGCCGTTCCCTGAGCCCATGACGCTGCTTGTCGCATCGCGCAACCTGCATCTGCCATACGCGCAAGATTGGAACCTAAATATCCAGCGTTCTTTTGGTGCTGACTGGCTATTTCAAATCGGATATATCGGTACTACGGGCGTAAAACTTCCTCGTTTCATCGAGGGTAATCCCGCAGTTTTCGTTCCTGGAGATAACAGTAGCGGCCCAATTTCGAACGAAAATAATGTAAACCAGCGGCGCCTATATTCCGGCTGTACGCTCGCGGACCCGAATAATTGTGTCTATAGCTCAGTAGGCGAGATTGCGAGCATTGCGAACTCAAATTACAACGCCCTGCAAACCAGCCTGCGAAAGCGATTCGGCCATGGGCTCTCGTTTCTTGCTTCTTACACCTGGTCGCATTCGATTGATGATGTTTCTTCGTTCAATATCACGGGATCGGCATCCCAACCGGTTGCGGGCGAAAACGACCTGGCCCAGAATCCGTTCAACTTGGCGGCCGAACGCGGCCCTTCCATGTTCGACTCGCGTAATCGCTTTGTGCTGAGTTACGAATGGAGTCTTCCATTCTTCCAACATTCATCGCAATGGTATGGGAAGGTTCTTGGCAACTGGCAGCTAAACGGAATCTTTACCGCGATGAGCGGGACGCCGTTCACGGTTCTCGATTCGAATGACGTTTCCCTGCAAGGCCAGGCACCTGAAATTTCCGGCTTCTCCAGCAATCGGCCAAACGTGATCGGCAACCCGAACTCCGGTCCCCGCACGGCAGCGGAGTGGTTTAACGTGAAAGCCTTCCAGCAACTGCAGCCTGATCCTCAGGGCAGATTTGAAGTGTTTGGGGACGAGGGTCGCAACGCCGTGGTGGGCCCAGGTTACGTCGACTGGGATTTCTCGGCATTCAAAAACATTCGGCTGACCGAGAGCAAAGAGCTCCAGTTCCGAGGCGAGCTCTTTAATTTCTTAAACCACACCAACTTCCGGCTGCCGGTCAGCGATATCGAATCGCCGACATTCGGACTAGTTCAGTCCGATGTAAGTCCGCGTGTGATTCAGGTCGCGCTAAAGTTTCTATTCTAGGCACGCGCGATCGATTCGCTCGCGAATATAAATTTTCCAGGAGTCTTGGCTCTTGGTTTAGTTTCGGAGAGCACGGGTGTGCCGATCCCCGTGAACACGCGGACGGCTTTAAAGAATTTAGGTTAGAAGCTACTAGCGAGCAGCTCTTGCCCATTCGATCGCGTCGTGCAGCTCACGCTCGGCGGCGCGAAGATGCTCCTCCGCCCTCGCGCCATGTCCTTCCATATCGTAGTGATTGGCAGCGCGGGCAGTTTCCATCTCGTGGATGGCTTCTTGCACATGGATGTGAACCGCATCCAGGTCGCGCCAGTCATGAACTCTTTCGGCAACCGCCATTCCCGCAACAAACGACAGACAGGTAGAAAGAACGCCGACCGCAATTGCTTTCTTCATAATTCTCCCCTCAACAAATTTGAGATTCAGTCCCTGTGCGGACGAATCCTCGACATGATCTTTGAGGGGAGATGGCCTGTCAAATGAAGCTAGTCCATGCACTTTGGTTACTGTCAAGGTTATGAGCGTCGGGACAGAAGCTCGGGCTGTATGCGACCGACCCAACTCTCAACCTGATCGATCCCAATAACACCACGGCGACCAACCTGGGAGCCGCACTTGTCCTTGAGTTGGATGATTTCGCCCAGGGCACGGGAGTCGTGGTTCCGCAACGGACCATAGCGTCTGACGGATCTGACCTCAACAACAGCTACGGCTTCGGGGCGCAGGCCTACACCGGCAAAGGCAGCTTCCCCGTAAACGCGGGCTGGGAGTTTGACTTCGTCGGGTTGCAGGATTGCTGGTGATTTCAGCGTTTGTGATTGCGCAAGATCGGCAAGGTGCTGGAGGACAGCGCGGCGAGCAACAGCATGGCGGCGTGCGACCAGAGGTTGGTGGCGGACACATTCCGGCTCATGGTCCCGCTCCGTCTAGAAACACAGCGCAGGCGCTAGCCCCAGAAAACCGCAACTACGTTGACAGGCCCGGACATCCCAACGCGCCTCATGTTGATGCGAGGAATGATCAATGGGTCGGGCACAACGGCGGCGATGCGCACTATCACCTCGATCATCCTTGGGAGCACGGTCATTTCCCGGGTGAATTCGGTCCTCATCATGTATGGCGGCTTGGTGGTGGCGGCCCCAATCGGTTCTGGTTCGGCGGCTACTACTTCAGCGTTGCACCGGCTGATATTGCCTTTTGTAATGACTGGCTCTGGGACAGCGATGACATCGTGCTGTACGAGGACCCAGACGATCCTGGGTGGTATCTCGCCTACAATGTAAGATTTGGCACCTACGTTCACGTTTTGTATCTCGGGACTTAATACCGAAAGCCCGCGTGCCTGCACCACTAGCCTAAGACGCAATCTTCCTCATCTAGGCGATGGTCGTGCATTCGGACTGGTATGCGCACTGAGAACCAAGGTTGGATTTTAAAGCGAGCCGATCCGCTCCCATCCACCGGGGTAAGTGACCACCAAGCCTAGGTCATCGACCACGATCTCCGCCGAGAATCCGTTGTTGCTTTCGTACCGATAGGTGTCTTTGGTTAGCCGTGTATAGCGTTGGGATAGTGGTTGAAGCGTAAGGTCGGGAAATTTAACCCAAGCGGCGATGACTGACTCGCTACTGCCGATTTGGAGGTTGAGACGCCGAATCGGAAGTGTGTTAGTCGCTGGCGTCACCGCAAGATCAATGTCGTCGCAGCCATGGATTTGCCGTATCTCCCGAGCCGCATTGCGCCACACCCCACGGCTCTCCACGCCGAGGCTGAGGGTCTTCACGTCGCTTCCGATTGTGCGCTCCATTTGGACTCGGTGCGTGAGCCAGTTTTCATCGCAGTAGATCTCGTAGTTCGCCAGCATAGGTCTGTGATCCTTGAGGACTCCTGCCATCGTGCCCTTCAATATCCGGCCCTCGGCGGTGTGCCAGAGGGCACAGTAATCCGTGCCACTGAGCAGCAGGTTTTTCCAGACAACCGCACGCTTGAACTCATCTGTCATTGTGAGGTGTGAACGCCGTCAAATTGTACAATTTCATTCTCGCGTGTTGGTGTGAGAGTGGCACTGCGAAATTGGGCTAACCTCATCAGTCGTATAGTGTCCATGGCCTCTACCAAAGAAATTTAGCCTGCTAAACGCAATCCGGACTCGAGAGTGGCGTTGGTAGTGACCCTATAAGCTATGCCGCGGACGTGGGTGCTCCAGCAACCGGAAGCGGCAACAGAGTACGCGTGACCAGCTGTCTCAGAAGGTGTACTTCAGTGCAAATTCGATTTCACGATTGTCCGTTGCCGTATTCGTAATCGCTGCGCCTCCTGGAACGTCTACTGCAATTAGCGACCCACCTCCCGGCAAGCCGAAGTTAGGATGATTGAACAGGTTGAAAAATTCCGCGCGGAACTCAATCTGTTGCGATTCGGTGACTTTAAAATTTTTTTGCATTGCCAGGTCAAAATCAACCAAACCGGGTCCGCGGAGATCGCCGATTTTGGCGTTTCCGAAACGATGAGCAACTTGTTGTCCCGGGGCAAGTGGTGGCGTAACGAAGGCAGCCTGATTAAACCAGCAATCCAGGGTTTGATGGCCGGGGTTGGAGCATCCGTAGATAGTTCCCTGCGCAGCGACATCGAACGCGAAGTTATACGGGTTGGCTATTTGGTCCGGACGATAACTAAAACTTCCCGTATTGCTGAAATCCGTTGACATGCTTGCATTCACCGCCTCGCCGGTTTGCGCCGTGGTAATGCCCGCTAGCTCCCAACCGCCCAGGAAAGCCTCACCGAGTCCATGCGCATCTCCCAGGAAGTGACGTCCGTGTCCAACCGGAATCTCGTAAAGATAGCTGACCGAAAGCCGATGTCGTAAATCCGGCGCTACCGGCCCGTGCTCCAAATTAGGGAAGTAGGCATTCTGCACGTATCCCCCAACATTTCCATCTGCATTCCCCAAATTCTTGGAGAACGTGTAAGCCGCTAGCATATTGAAACCGTTTGACATTCGCTTGTTCAAAGATGCCTGGAAGCTGTTGTAAAAGGACTGGAATTGAGGGTAGTCCAAAGGCAGAACCTGAGTCATGTTGGGTTGTTGGGCAAAATACCTGCGCCCATAATTGGGTTCGGTACAGTTGCTGAGATCCGGACCACAGAAGTTTGTGTCCAGGACTTGTGGTGCCTGATTAAGATCACTCGCCTCGTGATTCCAGAGATCATATGAACGCGTGCCTACATACGCAATCTGGGCTACCCAGTTTTGCGCAAACTGGTGCTGCACACTCAAATTCCACTCTAATATGCGTGGGATTAGGCGCTTCGGCCCTGTGGTTTTTACCGGGCCCATAATATTGGTCGCACTGCCCACCGGCAAGGTGGACGGAAAACCGGCGGAGATCAGCTGGGCGGCTGCAGGAATAGTTCCTGCATTAAAGTTCGCGGCATAGAACGTGAGCTGTGGAGGATTGAGGCCGAGGTCGTCGAAGATATTTGCTTCGGCCGAATAGAACATTCCAAAGGCGCTGCGCACAACGGTGTTCCGCGGCAAAGTCCAGGCGAATCCCACACGGGGGGCCCAGTCGTCTTTGTCGAACTTTACACCCGCATGTGAGACAGCGTCCGGACCGTAGGAGGTAACCACGATGGCGCGGTTGAGATCGAAGTTTCCGACGCGTCCGTTGGCTGGGGATGTCACCTCGTATCGCAGTCCAATATTAATGGTTAAATTGCGCGTGACATGAATATCGTCCTGCGCAAACTCGGCGAGATCCCAGTAGCGGGTGGGATAGAGCCCGGCCAGAAAATCCTGTTCATTGGAGATCGGAACTCCGAACAGAAGATCCGCAAGCGCATTCCCCCCATTCGCAGTAGTTAAGTCATCGGTATATCCACCACCGAATACAAACCAGCCCCGTGGGCTTGATAGCTGGAAGAAATTGCGCTGTTGGCGCCGGAAATCGACACCAAACTTCATCGAATGTTTGCCTTTGATCCAGGTCAGCGTGTCGGCAACTTGGAAGACATTTTCGAATACGTGCTCTGGCAGCCACTGCGAATCACCTAGGGATGTGAATCCGGCGAGATCAATGTTTGTAAGACCCGTGGAATTCGGATATCCGGGCCGGTTTGCATTGGGGATGCCGAGCTGGTCGCCAAGATTCTTGCCGAAGTTAAAGGGCAGAGCGTTGACCGCATAGCGGAAATACCCGCCATGTAGGTCATTCAGAAGTCGCTCGGAAAAAGTATGAGTGTAGCCAATCCCCAGATGCTGCGAGCGAGAATTGCTGATGCTCGGGCAGCAATCTGAGCCTCCGTACAGAGGCCCCAAGGGTCCGGGTTGCTGGCTACGAACGTCCCCGAAACTATACGACGTGAAAATCTGATCTTCTTCGCGGAAGCGATGATCCAGCCGGATATCGAACGAGTCCTGATCGTTCAAGTTGTTCTGATTTGCCAAATAGTTGTTCGTAAGTCCGGAGAGGTTGGGCTGAGGGTAAAAGTTCGCAATATTTGATCCAACGCCGTTGATGAGATTCGCAGGAATGACGTTCACCTGACCCTTGTACGAAACCGGAGTCCGCAAGGAAACCACGCTGCCGTCGGCGCATTGATAATTAGTCGTACTAAACGGGCTGAATATGGTTCCTGTATCGAAAGTGTCGGCGGGGCTAGGAGTAGGGCAAGGCGAAAACGTTTGTCCCGTCAGCCGGTCACTGAAGTCTCCTGTCCTCTCGGCCATCGTTGGCACCGTCGACAAGAACGGGATGCTTTGCCGCAACCGCGAACCCTGGTAATCAGCGAACCAAAACGTGTGGTTCCTCTGGATTGGGCCACCTAGAAAGCCTCCGAACTGGTTTCGCTTGTAAGGTTCTTGGCCCTGATTGAAGTAATTAACAGCATCCAACTTGTCATTGCGGATGAACTCGTAAACTCCGCCATGGAGTTGGTTGGTGCCGGACTTCAACACAACATTAACGGCAGCGCCGCCACGCCCGAACTCCGCGCTCATCGAATTCTCTTCGGTCTTGAACTCCTGAATGGCATCGGGTGGGGGCAGCACGATGACGCCACCCAATCCGAATTCGTTATTGTCCACACCATTGAGCAAGAAATTGTTATTTGAAACCCGTAGGCCATTAACCGAAATCGCCTCATCGGCACGTTCATTCTCAAACACGCCGCCGCTGACGTTGCTTCCTGTCTGGCCCCCGTTGGCTCCGGGACCGAGGTAAGCAAGCTGAATGAAATCTCTGCCATTCAGAGGTAGTTGAGAAATCCGCTGTTCCGTTTCCACAGTGCCGAGCGAAGAGGCTTCGGTTTGCAGCAGTGGTGCGGCACCTTCCACTTCGACAGTTTCCGAAGTCGCGCCAACTTTGAGCACCAGGTCAACTCGTACGCTCTGGTTCACTGTGACATCCGCCTTCGGTTGGACAGTTTTTTCAAAACCTTGCTTAGTCGCGGAAACTGAATAAGTGCCGATGCGCAACAACTTGGCGCTGTAATTGCCCTCACCGTCAGTCGTAAGGCGGATGGGTTCGCCAGTTTCGAGGTTAACGATTGTGATCTGCGCATTTGAGATTCGTGCTCCTGTGGGATCGGTTACGGATCCGACAATGGCGCCACGATCCACCTGGGCGATGGCGGTGGCATTCAGCATTACCATACAACCAACGCATACCGACAATGGAAGCACGAGACGGACACAACGCATAAGGCCCCCTAAGCAGAACACCCGAGCTGACCACGCTACGGTCTCGTAGTCGCACCATTGCTTACACCTACGGGAGAACACTGTCAAGACAGAAGCAAACGTGCCGATGGGAGAAATTTCCGTTCGACGAAAAGCCGATTTTCCGCTACCTTGGACAGCTCGGCAGAAACAAAACGCAGGGAGGATCAGTAATGCGTCACGCTGTGATTTTCTGTTTGGTTTTGATTTGGTCGACAGCTGTTACTCAAGCCCAGCAAACGCGTCTGGAGCACCTCCAGAGCAAGACCATCCTAGTATTCACTCCTCATCCTGATGATGATGTATTTGGCGCTGGAGGCACGATCGTGCTTCTCAACCGCAATCACAATAAGGTGTACATTGTCGTTTACACCAATGATGACAAAGGTTCATACGATCCGGAGATGAACTCTCAGCGTTTGGCGCAAATCCGGCGTTCGGAGCAGGAAGCATCCGAAGGACAGCTGGGCACGCCCAAAGAAAACATTTTGTGGATGGGCTACGACGATGGCATGTTGGAATACGCACCGCAACCGAAGCTGACCGAGGAGGCTACCGCGATCATTCGCCGTATACGTCCCGATGTCTTACTAAGCGTCGATCCCGGGCAATGGTACGAACGCTGGCACAAGACCGATCACCGTATGGCTGCATTTAACACCATCGACGCTGTGCGCGCTGCCGAATTTTGGCTTTACTTTCCCAACCAGAAGCTGCAGCAGGGATTGCAGCCATATCAAGTTCCTGAAATGTATTTCTTCTATCCTTCACCACAGGAATCAAACTATTTCGTCAACATTGACGACGTGGCAGAGTTGAAGTTTGATGCCGCGGCAAAGCAGGTCAGCCAATTCGAGCCTGCCGTGCACAAATATCGGGCTGATTGGGACCCGGGAGACCTTGCGAAAGCCAAGGACGAAATGCGTCATGAGCAACCGCGCAAGGACGGACACTACGTGGAAGCGTTTCGCTATGCCGCAGGGTTCAATCAATACTAAGAAATTAAGGAGGACCGTAATGTCTGGACTGGCATTGCTAGGAGGCAGCAAGGCAAAAGGTAAGCCGTTTCCAGCATGGCCCCATTACGACCAGAAAGAAGAGCAGGCACTGAAAGACGTTCTGGAGAGCCGCCTATGGTGGCGTACTCCCGGGACCAAAACTCTTGACTTCGAACGCGCGTTTGCCAGCTTTCATGGAGCTCGTCATGGCATTGCGGTAACAAACGGAACTGCGGCGCTAGAAGTGACGATGGCGGCTCTCGGTGTTACGGCTGGCGACGAGGTCATTTTGCCGAATTTCACTTTTGTCGCTACCGCGAGTGCTGTTTTGTTTGCTAACGCTTTGCCAGTGCTTGTGGATGTGGACCCGGAGACCTACTGTATCGATCCCGATTTGGCGGAGGCTGCGATTACTCCTCGCACTAAGGCAATCATCGCAGTGCATATGGGCGGTCATCCTGCGGATCTCGATCGCCTGACCAAAATCGCCAGACGCCATAAACTCGCCTTAGTTGAGGACTCCTCCCACGCACACGCCAGCGAATGGCGTGGTCAGCGCATTGGCACCTTTGGCATGGCTGGCACCTTTAGCTTTCAATCCAGCAAGCTGATTACTGCCGGCGAGGGTGGAATTATTATCTCCAACAATGACAAATTCGAAAAGCAGGCGCGTTCAGTGCACGACTGCGGACGCATGCCTGGCGAATGGTTCTACAGCCACTTTATTTACGGATCGAACTATCGCTTGAGCGAGTGGCAGGGCGCGATCTTGAATTCCCAATTGACCCGTCTTGAGGAGCAGACCAGACGTCGACATGAAAACTCACGGCTATTGGATCGTTTGCTACGAGAAATTCCAGGCATTACTCCGCAGAAGATTGACGAACGCTGCACGCGCAATGGTCAGTACGCGTACATTTTCCACGTGAATAAGAAGGAATTTGCAGGGATCTCGATTGAACGCTTCATTGAGGCTATGAATGCGGAGGGTATCCCAAATCAGGCAAGCTATCCACCTCTACATCAGTTGCACATGTTTCGAAATGGCAATTACCTTAAACGCCTCTGCGGCAAGCAAGCGAAAGAAAAACATCTGTTTCTGAAGCAAAAATTTCCCGCAACAATGAAAGCGGCCTGGGCAACGGTGTGGATCCCGCAGCCGGCTCTGCTAGGTGATGAAGAGGATATGCAGGAGATAGCATCCGCCCTCAACAAGATTCAGAGAAACGCAAAAGAGCTTGCCAAGTTGAACTGACACTCGGGACCATGGTCGAACGAATCTTCTACCAGGGCTGGAGCAATGCCTACAAATTGTCCAATGGCATCGTCGATCTGATTGTAACCGCCGATGTCGGTCCGCGAATCATTTCGTACTCATTTCACAACCGAGAAAATCTGCTTCATGAGATTGCGGAGGACGCTGGCAAAACTGGCAGTTCGGAGTTTCGTCTTTACGGCGGCCACCGGCTGTGGGCTTCTCCGGAAGTAGAACGAACATATTACCCTGACAACTTTCCTGTTGAGGTGGCTCAGCATGGCACCGCGACTAGGTTCAGAGCACAGCCAGAGAACTTGCCGCCAGGTACTGGTCTTCAGAAGGAACTCGAAATCAAGCTGTCGGCAACCGGATCCCAGGTTCAGATCACGCATCGACTAAGAAACCACGACAAGCGTTCCACGCGGCTTGCTGCGTGGTCGCCAACCATAATGGGGGCTGGTGGGCGCGCTATTTTGCCGTTGCCTCCAAAGGTTCCGATGGACAAGGACCATTACTTGTCAGTTGGCGTATTCGGCATCTGGTCCTACACCGATTTCGCCGATCCGCGCTGGACATTTGGCACAAGCTACATCCAGCTGCAACAATCAGCGAGTCCAAGCGGGCGCTTTAAAGAGCAGATGGGTGGTATCTACAACACCGCCGGGTGGGGCGCTTATTTCAGGAATGGCTATCTCTTCATAAAGCGTGCAACTGTAATCGCTGGTGCTCAATATCCGGACTTTGGATGCAACTTCGAAGTCTTTACCAACCTAGAGTTTATCGAACTAGAGACTCTAGGACCTCTAATCGACTTACAGCCTGACCAGACGGTGCAACACGTTGAGCATTGGTGGCTGTTTGATGATGTGCCCTCCGGAAAGGACGATGCGTGGATTGATTCAACCATCGTTCCCCTGGTTAATCAGGCGGTCGTGTCACAGCCCTGATATTGGGTCACGAAATTTGACGCGAAGCAATCGGTCTTCTAATATCGCCACTTCAATCTGAACCGAAGCGAGGTCTCCTTCTACGGCGAACCTTCGAGCAGCGGTGATCGGCGCAGGTTTTGTGGGACGAGCACACATCGAAGCACTGCGGCGCTTTGCAATTCCAATCCAGGGCCTGTTGGGAAGTTCACTGACGAGGACGAAACAGGTATGCGAAGCCCTGGACATCGCGCGTGCGTACGGATCAATGGAAGAGCTGGCCAGCGACGAATCAGTGGACGTGGTGCACGTCTGCACTCCCAACCATCTTCACTTCCGCCAGGCCAAAACAGCACTTGACGCTGGAAAGCATGTCATGTGTGAGAAGCCGCTCGCCATGAATACACAAGAAACCGCGGCTTTGGTACAACTCGCGGTCAAGAAAACAAAAATTGGAGCCGTTACCTACAACCTCCGCTATTACCCGCTTTGCCAGCAAGCGCATGCGATGGTCAAGCAGGGTACGATCGGTGAACCGCGGATTGTTTACGGCACCTATTTGCAGGACTGGTTGCTTTATCCAAGCGACTGGAACTGGCGACTGGACCCCAATCTCGGAGGTTCGATGCGATCCGTCGCCGACATCGGCACCCATTGGCTCGACCTCATCTCCTGGATCAGCGGACGTAAGGTGGTAGAGCTCTGCGCTGATCTGGCGACCGTCATCCCAGTGCGCCAGCGGCCAAAAGGTCCTGTGGAAACTTTTAAAGCTGCCGATGAAACCGCGACCGAGCCGACTCGGATGACAACTGATGACTACGGCTCCATCTTGTTACATTTCGAAGCGGGACTTCGCGGGGTCCTGACCGTGTCACAGGTGAGCGCCGGACGCAAGAATCGCATGTGGTTCGAAATTGACGGATCCGAGGGGTCGCTCGCGTGGAATCAAGAGCAACCCAACGTCCTCTGGATCGGCAGCCGAAAGGAAGCGAATCGATGCCTGATAAAAGATCCGTCATTAATGGATCGTGAAGCGCGTGGATATGCCGCATATCCTGCTGGCCATGCGGAAGGATATCCCGACACCTTTATTCAGCTTTTCAAGGATGTTTATCAATACATCGCTGCCGGGGATTTCAATACGCCACGCCTGTTTCCGACCTTTGAAACCGGTCATGAAGAGGTTAGTCTCTGCGAACTGGTTGCCCTCAGTGCACGTGAGCGGCGTTGGGTGCAAGCATCGCGATGAGGCCTGGGTAGTTAGTTGGACCTCACCAGAAGAACGGGAGGAAGTATGGGGAGATATGTTTGTACGCGTGCGATCTTTAGCTTTATAGCTGCCTTCTTGTATCTGTTCTTAGCTCCGATCGTCTCTCCCTGTGAGACGGTGCACCATGTTCCTGACCACGTTCCCCCCAAGCGATCGTCGCAAATTCACGATGGTTTCGGCATAAACTCCGACCTGCCGCGAGATCCCTATCTCCCCTGGGACCGTTGGTGGTGGACGCGGATGTTTGACGCTGGCTTTAAGTGGGCTCGCATTGGGCAATATGAAAACAGCTCGGATCGTACTAGCTGGGACTGGATCGAGCAGAAGCGGGGTGTCTTCTCCAGTTCGCAAGAGCTCGAGGACTTCATCGATTCGCTGGTGGATAACGGTATCCAAGCGCAAGTGCAATTAATTTATGGAAACGTCATGTATACGTCGCCGAGCGGCAAGCTGCCCGATGTAAGTACGCCAGAACCTGGGTCATTTCATAATGACGATCGAAGTCTCTATTCGGTCTTTTGGCCGCCGATCACACCAGAGCAGATTGCGGCTTTCGACCGCTACGCGGCATGGATGGTAACCCATTTTCACGATCGGGTTCATTATTGGGCATTGTGGAATGAGCAGGACATCGGGTATTGGAATCCCTGGGGCAATCCCGAGCAATTTGGGAGACTGCTAGCTCCATTTGTCGAGACCGTACACCGTGCTGATCCGCAGGCGAAAGTGATTTATGGAGGGCAGGCTGACCCAACGCGAGAATTTACGCAACGCGCTTTTGACACCTGCCAGTGTGCTGCCGGCATTGACGTGTATGCCTATCACACATATCCGGGTTACGGTCAAAATTTGAATCCGGAAAGCATGGATTATGGCGCTTACCAGAATGAATCCCCGCGTGTTTTGCGCGAGCTCGTAAAGCACTATCCGGGCATAAAGGCCGATATCCCGTTCTTTGATGATGAATTCAACTCCATTCCTTCATGGGTAGGCTCAGATGAGTCCGTGCAAGCAAAATATGTTCCCAGAGGTTTCGTGTACAACCTGGCTGCGGGCGTAAAGACATTTGTTTGGCTATTGGCGGCGGGAACCGATGGTAATGAGTACGACGATTTCGGTATTATTCACGGCCTGACAAATTCGGATAAAGACTTCAGTCCTCGGCCAGTTTTCTATGCACTACAAAACACGAATGCGCTGTTCTCGGACACAAAATTCGATCCTTCGATCGAGATTGGCGGTCCCGAACTCCCGGCGTTGCGCCGTCAGGCCGGGTTTCCGTTCCTTGCATACGGCTTCCGCTCGGATAAGGGAAAAGCTATCGCGGCGTATTGGTTGGCAGCTCATAGTCTGCCAGGCAATGTCTTCCCGCCTTTTTATGCCACGATGTACTTAAAGAACACAGGTATTCAACACCCGGTCTTGATCGACGTTGTTTCCGGTGAGATCAAGCCTGTTTCTTGGAAGCCTGGCACGACCGACACCTTGCAAGCGTTGCCAATCAGGGACAGCATCATGGCGGTCGCGGATGAGGACTATTTTGACTGGCCCGTACTGCCAGAAGCTCCCAGCTCGTTGAAGCTTTCGCTCAGTGGCAATTCTGTGCGATTAACCTGGCAAGTTCACGGTGGCAACCCCACGGCCATTAAAGTTGAGCGCAAAATCGAGGATGGGAAAGATGCGAACCAATTCTGGACTGAGATCGCTAAACTGCCGGCTACAGCTTCCGCGTACAGCGATGCCACTGTGACGCCACGTGAAAACGTCGTCTACCGCGTGCGTGCCAGTAACACTGCCGGGGAATCGGCATATTCCAACCTCGTCAGAGCTGCCCTTCCGGCTATGAAATGATCTCCATCGATGTCTCTCGCCATAGCACGGCGAAGTGAACTTGGCCAAGAGTGGGAATATGGAGAAGTAAAGTTTCCGCAGGTCAACGTCAAAAAATCTTGGAACTTGAGTTATAGTCCTCCGGAATTCATAAAATGGAGCGCCACAACTTCTGTTGGTGAGAGCACCTGATTGGCAGAGTGCTCGCGCACCCACGGGCGACATCAGGACAACAAGAAGGACCAGGCTCAAGGGAAACCGACCGTAATTCAGCAGATCACCCCTTGTCTGTACTTCATCATCGTAATAATATTGCGAGCACCCACTTCCAATAGGCCCCAGTCGCCACTTCATTATTATTGACGTGTTATTGTGTATCGCCGAAGCGGATCAGCTGTCGCTTCTGTGGTCGCTTTGTTGTTGATATGGGGCGTTGTTGATGTTGTTACTCCACCGAGGGCTGAGGCGACTGATTCTATGAGGATTGCAGCACAACGCATACCCACGAACGGGTTCGGCGCCGCACCTGATCGAGCATCTCGAGTTGTCTCCATCCAACCTGGCGCCCCATTAGAAAGCTGCGAAATCCGCAACCTGGTTGTGGTACCCGACCATGGTGGTGCGTGCAATCACGATTCAGATTCAGAAGCCGCATTCCGCATTGCGAGCACAGGCCACAACTCTCTGCAAGCGCTTTTGGCCGTTGCTTCCCTGCACCAGCAGTTGCCCGCGGAGACTGCGGGAAAGCACGAGACTGCTGAAGAATCTCTTAGAAATTCGCCATTCGTTCTCGATGAGGTCTTGCAACTGGTCGCGGAACATGCTCTGAAGGTCACAGGTGCTGCTGGAGTCGCCATTGCTCTTGCTAACGATGACGCATTTCGCTGCTGTGCTTCAGCTGGAAGTGCTATCCCGGACCGCGCCATCAACCTGGATCCGATATCGAGATTTTCTGGAGCATGCCTGGTTTCAGGGAAGATCATGTATTGCGTCGACACCAAAGTCGATTCGCGTGTGGACCAGGAGGCTTGCCTAAAATTGGGGGCACGCTCCATCGTGGCAGTGCCGCTTACGGCAAAGCAAACGACAATTGGTCTGATCGAAGCTTTCTTTACCGAACCTTACCGATTCAGTGATGAGGGCGTGCGGGCTTTGAGCATGCTCGCAGAACTGATTCCGTCAACCATTGTGGGAAAAGAACAGGATCGGCTGGCGGCAGTCTCTCGCCAGATCTTGTGCAGACGAGGTGAAACTTCAACTGGGTCGGAAGCTGAGACTCCGAAACAAGTACCTAACGCCGAAAATTTGGCTGAGAAGCCAGGGCCAACAACAGTCCCCAGCTTTTCCTCACAGTATGCGACCCCGGGGGTTCAACGGCCTCGGCGGCTTGTGCCTGAGGTCGTGATTGCAATTATTTTGTTTTCCATCGCACTGGGATTCGGCATTTGGTGGAAGATGCGTGCACCAGATTCCACGAGCGCAGCTCAACCGTACGTATCGCCGCTAGCAGAGTCGGCGCACCCCCATACGCAAGACATTTCGATGCTGACGTCCTCTCAGCAACACGCGGCTCCGGCGGTGAAGCAAGATTCTGGCGAAGCAGCAACCGTCGCACAAGCTGCTCTTTCAGAAGTAACTGATGTTCACTATCGGCCGTCGGCCGATTCGAGTACGGTCACCATCGACTTAGACCATGGGGTTCAGTATAAGGCTCATCGCCTCACTCATCCCGAACGTATTTACCTTGATTTGTATAACACGCGCTTGACGAGGAAGCTGCTTAAGAGAGACATGGAAGTCGGGGACAAAATCATCAAGCGTGTTCGGACGGGGGAGCCGATGGCGGGTACTACTCGACTGGTCTTGGAATTAGCGGACCTTTCGCATTTTTCTGTAAACCTCAAGACTAATCCATGGCGATTGGTAATTCAGCTGCGAAGAACTGCTCGTTAATTCGATCCGCCGCGCGTGTGATTCCTACAACTTATCAGGATGAGGTGCAGAGGACGGTTTTATTGCTGCGCAATACCTGGTTGGGCTCGTACATCTGCAAGGTGTAGGTGTCGAGAAGGATGAGAGCGCTGCTTATTATTGGCTCAGGATGGTGGAGGAAAATTTCCGCGAGCTGCAGCAACGCACTCATGCTCTAACCGAGGAGCTCAGATCTGGGATGAAAGCCGGTGAAGTGGAGAAGTTAGAGCACAGCATCGCCTCAGCCGTACAACGCACCCGGTTCATGGGTACCAGCCCACCTTCAGTACTCATGAAACGGAACGCCGCTTCAACTTCTATTGGCCGGAGCGCATAGGCATCAACTTGAACTATGCAACCTGGGCGAACTTGCCCTCGCGATAAGCGGACAGATAGCCTCTGCAGCACCTATCTTTGCCTAGCAGCGCCTCTGCCGCCATGATGTTCATCATCAATTGCCGGTCACACGGATCGACGATAGCTGCATCCAGACCGTGCGACATCAGCAACAGAAGGAACGCTTCGTTAAGCAGTTTGCGAAGTGGAAGGCCGAACGAAACATTGCTCACGCCGGCGCTCAGGTGAACGCCCGGATATGCCGCCGCAACTTTCGTCACAGCAGCGAGCAGGTTCTGGCCGTGCGGGCCGGCGGCAACGGGCAGAACGCACAGATCGACGTAAATGTCGGCCAACGCGAATCCCTCTGCCGTGAGGCGATCGATCAGACGGCTGGCGGTGGCAACTCGATCTTCCACACCAGTGGGCACTCCCGCTTCCGAGGTACAAAGCGCAATCAGCTTGGGATGATGTTCCTTGAGCATGGGCAGCATGGTCCAGCGTGCCGGCTCGTCGCTGAGCGAGTTGATCATCGGCCGCTGCTTGCAGAGAGAAAGTGCTTTCATCAACGCTTTCGGGTCGGCGCTGTCGAGGCAGAGGGGAATGTCCACGACTCCCTGAACGAGATCCACAAGCCAGCTTAGAAGCTCGGCTTCCTGGTTCGGAAGATCCCCATTCAGGTCGAGCATGTGTGCTCCGGCCTTGGCTTGCTTGCGCGCGAGATCTTGGAAGAATTCAGCATCTCTCCGTTGTGCCGCTTCCCCGACTTTCTTTCGGGTGCAGTTGATAAGCTCTCCGATAATCAGCATGAGTTATCGTCCTTGGTGATCTTGGCGAAATCAATTCTCTTGCCAGCGTTATCCAGACCGGCAAAACGATTGACCAGCGCATTTGTACGGTCCAGACTCCAGTCGCGGGCCGGAATCAGGATGTGAGCGAACTTCTTGGGATCGTCGCCGACGGCTAGCGCTCCGAGGTAGATCTGATTCCAGATGCAAGGCTGCTCTGGGCGATCCTCGCAAGTCCCATCTACTCTGGAGCCTCCACAGGGTCCGTTGCGCAACTCCTTAAAGCAACCACGCATAGTGCAGCCGACATAGTTGAGATGGTCTTGCATGCAGTCTCCACAGCTGATGCAGCCCAAAGCCGCCTTCCGATAAAAGGTCGATGGGGCAAGAAGTGTGCGCCACAGCCTATGCCGCCACGAACCTGTCGTCGCCTGGCTTTTTAATCGCGTGCCGAAGAAGCGTGCTCCAAGAGAGCCGTCTTGAATGGCGTGACAGTAAATCGATTCCGACATGCGCTGAACGAAAGACGGGTGCGGCTTGGTTCGGGTGGTCTGATAGTCGCCTGTGGCATCGCTAAAGCCGTCTTGGCCTAGGGGCAAGAGGTAGAACTCGTTTGGATAGGTAAAAATCAGTTCATCCATCCGCCCGCGCCAATCTTTACCGATCGCGGAGGCACGCTCGAGGATTGTCATGAAGTCCGCGTGGGAAAGTCCGAAGCCACCAATGTGGGCGCCGGAAAAGCCGAGATCTTCGACTGCGGCCACCATCAGCGCAGCACGTTCCAACCTCTGCGGTTTCTTCTTACCCTCCAGGCTTCTGATGAACTCCTCGGTGACGATACAGCCGGCTAATTTTCCCGACTGCATCATGCGCGCGATCTTGGCGGTGGGCACGTAGACATTCGCCAGCAGAGGCAGATGGCCCATGCCTTCTCGCGCCATGTACTGTTTCAACTCATAAAGTTTGCGGAGATTGTAACCAATCTGGGTGATGATGAATTGCGCGCCAGCAGCAACCTTCAGTTGCAGTTTGTAGAGTTGCATCAGGAGATCTGGTTCGCGAACCTTGTAAGGATTTACGACTGCACCCGCGAAGAAATCAAAAGGCGTGCATGCCACCTTTGGTTCTGATTCCCCCAGCACGCTGCCGCGCAAGCTGCGAAGCAGGTAAAGAATGAGCACGGAATCCAGATCATGAACGGGTTTTGGCTTCCCCGCGAATCCCTCGTTTCCTGCATCGCCGGTGAGGGCCAGGATGTTCTCAACTCCAATCCGCGCCAATGCGTGAAGCCTCCCCTCCAGAAAGGAGCGGTTACCATCTTTACCACTCAAGTGTGCAATCGGCGTGAGATTGTGCTCGAAGACGTAGGACGCAAAAGCTTCCGGAGGTAGCGCGGGGTTCCCTCCAGGAAGGTCCGTCAGGCTGATGACCTTAATCCCCTCAGGGTGCCCGGACGCCTCTTTCACAAACTTTTCCGCTTCGCCTGCGTTGTGATCGCGACCCAGTACGACCTCAGCGGTGTACACGAATTCACCGTTCTGGAGAGCTGATCTGAAGTAGTTCGGCCTGCTATTGCTCGCAATTGGCCCCTTGTCCACAGCTTCGTGCGGACGACCTTCCATAACTGGCTCCGGGGTTTACACGTCGTACGATCACATTTATTTCAACATCGGAAAGTTACTGGGGACAGTGACAGCAATCACTAACAACCGGCAGTATTCAGCTTGAGTTTTGGTGCACTCGACTCTGAGACCCGTTGAAAGCTTTGATGAGGCGATCCCGTTCACAGCCCATCTTGAAGGACACCTGAAGGAATGTCAGTGACGACACCCAGACTCTGGCAGTTTGTCAGTTGATGTTAAATCTCTATATATTACGCAATATAAAAAGGCGCCCACTTTTGCGATAGGTTGTGTGTTCGCATCGCCAACCTAGCGAAGAGGAGCGCCTCTATGCGTGAAGAAAAGTATATCGGCATGGACGTTCATCAGGC
>Ga0187778_10001129_pt1 | contig 18848 bp, 18 predicted proteins | sample 1015_Q2_SP5_20_M_FD_132418 | JGI IMG/M metagenome (GOLD analysis project Ga0187778, IMG submission 132418) | Tropical peat soil microbial communities from peatlands in Department of Meta, Colombia - 1015_Q2_SP5_20_MG | ecosystem: Environmental > Terrestrial > Soil > Wetlands > Peat | place...
AGGCCGCCGATGCCGGCGGCCAGCCCGGCCTTGAGCGACGACTTCCCGAGCGACGGCGACACCGTCTGCTTGTTGATCTGGACCAGGCGCACGGGCAGGGCGCCGTAGTTGAGGGCGAGCGCCAGGTTCTTGGCCCCGGCCTCGGTGAAGTTGCCGCTGATCTGGCCCTTGCCCTGGAACGAGCTGAAGGTGCTCTGGGTGGGCTGGATGATCGGCGCGCTCTGGACCTGGGCGTCGAGGTCGATGGCCACCATGGCGTGGAAGTTCTGCTGGGCCACCTGGTCCCAGCGCGCCGCGCCGTTGGCCGTGAGCGTGTACTCCACCGCCCACTCCCCCGACTGGAGGAACACCGCCTGGGCCGACGCCACGGAGGTGCCCGTCAGCTGGGCCGGCCCGCACACGTAGCGCTGGCTCGCGCCCCCCGAGCTGGGGATCGACACCAGGAGCACCGTGCGATCGGCGAGGTCGCCGTCAGGGGTGGTGGCCCGGAAGGCGCTGAACTGCGGGTCGGGACCGATGTTGTTGGACGTGTAGCCGGCCGAGGCGGCGGAGTTGGGCTGGACGTTGAGGTTGGCGGCCGTGGTCTGGTACTGGGCCCCGCACTGGGGGAGCGGTCCCGTGTTGCCCAGCGTCGTCGTGCCCGTGTAGGGGCCGGCGAGGCACAGGACCGGGCGGAAGTAGAGCTGGGCCGTGCGCCCGATGGCGGCGATGATGGCGTTGGGGTTCTTCACGCCGGGAAGCTGGACCACGACGTTGTTGCCCTGCGACTGCACAGTCGCCCCCGACGCCCCGAGCGCGTTGACCCGGTTCGTGATGATGCTCACCGTGGTGTTCATCTCGCCCGACGAGATCGGGTGCGCGGGCTGGTAGATGACCTCGGCCCCACCGGCCAGGTCGAGGCCCAGCTTGGGCGACCACCCGGCGGCGAGGCAGGCGACGAGCACCACGGCGGCGAGGCCCACCGTGACGAGCAGCGTGACGAGGAGACGCCGTTGCTGGTGCACGGCTACCCGCTCTCGCCGGAGTGGGCCCCGTCCCCACCGCGGCCGTTGTCCTCGGGTGTCACGCCCCCGTGCCCGTTGCCCGATGCCGGCGGCGAGCCGTGCGACCCCTCGTCACCCCAGTCGTCGCCGTCGTGGACGTCCCACTCGTCGTGCTCCTCCTCGACGGGCGGGGGCTCCGTCAGCCGCCGGGCGATGGTCGAGCGCAGGACCGTCACCCGGCTCCCGGGCGCGGTCTCCAGGACGACGCGATCGCCGTCGATCTCCACGATGGTCCCGAAGATGCCTGCGCCGGTGAGGATCTCGTCGCCCACGTCCAGCGTCATCATCTCCTCGCGCTGGCGCTTGGCCTGCTGGGCGCGGGGCCGGAAGAACAACAGCCAGGCGAGGACCCCGATGAGCACGAGCGGCAGGAGGCTGGCCAGGGTCCCGGCCGCGGAGGGCTTGGCCGACGAGCTCGAACTGGCGGCCAGGAGGACGGCGAAGGCCGCGGGTTGCATGGTCATCACGTGGTGGTCTCCGGCGGGCGCCGGCCGTGCGCCGACGGGCTCCGAGCGCACGACCTTAGCCGAGCCCCTGACGCCCTCCCGGGCACGGGACCGACCGCGCTCGGGACGCCCTCACCACAGCGACGGTGCGGCCGCCGCCGGGGCCGACCGGGCGGCGCCGGGCGGGGCGTCGGCGGCCACGCCGAGGTGCTCGAACGCCCTGGGCGTGGCCACCCGGCCCCGGGGGGTGCGCTGGATCATGCCCTGGCGCAGGAGGAACGGCTCGTAGGCCTCCTCGACGGTGTCGGGCTCCTCGCCCACGCACTGGGCCAGGGTCACGAGCCCCACCGGCCGGCCGTCGAAGCGGCGGCACAGCGCGTCCAGGATGGCGCGGTCCACCTTGTCGAGACCGAGCCCGTCCACCCCGAAGAGCTCGAGGCCATCGCCGGCCAGCGCCGCGGTGACGGCACCGTGCGCCCGGACCTCCACGTAGTCGCGCACTCGCCGGAGCAGGCGGTTGGCGATGCGCGGGGTGCCACGGGCGCGCGCCGCGATCACCGCCGCGGCGTCGTCGTCGGTGTCGATCCCCAGGATCCCCGCGGCCCGTCGCACGATGGCGCGCAGGTCCTCGGGCTCGTAGAGGTCGACGCGCCCGACGAAGCCGAAGCGGTCCCGCAGCGGGCCCGTGAGCAGGCCCGCACGCGTGGTGGCGCCGACGAGGGTGAAGCGCGGCAGCTCCAGCCGGATGGAGCGCGCCGTGGGGCCCTTGCCGATCAGGATGTCGAGCTGGAAGTCCTCCATGGCCGGGTAGAGGACCTCCTCCACCGCCTTGGGCAGACGGTGGATCTCGTCGATGAACAGCACGTCGCCGTGCTGGAGGTCGGTGAGGATGGCGGCGAGGTCGCCGGTGCGCACCAGGGCGGGGCCCGAGGTGACGCGAAGACCGACCCCCATCTCTCCGGCGACGATGCCGGCCAGGCTCGTCTTGCCGAGGCCCGGTGGCCCCGCGAACAGCAGGTGGTCGACCGGCTGGCCGCGCCGGCGGGCCGCCTCGATGACGATCTCGAGGTGCTCGGTCAGCTGGGGCTGGCCGAGGAATTCGTCGAGGCGCCGCGGGCGGAGCCGGACCTCGTCGGCCAGGTCCGCGGGGTCGGCGACAGGGTCCACCGGCCGCGTCCCCGACGAGCCCGGCGGCCCCTCCTCGACCTCGGCCCCGGCGGCGGCGCCGCCCACGACCTCGCGCCGCGCCGTCATCGGGCACCGGCCAGCTCGCGCAACGCGGCCCGCAGCATCTCCTCCACCGCACCTTCGGGCGGTGCCACCTGCAAGGCGCGTCGGATCTCGTCGGGGCCGTAGCCGAGCTCGGCCAACGCGGCGCGCACCTCGCTGCGCGCCTCACCCGCCGCGCCGGGCAGCGCGGTGACGACGGGGAGGTCGTCGCCCGGCGCCAGCTTCGAGCGCAGGTCGATCACGAGGCGCGCCGCGGTCTTGCGCCCCACGCCGGGCACGGCACACAGCGCGGCCAGGTCCTCGGTGGTCACCGCCCGCACCAGCTCGTCGGGCGAGAACACCGACACGATGGACAGGGCCAGCGCCGGGCCCACGCCGTGCGCCCCGAGGAGGGCCTCGAAGCAGCGACGCTCCTCGGTGGAGACGAAGCCGTAGAGCACGATGGCGTCCTCGCGCACGTGGGTGTGCACGTGCAGCGCGAGGTCGGCGCCCGGGTCGCCGGCGGTGGCGAGGAGGCGGGGCGGCACCGACACCCGGTAGCCGACCCCGCCCACGTCGAGCAGCAGCTCCCCCTCGGCGGTGCGCGCGATCACCGAGCCCCGGAGCCAGCCGATCACGACGGCACCCTCGGCCTCGGCCCGGCCCCCGCCCCTGCCCCCGCGCTCGACAGGGCGCGCCGCAGCGGCTCGGCGGCGAGATGGCACACGGCCAGCGCCAGGGCGTCGGCGACGTCGGGCGGACGCGGGGGCTCGGCCATGCCGAGCTGGGACGCCACCATCCGCTGCACCTGCTCCTTGGTGGCGCCGCCGTAGCCGACGACCGCCATCTTCACCTCGTTGGCCGTGTACTGGACGACGTCACAGCCGGCCGCCGCCGCGGCGACCAGGGCCATCCCGCTGGCCTGGCCGGTGGCCATCGCCGTGCGGGCGTTGGTCTGGAAGAAGACCCGCTCCACGGCCACGGTGTCCGGCCGCAGCTCCTCAAGCAGCGCCTGCAGCTCCCGGAGCAGGTCGCGCAGGCGCTCGGGCAGGGGCACCGCTGGGTCCGAGGACACCACGCCGCCGGCCACCGCCTCGAGGCGGCCCCCGCGCTTGCGCACCGCGCCGTACCCGCAGCGCGACAGGCCGGGGTCGACCCCCAGTACGAACATGCGTTCGACCCTAGCAACGGGCGTCGCCTGCGGGGTGGATGGCCGGCCCGGCCCCGATCGGGCGGGCGGGGCTGGCCCGGCGCCCTGGCGGCGGCTACGAGACGGTGAAGGCGGGCGACGCGGCGCGGCTCTCCGACGCGGCCTGGGCCCCGCTCGAGAAGGTCCACGAGGCCACCGCCGTGTACGTCCCCCCCTGCGCCTGGGGCCACTGGAGGCTGACCGTCGCCCTGGTCCCGGCGTTGAGCACGCCGCTGGGCAGCGAGGCGCACTGCACGTCCTGACCCGGCGCCGGGTAGACCTGCGCGCCTTGGCCGTCGTCGAACGTCAGCGTCGCCGCGCAGTGGTGCGTGCCCACGGTGACGGGCGTGAATTGGCACGACACCAGGACGGTCAGCGTGGTGGTGGCGCTGACCGCGGCCCCGGCCGGGTAGGCCGGCGCGTCGGTCGACGCGGTGACCACCACGTCCTGCGGCGTGCAGAGGCCCGCCGGGTGCGTGCCGGTGGAGGCGCCGGTGGCGGTGGCGCGGGCGGCGGTGGTGGGCGTGGTGGCCGTCACGGTGGGCAGCGGGGGAACGACCAGGGGGACGGTGGAGCCCGTCGTCGCCGGCGTCCCGGTCACGTGCTCGACGGTGTGCGACGAGCCCGACGCCTGGGGACCGGAGGACGTGGGGTGCGAGCTCGTCGTGGTGAGCACGACCAGGGCCAGGACCACGGCCACGGCGAGGAGCCCGGCGGCGACCTTCGTGGCCCTCGAGGCGTGGCCTGGAACCAGCGCGGGCGCGGCCGCGTCGCGGCGGCGCCACGGCGCGAACGTTCCCGGCCCCGACGTTCCTCCCGTCCAGCGGCGCACGACGATGTACCTCCAGGACACTGCGAGCCGACCCGGCGCGGCGGCCGGGCGGCGATTCCCACGATCGCCCTGCCTGGACAACGCCGGGCCCGGCGCGTTCTGGCGGTCCCGCCCGCCTCGCCCGCGGGACGGGCACGGGACGGGCACGTTTGCCCAGGTCAGTCGGCCGCGGCGGCGAGGACCTCGTCGGGGATGTCGAAGTTGGACCAGACGTTCTGGACGTCGTCCTCGTCGTCGAGCGCCTCGAGCAGGCGCAGCACCCGGCGCGCCTCACCCTCCTCGGTCACGGGGACCGTGTTGGTGGCGACCATGGCGAGCTCGGCGGACTGCGGCTCCATGCCGGCCGCCGACAGCGCCTCGCGCACCGCGGCCAGGTCGGTCGGGGCGCTCGTGACCACCCAGCGGTCACCGTCGTCGGAGAGGTCCTCGGCTCCCGCCTCGACCGCCACCTCGGTGACGGCGTCCTCGTCGAGGGACCGGTCGAGCTCGATGACGCCCTTGCGGGCGAACTGCCACGAGACGGCGCCGGGCTCGGCCATCGACCCGCCGTTGCGGTTGAAGACGTTGCGGACCTCCGCGCCGGTGCGGTTCCGGTTGTCGGTGAGGCACTCGACGATGATGGCGACGCCCCCGGGGGCATAGCCCTCGTAGGAGACGGGCTCGTAGCGCACGCCCTCGAGGTCGCCCGTCCCGCGCTTGATGGCGCGCTCGATGGTGTCGAGGGGCACCGACGCGGCGCGCGCCTTGTCGAACATCGTCCGCAGCGTCGGGTTGGCGTCGAGGTCCGCGCCGCCCTCGCGCGCGGCGACCTCGAGCTGGCGGATCAGCTTGGCGAAGACCTTCGCCCGCTTCTGGTCGACCGCCGCCTTGCGGTGCTTGGTGGTCGCCCACTTCGAGTGGCCTGACATGTGGCTAACGCCCCCTCTGCTCGATACGCGACAGGAACAACCGATGGACTCGACGGTCGTCGGTGAGCTCCGGGTGGAACGCGCTGACGAGGACCGAGCCCTGGCGGCACAGCACGGGGACGGCGCCGTCGACGAGCGACGTCCCGCGGGCGACGGTGGCGAGGACCTCCACCGAAGGCCCCACCGACTCCACCACCGGGGCGCGGATGAACACGGCGTGCAGCGGCCCGCCCGAGAGCCCCTCGACGTCGAGGTCGCACTCGAAGGAGTCGAGCTGGCGGCCGTAGCCGTTGCGCCGGACGACGAGGTCGATCGCCCCGAAGCAGCGCTGGTCGGGGCGGCCGTCGACGATCGACGCGCTGAGCAGGATCAGCCCCGCACACGTGCCGAGCACGGGGAGCCCGGCCTCGATCTCCTTGGCCAGCGGGTCGCGCAGGCCCGACGAGTCGAGGAGCATCGACATGGTGGTGGACTCCCCGCCCGGCACGACCAATCCGTCGAGGCCCGCCAGGTCGCCCGGCACGCGCACCGGACGCGTGTCGACGCCGAGGTCCGCCAGCGCGGCGCGATGCTCCCCTACGTCACCTTGGAGCGCGAGGACGCCGACGTGCACCTGGAGGCACCTCGCCGCCGCGGGCGCAGTCCACGGCCGTCACCAGCCCCGCTCGGCGAGGTGGGTCTCGAGCGTGCCCATCTCGAGGCCCGGCATGGCCGAGCCGAGACCGCGGCTGACCTTGGCCACGATCTGCGCGTCGGTGTGGTGGGCGGTGGCCTCCACGATGGCCCGCGCCCGGCGGGCGGGGTCGTCGCTCTTGAAGATCCCCGATCCCACGAAGACCGCCTCCGCGCCCAGCTGCATGACCAGGGCGGCGTCGGCCGGCGTGGCGATGCCGCCGGCACAGAACAGCGGGACCGGCAGCCGGCCCGTCTCCTTGATCTCCCGCACCAGCTCGACCGGCGCGGACAGGGCCTTCGCCCACCCGTAGACCTCGGCCGCATCGGCCTGCGTGATGGCCCGGATGTCACCGGTGATCGACCGCAGGTGCCGCACCGCCTCCACGATGTTGCCGGTCCCCGCCTCGCCCTTCGAGCGGATGAGGGCCGCGCCCTCGGCGATGCGGCGCAGCGCCTCGCCCAGGTTCGTGGCACCGCAGACGAAGGGGATCTGGAAGGCCCACTTGTCGATGTGGTGTGCCTCGTCGGCCGGGGTCAGCACCTCGCTCTCGTCGATGTAGTCGACCGCCAGGGCCTCGAGGACCTGCGCCTCGGCGAAGTGCCCGATCCGGGCCTTGGCCATCACCGGGACGGTCACCGCCTGCTGGATCCCCTCGATGAGCGCAGGGTCGCTCATCCGGGCCACACCCCCCTGCGCCCGGATGTCCGCGGGGACGCGCTCGAGGGCCATCACCGCCACCGCGCCCGCGTCCTCGGCGATCCGAGCGTGCTCGGGGGTCACGACGTCCATGATCACGCCGCCCCGCAACATCTCGGCCAGGCCGCGCTTGACGGTGAAGGAGCCCGTCCGTCCGGCGGCCTCGCTGGCGCCGGCGGGTGCGGCCTGCTGGCGGTGCTCGTCGGCCATGCGGATCAGTCTACCGCCCGACCTCGGCAGTCCCTCCGGGGTCGACCGCTGCGCTCACCACTCGTCCAGCGCGGCGATCCGCACGGCGGATGCATCGAGGACGCCGGTCACGTCCTCCTGCGCGTCGCCATGGGGCAGCGCCACCGTCCAGAGCCATCGGGTGGCGCGCGCCACGGCCGTCGTCCCGGCGAGCCGGGAGACCGGGTCCGGACCCGGCCCCGCCGACATGGCCGCCAGCGCGTCGCGCAACCCGGGCGGATAGCGCGTCACCCGCACGGCGTCGGCGTCGGCCCGGAACTCACGCCCGCGCCCCGCCCAGCGGTGCGCGATGTCGCCCGCCCCGGGCGTGAGCCGGGCGAAGGGCAGCAGCACGGCGGCCGCCACCGTCGCCGCGGCGACGTCGCCCGACTTGACGTGGCTGAGCTCGTGGGCGAGCACGCCCTCGAGCGACACAGGTGGGAGCGACGCCAAGAGGCCCGTCGTCACCACCAGCACCGCGTCGTCGGGACGCCGACCCAGCGCCACGGCGTTGCGGGAGCGGTCCTCGACGACTCGGACGTCGGGGGTGGGCAGGCCCATGGTGGCGCACAGCCCCTCGACGATGGTCTCCGCCCGTCCGATGCCCTCGACCTCCGCCATCGTGGCGCCGAGGCGGCCCACCAGGACCCGCGAGGCGAGCCGGAGGGTCCCGAGCCACCACAGCACGCCCGCCACGACGCCGGCGACCACCCCGGCGATCGGGCCGGCCAGGACACCGACGACCACGCCGACGACGAGGAGGACGACGGCGGACGGCGCGGCGGCGATCACCCTCGCCCTGCGCCCGGCGTGGCTCGGGCCGCGTGCCTCGGCGGGAGCGGCCCCACGTTCGGGCTCGACGTCGACGACGGCCACGGTCTCCGAGGGGCGCGCCCGGGCACGGGTTGACGCCGGTGGCCGGCCGCCCCCGCCTCGGCCGCCCCCACCTCGGCCGCCCCCGCCTCGGCCGCCCCCACCTCGGCCGCCGCCACCTCGGCCGCCGCCACCTCGGCCGCCGCCACCTCGGCCGCCGCCACCTCGGCCGCCGCCGGCGGGCGTGCCCCCTTGGCCTGCTCCGGCCCGACTCCCGGCACCAGCCTGCCTCGCAGTCGCCGCCGGCGCGCCGGCGCCACCCGAGCCGGCTCCCCTGCCACGCCCGCGACGTCGGCGACGGGACGACCCCTGCCCGGGTCGGTTCACAGGCTGCCCCGCTCCGCTGGCTGCGGGCGCCGGCCGACCCCCGCTGGCCCCCTGCGGGCGGCCGCTCCCGGAGGCGGGCGAGGAACTCGGTGGCTCGGCCATCGTCACGAGTGTAGGAGTGCCTGCGGGGACCGGCGGGCGCTCAGCGGGCGAGCGTCCCGGCGCCCGTGCGGCCGATGGCCTCTTCGTAGAGCTCGAGGTAGCGCGCGGCCTGTGCCGTCATGGACCATCGGGCGGCCGCGCTCGCCGCCCGGTCCAAGGCCTCCGGCGCGCTCGCGCCGGTCCCCCGACGCGCCTCGCCCAGCGCCGCACCGAGGGCCTCGGCCAGGGCGTCCACGTTCCCGGGTGGGACCAGGCGCGCGACGTCGCCGGCCACCGCGGCGTAGCCGGGGAGGTCGCTGGCCACGATGGCCGTCCGGGCGGCCATCGCCTCGAGCAGCACGACACCGAAGGACTCGCCGTAGAGCGACGGGGCGCACAGGACGTCGGCGGCCGCCAGGCGCGCCGCCAGCTCGTCGTCGGGGACGACGCCGAGCCAGGCGATCCGGTCCGCCGGGGGGAAGCGGCGTCGCAGCTCGGCGGTGGCCGGCCCGTCGCCCGCCACCCACAGCCGCGGCCCCCCGTGGTCGCCGGGGGCGAGGCGGCCGAACGCCTCGAGCAGGACCTCCAGGCCCTTGCGCTGCTCGTGACGCCCCACGAAGAGCACGACGCCGTCGGGCGACCCCTCCTCGGGCCACGGCCGGGCCGTGTCGTAGCGCTCGAGCTCCACGGCGTTGGGCACGATGACGTACTCACCGCCCAGCGCCTCGCGCACGGTGGCCTCCGCCTCCGCGGACACCGCGGCGCGCACGGCCAGCCGCGCCAGGGCGTGGCGCGCGGGCACCCGGAACAGGCGATAGGCCGCCGAGCCCCCGGCACGGTGGAACGTCCCCACCTTCGGGCCCGCGCCCGCCAGGAGCACCCCGTAGCCGTCGCCGGGGGCGAGCGGTTCGTGGAGGTGGACCACGTCGAAGTGCCCGGCGGCCACCGCGCGCGCGGCGCGCACCGCCGCGCCCGGCCACAGCGCCACCGGCGCCACCGAGCCGTTGGCCGGCACGGGGACGCCACGGCCGACGACGACCAGCGCGGCGGGGTCGAGGCCGACGCCCGGAGCGGTCGATGCGGCATCGGCGTCGGCCGGCGCCAGCACCACCGCCTCGTGGTCTCGTGCCCGAAGGGCACGCGCCAGGCCGAGCACCTGTCCCTGCACGCCCCCGGGGCGGCTCAGGCTGTAGGGGCAGTGGAGGGCGACGCGCATCGGTCGCTGGGCCAGTTGGGCTGGAACATGTACCACTGGTCGGGCGCCCGGCGGATGAGCACCTCCAGGGCGCGCGCCAGGTCCTGGGTGACACGGGCCACGTCCTCGCGCAGGCGACCCGTGCGCTCGGCCGGCACCGGCGGGAGGATGAGCGCGGTGTGGCCCTTGCCGGGTCCTTCGTAGACCGCGGTGGGCAGCAGGGGCGCCCCGGTGCGCAGCGCCAGGGCGGCGGGGCCCGCCGGCAGGGTGGTGACCTCGCCGAAGAACTCCACCGGGACGCCGTTGCCGGCGATGTCGCGGTCGCACAGGAGCCCGACGAGCTTGCCGTCGCGCAAGGTGCGCAGGATCACGCTGCCGGTGTCGGCGCCGAGGGGCACGATGGTGAGACCGATGGCCTCGCGCTGGGCCACGAACCACTCGTAGAGCTCGGGCGGCTCGAGCTCCTCGGCCACCGCCGTCATCGGGTACCCCTGCAGGGCCAGCCAGGCGCCGCCCCACTCCCAGGCGCCGACGTGGGGCAGCGCCATGATGACGCCGTTGCCCGCCGCCATCCCGGCGTCGAGGTGCTCCCGTCCCGACACCACGAAGCGCTCCAGGACGGTCTCGGCCGGCACCGACGGCAGGCGCGCCCCCTCGAGCCAGTAGCGGCCGTAGTTGCGGAAGGCCCGCCGGGTGAAGGCGCGCACCTGGGCCGCGTCGAGGTCGGGCCGGACCCGCCGAAGGGCACGGGCGTAGCAGCGCCGGGTGTCGCCGCGCGCCGTGACGAGCGCGCTGGAGACCACCCGCGCGCCGAGGGTGGCGACGGGCTCGGGTGCGCGCCGCATGGCCGCACCGAGCGTCCGGTAGGTGCGGTACACCGCCTGCGCGCGCCCTTCGGGCGACCATGGGGGGTGCGGCACGGGGCGGCGCGTCAGCCGATCAGATGCCGCCGGCGCGCCGGCCGGCACGCTCACGGGCCCGCGCCGCGCGTCGAGCGCGCCAGACGTGGGCCGTGCGGCTCTGGGGCACCGCGGCGCGCCGGGCGCGCCAGCGGCCAAGCGGCTCGGCGGCCACCCGAGGCCTGGCCGGCTGGGGACCGGCGCTGCGCTCGGCGCGCGCCTCGCGCCAGGCCCGCCAGCGCGAATCGGCGCGCGCCTGGCGCCACCGGGCGATGGCCCGGCGGGCGTACTCGGACTGCTCGACCCCATCGGCCACGGGGAACCGCACGGGGCCCTCGGCTGCGTTCCAGACCCGCACGAAGCGCTCCAAGGCCGTGAGCAGGACCAAGCCGAAGAAGACCCACAGGGCGGGGACGAACAGGCGCACCGAGATGGCCGCGGCCACGAAGCACACGCCGAGGAGGATGAACCGCTCGGCGCGCTCCATGAGCCCGCCGCTGGCCGACAGGCCGAGCAGCTCGGCCTTGGCCCGCTGGTAGGAGATGAGCGAGACCGCCGCCAGGATGGCGAAGGGCAGGAGCACCATCTCGCCGTGGTGGTGGGCGGCCAGGTACCAGGCCACCCCGCCGAACATGAACCCGTCGGCCACCCTGTCGGCCACCGAGTCGAAGAAGGCGCCCCGGATGGAAGCCGTGCCCGACGCCTTGGCCACCGGCCCGTCGAAGAGGTCCGGCAGCCCGGTGGCGAAGAGCATGGCGATGCCCCACAGGAAATGGCCCGAGCCCACGACGAAGGCGGTGAGCACCGACATGGCCAGGCCGAACACGGTGAGGACGTCGGCCGTAACGCCCACCCGCACGAGCGTCTCGCCCACCGGCTTGGTCCCGTGGTCCACGGCCTGCCGGAATCGGCCATCGAACATCTGTGGGCTACCTCCAGGTGGCCTGCTTGCAACAGTATATCCGTGGCCCGGTGGGGCTCCCCGGGTCCTTCGGCCCATTGTCGGCGCCGCCGCGGGCCTCACCGGGACGCGGCCGCGCACGACGTCGGGGACGACGGCGGACACGCCCTGCCCGAGCGACGGGCGCGCCGATAGGCTGCGGCGCACACGGCGACGGGGGATCGCCGATCGACGACAGGGAGGTGCGTGGGTGCCGAGCTACCCGCCGTCCCGGATCCGCAACGTGGCCCTGGTCGGGCACAACGGCGCGGGCAAGACCACGCTGGCCGAGGCCCTCCTCTTCACCCACGGCGCCACCAAGCGCCAGGGCCGGGTCGACGACGGCACCACGGTGTGCGACTTCGAGCCCGAGGAGGTCAAGCGCCACCTCTCGGTGTCGCTGGCCATGGCCCCCTGCACGGTGGGCGACGTCAAGCTCAACGTCATCGACACCCCCGGCTACGCCGACTTCTTCGGCGAGGTCCGCGCCGCCTGCTCGGTCGCCGACGTGGTGGTCTTGGTCGTGAGCGCGGTGGAGGGCGTGGAGGCGCAGACCGAGGCGGCGTGGGAGCTCGCCGCTGGGCTGGGCCTGCCGCGGCTGGTGTTCGTGAACAAGCTCGACCGCGAGCGGGCCAGCTTCGACCGCACGCTGGCGGATCTGCGCGACCGCTTCGGGGCCGGCATCGCCCCGCTGGAGCTGCCCGTGGGCGAGGAGGCGGGGTTCCGCGGCATCGCGGACCTGCTCACCGACACGGCCATCACCTACGAAGGCGGGACGTCGCACACCGGGCCCATCCCCGACGACCTGGCCGAGCTCGAGCACCAGGTGCGCGAGCAGCTGGTCGAGGGGATCGTGGTCGGCGACGACGCCATGATGGAGCGCTACCTCGAGGGCGAGGTCCCCTCCACCGAGGAGCTCGAGGCGACGCTGGCCAAGGGCATGACCGAGGGCGTCGTCTTCCCGGTGGTCTGCGGCGCGGCGACCACCGACGTGGGCATCGACCGCCTGGCCACCCTGATCTGCGAGCTCGCCCCCGCGCCCGACACCCGGCCGCCCGTCGAAGTGGTCGCCGGGACGACGACCACGACGGTGGCATGCGACCCCGCCGGCCAGCCGCTGGCGAGGGTGTTCAAGACCATCTCGGACCCCTACGTCGGCAAGATCTCGCTGCTGCGGGTGCTGTCGGGCACGATCCGCCCCGACACCGTCCTCACCAACCCGCGCACGCACACCGATGAGCGCCTCCACGTGCTGCAGCTCCTGCGGGGCAAGGAGGCCGAGCCGGTCACCGAGGCGCAGGCCGGCGACATCGTGGCCGTGCCCAAGCTCGCCGACACCGCCACCGGCGACACGCTCACCCCCAAGGGCACCCCCGTCACGGTGCCCGGCCCCGAGTCCGAGCCGGCGGTGCTCGCCATCGCCATCCGGCCCAAGTCCAAGGGCGACGAAGACAAGCTCATGACCGGGCTGCACAAGATCCAGGAGGAGGACCCCGCCCTCGGCGTGGCCCGGGTCGACGAGACGCATCAGACCATCCTCATGGGCACCGGCGAGACGCACCTGGCCATCGCCACCGAGCGCCTGGCCCGCAAGTTCAGCGTCGAGGTCGAGACCGAGGACGTCCTCGTCCCCTATCGAGAGACGATCACCAAGCAGGCCGAGGCGGAGGGCAAGTACAAGAAGCAGACCGGCGGCCACGGCCAGTTCGGCGTGGCCTCGCTGCGCATCGAGCCGCTCGAGCGCGGCGAGGGCTTCCACTTCGTGGACGAGATCGTGGGCGGGGCGATCCCCAAGCAGTACATCCCCGCGGTGGAGAAGGGCGTGCTCGAGGCCATGGCCGGCGGTGGTGTCTACGGCTACCCCGTCGTCGACGTCCAGGTGTCGTGCTTCGACGGGAAGTTCCACTCGGTGGACTCGTCGGAGATGAGCTTCAAGATGGCCGGGGCGCTCGCCTTCAAGGAGGCGATGGCCAAGGCGGGCCCGGTTCTGCTCGAGCCCATCAGCCGCCTCGAGGTCACGGTGCCCGCATCGATGCAGGGCGACATCCTCGGCGACCTCAATTCCCGGCGCGGCCGGGTCCAGGGCACGGACACGGTCGACGGCGGCCGCCAGCTCATCACCGCGCTGGTGCCGACGGCCGAGATCCAGCGCTACGCGGTGGACCTGCGCTCGCTCACCGGCGGGCGGGGCACGTTCCGGGCCGAGCACGACCACTACGACGTGATGCCCTCCAACCTGGTGGAGCGGATGGCGAAGGCCAAGGCCGACTGACCAGGCGCGCCGCGCGCCCACCAGCACCGTCGCCCCCGATCCCTCAGACGATCGCCACCAGCCCGAGCTCGACGAGGCCGTCGACGGCGTCGCGCACGTCCTCGGCCACGCTGGGGGCATCGGGGTGCTCCTCGGCCAGCGCGGCGGCGATGGCGTCGAGGGTGCGCGACCCGTCGCAGCGTTCGTACACCGCGGCCGCGCTGGCGTTGAGGACGAAGAAACGCCGGTCCCCCTCGTCGTAGACGAAGAGCGAGTCGTCGACCACCACCGTCGTCACCAGCGCGTTGGGCACGAGGACGGCCGAGCCCGCGATCATCCCGCCTCCCCCACCGCCGCTCGGACCGCGTCACACGCCAGGTCGAGATCGGCGACGTCGAGGGCGTAGGCCGGGCACCGCTCGACGAGATCGGCCAGCACCCGCAGACCCCCGCCGCCGTGGTCACCCAGATTCACCGTGTTGGTGAGCAGCTCGAGCAAGGCGTCGGCCCGCGTCATGGGGACCGGTGCACCGGACACGCCGGGTCGATAGCGCGGGAATACCAGCGCCCCGGGGGTGCAGGCAGTCCCGGTGGCACCCGGGCGCAGCGCGTCGATCACCACGTGCACCGATCCAGCGCCCCGGCACCCCGCACCGGGCTCCATGCCGAGCACCCCCAGCGAGCGCTCGTCGAGCGCGAGCGCCTTGGGAAACGGGAGGAGCCGACCGCCGTCGGCCGTCATGGCCGCGAGCTCGTCGGTAAGGTAGGACGACCCTCGACGCACCAGGGCCGCCGTCAGGGTGCTCTTGCCCGACCCCGACACGCCGGGGATGAGCACCCCACGGCCGCCGAGCTCGACGGCGCCGGCGTGGAAGAGGATGTGGGCCGCGCTGGTGTCCGCGACGCGCTGGTTGACGTCCCAGGTGAGCAGGTCCACGAGCTCGGCGCGTGTGGCGCCCGACAGCAGCGTCTCGCCGTCGCGCCCGAGCGTGCAGCGTCCCGCTGGATCGACGTCGACCCGGTACCGGACGCTGGGACCTCCGGCGCGCTCGTCGTCGCCGGCCGCCGCCAGGGTGGTGAAGACCCGTCGAATGTCGTCGGCCAAGGCGTCGTCCTCGCAGGCGATGGCGAAGCACAGCGACAAGCCCACGAACACGCGCGCCGACACGCGTGCGATCGTCTCCACGGGCGCGGCTCAGTCGGTGAAGGGCCCCACGCCGTCGGCGGGATCGGGACGCCGTGCCTCGATGGCCTTGCCCCAGCGGCGCAGGAGCCAGCCCCCCACCACGAGACCGGTCGCCACGTCCACGTCGCGCTGGACGTTGGCGCCGGTGTAGGCGAGCTGGGGCCCGGTCGAGGGCGTGGTTGCCGCCGCCGTCTTCACTGTCGCGCCGGTGGTGGACCCTCCGCCGGACGCCGTCGTCGCACCTCCGCCGCCGCCGCTGCCCCCACCACCGCCGCCGCCGCTGCCCCCACCACCGCCGCCGCCGCTGCCCCCACCACCGCCGCCGCCCCCACCCGAAAGGGCGCCGGCCGCGGTGGGCGTTCCGACGAGGATCTCGGGCACGACCCAGGCGGCCACCGAGGCGGCCACGGCGCGAGTGCCGATGCGCTGGACGGCCTGCCGCCGGTTCATGGTGCCGGAGCGCGCGTCGGGGGACGACTGGCCCCGGTCGGCGCCCGCGTGTGCAGTATTGGTCGTGTCGTCGTCCACGGTGGTCCTCGGGCCGGCGGCGGAAGACACCTGTCCGTGATGACGAAGTGACGTGGAGCGCCGACCTGGCAACCATATTGCCACGGACGGCGGTAAATAGCACTCCAGAAGGCTCGATTCGTGCCGACAACGATCCCACCAGGTCCGATGGCCCGGACCCGGCCGGATAGGGTCGGCGCAACGGTGCGGCGCCGCGGCAGGGAGGAATGGTCGGTGCGTCCTGAGACGCGGATGTGGACGGCTCGCCTGCTCTGGGAGGCCTGCCGGCGCCGGCCCGATCCCGACCGCGTCCGCCATGCGCTGGGCGCGGGCGCCGACGGCCTGCTGGCGGCCCAGCACTCGACGGAGCACCGGATCGGGCCGCTGCTGTGGCGGGCCCTGGCGGGCGCGGAGGCCCTCGACGCCCTGGGCCCGGCGCGGGGATGGCTCGGCGTGCTCGCCGAAGTGGTCCGGACCGAGACGCGCCTGTTGCTGCCCCGCGCCCTGCACCAGGCGCTCGGACCACTGGCCGACGCCGGCCTCGAGCCGGTGGTGCTCAAGGGGCCCACGCTCGTCGATCGCTACGCCGAGCCCGGCCTGCGCGCCATGGAGGACATCGACCTGCTCCTCCCGCCCGAGCACCACGGCCCGGCTCTGGACGCCCTCGAGCGCGCCGGCTGGCGGGTCGTGCGCCCGGCACGGCGCGACCTCTACGACACGTTGCTGGCCCACGACGCCGTCCCGTCGTGGAGCCTCGAGCTCCACTACGCCCTGGAGTCGCCGCCCCTGCGCGTCACCTCGCTGGAGGCCCGGGCCCTGTGGGCGGCGCGTCGGCCCATCGAGTGCGCCGGCGTCCCGGCGTTCGGCCTGCCGCCGGCCGAGGAGTTGGTGGTCCTCGCCGTGCACGCCGGCAAGCCGCACCACAATTTCTGCCGGTTGGTGTGGTTCGCGGACCTCGCCGCGGTGGCCGGGCACGCCGCCGAGCACGGGGAGCCGATCGACTGGGGACGCGTGCGGGCCGTGGCCGACGCGGGCCGCTGCGCCACAGCGGTGGGCGCGGCCCTGGCCCTGGCCCGCTTCGCCGGCCTCGACCACCCGGCCGAGCTGTTCCCGCTCCCCGGTGGGGGGTGGCGCGGTCAGGCCCTGCGCGCTCTGGTCGACGTGGAATGGCCGCTCGTCCACCAGGCCCTCCCCGGCTACCACCTGCAGTACGCGCTGACCGACGATCCCTGGCGCCGGGCCCGGGTCCTTGCGGTGCTGCTGGCGTCCGGCTACGGCGTCGGCCGCCGGGCCCGATGGGTCGCGGGGGTGCCCCGACGAGTGCTGGCAGGGGCTGGCCCCACGGCCGACACCGCGCCGGCGGGACGCCAGGGCGCGGCGTGAGGCGCCGGAGGGACGCGAGGGCCCGGCTTACTGCGCCGGCCAGGCCGCGTGCAGGCGGCGCCAGGACTCGGGCAGCGACTCGGGCATCACCCGGACGCCGGCCACCGTGGTCATGAAGTTGGTGTCGCCCGCCCAGCGAGGGACCACGTGCAGGTGCAGGTGCGCGGGGATCCCGGCCCCCGCGGCCCGGCCCAGGTTCGCCCCCAGGTTGATGCCGTCGGGGTCGTAGGCGTCGGTGATGGCGGCCGCGGCCCGCCGCGTCGCCTCCCACAGGCCCGAGGACTCCTCGGGCTCGAGCGCACCGAGGTCGTCGACATGGCGCAGGGGCATGACCAGCAGGTGACCGCTGGCGTAGGGGTAGGCGTTCAGCACCGCGAAGGTGCGCTCGTCACGCCAGACGATCCCGTTCTCCTCGGTCGGGTCGCCGCTCTCGACGATGCGGCAGAAGACGCACGCGTCGTGCCCGTGGCGGTCGGCGTCGGAGGCCGCGACCACGTACTCGCGGCGCCAGCCCGCCCAGAGCTGCTCGAAGGTCACGGCCCGGCGGTCGCCTGCTCGGGCAGTCCCTTGGCGTCGACCTCGGCGACCGCGGCCGCCACGAAGGCGTCGAGGGCCACGCCGCGCTCGGGCCGGTCACCGCCACGCCGGTTCACGCCCACCGTGCGCGCCCCGGTGTCGTCGTCGCCCACCACGAGGATGTAGGGCAGCTTCTCCAGCTTCCGGCGCCGGATCCGCGCGCCGATGGGCTCGTCGGCGCCGTCGACCTCGACCCGCAGGCCGGCCTCGGCGCACGCCCGGCGCACCGCGTCGGCGTAGTCCTCGTGATCCGCTCGCACGGGGAGCACGGCCACCTGCACCGGGCACAGCCACGTCGGCAGCGCGCCGGCGTAGTGCTCGAGCAGGATGCCGAAGAAGCGCTCCACCGTGCCGAACAGGGCCCGGTGGATCATGACCGGGCGGTGGCGCGCGTTGTCGGCCCCGACGTACTCGAGGTCGAAGCGCCCGGGCAGCTGGAAGTCGAGCTGGATGGTGGAGACCTGCCAGCTCCGCCCGATGGCGTCCTTGGTCTGCACCGAGATCTTGGGCCCGTAGAAGGCGCCACCGCCCTCGTCCATGACCAGGTCGAGCCCCATCGCCTCGGCGATGCCCCGCAGCGCCTCGGTGGCGAGGGCCCACTCCTCGTCGGAGCCCACCGCCTTGCCCTCGGGCTTGGTGGAGAGCTCGACGTAGAAGTCGCGCAGCCCGAAGTCGCGCAGGAGGCCGAGGACGAACTCGAGCGCGTTCGTCAGCTCGTCCGGCATCTGCTCGACCGTGCAGAAGATGTGGGCGTCGTCCTGCGTCATCCCCCGCACCCGGGTCAGCCCGTGCACGACACCGGACTTCTCGTAGCGGTAGACGGTCCCGAACTCGAAGAGCCGCATGGGCAGCTCCCGGTACGACCGCTGCCGTCCCCGGTAGATGAGGATGTGGAACGGGCAGTTCATGGGCTTGAGGTAGTACCGGTGCCCTTCGTCGAGCTCCATGGGCGGGTACATGGCCTCCGCGAACCAGTCGAGGTGCCCCGAGATCTCGAAGAGGTCGGACTTGGTGATGTGCGGGGTGTTGACGAAGGCGTACCCGGCGTCGGTGTGGCGCCGGCGGGAGTAGTCCTCCATCAGCCGGCGCACGAGCCCGCCCTTGGGGTGGAACACCGCCAGCCCCGAGCCGATCTCCGACGGGAAGGAGAAGAGGTCGAGCTCGGCGCCGAGGCGCCGATGGTCACGGCGCTCGGCCTCCTCCAGCCGGTGGAGGTGCTCGGCCAACGCCTCCTCGCTCTCCCACGCGGTGCCGTAGATGCGCTGGAGCTGGGGCCGCTTCTCGTCGCCGCGCCAGTAGGCGCCAGCCACCCGCTGGAGCTTGAAGTGCCCGAGGCGGCCCGTGGAGGGGACGTGCGGCCCGCGGCACAGGTCGACGAAGGTGTCGGTGTTGCGATAGGCGCTC
>Ga0187778_10001130_pt1 | contig 18848 bp, 16 predicted proteins | sample 1015_Q2_SP5_20_M_FD_132418 | JGI IMG/M metagenome (GOLD analysis project Ga0187778, IMG submission 132418) | Tropical peat soil microbial communities from peatlands in Department of Meta, Colombia - 1015_Q2_SP5_20_MG | ecosystem: Environmental > Terrestrial > Soil > Wetlands > Peat | place...
CGACAGCTGCCGGATCTTGGGACAGGCCACGGCCTGCGCACTGAGCGGAATCGTGTCCGTGACGACGACCTCGTCGAGGACCGATTCCATGATGCGATCGACCGCGCGCCCGGACAGAACCGGATGCGTGCAATAGGCGATCACACGCGCCGCTCCGGAGTCGCGCAGCGCGGCACCGGCCTGGCACAGGGTATTGGCCGTGTCGATCATGTCGTCCATGATCACGCAGGTGCGCCCCTCGACTTCCCCGATGATGTTCATGACCTCGGCCACATTGGCACGCGGCCGGCGCTTGTCGATGATCGCCAGGTCCGCGTCCATGCGTTTGGCCAGAGCCCGCGCGCGCACCACGCCGCCGATGTCGGGCGAGACCACCACGAGGTTGCGATAGTTGTGCTTCCACAGATCGCCCAGCAAGATCGGACTGGCGTAAATATTGTCCACGGGAATATCGAAAAAGCCCTGGATCTGGTCGGCGTGCAGGTCCATCACGAGCAGGCGGTTTACGCCCGCGGCCTGCAGCATGTTGGCCACGACTTTGGCGCTGATTGCCACTCGCGCCGAACGCGGTCGCCGATCCTGCCGCGCGTAGCCGAAGTACGGAATTGCCGCGGTGATGCGTCCGGCCGAGGCGCGTTTGAGCGCGTCGACCATGATCACCAACTCCATGAGGTTGTCGTTGGTCGGCGCGCAGGTCGGTTGCAGCACGAAAACGTCCTTGCCGCGCACGTTCTCGTTGATCTCGGCCATGATCTCGCCGTCGGAGAAGCGCGATACCATGGCGCGCCCCAGCGGAATGCTCAAGTGCTGGACAACCGCATGGGCCAGCCGCGGGTTGGCATTCCCCGAGAACACCATCAGGTTGTCAGGCACCAATGCCGACATCTAAATCACCCTAGACCAACCGCCCACGGACCTTGCAAAGGGCCGGCCCCCGCGACGCGTGAGCCGTCGCGCGCACCTCCGGAGCCATGCACGCAGCGCGTTTTTCGCGCGCCCGAAGCTTTGGCTGGGGAGGAAGGATTCGAACCCTCGAATGGCGGAATCAAAATCCGCTGCCTTAACCAGCTTGGCGACTCCCCAACACGTGACACCTCAAACCGCACGGCTGCGGGTCTTTTGCACCGTCAGACCCGCGTTTTTGCACTCCCAACGCCGCCCTACCTGTCGCCTCGCAACCAATCCGCCAGCGGCAACTCGTCAAGCCCAGGCGCCAGCCAGGTCGACCAGCCCTCCGGCATCCGCGCTCGCGAAGCCTCGAACACTCGGCGCGCCTGCTTCTCCTCGGGCAGCACGCAAAACACCGCCGATCCGGATCCACTCATGCGCGCGGGCGCCAGCGGCTCGAGCAGCCGCAGCGCCTCATCGACGGCCGCAAACCGCGAACGCACGACGGGCTCCAGGTCATTGGCTCCAAACAGCCCCGAATCCATCCCTGAAACCGCCGCAGAAAAGCCTGCAATTGTCGTGCGTTTGGTGTTGCGTGTCAATTTCGGGTCGGCGAAGATTTCCGCTGTCGAAACATGCACTTGGGGAAATACCACGACGTAGGCCGCGCGCGGCAATCGGATGGGGGTGCAGCGCTCGCCGGCGCCCTCGACAAACGCCGGGCCGTCGCCCAGAAAAAACGGCACGTCCGCACCCAGTGCACCGCCCACCTCCACGAGCGCCTCGCGGCGAAGTCCCAACCCCCAGAGCCGGTTCAGCGCAATGAGCGTCGTGGCCGCATCCGAGGAGCCGCCGCCCAGACCCGCGCCCACGGGAATGCGCTTGTGCACGCCGATGGTCACGCCCGGGCAAGGCGCGCGCGCGGCCGCCTCGTGGTTTTGCAGCGCGCGCGCCGCGCGCACCGCCAGATCCGCGTCGGGCGCGCCCGTGAGGTCGCCTTCGCGCACGATCTGGCCATCGTCGCGCAGCGCAAAATCGAGCGTGTCCCACAATCCGATCGGAGCAAACACCGATTGCAGTTCGTGGTAGCCGTCGGCGCGCCTCCCCAGCACGTGCAAGAACCAGTTCACCTTTGCCGGCGCCGGCAGCCCGAGCAGCTGGCGCGGAGGTCTCACGACGCCGGGGCGTCGAGTACGACGCGCAGCGCAACCGAGGGCATACCGTCGCGCGCCGGCCGCTCCATCTGCAGCCGACGGCCCGCTTTGCTATCGGTGCGCCGCTCGATCGTGACCGACCAGCCGTCTTGCTCGAAGCGCTCTGCGCCCTCGTCAGCGGCCAACCGCTGGAACGGTCGGCCGTTCGATGGCCGTCCCTCTACCCAATCGGCCATGCCCTCGATGGGCAGGGACCAACCGAGGACTTGCTCGGCAAGCGTTTGCGCGTCGGCACCGCGTGCGATGCGCATGCCCCCGTCGGCCGGCACGAGCAAGCGTGCTTCGCGCTCGTCGGTTTCAAAGCGCGCGATGGTCGCCCCCAGCGGTGAGAGCAGATCGAGCGTCATCGACTGTGGTCCGACGGCCAGTGCAAAGCGCCCGCTCCAGGCGCTGCGTTGTTCCCCGTTGCCCGCCTGCACGCGGGTCACCGCAAGAGAAAAGCGCCCCGCATAGCTGCGTTCGGCCGTCGACGGCGGCGGCGGCAGGCTCGTGCACGCAACGAGCAGCAGCGCCACCGCGGCGGCCGTCGCGAAGGCCCACACGCGAGCCGACGGCGCCCCACGCGATCGCGAACCCGTCCCGGTCGCAGGCCTAGCCATCGCGCCGGGTCCCTAGGGCTGGATCTTCAAGCGTTGCAGCGTATCTCGCAGCGTGTCGCTCTCGCCATCGCGCCGTTGCGCCTCGAGCAGGAGTTGCCGCGCCCCGGAGTGGTCGCCCGTGGCCCACAGAACCTCGCCCAGGTGCGCGGCTACGTCCGGGTCGGCCTTGAGCTGAAACGCGCGCGTGAGCGTCTCGCGCGCCGCCGTCAGGTTGCCCATGCGGTATTGCACCCAGCCCATCGAGTCAACGATGTAGCCGTCGTCGGGGGCGAGCGTCAACGCATGGTTTATGAGCTGGTAGGCCTCCTGCAGGCGAATGTTGCGATCGGCCAGCGAGTACCCCAGGGCGTTGTAGGCGTGCGCGTAGTCGGGTCGCAACTGCAGCAAGTGGCGCAGCCGCTCTTCCATGAGATCGATCCGGTCGAGCCGCTCCGCACTCATCGCCGACTCGTAGAGCAAGCCCGTGTCGTCCGGGTTTGCCTTCAGGGCGTCATCGAGCAGCCGAAACGATTGCTCATAGCGATGCGCGTCGCGCAGCAACTGGCCCTGCGCAAGAATGCGCTGCGTGCGCTCCTCGGGGGTATCGGCGGGCAACTCCCGCAGCATCTGCATGCCTTCGTCGACGCGGTTCATTCGGCCAAGGACAAACGCCTGGCGTTCGCGTGCCGCCTCGATCTGATCGGGGCCATGCACCTTTTGCAGCCAATCGAGCGCCTCCTGGTAGTGGCGCTCGCCCTCGGCTACGCGAGCCATGTTCATGTAGACGAGGTCCAGGTCGCGATCCGAGGAGGGGCCCAGCGCATCGAGATACCGCTCGAAATACCCGCGCGCCTCGCCATAGCGCTCGGCCTCCAGCGCCAAGACCCCCAGCGCGAAGAGCGAGTCCAGATTTTTCGGCGTCTGGCGCAGCAGCTCCTCGAACTGCTGACGCGCCTCCTCCAGGTGCCCTTCGCCCACGAGAAGCCGCGCATAGACCAGGCGAACCTCGGCCGCCCCCGGATGCGCCTCGAGAAACTTCGAAAGGACGGCCATCGCCTCGACGCGAGCCGCCACATTGCTGGGCTTTTCGGCCGTGGCCGCCGCCTCCTGTGCCGTCCGGGGCTGGCCTTCGACGAGCAGTTGCACGACCGTGATGACAGCCAGTTCGGAGTCGGGCCGCACCGCGAGCGCCGTACGCGCATAGGCCACCGCCGCGCCGTCGTCTCCTGCGGCACGCGCGCCCCGGGCGAGGATCAGGTTCGCGTCAAAGGCGGTGTCGGGGGACTTGAGATATTTCTGCGCGATGGATTGCAGCAGCGCAAAACCTTTGGCCTGTTCGGGGGCATGGGCCAGGACCCGCTGCAGGCGATCGAGGATCTCCATGGGATTGGCCGCGGTCGCAACCTGCCGCTCCAGCAGCGGCCGTGCCGTGCTGTACTGACCATTGGCCACGAGCAGCGACGCGTACGATTGATCGGCCTCCTCGTCGGCAGGGGCAAGGGAGCGCCACAACGCCGCGGCCTCCAGGGCCTGGGGCAGCGCGCGCGCGCCGATGGCCACTTCCGTTGCGCGACGCGCGATGCGCGGATCGCGCGTCTGGCGCGCGACGGCCATCAACGCGGCATAGGCCTCCCCCGGCTCGCCCCGCTGCACGGCGATCTCCGCGTACATCAGGCTAAAGAGCAGATCGCTCGAGAGCTCCACATCGGGCGGCGCTTCGGCCGGCACCGGGTGCGACGCCGTTTCGGCTGTCGAGACGCTGAGCGCTGCGGGCTGGGACTGGGACTGCACCCGGGCCGGCGGACTGGAGCAGGCGGTCGTCGCGCCGCCCAATGCAAAGGCGCAAAGGGCAAGGGCTACGCGGCGGAGGCTTGCGGATGCGCCAGCAGTCAATGACATCGGAGAAGCGCCCAACGGCGTACAGTGGCAACGTCCCATATTATCCTCCTGGCGCCTGACCGTTGCGCGCCGCCCCAAATCCTGAGCCAGCGTCTGCGCCGATCCATTGCATGCCCGAATTGCCCGAAGTCGAGGTCACCGCGCGCGCGCTGGCCCAGCGCCTGGACGGGCGGCGGCTGGATGCTGTGCGTGTTTTCAATCGGCAGCTGCGCTGGCGCATTCCGAGTTCGCTGGCGCGCACCCTGAGCGGCCAGCGCATCGAACACGTCTCGCGCCGCGGCAAGTATCTGCTGTGGCGCCTGGACAACGGGGTGCTGATTTCCCACTTGGGCATGTCGGGCTCGTGGCGCGTGCACGAGGCCGGCCGCGCGCCGGCACGCGAGCGCCACGACCATGTGGAACTGCACTGCGACGGCGCCGTCGTACGGCTCAATGACCCGCGCCGCTTTGGCGCGCTTCTTTGGCACGCGCACGCCGGGGGCGATGTCCTGCGTCACCGCTTGCTGGCGGGGCTGGGCATCGAGCCCTTCGACCCGCGCTTTAACGGGCAGTGGCTTTTTGATGCGACACGGGGGCGCCGCAGCGCAATCAAGCCCTTGCTGCTCGGCGGCAAGATCGTCGTGGGCGTGGGCAACATCTACGCGACCGAAAGCCTGTACGAGGCGCGCATCCATCCGCAGACACCGGCGGGCCGGATCGGTCGCCTGCGCTACGCGCGCCTGGCCGCGGCGATCCGTCGCGTCCTGGCGCAGGCCATCGATCTTGGCGGCTCGACGCTGCGCGACTTCACCGGCACCGATGGGGTGAGCGGCCGGTACATCGAGATCGCCCAGGCGTACGGTCGCGAGGGCCTGGCCTGCCCGCGCTGCGGTGCGCCCATTCGGCGCCTGCTCCAGGGCCAGCGCGCGACCTACTTCTGCGCGCGCTGTCAACGACTTTGATTGGCCCAATTAGCCCCGATACGGGCCGGTTTGCTTGGGCTTGGGGCGTGGATCGGCTGTGCTAGTGTGGCATCGGCCGTCCATGCCCGCGTCGGGTGCGGGCGCGAGCCGGGTTGGAACGCGATTCCATGTCCGAACTTGTCTCCAGTTTTCAGCACCTTGGCGCCTGGCGAGACGCGCTGGCCACCTCGATCGATCGCCTGCGCCGCTGGCTCAACGCGGGGCAGCTGCTCGACAACGACGCGTCGCGTCGCCTGGATCTGGCACAGGACCGGCTGGCCGGCGACAAGCTGGTCATCGCCTTCGTGGCCGAATTCTCCCGGGGCAAATCCGAACTGATCAACGCGATCTTCTTCGCCGATTACGGGCGGCGCATCCTGCCGTCTTCGGCGGGGCGCACGACCATGTGCCCGACGGAACTCATGTACGACGAGACCCTGCCGCCGTGCATTCGGGCCCTTCCGATCGAGACGCGTGCGCGCATCGGCAACACCAATGACTTCAAGCGCTCCGCCATCGAGTGGCGCGTGTTTGCGCTCAATACCGATTCGACCGAAGGCATGCTCGAGGCCTTCAAGCTCGTGGCCGAGACCGTGCGCGTGTCCGCCGACGAAGCCCGGATGTACGGCCTGTACGACCCCTCCGACGCCGACCAGGCGGTCGCCGTTGACGCCAACGGCATGATTGAGATCTCGCGCTGGCGCCACGCGGTCATCAATTTTCCGCACCCGCTGCTGCAAAGCGGCCTGGTGATCCTGGACACGCCCGGACTCAATGCCATCGGCACCGAGCCCGAATTGACGCTTTCGCTCGTGCCCAGCGCGCACGCCGTCTTGTTCGTGTTGGCGGCCGATACCGGAGTTACGCGAAGCGATCTGGGGGTGTGGCGGCACATCATCGGCAGCGAATCGGACCAGAGCAATCACATCGCCGTCTTGAACAAGATCGATGGCCTGTGGGATCAGCTCAAGAGCACGGAAGAGATCGACGCCGAGGTCCAACGACAGGTCGGCAGCGTGGCCGAAACGCTGCACATAGACGCGGCACGCGTCTTTCCGGTGTCCGCGCAAAAGGGACTGGTGGCGAAGGTCACGCACGACGCACAGTTGCTCGAGCACAGCCGTCTGCCGAAGCTCGAATCGGCGCTGGTCGAACTGCTCGTGCCGGCCAAGCGCGAGCTGGTGCGCAAGCAGACCATCGCCGCCGTGGAGCGCGTAATCATCGAGGTGCGCCAGACACTGACCGCGCGCGAGCGCAGCCTGGTGGAGCAGCTCTACGAACTGCGCGCCCTGCAGGGGAAGAACCAAAGCTCGATCGAGCGCATGCTGTTGCGGGCGCAAGGCGAGCAAAAGGAATTCGAGGAGAACGTGCGCAAGCTCTTTGCCACGCGCTCGGTACTGGCGCGACTGGCCGACGAGGCCTACGGCAAAGTGCGCCTCGATGCCCTGCGCACCTGCGTGCTGGCCACGCGCGAGAGCCTGCGCAAGGCGCGCCTGTCGCCGCAATTTGCGGGGGTGACACGGGACTACTTCGAGCAGCTGCGCAAGCTGCTGCGGCAGGCCAACGCCTGCCTGGCGGAAATCGAGCGCATGATTGTGGGTGTGCAACGGCTCTTCGCCGAGCAAGTCGGCTGGAGCCTGCCTCCACCGATGAGTTTCTCGCTCGACACCTACATCGCGGACGTCGATCGCCTCGAGGTCGCCTACCGCAACCATTTCGGTACGATCGCCTTGCTCACGCGCGACAAATGGTCGCTCATCGAGCGCTTCTTCGACAGCGTCGTGCTCAAATCACGCTCCATTTTCGCCGCCGCCGAGCGCGATGCCGAAGCCTGGGTGCGGTCCCTGCTGCCGCCGCTGGAGATGCAGGTGCGCGAGCAGCGCCAGCAGCTGCGAAAGCGCACCGATTCGGTCTCGCGCATTCGCGATGCACAAGGCTCGCTCGACGAGCGCATCGGCCAGTTGGAGGACGCGCTGCAGCAAGCGCAAGGACAACTCGCCGAACTCAAGCGCCACGCCGACCGGATCTGCCAGCCAGGCCCCGATGGGGGCGCGTTGACCGCGCACGCAGCGGTTGCGCCCGTCGAAGTGGCCCTGCCTGCGCGTGATCTCGCGGCCACGCTTCTCGAGGCCTCGCACGAGTCCATGCCGGCGGCCGCGGCGGACTTCGTCGCGGAAGCCGCCGCCGACCCCGAGGCCGCAGCTCCGGACGGAGCGGCCGGGGAACTCGGGGTGCAGACCTGAGTCGCGAGGCGCCCGCGCGCTTTGCGCGGGCACTGATCCGCTGGCACCGCGCGCACGGGCGGCACGACCTTCCGTGGCAGCAATCGCGCGATCCCTACCGGGTGTGGTTAAGCGAAATCATGCTGCAGCAAACCCGCGTTGCTGCGGCTCGTAAGTATTACGCACGGTTTTTGCAGCGCTTCCCGGACGTGCACCGCCTGGCAGCGGCACCGCTCGAGGAGGTCTTGGAGGCCTGGGCCGGCCTGGGCTACTACGCGCGCGCGCGCCTGGCCCACGCCTGCGCGCAGACGCTCGTGCGCGAGCACGACGGCTGCTTTCCGCGCAGCGCCGAAGAACTGCAGCGGTTGCCCGGCATCGGTGCCTCGAGCGCGGCGGCGATCGCCGCGTTTTGCTTTGGGGAGCGCGTGGCTATTCTCGACGCGAACGTAAAGCGGGTCCTTGCGCGCCGTTACGCCATCGAGGGGCCGGTCGGACGCGCAAAGATAGTCCAGGAGCTCTGGCGCCGGGCGCGCAGCCTGCTGCCGGCGGCGGAACAAATCGGCGTGTATACGCAGGCCATCATGGATCTGGGGGCGAGCGTATGCACGCGCAGCCGCCCGCGCTGCGGCGAGTGCCCGGTCCGCGACGATTGCCTGGCGCGAGAGCAGGGTCGCGCCGAGCAACTGCCCACCCGCGCACCTGCTGCCAAACGGCCCGTCCGAACCGCGCACCTGCTGCTTGCGGTGGCGCAACAGCGCGTCTTCCTCGAGCAGCGCGCGGCCCGCGGCATCTGGGGAGGGCTGCTCAGCTTGCCCCAGTTTGCGCGCCCCGAAGAGCTGCGGCGCGCGGCCGACACCTTCGGTCGGGTCAAACCGCGCGCGCTGGCCCAGCGCACGCACAGCTTTACCCACTTCACGCTGCGCTTTACGCCGCACCTTCTGCGTCTGCCTCGCGCCCCGGACCACCGCGTGGGTCGCAGCGGCCGTTGGGTCGCGCTCGCGCGCATCGAATCGGCCGCTTTGCCATCGCCCGTGCGCACGCTCTTGCGCGACGTGCGCGAGGGACGCACCGAGCCCTGAGGCGTTCTCAGTAGGCCGGCCGCGTGCCCTCCCGGTCCAGGGCGCGGTGGCGAGCCAGAACGTGGCCATGCCCCGAGAAGCGTGCCGCGAGTCGCTCCACGACATAGGGCGATCGATGCTGTCCGCCCGTGCATCCGATTGCAACCGTCAGATACTGGCGGCCATCCTGGATGTAGCTTGGCAGCCACTTCTCGATGAACCGCGCGATGTCGTCGATCATCTCGCCCACAAGACTGGAGCGTTCCAGGAACGCCGCGACCGCCGGGTCCAGACCGGTGAGCGCACGCAACTCGCTTTCATAGTGGGGATTGGGCAAATTGCGCACGTCAAACACCAAGTCGGCGGCAACCGGAACGCCGTACTTGAACGCAAAGGACTCGAACGCCAGCGTCAGCGCTCCGCTGCCCTCGTCGACAAACGCCCGCACCCACTGGCGCAGGGTGTTGGCGGCAAGGTCGCTCGTATCGATGAGGTGGCCCAGCGCAAACAAGGGGGCGAGCAACTCGCGCTCGAGCGCGATGGATTCCTCCAGCGTCGGCTCGCCCGCCTCGGCCGGGCGCTCCGCGGGCAGCCGCTGGGACAGGGGGTGGCGCCGCCGCGTCTCGGAGAATCGCTGCACCAGCGCTTCGGTCGAAGCGGTGAGAAACAACACACGCACGTCCATGCCGGTTGCGCGTAGCGCCTGCAACATCGCGGGCACGCCGGTGAGCGTCGCCTCGGAACGCGCGTCGATCGAAACGGCCACGTCCTCGTGGCCCGTCCGAGCAAGTAACGCGCAGACTTCGCGCAGCAGCGGCAAAGGCAGATTGTCGACGCAGTAAAAACCGATGTCCTCGAGCAGCCGAATTGCGACCGACTTGCCCGAACCCGACATGCCGGAGACGAGGATTAAGCGCATCTTCAAGGAAGAGTCAACGTGCGCAGTTGGGGCACGCTGCTATTAGAGCACGGCAACTTACGCAAGACGCCGCGCTCAGGAGTCCATCGCGCGGCGTTGCCGGTCGAGGAAATCCTCCATGGTGTCGATGCCGCGCAGCTTCAGAATCGTGTTGCGCACGGCCGCCTCGAGCAGCACCGCAAGGTTGCGTCCGGCCGCCACCGGAATCACGACCTTGTGTATGGGCAGGCCGAGCACCGATTGGGTCGATCCGGCCAGTGGCAAACGCTCCATGGTGTCGGCCGCGCTGCGGCGCATGAGCTCGACGATGAGCCGCAGCTTCATTTTGCGACGCACGGCCGTTTCCCCAAAGATCGCCTTGATGTCGAGCAGCCCCAGGCCGCGCACCTCCAAGAGATTGGACAACAACGGAGGACAGCGCCCCTCGATCGTGTCGGGCGCAACGCGCGCGAAATCGACCACATCATCGGCAACCAGGCCGTGGCCGCGGCTGATGAGCTCCAGTCCCAGTTCGCTCTTGCCCAGTCCCGATTCGCCCGCAATGAGCACGCCCATGCCGAGCACGTCCATGAACACGCCATGCATCGAACAGTGCGGCGCGAGCACTTTGGCAAGGTAGATGCGCAGCACGTCGATGACTTCGGCGGAAGGACGCGGGGTAGCGAAGACCGCAAGCCGGGCGGCCTGCAGAGCCGCCAGCAGGTCGGTCGGCAGCTCGCGGCCGTCGGCGACGATCAGTCCGATGGGGCCGCCTTCGATCAGTTCCTGGGTAAAGTGGTCACGGCGCGATATCACCATGCCCTCGATGTAGTCGGCCTCGAGGGCACCGATGACGTGAATGCGCCGCGGGTGGATCAGATTCAGGTGGCCGACCAATTCGGAGGCCGGCACGCTTTGCGCCGCGGTATCGGGCAGCGGCCACAAGCTGTGCGAGTCCCCCGCGATCCAGCGCAGATCCAGGGCGGCTTGATTTTCCTCGAAGAGGGAATTGAGTGTTTGCAAGGGCGAACTTCGGGGGCGGCGAACGGCTGCCAGCGCGCTTGGCCTCAGGCTGCAGGCCGGATCGGCTCCCAAGCGCAGATGCGGCCGCGCACGGCCGCTGGCGTCGGTTCGGTCATCAACGCCAAACGCAGCTCCCGGTCCGAGAGCATCTGGGCGAGCTCGGAGAGCACCTCCAGGTGCTCCTGCGTGGCGTTTTCCGGAACGAGCAGCGCTACCAGAAGCCCGACCGGCCGCCCATCGGGCGCGTCGAAACTCACCGGCATGCTGAGCCGCACAATGGCTGCCATCGCGCGCTTGAGGCCGCGAACGCGACCATGCGGGATGGCTACGCTCTGGCCCAGGCCCGTCGACCCAAGCGCCTCGCGGGCCGCAAGGCTTTCGCGGATTTTTTCGCGATCGATCCCGGTGGCAGCCGCAAATATCGTCGCGGCGGCATCCAGGGCAGCGGACTTATCGCGGGCATCGCAGTTCACCGCGATATTTGCCAGCGGAAGCAGCTTGGACAATTGGTTCATCGGTACCAACCGCGCCGCCACAGGGGGCCAGTTGCATCGGGCGGAAGGTCGGTGGCGCGGCAGTATACGCGCCGGCGCGCTCGCAACCCTACGCACGCCTTCGAGGCGCCGCTTCGTTGCAATTGCGCAACAGACCGGCCCGCCGGCCGCACCGGGACGCGGGCCGCGGCCTAGTCGGCCTCCGAAGGCTGCTGGTGTTTGAGGGAGGCGTGCGGGTAGTTCTTTTTCATCCGATCCTTGTGCTTGATCACCTGGCGATCGAGCTTGTCCATCAGGCAGTCGATTGCGGCATACAAATCACCATCGATCGATTCGGCGTGCAGCGCAGAGCCGCTCACGCGAATTGTGATTTCGGCCTTTTGCTGCAGTTTCTCCACCGATAGCTGCACGTCGGCGTCAATGACCTGGTCGAAATGCCGCCGGACTCTTTCGAGCTTCTCCTCCACGTATTTGCGCAGCGGCGGGGTGACTTCGAGGTGATGGCCGTGAATCGCAAGCTTCATGCGTCTCCCTTTCTGGATCGGGCTATCGTTGGGTCAGGCTCAGATTGTTTTGCGTAAGGCAGCCGTTGGAATTTGCATCAGTTCGCGGTATTTGGCCACGGTGCGGCGAGCGACGACCATGCCCTGGGCGCCGAGCAACTCGGCGAGCTTGCTGTCGGACAGAGGGTTGGTTGCGTCCTCGGCCTCAATGAGCTGCTTGATCAGCGCGCGAATCGCGGTGCTCGAGGCCTCGCCCCCGGCCTCGGTCGCCACATGGCTGCCGAAAAAGTAGCGCAGCTCGAAAACGCCAAAAGGCGTAGCCATGTATTTGTTGGAGGTCACGCGCGAGATCGTCGATTCGTGCAGCCCCAGGGTCGTTGCGATCTCGCGCAGCACCAACGGGCGCATTGCAATGGCGCCGTAAGTAAAGAAGCGGCTCTGGCGATCGACAATGGCCTGCGCGACGCGCTGAATCGTCTGAAAACGCTGTCGCAAATTGCGAATCAGCCAGCGCGCCTCCTGCAGCCGGCTCGACCACTCCGGCGCCGTGGCGCCCGGCTCGGCACCCGCCGAATTCGCCCGCAGCCGGTCCTCCCCGGGTTTGGCGCTCGTCGCGGCCTGCTTGCCGCTTTCGGTTTTCAAGATCGCAGCGTACGCTTGATTCACTCGCAGACGGGGTATGACATCCGGATTGAGCCGCGCCGCCCAGCGGCCAGCTACGCGTCGCACAAGGATGTCGGGAATCACGTAATCGGGTGCCGACGAACCAAAGCCTACCCCCGGATGGGGATTGAGTCCACGAATTCGTTGGTGCGCTGCACGCAGCAGTGCGTCGTCCACGTTCAGGAGCTTTCGCAGCTTCCCGAAATCACGGGCTGCCAGCAGTGGTAAGTGCTCGCACACAATTTGTCGCGCGAGCAACAGCTCGGAGCGCTCGGCCTCTGGAGCGCTGGGTGTCTGCGCCTGCAGGCGTGCGTCGAGCTGCAGACGCATGCACTCGGCCACGTCGCGCGCCCCGACGCCTGGCGGATCAAAACTCTGCAACAGGCGCAAGGCGGTGAGCAGCTCCTCGGCGTCGACCTGCGCCTCAACACCGCAGAGTTCGAGCAATTCCTCCAGGGGCACGCCGAGGTAGCCGCTTTCGTCAACCGCGTCGATGAGCATCCGCACGAGGGTGCGGTCGCGCTCCGTGACCGCAGTCGATGCCAGCTGCAAGCGCAGGTGTTCCCGCAGGCTCGGCGGCGCCGTGGCCCAGTCCTGCGGGCGTTCGGTGGCTTCGTCGCCCGGAGGCGCCGAGCCGTGCAGCTCCAAACCCCATTGCCCGGACTCCTCGGGGGCCTCCTCCGCGCCGGCGCCGTACTCGGTGTCCTCGGAGGCGGAGGCTTCGGGGCCCTCGGAGCCCGTCTCGCCGTGCGCCGGCGAGGACGGTTCGGCCGCCGTGGTCGATACGACGGATCCTTGGCTGCTCAGTCGCAGGTGATTGCCCAGCGGATCGTCCTCGCGCTCCAGGAGCGGGTTCTCGCGCAGGGCCTGCTCGACTTCCTCGTTGAGCTCCAGGCTCGAGAGCTGCAGCAGGCGAATGGACTGCTGCAGCTGCGGCGTCAACGCCAGTTGCTGCGACAAACGTAGATGGACGCCCGGCTTCAAGCTCACAGCCGGGGCGGGCGCAAAGCGCCGTAGGGCAAAAGGTTGTGGCAGCCCGACATCCGAGGCCTACATCCGGAAGTGATCGCCCAGATAGACGCGCCGCACCGATGGATTCTCTACGATGTCCTCGGGTCGGCCCGCCGCCAGCACCTGACCTTCGTTGATGATGTAGGCGTGGTCGCAGATACCCAGCGTCTCGCGCACGTTGTGATCGGTCACGAGCACGCCGATGCCGCGCTGCTTCAGAAACCGCACGATGCGCTGGATCTCGATGACCGCGATCGGGTCGACACCGGCGAACGGTTCGTCGAGCAAGATGAACCGCGGGCGCGCTGCCAGCGCGCGCGCGATCTCCACCCGGCGGCGCTCGCCGCCCGAGAGGCTCAGCGCCGGGTTGGTGCGGATCTCGCGGATCTGCAAATCACCCAAAAGCTCCTGCAGACGCGCCTCGATGACCGACGCCGAGAGCTCGGAACCCTGTTCGTCGACCTGCAGCTCGAGCACCGCTCGAATGTTTTCCTCCACGGTGAGGCGACGGAACACGGACGCCTCCTGCGGCAGGTAGGAAAGCCCCATGCGCGCGCGCCGATGGATCGGCAGGTGCGCAATCGAGCGTCCATCCAGAGTGATCGAACCCGAATCCAGCGGGACCAGGCCCACGACCATATAAAAGCAGGTGGTCTTGCCCGCGCCGTTGGGTCCAAGCAGTCCGACGACCGTGCCCGATTCCACCGAGAGCGAAACATCCCGGACGACCTGCCGGCCGCCATAGCGCTTGGCCAGGTTCTCCACCACGAGCTCGGCGCGCGCAACCGAACGGTTTTCCCCCTCCGGGCCACGCGGCTCCTGCAGCGCAAGGGGCTGCAGCGGCGAATCCGGCGCGCTCACTGCCCCTCCTCGGGTAGTGTCCGATCGGTCTTGAGCGACGTGGGCGGCGGCGCCGCGGTCTTTGGCGCCGGAGCGGGCGCCGTGCTCGTAGGGGCGATGCGGATGTGGACCCGGCCCGTCGGGCTCTCCACGTTGCGCCCGTCGACGTCGTAGGTGGAATGGCGCGCGTCGTAGACGATGCGCGCGCCACTGAGCTCATCGCGCAGTTCGTCGTTTTCGAAGCGCTTGACGAGCGCACGCCGATACAGATACACGCGGTCGCTGCGGTCGTCGTATTCGATGCGCTCGGCAAAGGCATCGAGCGTCGACTCCACGCCCTCGCGCACGGGATCGGCCCGTTCGTGAAACGTGGCCAGCTCGTCGGGCGCCGCGGTCACGACGTAATACTGATAGCCCTTTTCGTCCTGACGGTGCTCCATCCGCTCGCCGGTCAAGCGCATCGTGCCTTTGATGAGCACGACGTGTCCGGTCAGCACCTGCACCTGGTGCAGGTCATCGAGCATCGAGTGATCGGCCGTCACGTTGGCATCTTTGTCGCGGTCCGCGCGTTCGGCCCACGCGGGTGCGGCGAGCAGCACGCACGCCACCGAGGCGGCCTGCAGGCCCCGGGCGCACGCCCAGAACCGGCGCCCCTTCACGGGCTCCTCCGCGGCGGAAAGGTGGCTACGACGTCGGAGAGCAGTTCGACGCGCCGGGCGATATTGTCAAAATCCATACCGCGCGCATTGATCACGGATGCGCCGCTTTGCAGGCGTACCGGGTCGTCGGTCCAGAAGTGGTCTTCATCGGGGATTGCCGAGAGGTCCTCGGTTTCCATGCGCATTGCTTCCCGGTCGGGCGCAGCCGCCCGCGTAATGACGACGTTGCCGCTCATTTGAACGGTCTGCGCATTGTTGCTCGCGTGCGCCTGCAGCGCCGTGGCTTCGACCTGCGGTTGGTCCGCCCGCAAACTCAGGATGCGCGGATTGTCCAGATCGACATCGTCGCTGTTGCCGAAGTGCGTCATGCGGTCGGCAAAGAGCCGATAGCGCGCGCGCCCCAGGGAATCGAATCCTGTGAGGGCGATGTTTTGCGCAAAAAAGTCCACCGCACCGATGCGCCCGGTCTGCACACCGGGGGTCAAGCGCAACGTCTGCGAGTACCAGTAGCTCGTAGCCAAAACGGCGGCCACGAGCACGATGGCAAACCACGACGCCGCACGCTCAGCCACGGGCGAGCTCCGAAGCGGCGGCCTGCCGGGCGCCGCGCAGCAACGCGTCAAAGTGTCCCTGCGCGCGCAGAAGCAGCCGCGCCAAGTCGCGCACCGCCCCTCGGCCGCCGGGCGAGGGCGCAACCCAATGCACGCAACGCTTGACCTCCTCGGGCGCGTCGGCCACGGTCGCGGCGAGGCCCACGCAAGCCAGCGCGGGCAGATCCGGCCAGTCATCCCCCATGTACGCGCACTCGCGCTGGCTTAGCCCCGCCTCGGAGAGCAGGCGCTGCAGGCACGCGTGCTTGTCGCGCTGCCCCTGGCGCACCGTGCCGATGCCCAGGTCACGCGCACGCGCGGAGACGATACGCGAGCTGCGCCCCGTGACGATTGCAACCTCGATGCCAACATCGCGCAGCAGCCGGATTCCCAGACCGTCGCGCACGTCAAAGGCCTTGAGCGCCTCCCCGCGGACCCCGAAATACAGCCGCCCGTCGGTGAGCACTCCGTCGACATCGAGGGCCACCAGACGCACCCGGTTGGCGCGCCGCGCCAGCGCCAAGCCGCCGAGCGAGCTCATCAGATCACCTTTGCCGCCATCAGATCGTGCGTGTGCAGCGCGCCCACCAGGCGTCCTTGCGCATCGAGCACGAGCAGCTGGTTTTTTCGGTGCGCATCGAGCAACTGCGCCGCTTGCGCGGCCAGCGCATCGGCGCCGATCGTGAGCGGCGCCACGGTCATCACGTCGGCAACCACGGTTGCACGCACGTCGGCTCCGCGCTCCAGCAGGCGACGCAAATCGCCGTCGGTGAAAATCCCCGCCAGCCGGCCGTCGGACTCGACGATTGCCGTCATCCCCAGCTGCTTGCGGCTGATCTCGTGCAGCGCCTCCATGACACTGGCGCTGCGCGCAACAGTAGGAATGGCCTGGCCCGTGCGCATGATGTCGGCCACACGCATGAGCAGGCGCCGGCCGAGCGCACCGCCGGGGTGAGAACGCGCGAAGTCCTGAGTGCCAAAACCGCGTGCGTCCAGGCAGGCGATGGCAAGCGCGTCGCCCAGCGCCAGCATTGCCGCCGTCGAGGAGGTCGGCGCCAGGTTCAGCGGACACGCCTCACGCTCAACGCGGCAGTCGAGGTGCACATCGGCCGCCTGGGCCAGAGGCGAGGTCTTCGAGCCGGTGACCGCGATCAGAGGCGTGCCCTCACGCTTGAAAATCGGCACGATCGTCATGAGTTCGGGCGAGGAACCCGAATTGGAGAAGGCGAGAAAAACGTCGCCCGGCGTGACCATTCCCAGATCCCCGTGCGCCGCCTCGGCGGCGTGCACGAACATCGCCGGTGTTCCGGTCGATGCGAGCGTCGAGGCGACCTTGCGCCCGATGTGTCCGCTTTTGCCGATCCCACTGACAACGACCCGCCCGCGGCAGTCGAGCAGCAGATCGACGGCGTGCAAAAACGCGCCGTCCAGACGCGCGCCCAGGGCGGCGATGGCCTGCGCTTCGACCTCGATGACCGCGCGCGCGAGCGCCAACGCCGACTCGCCGGCTCGAGGGCGGCGTCGGGTCGTGGCCACGTATGGGGTCGCGGGTGCCTTGTTCATTGCTGCGGTAGCAGGCCGTCGATGATACTCTCGGGGTGCTCAAAGCTGGCACGGGAATTGCTCATCCATGCGGCAATTGCGGGACGCGGCCCTTGCCACGTTCCCGACGCCGCCCCTGGCCCCCCATCGCCGATGCCGACCGCGCTTGAACTCACGCTGCTGCTGCTTGCCGCCTCGGTCGTGGGGGTGGCTGCGGTGCGTCTGTTTGAACAGCCTCCCGTGCTGGGCTACCTGATCGTCGGCATCGCCATCGGCCCGCACGCTCTGGCGTTGGCACCCGACACGGCCGAAACGCGCCACCTGGCGCAGCTCGGGATCGTCTTTCTCATGTTCTCCGTGGGTCTGGAGTTCTCGCTTGCGCGCCTGCGCAGCATGCGCAGCATTGCGCTGGGCCTGGGAGTCACCCAGGTCTTGACCACGGTGGCCGCCGTCTTGGCCGCCGGTGCGCTCGTCGGCCCCTACCTGGGCGTGAGTCTGCCTGGGGCCTTTGCGCTGGGCGCAGCGCTGGCCATGTCATCGACCGCCATCCTGATGAAAATGCTCGTCGAGCGCCTCGAGCTCGACACCGAGCACGGACGGCGCATCGTCGGGGTCTTGCTGCTGCAGGACCTTGCGGTCGTGCCTTTGCTAGTCATCGTACCGTCCCTTTCCTCACCCACGGCGCAGTTGGGCGCGGCGGTGCTGGTTGCCGGCGCGAAGGCCGCCGCCTTGCTCGCGGTCTTGCTGCTGGGGGGTCGCTGGCTGCTCCACGGTTGGTTTCACCTGGTCGCCAAGCGCCGCTCGCAGGAGCTGTTCATGCTCAACTTGCTGCTGCTCACGCTCGGGCTGGCCTGGCTGGCCGAGCAGATGGGGCTTTCGCCGGCGCTGGGCGCATTCATCGCGGGCATGCTGCTGTCGGAGACGGAGTACCGCCACTACGTGGAGGAGGACGTCAAGCCGTTTCGCGAGGTCCTCTTGGGTCTGTTTTTCGTGACCATTGGCATGGCGCTGGACCTGCGCGTCGTGCTGGCGCAGCTGCCCTGGGTCCTCGCGGCGCTGCTCGTGGCGGTGGGCTTTCGCTTCGCGCTCACGCTGGGCTTGGCGCGCTACTTCGGCGCCGGTCCCGGCACCGCGATCAAGACCGCACTGCCCTTGGCCGCCGCGGGCGAGTTTGGCTTCGTCCTCATCAACTTGGCGGCCGACCACGAGCTGTTGACCGCCTCGCTGCAGCAGGTGGTCCTGGCCGCGATGCTGCTCTCGATGTTGGCCACGCCCTTTTTGCTCGCCAGCGGAGCGCGCCTGGCGCTGCGCTTTGGTGGCTCCGAGTGGATGCTGCGGGCCGTGGAGCTGCATCGCATCGCCGCGCGCACGATGTCCACGGAGCGCCACGTCGTCATCTGCGGCTACGGCCGAAGCGGCCAGCACCTTGCCAAGATGCTCGAGCAAGAAAACATTGGCTACGTGGCCCTGGACCTGGATCCGGACCGCGTTCGCGAGGCGGCGGCGGCGGGCCACGCGGTCGTCTACGGCGACGCGATGCGTCGCGAGACGCTCATGGCTGCCGGCATCACACGCGCGGCCGCGGTCGTCGTGAGCTTTAGCGACGTGCGGGCCGCGCTGCGCGTGATCGCGTTTGCGCACGAACTCAATCCTCACATCCCCGTCATCGTGCGCACGCAAGACGATGCCGATCTGGACCGCTTGCTTGCTGCGGGCGCAACCGAAGTTGTGCCAGAGGTTTTTGAAGGCAGTCTCATGCTCGGTTCTCACGCACTGGTGCTGCTGGGGGTGCCACTGGCACGGGTGATCCGGCGCGTGCGCGACG
>Ga0187778_10001131_pt1 | contig 18844 bp, 11 predicted proteins | sample 1015_Q2_SP5_20_M_FD_132418 | JGI IMG/M metagenome (GOLD analysis project Ga0187778, IMG submission 132418) | Tropical peat soil microbial communities from peatlands in Department of Meta, Colombia - 1015_Q2_SP5_20_MG | ecosystem: Environmental > Terrestrial > Soil > Wetlands > Peat | place...
CAATGGAACGCAGGAGGAGGGGGTGTACTCCCCTGTTTTCGCGTAAATGTCGAATCTAAGTGGGTTGTGGGAGAATGGACTGTAAATGTTGGAATGAAAGGAGTTAGCGGATTTTTACCGATGGATGAGCAAGTGGAAAGGGCTCTCATGCGTGAACGAGTCTAAGGGCAAAGCCAAGAGGTGCACTTAGAACATCGCCCTGATATCACGGGAGAGGGGTAAGATAATATTTACCCATTGTCAATAATACTAGTGTGGCAACACTTTCGCTCTTATCCGGCCGCAGCCGGCCGGTCTGAAGGCCGGCCGTTAAACAGATCAGACCCCACGTGCAAAAGCGGCACGTGGGGCACCCGACAAGAGAAGAGGGATCCTTCCTGCGTCGGGATGACGGATTGTGGATGTGGGGGAGCTGTTAGTCGCGGGCCCAGAAGATGGCGTCGGACGGCTTGGGCGAGGAGGCGGAGTCGCCGGAGTTCGCGGCGTCCCAATCCTTGCGAGCGATGGGCTGAATGGGCGGCAGCTTTTTCTGCGCCAGTGATTTGTTGACGCCAGGAAGTTCCTTCGCCAGAAGCGCGTCGAATTCGGCCTCGACGTCGCCGAGTTCCTTCTTCAGCGACTCGATGCGCGCGACCTGGTAGTCGCCGGGGCGGCCTTCGTAGTCATTTAAGGTGCCGTAGAGTTCCGCGGTTTTTTCGCGGAGGCGCTCTTCGCCGGTGATGGCGCCGCCTTCCTTGGTGGCGACGATTTTCTTGCGGATGTCTTCAACCTTAGAGGAAAGCTCCTGGAGTTGCTTGGCGAGCGCGGGATCTTTATCGAGCTTGGCGACGCGATCGGAGAGCGCGGCGCGCACGCCGTTGATACGGTCCACGTCGTAGCTCATGTCACCGAGCAGATTGTAGACGCGCATGGCGGCGTCGAAGTTGGCTTTGCGATCCTCGACGGTGTACTTTGCGCGCGCATCGAGCCCGATGGTCAGCGTTTCGGTATACGTCTCCTTGCCGCGAGTCATTTTCACGGTGTACGTGCCGGGAACGACGCGGGGTCCCTGAGCAGCCTCAAACGCCGCGGTCGCGGCGGGAGGGACGCGCGGCGCCTTAAGGTGCATGGACCAACTCACACGGCTGATGCCACCACGGCTGTTAGTCGGAAGCGTGTCAATGAGCTTGCCGTCGGAATTGAAGACCTCCAGCTTCATACGGCCGAAGATGTGGCGCTTCTTCTGGTAGTACGTAATCCAGGCGCCGAAGGGAGGATTCGGCCCTTCAAACGCGGCGCTTCCTTCCGACCAACCGCCGGAGGCGTCGATCCTCTGCTGAACAGGACGCCCGGGCAGGAAGCCGGCTTCTTCGTTCATGACTTCAGGAGTCAGATGGCGGAGCGGCGTAATGTCATCAATGACCCAGATGCCGCGGCCATGGGTGGCGATGACGAGGTCGGAGTCGCGAGGTTGCACAACGAGGTCGCGCACGGCGACACAGGGAAACTCGTGGCCTTTGTATTGCGCCCACTGCTTGCCGCCGTTGGGAGAAATCCATAGGCCGAGTTCGGTGCCGACAAAAAGCAGATTGGGCGAGACAGTGTCTTCCTTGACGACGTGGGCGTAGCCGCGCACGCCGCTATCCGCGGCGATGATCGGTGTCCAAGTTTTGCCGTAGTCGGTGGTCTTGAAGACGTAGGGATTCATGTCCCCGAAGGTGTGGCGATCGAAAACGGCGTAGGCCGTGGCGGCATCGTGCACGCTGGCTTCGACCCAGGAGACCCAAGAGAATTTCGGGAGATTGGGGACATTGCCAACCACATTGGTCCAGGTCTTTCCGCCGTCGCGAGTGAGCTGAAGGTTGCCATCATCGGTGCCAACCCAGATGGTTTTTCCATCGCGAGGAGATTCGCTAATGGAATAGATGGTCTCGTGAGTTTCAGCGGAGGAATTGTCCACGGTGACCCCGCCGGACTCTTCCTGCTTCTGCTTCTCGGGATCGTTGGTGGTGAGATCGGGGGAGATGCGGTCCCAAGTCTGGCCGTGATCGTGGGAGCGGAAGAGATATTGCGCGCCGATGTAGATGGTGCCCTTTTCGTTGGGGCTCATGTGAATGGGAGTGTTCCAATTGAAGCGAAGCTTGGGTTCGCCATAGTTGGGTTGGGGCTTAATCTGGCGCTTCTCAAGGGTGGATCGATTGATGCGTCCGACCTCGCCGCCCTGGGCTTCGGCGTAGGCGAAATTCGGATCGCCGGGATCGGAGAATGCCCAAAAGCCATCGCCGCCGAAGAGGTTTTCCCAGCGGCTATTGGTGATGCCGCCCGGATATTGCGAGTCGCCAACCCAGGAGCTGTTGTCCTGCAAACCGCCGTAGACCTGGTAAGGATCGGCCATGTCGGCGCTGACGTGATAGAACTGCGCGACGGGAAGATTATTAGCTTTCCACCAGGTGTTGGCGCGGTCGTAGGAATACCAAACGCCGCCATCGTCCCCGGAGATAAGCTGGTCCGTGTTCTCCGGATTAATCCAGAGGTCGTGGAAGTCGCCGTGAGCACCGTTGCCTGCGCCGCTGAAGCTCTTGCCGCCATCGTCGCTCACGACCAAAGTGAGGTCGGGCTTGTAGAGCCGATTTTCATTCTTGGGATCAACGATGAGATTGGCGAAGTAGAAAGGACGCCAGACCATCTGGTTGCTGCGGTCGCGTTCCTGCCAAGATTTGCCGGCATCGGAGGAACGGAAAAGCGCGCTGCGGGTGGACTCGATGAGAACGTAGACCACGTTGGAATTGGAAGGAGCGACGGTGACGGCGATGCGTCCCCAGGGCTTGGGAGGAAGGCCGGGGGCCGATTTATCGTCGAGTTCGTTCCAGGTGGCGCCGCCGTCGGAGGATTTGTAGAAGGCGCTGCCACTGGGAGAGGTAGGAGTGTCGCCGCCGGAACGGAAAGTCCAGCCTTTGCGGCGGAAGTCCCACATGCCGGCGTAGAGGACTTTGGAATCCTTCGGATCCATGGACATCATGGAGCACCCGGTGGAAGGGTTGGCGCCCTTGAGGATTTTGGACCAGGTTTTTCCGGCGTCGGTGGTTTTGTAGACGCCACGGTCGCTACTGTCGCTCCAGAGTTTGCCGGGGACGCAGACGTAGACGGTGTTGCCGTCTTTGGGATCAATGAGGATTTTGGAGACGCGCTCGGACTCTGTGAGGCCGAGATGGGTCCAGTTCTCGCCGCCGTCGGTCGAGCGGTAGATGCCGTCGCCGATAGAGACGCTGTTGCGCGTCCACGATTCACCCGTACCGACCCAGATGTTCTTGGGAGCTTGCGGATCAACGGCGACCGCGCCAATGGACTGGACCGGCTGCTTATCGAAGATCGGCTTGAAAGTCGTGCCGCCATTGACAGATTTCCAGACGCCGCCGCTGGCGGAGCCGATGTAGACCGTGAGGCGGCCATTTTCCTTCACCGCGGTCAGGGCGGAGATGCGGCCGCTCATAGTCGCGGAGCCGATGTTGCGCGCGCCGAGACCGGAGATGGTGTCAGAATCGAACGCGGCTTGCTGAGCGCGCAAGGGAGCGGAGGCAAGCGTCAATGCGGCAAGAACTAGAGCGGCATAACCAGCGTTTGCGGCTTTCAACATGTCTGTTCCCCTAACCTTCCTTCAGAAATTCTTGCTCGAAATTGAGAGTCCAGAGCCTGGCAAATTCGTTTAGGCCGCTCATTTGGCGGCGGAAACGGGTTTTGGTTGCGTTTTAGTGGCGGGCATGGAAAAGAGGGAGTCATCGAGAGGGACGTTCAGCTCGATTTTGTCAACCGTGAAGATCGTGCCCTGGTCCGAGCGATGTTCGCGTGACTGATGGAGAAAGGGAAAATAAACGCCGCCCACCTGCTCGTAATCGCCGAGAATGGTGTCGCGATACTGAACGGCGCCACGCACAGTCATTTGCGTCTCGATTTTGATTTCGAGGAAGGAATCGGCATCGAGATAGTAGTAACGGACATCGCCGTCGTTCAGAGTGAGCTTGATCTTGTAACAGTCAGTCCCTTCCACCGAATCATGGCCGACGAGTTCGGCTTTGTGGCCCTTCTGCTTGTAATCTACGAGCGGCCCTTCCAGATCGGCGTCAACGATCAGCGGCTTGCTTTCTTCTTGCGAGATCAGATCGGGATCCCTGCGGCCCCCGAAGGGATTCGTCTGCCAGGCAGTGTGGCCGTCGTAGGCCTGGACGCGGACCATGCCCTGGAGAATCGTCTCCCTGCGGACCATGCTGTCGCGCTTGTTCTCCTGAACGAAATCAGCGCGGAAGCTTCCTTGCGAGATTTTGGCGGTGATGCGCAGGCTTTTGATGGCGCGCAATTTTTCAAGGCCGCCGCGTGCCTGAACGTTTTTGGCGACAATGTCGTCGACCGTTTGGGAGCTTGCGCCGAGAGGCAGGAGCAGAATGGCGGCGAGGGCAATCCAGAAAGAGCGTTTCATAGAGAGGACTCCTTCCTTGCAGTGTGACCGTTTGTCCCCGGTGACAGTTGCGCAGACGACCGGAGATTGGGAAATCAGATTGTTCAGAGACAACCGGATGGCAATTTCACGCAGATTTCGATTGCCCCGGGGCTTCTTAGTTAGCAAAGTCGAGGAGAAATGCCAAGTAGATTTCCACAGGTGTGCATGCGGTGCGATGCCTACACGAGAACCAGGTGCCGTTGCCGAATCCGCAACCTGATTCGGACTCCGGCGCCCCACCGAATCGGTTTTGACTTATAACTGAGAACTGATCCATACAAACAGGGCCCAGATCATCAGGAAAGACTCGTGACCTTAGACAAGAAAAAACGATTGCGTGTAGGCGTCCTTTTCGGCGGGCGCTCGGGCGAACACGAGGTGTCTCTCGCGTCCGCCGCGAGCGTGATCCGGGGATTGGATCCGGACAAGTACGAAGCCGTTCCCATCGGCATAACGAAAGATGGCCACTGGCTGATCGGTGAGGGCGCGGTGAAAATGCTGCCCGAGGTGCTGAAGGGAGGACGGCGCGTGATGTTGACGGCCGACCCGACGGAAGCGGCGCTAGTGCCGCTGGATCGCGGGGCAGGAGCGCAACGACTGGACGTGATCTTTCCGGTCATGCACGGGACGTTTGGAGAAGACGGAACGATCCAGGGCATGCTGGACCTGGCTGGGCTGCCGTACGTGGGAGCAGGAGTTTTGGGCTCGGCCATCGGGATGGACAAGGACGTGTCGAAGCGGCTGCTTCAGGATGAGGGCATTCCGGTCGTGCCGTGGGTGACGGTGCACCGCTGGCGGTGGGAGAAGGAACCGGAAGCGGTGAGAGCGGAGGTCGAAGAAAAGTTCGAGTATCCGGTGTTTGTGAAGCCGGCGACACTCGGTTCGTCCGTGGGGATGTCGAAGGTGCACGATGCTGGAGAGCTTGCCCCTGCGCTCAACCTAGCGTGCGAATACGGAATGAAGATTCTGGTAGAGAAGGCGATGACGGCGCGCGAGATCGAGGTCTCGGTGCTGGGTAATCACGAGCCGAAAGCGTCGGTGCCGGGCGAAATTGTGCCGCACCGGGAATTCTACGATTACGCTGCGAAATATCTGGAGGAAGGGACACAATTGATTATCCCGGCCGCTCTACGGCGGACGCAGACGCAGAAGATTCAGAACTTCGCCGTACGTGCGTTTCAAGTTCTGGAGTTGTCCGGAATGGCGCGCGTGGATTTCTTCCTGGAGAAGCAAACCGGCAAGGTGTACCTGAACGAGGTGAACACGATTCCGGGCTTCACTTCCATCAGCATGTACCCGAAGCTCTGGGAAGCCAGCGGGATTCCGTTCCGAGAACTGGTGGACAAACTGATTGAGCTGGCGTTTGAGATACACGAGGAAAAGAACCGCACGAAATACGCCATTGAAGTGCCGGAGGGATCGGGCGGGGCGCTTAGCGGTTAAGGATGCAGAGAGAATCCTCGTACCAAAGGCGTGCGAGGGCAAAAAGGTTCTCACTTCGCAGATTTCGTTCGAAATGACGGTTCCTCGCTTATTGATGGATTGCGAGACAATCCCCATCCCAACACCATTGGGAAACATTTTTGCGGCGCATGGCGTCCAAATAATAGAGGGGAGGTTTGCGACGCCGCATTTCTCCTGATAAAGTTTTTCTACCGGAAGATAAGCGATGGTTTCCGGCCATTCCAGCGTACAGACGAGGGGCGAGATGTCACTACTGGAACCACCTCCGGTGAAAACAGACAAGTCGCGCGTGTGGTCATTCGTTCTCGTGGCGGTGGCGGCAGCGCTGGTGGTGGCGTTGTGGTTTACGTTCCGGTATTACCCGGAAAAAAAGTTAACGGCGCAATTTTTTGATGCGCTGGTTGCCGGCGATACCGACAAGGCCTATGCGCTGTGGAAGCCCACGACGAGCTATCGGAAGGACGACTTTTTGGCGGATTGGGGGCCCGACGGCTATTACGGGCCGGTGAAAAGTTACAAGATCATGGGCGCGAAGGCGCCTCGAAAGAGTGATTCGATCGCGGTGAATGTGGCGGTCAGCCCGTTTGTGCCGATGCCGGACGCTTCGGATGGAGAAAAGAGCCGGAAGACGAAGGTGGTGACGCTGTGGATCTCGCCAGAGGACAAATCGTTCAGTTTCCCACCGTAGGTAGTGTCAAGGACAAGTGGTAAGTCATAGGCAGGCATGACACGGCCGTCATTCCGAGCAAAGCGAGGAGTCCGTCGTTGGCCCAAAGGCCAAGAGAGATTCCTCACTTCGCAGACTCCATTCGGAATGACGAACGCGGGGTCTTGAGCAACACGTTAGAGGTGAGCTTCATCGAGGGCGAGGGCGAGTTCGGCAGGACTCACGGTGGAGGTGCCGAGCACTTTCACAACCACACCGGCCGCAACGTTGGCCAGAAACGCCGCCTCGGGCAAAGACGCACCCGCCGCAACCGCTAATGACAATACGCTGAGAACGGTGTCTCCCGCGCCAGTGACATCGAAGACCTGACGGCCGGTAGAGCCGCGCTCGATGCCGGGTTGGCCGACGCGCGCATAAGTCACTTCAAAGCTGGTTGCGGGAATGTGCATCGGCCGCGGCGACCCCTCTTCAAGGATACTCAGACCCTTTTCGCCGCGAGTGATCACAAGCGCCGCACAACCGAAGCGGGCCAACAGGTCGTGCAGTGCCCCATCGATGGATTTGTCGTCGGGAAGCGAACGAGTCAGATAGAAGACAGCCTCTTTCGTATTGCAGACAATGACACGAGCACCAGGATATGGGCTGAACCGGGAGATTTTTGGCTTCACGAAGACTGGAACGTGGAATTGATGGCAGGCGTGCAGGACGCGTTCGGCAAAGGCATCCGTGATCAGTCCCTTGTCGTAGTCGGAGATGACCAGTGCATCCGCGGATTTGAGGGAGTCCAATAAGAGGCGAAAGAGTTTCTCTTCCATGTCCGGCGAGAGGGGATCCAGTTGCTCATGGTCAATGCGCACGATCTGCTGGTGGCGTGCAACGACGCGTGTTTTCACGGTGGTAATTCGGCCCGTGTCCGGGAGCACTCCTTCGACTGCAATCTCCATCTTTCGAAGCCAGTGACGGACTGAAGCACCAGCCTTGTCGTCCGCGATTCTCTTCGTTCCGAATTTCCTCCCACCCACGACCCCGAAGGCGTACACACGCGCGCCAAGCTCAGCCAGATTTGCCGCGACATTTCCTGCCCCACCGAGACAATCAGTTTCGGACTCAAAGTCGACAACGGGAACGGGCGCTTCCGGGGAGAGCCTGCTTGCCTTGCCCAAAACATAGTGGTCGAGCATGAGGTCGCCAAGCACGGCGACGCGGACTTTGCGGAAGCGCGGCAGAAGCTTTTTCAAGCGAGGAACAGCGTTCGCGAACTGGCTTTTCATCGGAAGGTTCCCCGGCCTATTCGGGAGCAATTGTCGCTTCTTCCGGCAGCATTACGGGGATGTCGTCCCGGACGGGATAGACGCGCCTACAGGCTTCGCACTTGAGTCCGGAATTGTCCGGGAGAAGGTGAACGGGTTTCTTGCAGAGGGGGCAGACGAGGATGGCAAGAAGGTCTTTGGGAATCGGCATGACGGGCTCCAAGGATTGAAAGGAGACTGTAGCAGACTGTGGCGCGGGAAGGCCAGTGGCCCTGCTTTAGGGCGGAAGTGCCAGATCTGGGGTCAGAAGAGGGCAGGCTGTTTAGTAGAAGGCGTCACGTCCAGTTCAGAGAGGGTTGGCGGCGGTATACTCGCGGTGAAGTGGGAAGAGAGCCCTAAATTGGGCCTGGAAGGACAAAACTGAACCGACCCGGAGAAGCGAGGCGCCATGTCATGAAGATGAAAATCACAATTGGATTGACCCTCGTGGTGTGTTTGCTGGCGCCTTGCGTCCGGGCACAAATCTCCAAGCCGTTAACGCCTGCGCAAGTGATCGAGTTACGAGAGATGGCCAAAGAAAGAGAGATCAAGCAGGAAGAGCTGTACAACCTGGAACAGGAGACGGCGAGGGCGCTGCTGTGGAGCACCGGCACATTCTTCCGGCGCGTATATAGCGATGAGTTTGTGGGAGTGTTGCCCGCCGGGCAGATTAAAGACAAGGCTGGATGGATTTCCGCCATTGAGAATTCCGGCATTAAGTACAGCTCCTTTGTTGCCACGGACATCCGAGTGCATGTGTTTGAGGAGACAGCAGTGGTGACCTGTCTATGGAGTTCGCGCGGGACGCAAGGAGGGCGGCCGTTTTACCGACAGTCCCGCGTCACGCATGTCTACGTGTATAGCCAAAGAGGCTGGCAGGTGATTGCCAGCCAGGAAACGCTGTTGCCCGGATAGTCTTTCAGAAAGAACAACACGGAAGTTGAACAGGCCTCCTCGGCGACGTTTGGCCTAAAGCCGCGTCTATGTCATAAAGTAAGGGTGTCTCGAGGTGACTATGAGGACAAGACTGATCTGTGTGCTCCTGCTGGGATCGAGTTTTGCCGTGATGGCGGCGGGGCAAAGCTCTTCGGGAGGGCCGGCGGCGCAAGAACCGGCGCTGCCCTACACTCCCAGCCTGGATCTGGCTTCGATGGATAAGCTGGCGGACCCGTGCGTGAATTTCTACCAGTATGCTTGCGGCGGGTGGAAGAAGAACAACCCGATCCCAGCCGACCAGACCTCCTGGTCGGTTTACGCAAAACTGTATCAAGACAACCTGCAATTCCTGCGCGGAATCCTGGAACAGGCGTCGGTAAACAGCGGGCAGCGGAAGGCGGTTACGCAAGAGATTGGCGATTTTTATGCGGCTTGCATGGATGAAGCGGCGGTGGAGAAACAAGGGTTGGCGCCAGTGCAGAATTACCTGGACGCGGTCGCGGGTTTGAAATCGGCAAAGGAACTCGCGCCGCTGATCGCGCGATTGCAGATGGTTTACGGTCGCTCGGTAGTATTTGCCGGGGGCTCGACACAGGATCCGGACGACTCCGAAAGGGTGATTGCGGAACTGGACCAGGGCGGGCTCGGCTTGCCCGACCGCGATTACTACACAAAGGAAGATGCCAAGTCCAAGGAGACGCGGGAGCGCTACGTCCTGCACGTGCAGAAGGTTTTTGAGTTGATGGGCGAGAACGCGGAAACCGCGAAGAAAGATGCGGAGACGGTCATGCGCCTGGAAACTGCGTTTGCCAAGGCGTCGTTGACGCGGGTGGAGCGGCGAGACCCTTACAAATTGAAGCACAAAATGAAGGTGGCGGAACTGGATACGTTGGCACCGAAGTTTGATTGGAAGGGCTACTACGGAGTCGCGGAGTATCCTACGTTTGAAATCCTGAACGTAGCGACGCCGGATTTCTTCAAGGAGATTAACGCGCGGCTGACGGCCGAGCCGCTCGACAATTGGAAAACTTATCTGCGATTCCACGTGGTGGATTCGGCTTCCCCGTTTCTTTCCTTAGCCTTCGTCAACGAAAACTTCGAGTTTTACCGGAAGTACCTGAGAGGCGCGAAAGAGCAGCAGGCGCGCTGGAAGCGGTGCGTGCAGTACACAGATCATCAGCTCGGCGAGGCGCTGGGCCAAGCGTTCGTCGAGAAAGTGTTCTCGCCGGAGCTGAAGCAGAGCACGCTGGACATGGTGAGGCGGATCGAAGATTCCATGGCGCTGCGCATCCAGCGGCTCGACTGGATGAGCCCGGAGACCAAGGAGCAGGCGCTCAAGAAGCTGCACGGGATCCGCAACAAGATCGGGTACCCGGACGCCTGGCGGGACTACAGCAGCATCAAGCTCACGCGAGACGATTTTGCCGACAACATGGCGCGCACTTCCTCTTTCGAGCGCCATCGGCAAATCAACAAGATCGGGAAGCCTGTGGACCGGAAGGAATGGGGCATGAGCCCGCCCACGGTGAATGCCTACTACGATCCACAGATGAACGACATTAACTTCCCGGCCGGTGTGCTTCAACCGCCGCTTTACGATGCGAAACTCGACGCTGCGCCGAACTATGGAAACACCGGCGGCACGATTGGCCACGAACTCACGCACGGATTTGACGATGAGGGCAGCCAATATGATGCCACCGGAAACTTGAAGAACTGGTGGACCAAGGAAGACCGGACGAAGTTCGATGCGAGAACCAAGTGCGTGGAGGATCAGTACGCCGGTTACGTCGTGGTGGACGAAATCCGCATCAACAGCAAGCTGACTCTTGGGGAGGACGTGGCCGATCTCGGCGGGGAGCTTTTGGCGTACATGGCCTGGCAGGACGCGACAAAGGGACTAAACCTCACCCCGCGCGACGGATTGACGCCGGAGCAGCGATTCTTCGTCGGATTTGCGCAGTGGGCTTGCGAAAATGACCGGCCGGAAGAGCAGCGCGTGCGAGCGGCAACCGATCCGCATTCTCCAGGGCAATACCGGATCAACGGGGTAGTGGTGAACATGCCGGAGTTTGCCGCGGCATTTGCATGCAAAGCGGGGCAACCAATGACCAAGCCCCCGGAAAAGGTGTGCAAGGTGTGGTGAGGAGTCCCTCTTGATCGTAGCTGCAAAAGCGATGGAGCGCATTGCTCCATATGCGCGCCTTTCCGCGAGCGATCCAGTGTGAAGTTGGCGTCGAGATCCTTCGGGGCGCAGACTCGGCGCCCCTCAGGATGACAATTCGACCTTGGCTTTAATCGGTCAAATAAACGAGGGTAGAACTATGCGGGGACGGTGGGGGAAAGTGGGATGCAGGCTTCAATGCAAGTACCGCCGCCGGGGCGCGAGTGGATGAACAATTCGCCGCCCAGACTGTGCAAGCGCTCTTCCATACTGAGAAGTCCGAGCCCGTGACTCAGCTCCGCAGATTGCGGATCAAAACCGCTGCCGTGGTCGGAGATGCGAAGCCGCAGGGACCCCGAAACCTCGTCCAACTGAACCAGGGCGCGATTGCTGCCGCTGTGCTTCTGGACGTTGCGAATCGCTTCCTGGGCTACGCGGAAGAGGCAAAGCGCGGCTTCCTGGGTCGGCTTGTGTTGCAGGCCGGCATTCTCAGATTCAATCTCCATGGAATTGCGCTCAGCAAAATCCCGGCAGAAATTGGAAAGCGCCGTGGGCAAACCCAAGAGTTCCACCTGAGAAGGGTGAAGGCGGCGTGAGACGTTGTGAACGTCTGAGGTGATTTCGCTGGCGGCCTTGACGAGCGCCTCGAGCTGCTGGGTGAGCGAGGACTTCAGCTTCATGGAGGACTGCTTGAGCTGTTCGAGGTCGATGCTGAGAAGGGCGAGGCGCTGCCCGGCGTCGTCGTGGAGGTCGCGGGCGATGCGCGCGCGCTCTTCTTCCTGCGCACGAGTCAGGCGGTTGCGTAAGGCGGCGAGTTTTTCTTCCGATTTCTTGCGTTCGGTAATGTCTTGATAAATGGCGAAGGCTCCAACGAAGGAGTCTCCGGAAAACACTCTGACGCCGTAAAGTTCCACATCAATCAGGACGCCGTCTTTCCGCCTGCGCCGCGCGGTGGTGTGGACGACGCCGCCTTCGCGGACGGCGTGGGTGAGCAAGGCCGCCTCCTGGCTGTCGTGCGGAGCGATTACCTCATCCAGGTTCTTGCCTTGAATCTCGGACTCATTGTAAAGAAACATTTGTTCAAAAGCGGGGTTGCAGAAGCGCACAAGCTGGTTTTCATCCTTGATGACAATGCCCAGAGGCGTGTTGGAGATCAGAGCGTCCATGTACATGGCATGCTCTTTCAAATCCTGTTCGGCGCGCTTCGCAGCAGTAATATCGAAAGCACATCCTAATAGTGTGGGTTTCCCATTAAATTCGGTAATTGCCGCTGAGAAATCAACCCACCGCGTATCTCCTTTCTTTGTAACAATGGCAAATTGGTACCGCGAAGGCATGGGCTGGCCGCGAAGCCGTGCCTCCAAGGTGGCACGGCCCTGTTCGCGGAAGTCCGGGTGGACCAGATTCCAGGGATCCATGGCCAGAATCTCTTCGCGGGAGTAGCCAGCGATTTTTTCAAATTCCTTGTTGAAGTAAACGAAATGATTGTCCTGAAGGAGCCAGATGGCGGAAGTGACGGTGTCGGCCACGAGGCGAAACTTGGCTTCACTTTCGCGCAAGGCGCGCTCCATCTGGAGGCGCTCGGAAATGTCCTCGCCGGCGGCCAGGGCGCAGGGCTCCCCATTGATGTCGATCACTTCAACGGAGTAAAGAGCGGTGACAATTCGTCCGGACTTGGTGCGCAGGCGAACCTGACGGCTCGGCACGTTTCTGCGTTTGAGCGAATCGGCCATAATGGCAGCAAAATCGGTAGTATCGGCCCAGAGCCCGATTTCGAGGATCGTTTTGCCCAAGATTTCCTCGCGGGTATAACCGCTTTGCCGTTCAAAACTGGCATTGACGTCAATAAAGCGGCCGTTGCGCAAGGAAGTAATGGTCATGGCATGAGGGCTGGCGCGGAACGCGGTCGCGAACTTCGCTTCGGAATGGCGTAGAGCCTGCTCCGCGCGAAATCGTTCGGTGACGTCGTGAGCCATGCCACGAACGAGGGGAGAGCGGACATCATCCTTGCGCAGGGTGGCCGTGTACTCCCAGACGCGCTCTTCGCCCGTCCGGGTGACCACAACCATGAGCCCTGAGGCCTGGCCTTCTTCGAAAACTTTCTGAACAAATTCCGGAAAGAGGTGGCGATTTCTCGGGGCCAGCAAATCCTGCATGGTTTTGTGAAGCATCTCCTCGACCGTGTAACCGAGGCGGCGGCAAGGAGCCTGATTGATTGAGATGATGTGGCCTTCCAGATCGTGCGTGCCCAACAAGTCTTCGCTGTTTTCGACCAGATCGCGGTAACGGCTCTCACTTTCCAACAGATCTTCGAGAGTTTTCTTCCTTTCAGTTAAATCCACGAAGCTGACCAGATAGAGATCATTCACCAGGGAGAGATGAAACTCGATGTCGCGAGAGGAGCCGTCCTTGCAGCAGACGCGAGCCTCCATGGAGGACTGGTGGGTCACGCCTTGATTGGCCGCATCAATCAGTTTTTGCCATTGCACCTGGATGGACCGGCGATATTCCGCGTCCGGATAGGCCAGCGGCCACCAATGGGAGACATCCGGGATTTCTTGTGCTGTATAACCGAAGAGGTGAGTAAATTTTTCGTTGACGAACTCGACAGCCTCCCGCGGCCCGCGCGAAACCAACATCGCCAGCGGAGAATTGAGAATCACCTGGCGGCTGAATTCCTCGCTACGGCGAAGCTCCGCCTCAGCTCGCAGGCGGTTTTGGACTTCCATCTGAAGGGAAACGTTATCCACGGCGAGGCCGAGACGCCGCTGCTCGCTGGCTTCGAGTTCGGAAGCAGTCTGATGAAAGCGCTCGAGTAACAGAAGAATCATGCCAAGGCAGATGCCGCAGGTATCCACGAGGTCGAAAAGGAGAAGCCGGGAATGGACCATGAGGTCGACATTGGCGAGACGGTGGAGAACTCCCGGCAATGGCACGTTCCAGGTGCCGGTGAACATCTCGGTAAAACTGAGGAAGTAGAGGCACTGATTGATGCCGTAGAAGAGGCAGAAAACGCCTGTGATTGCCGCGGCGTAAGAGCGAGTCACACGAAACTGTCGCAAGAAGACAGCACAGCAAAAGAACAAGGCCGCAGCAATCACGAGAGTGCGCGGGATGTTGCGGATCGCAAAACTTGCGATCGGAGTGCCGCGAAAAGCAAAGCCCAGCGCAAAGCTGGCGAATGCTGCCAGTGCACTCAGACCGAGTCCCGTCCAGAAGACTTGGCGCGAAGGTTTTTCCGGGGTCCGCCAACTTATGCCCCCGAAAACCAACAGCACAGGTTGGAGGAATCCGGAAAGAAGTAGAGCGAGGACCAAAAGGGATTTCTGAAGGGTCCACGCTGTGCCGAGGCGCAGAGAGATGGTGGCTACCGCCAAATAAACGGCGAAAGAGGACCACGCCCACGCCCACCAACGAAAGAACCTGAATTTATGCAGGCGGATGTACAGGGCCCAAAGGAGGACCACAAGAAACACGACCAGGAGCGACTGGATGGTTACCGAAAGGTACAGAGAGTCAGAGACTTTCAGCATCGTGAGAACGTTGATCGAGGCCGGAGTCCCCCCGGACGACTAGATCGGCCACAGGATTAGAATTTCAAGAGTCTAACCTATTTTGCGTCAAGCCGTCTGCCCGCGCCAACCACAGCTACGGCGATGAGCAGAGCCAGGACGGGATCGCAGGGATGGCGGTGGCGAAGGGACGTATGCGCGATATAGAACGTCGCTGGAAAGAGGATTGGGAACGCAGCAATAGGGACAAAGCAAAGGCGCCGGAGAAGAAACAGGCGGACTAGCCCGGCAAGGACACCCAAGAGAGTCACGGCGTTCCAAAGCAGCAGAAATCGCGCCAAGGAGGAGTCCGTTTTCCAGAAATCGAGCCAGGGAGAAGCGGAGCCGAACCAGGTGGCTACAATCCGGCGACCGCACAATTGGGCATAAAGAGCGGGACGGGTGCGGACGAAGCTCCGGGCCTTTTGCCTCTTCTCGTCGAGAAATGCGTTTTCACCGAGGCGCGCGTAGAGACGGGTTTGCTCGAAGCGGGTGATGCGATTCACTTCGCGCGAGTGCTCGTCAAAGATCTCGTTGTTGCCGGACCAAAATTCGTAGGCAAAATTGGAGCGCAACGGGATGAAACGGCCAAAGCGGAGATAGTTGCGCGTGGTCCAGGGCGCGCAAAAGAGCACGATTGCGGCGCAAGCGAGAAGCGCCGACTTGGCAATGCCGGGAAAATTGCCGCGATGGCGGTACAGAAGCCACCCGAGAAGGATAGGAAAGAGCATGCCGAGAGTTGGATTCGTGAGCAGAGAAAATCCCCAGAGAAGGCCGTAGATGGCGAAGTCACGCAGGCAAAGCGAGTCCGCAAGTTCGAGAGTGGCCCAGAGCAACGCAGCGGCCAGCAGGGCAGATAGAGACGTGTCCCAGATCCACTCGAAGGGCAAGATGATGCCGCTCGGAAAAAAGGCCCAGAGCCAGGTCGCGAGCGCTGCCGTTGTTTGATTCCCTAAACGCTTGCCAATGGCGAAGAGCGGAAAACAGGCAAGCGAAGAAAACAGGCAGTTCAGTAAGACCGATGCGTAGAAAGAGCCAAGAGTGAAGGCGCCGAAGATCTTGAAGACACCGCTGATCAAGAGCGGGTAAACCGGAGCGAGCCAGGCGGTCGGGCCGGTCGGTTGCCGGAAAAGACAGCAGAAGCCCTGGCCCTGTGCCAGAGATGAAGCCACGTTGCCCACTTCATTCTGGAAAGGAAGGCTGGCGAGGACGACGTGCGGGATCAGATAGGCCTTATAGAGGACAAACGCGACGCGAAGGACCAATGCGAGCAAGGCGATGAACCAGACAGATCGAATGAGGCGAGACAGTCGTTCCCGCATAGAAGAGAGAAGAATAACGCCAATCGAAAGAAATCTCGAAATGGAGAGGCGGCGAATTCCAAAAGGCTGGGCAAGGATGGAATCCTTGTCAGTTTGCCGCAAGCCCGAGTACAGTGCATGAGAGCATCAGTAGCGAACCAGTGTTCGATTCCCGCCCCACTGGATGCAAATCCTTGAGAGGACAGAGGACATGGCATGGAGGATGAGTTGGATGTTGTGCGGTGTGCTCGCCGTGGCGTTGCTGGCCGCAGGGTGCCAGAACCGGCAAAGAGAGGCGACTGAAGCCGCGATCAGTGCCGCGGAAACTGCGCTCGCGACCGTGCAAACGGAGGCGGAGAAGTACGTGCCGGACCAGTTAAAGGCTGCCCAGGCAGCGCTTCAGTCCGGAAAGGATGCACTCGCAAGAGACGATTATTCGAAGGCGCTGGCGGGGGCACATGACGCAGCGAATAGGGCGAAAGAACTGGTTGTTGCTGCAGCGACGAAGAAGGAGGAGTGGACGAAGGCCTGGGCGAGCATGAATGAATCCATACCCAAGCGCTTGAACGAAGCAAAGAGAAGATTGGACGCATACTCGCACGGCGCGCGGTTGCCGTCGGGAATGGACCAGGAAGTATTGGAAGGGGCGAAGCGCCAATACGAGCAATTAAAGCAGACGTGGGAGGACGCTTCCTCATCTGCAACACAAGGGAGATTGGGCGAGGCGATGAAGAAAGCGGCGGGAATGGAGGAAGCGCTGGAACAGTTGATGGAAACGTTGGGGATGAAGCCGAAGAAGGTCGGCCAATGAGGTGAGGCGGGTAGACGCGAGGTCGAGATTCTTCGTGACGCGAACGATGCGCCACTCGGGATTACAGAGACCGCCTACTTGGAGGCTAGAAGGCCTCAACGCGCCACATGAGGCGCGCGGAGAAGGATGTAGCCTTGGTCAGGTCCGGCTTCCACACGGCCAGAATCTGAGAGCCCTGGTAGACGCGTTCGAAGCCGCCTTCGGATTCTGAAACGGTTTCAATCGGGGCGATCCAGAATTCCTCGCTGGCGGGAGCGTGCAGCGTGGCGCGAATCCGCTGCCAGCCGTCTTCCAAGCGCAAAACCGGGCGCGGGAGTGTTCCGGTAAAACGCAGGTTTCTCGGGCCGGCGGGCGTCTCGAAGAAGCGGTCGGGCTCCGTCGGGGCGAGAAAATTGATGACCGATTCGATGCCGAGGCGCAGGGGCCGAGCCAGCGGTGCAGACGTCGTTAGAGAAATGTCACAGCTGAGCTCGCAGCCTTGAGGGGCGGGACCAAAAAGAAAGTGCTTGGTAATGGTCAGGCGCGGAGGATTCGTAGGATCGGTGGTGAATTCGGGAAGCTCTTGCTCGAGGACCAGGTCCGCATAGTTGGCGGAAGAGTGCCGAATTTCGTAGTTGCCAGCGGCGGGAGGCACGAGTTCGTTCAGTTGAAGAGCCGCATAGTCGTCGGCGGTTCGGGATTGATCGAAGAGAAGCAGGCGGAAGGAATGGCGCGGGAACCGGTCGTAGCGCAGGAAACGCTCGAGATTGGGCTCCTTGACGCGCACCTGGTCGTGAATGGACACCGCGCTGGCGGCGGACGGCCCCGCGGAAGCAGCTTCGCGGAGGCGCGAATGGTACGCCTCCGGCCGGCGTTGCACGGAATTGATGAGCGTGGCGGCACAGGGGCGAAAATCGACCGCGGCGAGAGTAGCGCCATCAGAAGGCTTCAGCAGGGCCTGATATTCCGGCGCGGTGAAAAGCAGTTCGGAATTCCCGTCGGCATCGTAGTCGAGAAACTCGACGCGCGGAATCTGACCGCCCGGAGTTAGCTGGTCCACCAGGGTTTCCGCGCGCACCAGTTTGCGCCAAAGCTCGGTGCGGAGATGAGGCGCGTAAAGTCCACCAAAAACACCATGCCAGTAAGCGTCATTGCCCTGGCCGCGCAACATGAGGTCGCGCGCTTCGAGGAGCGAGGCGTTATGCTCGGGGCTGGAGCGGCGCTGTGGCACGGATGCCACGCACGCGGAAACGCGCAGCATTTTCTTGTGAAGAAGGTTCGATTCGGGGTATTTGCGCAGGAAGCCGCGCCAGCCGCTGCCACGAAGAAAGGGAAGCAGGTCGGGGCGCGAAGCAAATTCCTTGTGCAGCGCGTAGAAGCGGAGACGCGTGCTGGTCGGCAGCACCCATTCCATCATCTCCGCATAGGAGGCAGTAGGAAGGTCCGCGCGGCCGAGCGGCGTGTGCGACGCGATGCACTCGCTGGGAGTGATGGTTTTCAGCCAGCCGGCGTTATCGTCGAGGGCGGTGAAAAACTTCTCCAGCCAGCCGTCTTTGTAGCAGTGTTCAAAGGTGCCCGGCCAAACGCCAAATTTCTCCATGTCGTCGCCGAAGGCAGCCACTCCTCCGGGATGGGCTTGCGCGGCATTCTTGAAATAGGCGATGGACTCCTCTACCAGGCGGAACGGGATGAGGTAACGCAACTCCTTGAGCCCGGGGAAAAGCCAAACAGACTTTCCGCAATCTTCCGCGATATATGGGCCAAATAGTTCTTCTGGATCGAATCCCGCGGTAAGGAATGGGAGGTCGTCAACCAGGGTGTAGCCGACGTTTGCGGCGGCAAGCGAAGAGGGCAGTTGGGGCTCCCAAACGCGCTCGGTGAGCCAGAGACCGTTGGGCCGCTTGCCGAAATGCTTCTCGATGTAGTCCGCGAGGCGGGTGATTTGCTCATAGCGGTCCGCTTCAGGGATAGAGATGAGGATTGGTTCATAGAAACCGCCGCCAATGAGTTCCACCTGGCCAGACCCCACCAGAGCACGGAGGCGGTCGAAGTAGCTCGGGTGATGCTTCTCGATCCAGAGGAGCAATGGCCCGGAATAGTGAATCGCGAGGCGAATACCGGGATGCTTCTCGACCAGCGAAAGAAAAGCGTCGTAGGAATGTTGAAAGCACTCTTCAAAAACGTGCTCAAAATTGCCGGCGGGCTGGTGGG
>Ga0187778_10001132_pt1 | contig 18833 bp, 31 predicted proteins | sample 1015_Q2_SP5_20_M_FD_132418 | JGI IMG/M metagenome (GOLD analysis project Ga0187778, IMG submission 132418) | Tropical peat soil microbial communities from peatlands in Department of Meta, Colombia - 1015_Q2_SP5_20_MG | ecosystem: Environmental > Terrestrial > Soil > Wetlands > Peat | place...
AAATTCAGACCCCTTCCAAACATCGTATCAACGAGCCGGGTTCACAGGCGTTCAAGAATCCCTTGAAGCTATCAATGCGTAACACGTTGAAACTACGGGCGAAAGTTGCGTCCCTCTAATGTTCGAGTTTCATCCGTTTTTCGAACGCATTGCACTCCAGGATGCTTGCGTTCATTTCTAAGGAGGGCTGATTAGATGAGGGCGTCGGCTCCCAGCTCCGAGTAAACTTGGTTGCGCAAACGACAGAGTCTCGGAAGAAAGGAGCCGAGCAATGTTGATTATAGGTTGTGATTTTCATACGCGCTATCAGGCGTGTGGGCCACTCAATTCTTTGCTCCTCCATGGTCCGCCGAGCGATGACAGGCCCACCACCGCGCCAACTCGCCGGAACGAAAAATACGAGGGTGCCCCACCCTTGCGGGGCTGCCTTTTTGAAAGGGTGGGTTATTCTGCTCTGCTGGGTCGCGGTAGCCTGCCACTACCAAGCTCGCAAAAACGTTCGTGGGGACTTAGAGCTCTTGGCCGATGAATCAATGAATTCTTCACGTTTCATGTCGAACTACTACACAGAGAACTTGGCTGCCGGGCGCCTACGCGCTTGCTATGATCTTGCGCCTCCCAGAGTCAAGGCTTACCTCGAAGCCGAAATCGATTACCTTCTCCATAAGGCATCCCCTTCTATGATTGTGCTCGAACTGGGTTGCGGATATGGAAGAGTCCTGCGCCGCCTCATTCCCCATGTGCGCGAGGCGATCGGAATCGACACTTCCTTTCCTAGCCTGCGTATGGCTTTGGAGTTTGTGGGCCGCCCTGAATCGCTCAGACTCGCACAGATGGACGCGCTTCATCTTGGGTTTCGCGACGGTACGTTCGACTTGACGATCTGTATTCAAAACGGGATCTCCGCTTTTGGAGTTGACCAGCAGCGTCTGTTCGCCGAGGCCGTTCGTGTGACGCGGCCAGGAGGAACGGTCCTGTTCTCCAGCTATTGCGAGAGCTTTTGGCCTGACCGGTTGCAGTGGTTCGAGCTTCAGTCTGCACACGGACTCATCGGCGATATCGACTATCAGCGCACAGGCAATGGCGTGATTGTCTGCCGGGACGGGTTTCGGGCAACAACTGTAAGTGCGGATGGCTTTAGGAGCTTGGCAGGAGTTCTCGGCCTTATTTCGAAGATTGTCGAAGTGGACAACTCGAGCCTGTTCTGCGAGATCATGGTCCCTTAGTCAGAAGAATACTCCCCACCGCCCAGGAATAATTAAGCTCCGCGTGCTCCCGCGGATCGCGCCTTCGCGGAACAACACTGCGCGACCCACGAATCCCGCTGCCTTGCTGCCGCTTTTGTAGCGCCGGCTTCTTGCCGGCTCCGCAAAACGAAAAGGGCACGGCATGCCGTGCCCCTACAAGGGAAAGACAAAGAGAAGCCGGGCTGAAGCCCGGCCTCTACATGATGGGACAGTGGAGCTACGCTTTGGCTTCGGCGGGTTCGGCTTCTTTTTCTTTCTTGGACTTTTCGGTCTTTTCTTTTGGCTTGTATTCGTAGCCGACGATTTCGAGGATGGCCACTTTGGCGTTGTCGCCCACGCGATTGCCGGATTTGATGATGCGGGTGTAGCCGCCGGCACGGTCAGCGAATTTGGGCGCGATTTCGCTGAAGAGTTTCTGGGTGACGGCGGGCACGAGCAGGTAGCCGGCGGCCTGGCGGCGCGCTTGCAGCGTGTCGCGCTTGCCGAGCGAAATCATTTTCTCGGCCATGGGGCGCGCGGCTTTGGCGCGCGTCAGCGTGGTGGTGATGCGGCCGTGCTGGAAGAGATTGGTGACGAGGCTGCGCAGCACGGCGCGGCGATGCGCGGGCTGCTTGCCAAGTTTCGATCCTGAATTGAGATGTCGCATGATTCGTTATCCGTTTTCCGTTCTTAGTCTTTGTAGGGGCACGGCATGCCGTGCCCTCCTGAAAGTGTTGTTTTGTAGGGCGGGCTTCAGCCCGTCCCAAAACCACGAACGGTGCCAAAAACCGCAGGCCTCCGCCCGGCGCTACAGGCCGACGGTGTCCTCCGCGGATGGCGCGGCGGTCTGGCTCGGGAGCGGCGGCCAGATGATGCGGCCGTGCTCGTCAAACTTCATGCCCAGCGACAAGCCCATCTTCACGAGGATTTCCTTGATCTCGTTGAGGGACTTGCGCCCGAAGTTCTTGGTCTTGAGCATTTCGTTCTCGCTCTTCTGAACGAGCTCGCGGATGGTCTGAATGTTTGCGTTCTTCAAGCAATTGTAAGAACGCACGGAAAGCTCGAGCTCTTCCACCGAGCGGTCGAGATGTTCGAGGCGCGGATCCGCCGTGAGGTCCTGCGGCGCTTCGACGGTTTCCACCGGCTCTTCGAAGTTGATGAAGATGCTCATGTGGTCCTTGACCAGCTTGGCGGCGAAGCCGATAGCGTCTTTCGGCGTGATCGCGCCGTTGGTCCAGACTTCGATCATCAGCTTTTCGTAGTCGGTCATCTGGCCGAGGCGCGCGGCTTCGACCGAGTAGTTGACCTTGCGCACCGGCGAATGAACGCTGTCCACCGGGATGTAGCCGATGGGCAGATCCTCGTCGTAGTTGCGGTCGGCAGCCACGTAGCCGCGGCCGTTCTTGGCGCGCATCTCAATCTGAAGCTTGCCGCCTTCGCTGACGGTGGCGATGTAGACGCTCTTGTCGAGCACGGCGAAGTCGGCGTCTTCCTCGATGTTCGCGGAGGTGACCGGGCCGGGCTGCTCGACGTTGAGGTAAATCGTCTTGGGCAGATCAGTGTTCAGCTTGATGGGCACCTGCTTCAAGTTGAGGATGATGTCGGTGGCGTCCTCGACGACACCGGGAATCGAGGAGAATTCGTGAAGAACGCCCTCGATCTTGACGGCGGTGATGGCCGCACCTTCAATCGAACTGAGCAGCGCGCGGCGGAGCGCGTTCCCGACGGTGGTTCCCCAGCCGCGCTCAAAAGGCTGCGCGGAGAACCGCCCGTACTTCTCGGTGAGCGACTCCAGATCAGACGCGAGATGCTTTGGCTTTTGAAAACCCTTCCACATCGTGTTTCCTTCTTTCCGGGCCGATGGCTGCCGGCCCAAAAACCAAATCCGAAATTCGCCCGGAACCGCCGGGCCCGGACGCTACGACTTACTTCGAGTAGAGCTCGACGATGAGCTGCTCGTTGATCGGCGGCGTCTGCACGTCTTCGCGCTTGGGCAAAGCCACGACCTTGGCCTTGAACTGGTCGCGCTGCTGTTCGAGCCAGGGTACCGCGTTCTGGCTCTGGGCGACGTTGCGCGCTTCGAGCACCATGGCGTTCTGGTGCATTTTCTCTTTGATGCCAACTTCCTCGCCGACGTTCACGAGATAAGACGGAACATTGACTTTCTTGCCGTTCACGCGGACGTGGCCGTGGAGCACGAGCTGCCGCGCCTGCGAACGCGAGGAGGCCAGGCCCGCGCGCCACACCACGTTGTCGAGGCGGCGTTCGAGCGTGATGATGAGCGTTTCGCCCGTGTGGCCCTTGGAGCGCGCGGCCTTCTCAAAATAATTGCGGAACTGCCGCTCGAGCAGGCCGTAGGTGCGCTTCACTTTTTGTTTTTCGCGCAACTGGAGGCCGTAACCGGCGACCTTGGCGCGCCGCGACTGGCCGTGCTGCCCCGGAACGAAATTGCGCTTTTCAATGGCGCACTTTTCCGTAAAGCAGCGCAGCCCTTTCAAAAACAGCTTCTGCCCTTCCCGGCGGCACAGGCGGCAGACGGCATCACGATGTCTTGCCAACTTCGATTCTCCCTTCACGAAACTCAAACTCTTCTCACGGGTCTAAAGACCCGCCACTACAAACCCAAATCAGACGCGGCGGCGCTTCGGCGGACGGCAGCCGTTGTGCGGGATGGGCGTGACGTCGCGAATGGCCACGATATGCAAACCCGCCGCGGCCAAAGCGCGGACGGCGGATTCGCGGCCGGAGCCAGGCCCCTTCACGCGAACTTCGACGCTTTTCATTCCGTACTGGTCGCGCGCGGCGCCGGCAGCAACCAGCGAAGCCTGCTGCGCGGCGTACGGCGTGCCCTTGCGCGAACCCTTGAAGCCGATGGAGCCGGCCGAGGACCAGCACATGGTGCGACCATCGGTATCAGTGATGGTGATCTGCGTGTTGTTGAACGACGCAGCAACGTACACCACCCCGTGCGGCACAATGCGCTTCTCGCGCTTCTTCTTAAATTCTTTCTTGCGCTTTGCTGCCGCTGCCGGTTTTGCCGGTGCTCCGGCTTCCGGCGTTGCGCCTGCGGCTTTTGGTTCTTTTGCCACGATTCACTCCATTTCTTTATTCAGTCCAAAGACGGGCGCGGCATGCCGTGCCCCTACAACGATTCGTTAGCCCTTCTTGCCGACGGTTTTCTTCTTGGCCGCCACGGCGCCGCGCCGCGGACCTTTGCGGGTGCGCGCGTTAGTGTGCGTGCGCTGGCCGCGCACCGGCAGGTTGCGGCGATGACGAATGCCGCGATAGGCCTGAATTTCAATCAGCCGGCGGATGTTCATCTGAATCTCCTTGCGGAGATCGCCCTCGACGCGGCCTTCCTGCTCGATGGCCTGGCGAAGATGATTGACTTCGTCTTCGGTCAGGTCGCGAACCTTTTTCGTAGGATCGACGCCAGCTTTAGCAGCGAGCTTGCGAGCGCGCTCCTGGCCGATGCCATAGATGGCTGTGAGCCCGATCCAAAGGCGTTTCTGCGGCGGAAGATCTACACCTGCGATGCGTGCCATGATTTCTCCTAATTCCTCATCCCTGGCGCTGCTTGTGCTTCGGGTTGACGCAAATCACCCGAACCACACCGCGCCTGTGAATCACCTTGCATTTGTCACAAATCTTTTTTACCGATGCCCGTACTTTCATTTCACCTGCTCCCAAAAGAACGGGTCTGAAGACCCGCCACTACAACTTTTCGATCAAGGGGACGGGCTAAAGCCCGCCCCTACGAAACCCTTCTCCAACCACCGCACAGCCTACTTGTAGCGGTACACAATGCGACCGCGCGTCAAATCGTACGGCGAAAGCTCCACGGCCACTTTGTCTCCCGCGAGAATGCGGATGAAATTCTTGCGCATCTTGCCGGAGACGTGCGCCAGAACCTGATGCTTATTCTCTAACTCGACGCGGAACATGGCGTTTGGCAGCGGCTCTATGACCGTGGCCATGACTTCGATGGCGTCCTCTTTGGGATTCCCAGAGTCGCCTTTCTTTTTTTCCTCGAACTGCTTCGCCATAAGCTCCTTAATTGTCAGTCGTCAGTCCCGCCGAGATGGGCGCAGCATGCTGCGCCCCTACAAAACCAACTACCACGCCGGGCCGGTCATTTCTTTCGGCCGGGTCAAAATCCACGGGCCATTCGAAGTGACCGCGACGGTATGCTCGAAGTGCGCCGAAGGGCTGCCATCGGCCGTTTCGGCAGTCCACTCGTCGCGCATTCGCACTTCCGGACGGCCCGCGTTCACCATCGGCTCGACGGCGATAACCATACCTTGCTGCAACCGCGCGCCGCGGCCTTCTTCGCCGTAGTTCGGCAGATTGGGCTCGTCATGCATCCTCGTGCCGATGCCATGCCCGACAAATTCCCGCACCACCGAATAGCCGTGCTGCTCGACCCAGCTCTGCACCGCGTGCCCGACGTCACCGAGCCGGTTTCCGGCGCGCATCTTGTCAATCGCGCGGTCCAGCGATTCGCGAGTCACATCGAGCAGCTTCTGCAGCTCCGGCCGAATCTGCCCGACGGGTACCGTCACCGCCGAATCCGCGTAGTAGCCATCCACTTCCATCCCGAAATCCAGTGAAACGATGTCGCCTTCGCGCAGCTTGCGCTTTGGCGACGGAATCCCGTGCACGATTTCGCTGTTCACCGAAGCGCACAGCACGCAGGGATACCCACGATACCCTTTGAACGCTGCGTGCCCGGACTTCCCGGCGATTTTTTCCCCGGCGAGCTTTTCGAGGTCCATCGTCGTCATCCCGGGCTTGACGGCGCTTCGCAGCGCGGTCAAAACTTCGTAAACGATAAGCCCCGCGCGGTGCATCTTTTGCAGTTCTTCAGCACTTCGCAGGTGAATCGCCATCGTTCCTTTATCGCTTACCCTTGCCAAATTCTTTTAGCGCGAGTTGCGCACAATTTCGAACATGCGCTGCTTCACTGCTTCTATATCCTGAGCGGCATCGACTTCATGCAGGCGGCCCAACCGCTGGTAATACGCGACCAACGGCTCGGTCTGCTTCTCGTACGCCTGCAGCCGAGGTCCAACAACTTCTTCGCGATCATCCGCGCGCTGCTCGAGTTCGCCGCCGTCGTTGTCGCAGCGCCCTTCGACTTTCGGCGGGCGGTCGTAAATATTATAAATCTCGCCACCCACCTTGCACATGCGCCGGCCGGTGATACGCCGGAACACCAGCGCCGGGTCAATCGCAAAATAAATGACCAACGCCGGGCGGTAACCGTTTTGCCGAAGCAGCACGCTCAAGTACTGCGCCTGCGCGACGGTCCGCGGAAACCCGTCAAAAACGAAGCCGTGCGAACAGTCCGGCCGCTCGATGCGCTCCCGGACCATCTTCAGCACCAGCGAGTCGGGCACCAAGTCGCCGCGCGCCATTATGGGCTTCACTTGCTCGCCCAGCGGCGTGCCCTGGCTGACATGCTCGCGAAACATGTCGCCGGTCGACAGATGCGGCACGCGATACGCTTTGGCCAGCTCTTTGGCCTGCGTACCCTTTCCCGCGCCCGGAGGCCCGAGAAAAATCACAGCGCGGTCCAACCTCTCCGGGACCCGATTATCCGGAGCCACTCCGCTCGTCTCCCTTTGCGCTTAGCGCCGACCGCGCAACCGGCCCTTTCGTGCAAAACCTTCGTAATTCCGCATGACGAGTTGCGCTTCCAACTGCTGCACCGTGTCCATCGCCACACCCACGACGATGAGGAGCGAAGTGCCGCCAAAATAAAAATTCACGCCCAACCCTTTCAGGAACCAGTTCGGGAAGTGGCGGTCAAACCAGGAGCCGATGCCCCAGCCAAGATGATCGAGGTGGATCCCCGCGATCATCCACTCCGGGAGCAAGCAGACCGCCGCCAGGTAAACGCCGCCGATGAACGTGAGCCGCTTCAGAATCTTGCTTACGTGGTCGGAAGTGCTGCGGCCGGGGCGGATTCCTGGGATAAAGCCGCCGTTCTTGCGCATGTTGTCGGCGAGTTCCGTCGGGTTGAAGACGATGCCAATGTAGAAAAACGCAAAGAGCAGGATGAGCGTCACATAGACAACGGTGTAAAGCGGCTCGCCCCAGGATAAATAGGACTTGACGGAGTCAACAAAGGCGTACTTGTGATTGAGCGCGAGAGCGATTGTCGCCGGAAACGCCAGGAGCGAGCTGGCAAAAATCGGCGGAATGACGCCGCCAGAATTCACGCGCAGCGGCAAATAGGAAGATTGCCCGCCCATCACGCGACGGCCGACGACGCGCTTGGCGTATTGCACGGGAATGCGCCGCTGGCCACCCTCGACGAAAACGATGAAGGCGATGACGGCGATCATCAAGACAATGAGGAAGATCATGCCCAGGATCGTAAGCGGCCCCCACTGTTGGGTCCGCGCTTTTTCGTAAAGGTCCAGGATGCCGCGAGGCAAGCCCACCACGATGCCGACGAAGATGATCAATGACATGCCGTTGCCGATGCCGCGCTCGCTGATTTGCTCGCCCAGCCACATGATGAACGCCGAGCCGGTGGTCAGGGTGAGAATGGTCATCAGGATGAAACCAGGGCCGGGGTGATAGACAAGATTGGGCTGCGATTCCAGGGTGCCGGCGATGGTCAGCGACTGGATGATGCTGAGCAGGATGGTCAAATAACGCGTGTATTGGGTGATCTTGCGGCGGCCCAGTTCGCCTTCTTTTTGCAAGCGCTCGAGGTAGGGGAACACCACGGTCATCAACTGCAAGATGATCGACGAGGTGATGTACGGCATGATGCCGAGCGCGAAGATGGTGAGGCGGCGGAAATTGCCGCCGCTGAACAGATCAAAAATGCCGAGAGCCGAGCCTTGCGCTTGCTGGAAGATGCGGTCGAGCTCCGCGACATTGATTCCTGGAGTGTAAATGTGCGCACCAATGCGATAAACCGCCAGCAGCGCCAGCGTGAACAGCACACGGTTCCGCAAGTCTTCGATGCGGAACATGTTTTTCACGGCTTCAATGAATCGGTTCATAGCAGTTCCCTGCAATTCTTCTTACGCAACAACCTCGAACGTGCCCCCGGCCTTGGCGATCTTTTCCTTGGCGGATGCGCTAAATGCATGCGCGTGAATCGCGAGCTTGGTGGTGAGTTCGCCATCGCCGAGGACCTTGATGGGATCCGTGGCGCGACGGACAAAACCGTGCGCGCGAAGCAATTCGGGCGTCACCGTCTCGCCCGCAGGAAAAACGTTCAGTTCCGCCAGATTCACAACCGAGTACGAAACGCCGAACGGATTGTGAAAGCCACGCTTCGGCATGCGGCGGTGCAGCGGCATCTGACCGCCCTCAAACCCGCGGCGGCGCGAATAACCGCGGCGGGATTGCTGCCCTTTGTTGCCCGCACCGGCGGTTTTGCCGAGCTTCGAGCCCATGCCGCGGCCCACGCGAACTTTGCGATGGCGCGAGCCCGTGGGCGGATGCAAGTTTGCGAGCGTGACAACGGGCTGCTGCGACGCCGCCGCTTTGTGCTGGCCGCGCTTGCGCGCTGTCCCGGATCGTTTTGGAGTTTTCTTCGCCATTTCCCTATTCCACCACTTCCACGAGATGCCGGACTTTGTGAATCATGCCGCGGATTGCCGGGGTGTCCTGGCGTTCGATGACCTGATGCATTCTCCGCAAGCCGAGGCCACGGATGGTCTGGCGCATGTCATCGGTGCAGCCGATAAAGCTGACCACCCATTTTATTTTCACGGTACCGGAGCTTTTGCCCGCGGCTTTCCTCTGAGCTGTCATGCGTTGGTCTCACTGGCGGCAGCCTTTTCTTTGGCAGGCTTGCCACTGATTTCTTCGACGGTCTTGGAGCGCGTCTCCGCCACCTGCGCCGCGTCCTTCAATCCAAGTAGCGCCGCAAAGGTCGCTTTGATGACGTTGTGCGGGTTGGACGTGCCGATGGACTTGGTCAGCACGTTGGTGATGCCCGCGACTTGCATTACCTTCCGGACCGGGCCTCCGGCAATCACTCCTGTGCCCTCTCCGGCCGGCTTCAGCAAAACTTGCGCCGAACCATAGCGCCCCAAAACCTGGTGCGGAATCGTCGAACCCTTCAGGTTCAGCTTGATCAAGTTTTTCTTGGCTTGCTCGATGCCCTTCTTGATGGCCATGGGCACTTCGCGCGCCTTGCCCATCCCGAAACCGGCGTGGCCGTGACTGTCGCCAACCACGACGAGCGCGGAGAAACTGAGGTTCTTGCCGCCCTTGACGACTTTGGTGACGCGGTTGATGGCGATGACATCATCCTTCAAATCGGAAGGATTGACTTCGAGGAGCCGCCGCACCGCAAGACTTTCCCGCAAAATTTGCTTCGACATAGGCTTAGAACTTTAACCCCGCTTCCCGCGCCGCATCCGCGAGCGCCTTGACGCGGCCGTGATATTTGTATCCGCCGCGGTCGAACACGACTTTGCTCACACCGGCGGACTTGGCGCGCTCGGCAATGGTCTTGCCAATGACTTTGGCCGCCGCGATGTTGCCGCCGCCCTTCAAATTCTTTTTCGTTTCGCCATCGAGAGAGCTCGCGGAGACCAGGGTCTTGCCGGAACGGTCGTCGATGACCTGCGCATAGATGTGCCCGAGGGAGCGATAGACACACAGACGTGGACGCTCGGAAGTGCCCTCGACGCGCGTGCGCACGCGCTGATGGACGCGCTGGCGGTGCTGGTCCTTCGATAATTTGCCGACTCTTGCCGTTGCCACTGTTCTTCTCCTTATGCCGCTGCGCCGCCGGCCTTGGCGCCCGCCTTGCCAGCCTTCTTCTTCAGACGTTCGCCCGTGATGCGCACGCCCTTCTGCTTATACGGATCGGGTGGACGGAGCGCGCGCATGTCGGCGGCCACCTGGCCGACCTTCCCTTTATCTGCGCCGCTGACAACGATGTGCGTCTGCTTGTCCACGGCGACTTGAATGCCTTCGGGAATCGGAAACTCGATGGGGTGCGACTTGCCGAGCGCGAATGAAACAACTTTGCCCTTGAGCTCCGCGCGATAGCCGACGCCGACGATATCGAGCTCTTTCTTGAAGCCGCTGGTGACGCCATGAACCGCGTTGGCAACCAAGGCGCGGGCCAGTCCATGCAGCGCACGGTGCTCTTCGCTCGCGCGCTTGGCGGTCAGCACGCCGTCCTTCTGCTCGAAGGTAATTCCCTGCGGCACGGCAATGGAGAGTTTCCCCTTCGGCCCCTGCACGTCGATCTTGCCGCTCTGGAGCGCGACCTTCACGCCCGAGGGCACTGGAATTGGTTTGTGTCCGATACGTGACATCTTTTCGTTTCCCTTAACTAAGAGTCCTGCTTACCAAACCTCACAGAGAATTTCCCCACCCACTTTGGCCTTGCGCGCCGCACGGCCACTCATCACCCCGCGGGGTGTGGTGAGAATGCTGATGCCGAGCCCACCCACGACAGGGCGAATTTCGGTTGCGCCGCGATAGGCGCGCGCGCCGGGCCGGGAAATGCGCTTCAAGCCGCTGATCACGCTGCGGCGGTCCGGGGTGTATTTCAAAAAGACGCGCAGCACCTTTCGGGTCTTGTTTTCCTCAACCAGCTTGTACGTCGAGATGTAGCCCTCTTCTTTGAGGATACGCGCAATCTCGGTCTTGAGTTTCGAGACTGGCACGTCGAGGCGCTGGTGCTTGGCGGCCGCCGCGTTGCGCAGCCGCGTCAGAAAATCGGCAATGGGATCCGTCTGCATAGTTCTCCTAAAACTCCTACCAACTCGCTTTCACGACGCCGGGAATTTCGCCCCGCAGCGCCATTCCGCGGAAACAGATTCGGCACATCTGGAACTTGCGCATGTATCCGCGCGCGCGGCCGCAGACGCGGCAGCGGTTGCGGACTCGCACCTTGAATTTGGGCTTCTTGTGCGTCTTGGCGATTTTTGCTGTGCGAGCCATTTATTGTGTCGCCCCTTTTTCGCGAAGCGGGACGCCGAGCCCTTTCAGCAGCTCGCGGCCCTGCTCATCGTTCTTTGCCGTCGTGGTCAAGGTGATGTTCATGCCCTTGATCTTGTCCACGCGGGTGTAGTCGATTTCCGGAAACACCAACTGATCCTTCAGGCCCAACGTGTAGTTTCCGCGGCCGTCGAAAGCATTCGAGGGCAAGCCGCGGAAGTCGCGCACGCGCGGTAGCACCACGTTGCACAAGCGGTCGAGAAACTCGTACATGCGGTCGCCGCGCAGCGTGACCGCGCAGCCGATGGGCATGCCCCGGCGAATTTTGAAATTCGCGATGGATTTTTTCGCGCGCGTGATGATGGCTTTTTGCCCGGTGATTTGCCCCAGTTCCTGAGCGGCGGTGTCCAGCAGCTTCACGTTCTGGCTGGCTTCGCCGAGACCGATGTTGACAGTGATCTTCTGCAATTTGGGAACAGCCATGGTGTTGGTCCAGCCAAAGCGCTTTTTCAGCGCGGGGACCGTCTCGCTCCGGTATTTTTCCTGCAAACGGCTTTTCATCGCCTTCTTCTGCCTCGTCCTTTACTTGTCCAATGTCGCGTTGCAATGCCGGCAACTGCGCACTTTCGTGCCGTCCGGCAAAATGTTGTGGCCAACGCGAGTGTGCTTGCCACAGCTCCCGCAGACGACCATCACGTTAGAAACGTGAATTCCGCCTTCTTTTTCGACGATCCCGCCCTTGATGTTTTTGGAAGGGTTGGGACGCGTGTGGCGCTTGATGATGCTCACGTGCTCGACGACCACGGTGTTCTTCGTGGCGTTGACGGAAAGCACGCGACCGGTCTTTCCCGCATCTTTCCCGGTAATCACCTTGACGTTGTCGCCCTTGCGGATTTGAATCGTGTGCCGCACGGCTCGTTCGTGTGTCAGTGCCATGAGTTACCAAACCTCCGGAGCCAGCGAAACGATTTTGGTAAACTTCTTCTCGCGCAGCTCGCGCGCCACGGGACCGAACACGCGCGTTCCGATGGGTTCGCCAGCATCGTTAATTAGGACTGCGGCGTTGTCGTCAAAGCGGATGTAGGTGCCGTCCTTGCGGCGGCGCTCTTTCCTCATGCGCACGACCACGGCCTTGACCACGCTGCCCTTCTTGATCTGGCTTTCTGGTGTCGCTTCCTTGACCGCGGCGGTAATCACATCGCCCAATCCGGCGCGCAATCCCGCGTCGCCGCCCACCGGCATGATGCAGGTCAGCTTACGCGCGCCGGAATTGTCCGCCACCGTCAGCCAGGTTCGCATCTGAATCATCGGTCTGCTCCCCTGTCCTTCATTCAGCTGACGCGCTCCGCGTCAGCACTTCTTTCAGCCGCCAGCGCTTGAGCTTCGAAAGCGGCCGCGAAGCCACGATGCGAACGGTATCACCAGGCTTGGCCTGGCGCGTTTCATCGTGCGCGTAAAACTTTTTGGCAATGCGCACCACGCGGCGGTACTTGGGATGCTGCACCAGCCTCAGGACTTCCACTACAATCGTCTTTTCCATTTTCGCGCTGGTGACTTTGCCGGTGAGCACGGTGCGCTCGCCCCGCTGGTCCGCCGTGGCGCTTTGTGTTTCGGTTGTCATTACGCCTTCCTCAACTCGTGCGCGCGCAGGAGGGTCTTCACCCGCGCCAAATCTTTTTTCGCTTCGCGCAGCCGCTTCAGCGCTTCGGCCTGGCCGGTGGTCAACTGAAACCGCAGCCGGAAGATCAGCTCGGTCAGATCCTTTTGCTGCGCCTGCAACTCGTCCTTGCCGGCTTCGCGGATTTTTTCAATGCGCCGCGGCATACTTAAAATCCTCCCGCGCGGGTCACGAATTTCGTCGGGATGGGCAGCTTGTGGGCCGCCAGGTCGAGCGCTTCCCGCGCCGAGGCTTCGTCGATTCCCGCCATTTCAAACAGCATACGGCCCGGCTTCACCACCGCCACCCACTTTTCCGGCGCGCCTTTGCCCTTGCCCATGCGCGTTTCCGCGGGTTTTTTTGTAAACGGCTTGTCCGGGAAAATGCGGATCCACAGCTTGCCGCCGCGCTTGATGAAACGCGTAATGGCCACGCGCGAAGCTTCAATCTGGCGGTCGGTGATCCAGGCGTTTTCGAGCGCTTTCAAGCCGTATTCGCCGAACGACAATTCCCCGCCGCGCCAGGCTTTGCCTTTGCGGCGCCCGCGCATCTGCTTTCGGTACTTCACTTTCTTCGGCATCAACATCGTTCTGTTCTCGCTCCCCTAATCGTGGCTCGCTTCGCTTACGCGACCGCCGCGGCTTCGCGTTCCTGCTGAATTTTCGAAGCGCGCTTCGGAACGTTTTCGCCCTGGTAGATCCAGCACTTCACGCCAATCACGCCGTAGGTGGTGTAGGCTTGCGCGAAACCAAAATCGATTTCCGCGCGCAGCGTTTGCAGCGGCAGCCGCCCCTGCAAGTACCACTCTTTACGCGCGATTTCCGCGCCGTTCAGCCGGCCCGCAACGCGCACCTTGATGCCTTTGCAGCCGAAGCGCAGCGCCGAGTCCACTGCCTTGCGCATCGCGCGGCGAAACGCCACGCGCTTTTCGAGCTGCAGCGCGATAGATTCCGCAACAAGTTGCGCATCCAATTCCGGCCGGTGCACTTCCTGAATGTCGATGTGCACTTCGCGCTTGGTGCGCTTTTGCACGTCCTGCTTCAGTTTGTCGATTTCCGCGCCTTTGCGCCCGATGATGATGCCCGGACGCGCGGTGTAAATGCGCACGACGAGCTTGTTGGCCGCGCGCTCGATGTCGATCGAGCTGACACCCGCGCTCTTCAGCTTATCCTTCAATTCCCGGCGCAGCTTCACATCTTCGTGGAGCAAGTCGGCGTATTCCTTGTCGGCATACCAACGCGACTTGAATGGCTTGTTGTAGCCGAGCCGGAATCCGTACGGATGCGTTTTTTGTCCCATAGCAATTCCTTGGCGGCTCTCGCCGAGCCGACTACTTCTTCCCTTTCTTTGGCGCTACTTGCTTGCCGGTCAAAGCCTTGCGAACGCGGCGCGCCGTGCCGCGCACGCCTTTTTGCGCTTCCGCTTCTGCCGCGATCGCTGCGGTGCGCTCCGCGGCGGCAACGTGATGTTCCGCCACGCCAACCCACAGATGCGCGGTGCGCTTCTGGTATCGGAACGCGCGGCCCATCGGCGCGGGACGCAGCCGCTTCCAGCGCGGGCCTTCGTTCACGAAACAGTTCGAGACATACAGTTCATCGACATCGAGCGGCGCTCCAGCTTCATCCGCCTTACGTTCGGCATTCGCGATGGCGCTGCGCAACACTTTTTCAATGTGCTTCGCGGCGCGCTTCTGCGCGAACTTGAGCGTTTGCAGAGCGTCCTGCGCGCGCTGCCCGCGAATCAAATCCATCACCAGCCGCGCCTTCTGCGGCGACATGCGCACGTGCCGCGCCAGCGCATGTGCTTCAATCGATCCCGCAACTGTCTGCAGTTCAGCCATGTCTTATGCCTTCGGCGCCGCCGGTGCGGGTGCTGCCGCCCCTGGTGCGCTGCCTCCCGGTGGTGCCGCGCCCGCCGCCTTCTCAAGCGCCGCTTTCACGCCGTGGCCCTTGAATGAGCGTGTGGGCGAAAATTCACCTAGCTTATGCCCGATCATTTGCTCGGTCACGTACACGGGAATAAATTTCTTGCCGTTGTGCACGGCGATAGTGTGCCCGATCATTTCAGGCACGATCGTCGAGCGCCGCGACCAGGTCTTCACCACTTTCTTTTCGTTGCGCGTATTCAGCCCTTCGACCTTTTCGCGCAGATGGCCGTCGACAAACGGCCCTTTTTTCAATGAGCGTGCCATTGCTTGCTATTCCTCCACTCGCCGCAGCCGGCCCCATTGTGCCCGGCGCATTTTCTTGAAGCCCCGAACCGGCCCAGGAACGCGGTGCGACTTGGGGCAAAACGGGCATACAAACCGCGTGCCCAACGCGTTGGGAATGCGTTCTACGATGACTGCCCAGCCTGGCCGGCAGAGTTTGTACAGCACCGGCTCCGGCGGGGGCACCGCCGCTTTCCCTGCCGGGCGCACCGGCTTCGTGGCTTTGGCAATGATGCGCTTGGCCGCGCGTTTAAGTGGCCGGCTGCGCCGTCCTGCTGTTCTGGTTGTGCGTGTCGCTCGCATGCGTTCTGCTCTCACCGGGGGCTCTTTATCCACCACCCGGTTTCTCGCCTCAGTTCGTTATCCTCATACCTGCTTGGCCGTCTTCCTACTTGCGCCGCTCGACAATGAACTTGTCGGTGCGCTTGTTGTGCCGCGTCTTCTTGCCCAGCGTCGGGAAGGCCCAAGGGGTCTGCGGATGATTGCCCTTGACGCGCCCTTCGCCGCCGCCGTGCGGATGATCGACCGGGTTCATGGCCACGCCGCGAACCGTGGGACGAATCCCACGCCAGCGCGTCCGCCCGGCCTTTCCGAAGGTTTCGTTCTCATGGTCGAGATTGCCCACCTGGCCAATCGTAGCCATGCAGTCCACGGAAAATTTTCTGACTTCGCCCGAAGGCAGCTTCACCAGGGCGATTTCGCCTTCCTTGCTAAGAAGCTGCGCGGAGCCGCCCGCGGAGCGAACTACCTGGCCGCCACGCCCCGGGTAAAGCTCGAGGTTGTGCACCATCGTGCCGGGCGGAATGTGCTTGAACCGCAGCGCATTGCCCGGAAGGATGTCCGCACCTTCGCCGGTGGAAACCGTGGCGCCGACTTCGAGGCCGACGGGATGAATGATGTAGCGCTTCTCGCCGTCGGCGTAGTGCAACAGCGCAAGGTTCGCGCTGCGGTTCGGGTCGTATTCGATGGCCGCGACTTTCGCCGGCACTCCGACTTTGTCGCGGCGAAAATCGACTTTGCGGTACTGCTTTTTGTGCCCGCCGCCGCGATGCCAGATCACCACTTCGCCCTGATTGTTGCGCCCGCCCGAACGCTTCTTCGGCTCGAGCAGCGCCTTCTCCGGCTCCTGCTTGGTGATGTGGCTCTTGTCCACGACGGTGATGAACCGCCGCGACGCCGTGTATGGATTAAAGCTCTTCAGTCCCATCGCAACCTCTTACCTCTAGCTTCTGAAAATCTCTGGCTGTCCCGGTCTTACAGGTTCTCCGCGTACTCAATCATCTTTTCGCCTTCGGCCAGCTTCACGTAGGCTTTCTTCCAATCGCGCCGGTAGCCTTCGTTCTGGCCGCGGCGGCGCATCTTGCCGACAAAATTCGCTGTGCGAACGTTGTCGACCTTGACTTTGAAAATCTGCTGCACCGCTTCCTTGATCTGGGTTTTGGTCGCGGCCGCCGAAACTTCAAAGACCACGGTATGCTGCGTCTCTTTCACGCCCAGGCCCTTTTCCGTAATGATGGGCCGCCGAATAATTTGATAATGAGGGGTCGACATCGCTTATTCCTTCCCCTTCTTTGCTGCCGGCTTGGCCGCCTTCTTGGCCGCCGGCTTCTTCGCTTCCGCTTTCGGCGCCGCTTCTTTCTTTGTGGGCTTGGCTGCGGGAGCAATGGCCGCCACGTCGGGCACGACCACCGGCTTCTTTTCCGGATCGAGCGAATGGCTCAGCCGCGCTACGGCGTCCTTCGACAGCAACACCAAGTCATGTTTGAGCACGTCGTAAGGCCGCAAACCGTTAGGCGCCGTGAGTTTCACGCCTTCGATATTGCGGCTCGCCAGTTCGAGGTTGCGGTTCTCGCCGTGGGAAACCAGCAACGCCGACTTCGTGCGGTTCAGCTTTTCCAGCGCCGAAACCAGGCTTTGCGTTTTGTGCGTATCGAGCGTCCAGGCGTCCACAACGGTCAGCTTTTGTTCGGCCAGCTTTGCCGAAAGAGCCGAGCGCAGCGCGCCAAGCAGGATTTTCTTGGGCAGTGCGTAGCTGTAATCGCGCGGCTCGGGTCCGTGGACCGTTCCGCCATGGCGCCAGAGAGGTGAGCGGATCGATCCGATACGCGCGCGGCCAGTACCCTTCTGCCGCCAGAGCTTGCGTCCCGCACCACTGACTTCACTCTTTTCTTTGACTTTGTGCGTGCCCCGGCGCAGCCCGCGGAGATACCACCGCGAAGCTTCGTGCAGCAGGTGCTGATTCACCTTCGCGCCGAAGATCGCGTCCGCCAGCTCGACCTGGCCGACCTTCTTGCCATCCAAATTGACCACATCCACGACCGGCATAATCTTTTCCTTATTTGTCCGTACCGCTGCTTCGCGTCCTAAGTTGTTAGTTCTTAGCTTTTGGTAAGAACCAACTCCCGAGACTGGAATCTCTTCAACTAACTACTACCTACTAAGAACCAAGACGCCGCCTTCCGCCTACTTCGCGGCCTTTTTCCCTTGCGGCCGCAAAGCGGCCGACGCCTTGCGGATGAAAACGTACTTCCCGCTTGGCCCGGGCACCGAACCGCGCACCAGCAACAGGTTTTCGTCAGTATCCACTTTCACGACCTTCAAATTCTTTGCGGTCACTTTTTGGTTTCCCATGTGACCCGGAAAATGCTGGTTCTTCCACACGCGCGACGGAAACGAGCTGCCGCCGATGCCGCCCGGCGCGCGGTGAAACATCGAGCCGTGGGTGTTGTCGCCGCCCGCGTAATGCCAGCGCTTGATACCGCCTTGAAAACCTTTGCCCTTGCTGACGCCGCTGACGTCCACCAATTCGCCGGTTTTGAAGTTCTCGACCAGCACGCGGTCACCAACTTTGGTTTCGTCTTTGGACTCTTCAATCCGCACTTCTTGCAACACTTTCATGGGCGCGACATTGGCTTTCTTGAAGTGCCCGGTCATGGCCTTGTTCACGCGCTTGGGGTTGACGAATTCGACCAGCCCCAATTGCGCAGCTTCGTAGCCGTCTTTGTCCTTGGTGCGGCGCTGCACCACCACGCAAGGTCCCGCTTGCAGCACGGTGCAACCCACCAGCGTGCCGTCTTCGGCGAAGACTTGCGTCATGCCCAACTTGACTCCGATGATTCCGTTAACTGCCATTTTCTCGTCTCTCGCTTTCGCAGCATGCCTCAACGGGTATTAGCTGCGTCCCAAAAACAGTTATAAGTTCTAAGTACTAAGTCTTAGTCAGAACCCTTCACTCGCTACAACAGAACCGAACAACCGATTCCAGATTCTGACGCCCCTGTTTTGCAAAAAGCTCTTGCCTTTTCTCTTCTGCTTATTCCTTACAACTTAAAACTTAAAGACTTATTTTGCCGCGTGGCCGAAGGCCTTGATTTCCACGTCCACGCCCGGCGGCAAATCCAGCTTCATCAGCGCATCCACCGTATCCGGCGTCGGCTCGAGAATATCGATCAGCCGCTTGTGTGTGCGCATCTCGAACTGCTCGCGCGATTTTTTGTCGACGTGCGGCGAACGCAGCACCGTCCAGCGATTGATGGTGGTCGGCAGCGGAATCGGCCCGGCTACGTCGGCGCCGGTGCGCTTCGCCGTCTCCACGATTTCCCGCGTGGACTGGTCCAGAATGCGGTGGTCGTACGCTTTCAAACGAATTCGAATTTTGTCGCCTTGTCTCATTTCCTTTTCCAAACTACTCCAAGATTTCGGTGACGGCGCCGGCACCGACGGTGTGGCCGCCTTCGCGAATCGCGAAGCGCAACCCCTTCTCGAGTGCTACCGGCGTGATCAAGCTGACTTCGCAGCTCACGTTGTC
>Ga0187778_10001133_pt1 | contig 18814 bp, 13 predicted proteins | sample 1015_Q2_SP5_20_M_FD_132418 | JGI IMG/M metagenome (GOLD analysis project Ga0187778, IMG submission 132418) | Tropical peat soil microbial communities from peatlands in Department of Meta, Colombia - 1015_Q2_SP5_20_MG | ecosystem: Environmental > Terrestrial > Soil > Wetlands > Peat | place...
CGGGACGGGTTCCGTTCGATCTTCTGCCGTAGGGAATGAATGTGGACATCAAGGGCATGCTCTTCGAGGGCATAGCCTTCTCCCCACACCCGATTGAGCATCTCCTGGCGGGAGAAAACGCGCGAGGGTGATTCGAGGAACTGCTTGAGAATCTGGAATTCCTTTGGAGTCAGATCGACCGGACGGCCGTCGACTCTAACTTCGTGGCGACCGAGGTCCAGCCGAACATTCCCCGCACTATACAGGACGTGTGACTCCGCACGAGCATCCCGACGTCGAAGAATCGCGCGAGCCCGCGCGACCAGTTCACGGACGCTCTGACCACAGACAATGAGATCGACGTCATGGTCATAGTCCTGTATGCATTCCTCTTCCGAGCAGGAGTTGCTGTTTTCTTGTACGGCTACGATGGGGACTGCGTTCAGCCCTCGCAACTGGCGGAAATTCGTGATCGCGCCGCTCTGACGGTCAAGGATAATCAAGGAGGGGACATTCGTCTTCGCCTCAGCGAGGGCCGCGGATTCCGTAGTCACGGTCGTGCTGCGGTAGCCGCTCGTCTCTAACGCCTTCTTCAGCGACTGCGCAAAAGACTCCGATTTCATGAAGATGAGAACTGAGTCGCGGACACCGACCGCGGAAGGCTTGACCGTCAGCATAATAAGGCGACATGCTAGAACGCGACGGGGAACATGTCGTTAGGACCGTGTTAATTGTCCGTTAAATTGAAAATACGTCGATGGCGTCAGACCTTCTTCGGTCGGGGCGAGTTAACCTGGAGTTAACAATTCATTGATCTGCCGGCAAAGAAAACCCAGTAGGCTGAATGGGATAGAGACTCTGGAAGGGATTGTTGATGAACGCAAATCGGTTGAGAACACGACAGATAGGGTTAGGACGGCTCATCCTCTACGGCTTTTCCCCTGCTTTAGTTGGAGTCTGTATCCTCCTGGGACTGAGTTTTGCTCTGCCACCTCAATCGTCCGGGCAGTTGAAGCCACCGCTGGACCCCCAAATCCCCCCCTACCAGCCCGTCAGCAGTCTGACTGCTGGTGCGCTCTCGGTCGCAGGGTCGGAAACCATGGAGCCATTGACAAAATCGTGGGCCAAAGACCTCCAACAGCTGTATCCCGGCTTGGCTATCAAGGTCGAGAGCAGAGGATCAGAGACGGGATTGGCTGCCCTGCTGGAAGGGAAAGCCCAGATTGCCGCGATGTCTCGGCGCATGAACCAACAGGAAATCGTCGAATTCAAGCGGGAGTTTGGCTACGAACCGGTCGAAGTTCCGGTCGCGGTGGATGCGCTGGCCGTCTTCGTCCATATCGACAATCCGATCGAAGGACTCTCCCTCGACCAACTTGACGCGATGTTCTCGAAAGAGCGTCGGCGAGGGCTGCAATACCCCATCAACACGTGGGGAGAGGCGCTGCTCCTCGATGAAGCATGGACCAACGCTCCGGTTCATCTCTACGGAAGCAACGGAAATTCCGGCACGGCCTCGTTCTTCAAGGAGCACGTGTTGAAGGGAGCACCGACCAAGGACACCATGACGGTGGTTGCCGGCTCCGCCTCGGTGGTTGTGGAACTGGTGAAGGATCGGCTCGGAATCGGAGTCAGCGGAATCGGCTATCGAATTTCAGGCATCCGTCCCGTCCCTATCGCCTCGGTCCAAGGAGGTCGATATGTTCAGCCAAGCTTTCAATCTGCAATGGACGGCTCGTATCCTTTGAGACGGAACCTCTATCTGTATATCAATAGACCGCCCAAGATTGCCGCCCCTCCCTCACTCAGCGAATATGTCAAGTTCGCGCTCAGCCAACAGGGCCAACAAATTGTCTTGGCTCACGGATACTTTCCCCTTCCGACCACTGAGCTCAATCGGCTGACCAAGTTATGGACGACCCCCGTGCGAGCCGCTGCCACGGACCAACCAGCTAAAACCCACGACTAGGTCCCGTTGACGGCACCACCGTTTCATGTCAGCGTGTAGGAGCTGGTCCTACCATGAACCGACTCATCCGCTATGCTCTCTGTGTTTCCATCACCACGGGACCGATCGTCGCGTGTAGTCCTACTCAGTTCACTACCGTTACGATCTATGAGACACCCGCCAGATACGTCCGGTTAGAGTTTGATCGGACTGTCAAAAAAGGAATGGAGCACTCGCATCCGATCTCACTCACACCCGAACAGGTTGCTGCCGTCCTCGGGGGAGTGCGGATCGATGAACCACTGGCGAAACTCCCTGTGTATGATGACATGAGCGTACCCCGTGTCCATCAGGCCTTCACCGACGCAGAAATCGCATTCCTTGCCCCGCTTCTGGCGCAAGCTCTGAGTCAAGCGACCCCGGAAGAAGTCGTGACCTTCTATCACACTCGAGACCTGTCGGCCCTTTCTCGAGAAGTCACATCCGGAGGAGTATTCGTGCAAGGCGATGAACTACACCTGATTCTCGCGAATTATCGGTCGCATACCCACTATAAGGCCGATTATGGCACTGCTGAAACCCAGGATGACCGGCTCACACCGATGCAATCGCTGGCGCCTCAACGCGGCCGCCTCGGTTTTGTACCGTACTCGGCGCAACGAGAACGATCATCTGGAATCTGGGAGAAGCTCTTTCAATACGACCATCGTGAGCTCACGATTTTGTATAAGCAATTGCCGCCGCGTGCACTGACCCAGGCAGGGTCTCCCCCATAGCACGAGCAACCGGCCGTCGCAGATTTTCAGAAATTCCATTGCAGTTGGAAGCGGAGCAAGTTGCCGGTTTGAAGTTGATAGGGGGTCTGCGTACAAGCGATTCCACTGCCAGCACCAGAACCGCAAGATGCTCCGGGAATCGCAGGAAGCTGCGAAGGATCATCCGACGTGCGCTGCGTCCAGGAATAGGCGACGGTCAACTCCAGCGCTGCGTTAAATTGATACTCTAATCCGAATTCGGTCTCACGCACGCTATAACGAGGCGCATTGTTTTCAAACTTCTTCCCGCCGAAATATTCTTGCCATCGAATATAAGGGAAGATACTCAGACAATAGGTATCACATTGGTAGTTGTAATAGAGCTGCAGATACCCGCCGCGCAAACTGCCGACCTCAACCTGGGTTCGCTCTGTGTTCAATTGAGGCCCTCGTCCGATTGTATATTCTCCTTGAAGGCCGAACGGTTGCGGAAACACGACAAAATGCCAGGCTACCCGCTCATCGAGATAGTTCCCGTTATTCGTGATAAACGGAGACACCGGCACGGGAGTAATGATGTTGGAATTTGGAAAGACCGGAGTGGTTGAGACCACATACTGCCCTGTATACGCATCCATCCCGATCTCGACGACCTGCCCATTCGAAAACTCATGCGGATAGGACGAATGAACAATGACATGTTTGTTCTTGTTGAGTTCCGTCGTGTTACTCAGATTCGAGTTGCCATTGTAGACGCCGAGACCGAGCATTCCATAATCACCTGATCCCTTGAGTCCGCTCTCGGCAAGACGCCGAAAGCGTTCGCGAATGATCGTCGGGCTGTAGTAGAGAAAGAGCCCGACATCCCGCTCATTGAGTTGCGCGCTGTTGATCGCATCGGTACGGTCGAACGCAAGGCGGTTTTGGCTTGATTGCAGGGTCTCGAATCCAAAGGGCACCTTCGACTGCCCGGCCCTGATCCGCCACTCCTTGTTCGGGGTCAAGTAGAGATCGGCATAGAAATCGCGTAACACAGGTGTATTATTCGTCCCCGTATTATTGTTATTTCCCATGGTCGATTGGGTGCCCGTACCATTGGCTGTATTGGTGCCGGTCATCTCCGCGAATTCTTCCTGCACATAGATAAAGACCCGATCATGCGGTTGTCCGCTCACGATTAACCGAGCCCGTCGCAAGGAAAACTGATCGTTCCGTCCTAGAGCCCGGTCACCTTGATCGTTGATAAGCAGGGAATTATTCTGAGTTTCAAACCGGAACTGTGCATATCCTCGAATGCTGATTTTTTCGTACCATCTCTCTCGAACCGGGACATCTCCTACACTCCTGCTTTCCTCCAGCGCCTTAGCCTGCTGCTTCTCTTCTTCTGCTTTCAGCTTCACCCACTGATCGATCGTGATCTGCTTGTTTTCGAGCAGAAAGTCTTCGAGGCTGCCCGCCTGCGCCGGCACCCAGGCCGCGACGAGTCCCCCGAGGGCCAGCAGTCCCATCCCTCCCAGTCTTCGACTGGTCCGTCCCATACAATCCCCTTCCATGCCTGCTTAGGAGAATGGCGGAAGGAGAATATGAAGAGACGATTACAGCCAAGTTACGGCTGTCTCCAGTCTCCGTTAACTCCCTGGATGCTGGGAACAGAATGAGGGCATCAATCCGGTTGCATGGACGAGCGAATCGAACACTACAGGGGGATTCGGAGGAGCTGTACCCAGCTTTTCGTCACGGAGCGGAACCAAGACCCGCTGAGAGGACTGACAAGTATGGAGGACCATGCCCTTGACGACGAAAGTTGACCAAGGCGGGCCGCTGTGTCAAGGAAGGTGGGGGCATCCTTCTGAAGGACCTTGTAATGCGCAAGCGCCTGCTCGGTCCATCCGAGCCGCTCATAGATACGAGCCAGCAAGTATCGGATCTGCCGGCGCTCACCATCTGTGCCTTTGTTGTCCTTCAACAATTGTCTTAACAACGCTGCCGCATCGTCCAGGCGATCCAGAGCCTTATAACAGAGTGCCGTCTGAACATCAGACCTCACCGCCATCGCCGGTTCCTGGCGGGCGTGATCGAAGCAGGCAATAGCCTGTCGATACTGCCTCGCTTCCTTATGGGCGAGCCCCTGTTGGTAGGATGATGTGGGTGCGCTCTCGTCCCTCACTTTCGGTTTCTGTCTCGTTGTGGTGGTCTTCTCCGCCGTTGCCGACAAAGCTTGTTCTATTTCCCTCTGTTCCGGCTCGGGCGTGGGCAAGTGTGCGAGCGACGAGGAGGTGAGAGGCAGAATCCCACTGGCTACCCGGTCTGTGGCCGACTGCATTACTAGACCCGCCGCGACCGACGAAGCTTCTTCTTTTTCCTTCTGCTCCGCCTCAGGCGTCAGCAAGTCTGCGACCGACGAGGAGGTGAGAGGCAGAATCCCACTGGCTGCCCGGTCTGTGGCCGCTCTCATCACCAGACCCGCCGTGACCACGCGTGCCTGTTCGGCAAAACCATAGGCCATTGAGACATCGCACACCTGGTTGATCAATCGTGCGTTACCACCAGCCAGCCGATGCACGACGCGACAGGCCAGCTCCGTCATCACGGCCCTGGTCATGCCGGCCACCACCAGTCGATGACGAACGTAACGGGGTGTCTCGCCTTCGTCAAACGGCTCGAGATGGTAATCGACCGAGATGCGCTGGGCGAATTGAACCAAATCACCTCGCTGCAATAAGGCCCGCAACCCGGGCTGACCTGAGAGAATGATTTGAAGGGACTGCCGTCGGCCATCGTTCAGATTCGACAACAGCCTGAGTTCTTCAAGCATGGCCGAACCCAGATTCTGGGCTTCGTCCACCACCAGCACGACACGCCGACGCTGCTCGTATTCGTGGGCAAGGAAGGCCGTGAACGTCCGGTACAGTTCAACACTGTCCATCCCTTTGCCATTCAAATTGAACGCCATCAAAACCCAGGGCATGAGCGACCCGAGACCAGCATGCGTATTCGACAGCATTCCGACTACGACCTGATGTTGTGATTGATCAAGGATGGCATTGAGCAGTGTGGTCTTGCCTGTACCCGGTTCCCCGGTGATGACGGTAAACACCGCTCGGTTGAGCAGCCCGTACTCCAACAGACTCAGGGCCAACTTGTGCTGTGTCCCGAGATACAGAAATCCCGGATCGGGAACCAGAGAGAAGGGGTTCGTTCGAAGTCCGTAGAACGATTCGTACATACAGAGGCTCTACCTCATCTCTCTTGTTCCACTGCTGTGGCACGTTTCACTTTGGACAAGCTCAGTTGGTCGCGGCCGGCTTTGTTCAGGACGGTTCCCAGAATCGGTGCCCCTCCCTTCAGCACCTGTATCGCTTGCTGGAGGTCGGGTCCCGAAGTTTTGCTGTCTTCCACAACGAGAAGCAACGCGTCCAGTCGTGGACTGAATGCCAGAACATCCGGTCGATCAAGCACGGGAGGGAGATCGAACACCACCACCCGCGATGGGTATCGATGCTTCAGCTCCTTCACAAGTGCGGTCATGCGTGGAGAGGTAAGGACTTCGGCCGACTGTTTCGTCACTCGGCCGCCCTGCAACACAATCAGTCGACCGAGACCAGGATGGAACAGCACGTCCTCGACTGATCGGCCGTCCAAGAGACACTCCACTAATCCTTCGCCAGGGATCAGGCCGAATTCCTCATGAATGCGGGGAGCACGCAGGTCTGCATCCACCAAGAGAACCGTTTGGGTTGGTTCGCTCGCCAAGGCAATCGCCAAGTTAATCGACGTAAGAGTTTTCCCCTCTCCGTCCCGTGGGCTCGTCACTCCCAGCATGTTCCACCCGTTCTCCTGTAACCGGTGCAGCACTTGGGTTCTGAGGATCTTGTAGGCATCCGCGAATGGCGAATGGTGCCCCGTCAGTATTCGGTGCCGCTGCAGGACATCTTCGTCGATCGCAACTGAACGCGTACGAGAATACATCACTTCGGGGCCAGACGCCGCGGACCGGTCCGACCGAGGAGGCGCGGGTGCAGCATGCTGCTGCTCCTTGAATCGGTCCATCGCACTCTGGAGTTTGTCCATGATCATAAACGGAATCTCTCCTGTTTTATGTCAAGCCCAGTTTTCTCAGGGCGGCATACAAGACCACATCCAATGGGGTTCCCCTCGCCAGCACCGACACGAGCAGTAAGACCACGACGCCGGCACCCGCCAAGGCGAGTCTTCTTCTCTTGCGGAGCAGTCGCTGAAGATCGTCATCCGTCGGCATATAGGGAATCACGGCCAGCGGCGGCAGCCCAGCAAGCCTACCGAGGTGCTCGCCGCCGCGAATCGAGCGGTCGAACTGTTCGCGCGCCGCGCCGCTTCCGATCCCACCAGCGACGGCAAGAATCGCGCCGAGCATCACGATCACCGGGCGATTCGGCCGTTCAGGTTTCTCAGGAAGGTCGGGCGGATCGATGAGCGAGAATCGCTCGCCTTTTCTCTGAACCTCCAGCTCCTTGGAGACCTCGGCCTCAAGCAAGCGAGACGTGATCTCCTGGTGCTTGCGCACTGATTCTTCCCTGTTTCGGCTGAGATTGAGATAGGTGGGCTCGATTTCGACCGTTCGCTCAAGTCGACCGGCATAGTCATCGACTCTGCGCTTGATGCCCTCTCGTGATTTGCGAAGCGCTTGAAGCGAGGCAGTGGTCGATGAGAGTTGCGCGCGGATATTGATATAGGCGGGATTTTCGGGCTTGACGACCGGAGCTTGGATGCCCGCCTGCAGGACGTTATTCAGTTCTTGTTCGAGAGAAGCCACGATCTGGCGCGACCGGATCACATCAGGATGTTCCTCTCCATATCGATCGACGAGGGTCGCCAGACGGGCCTGTTCTGCATTGAGCCGCTTATGCAATTCCTCGGGCGTTGCGTGATGGCCGGTCTCTCGCTCCAGCGCGGCGATCTCCTGCTGCATCTTGATCACGTCCGGATGCTCGGGCGAAAGATAGCCGCTCGCGCTCGCATACTGAGCCCGCAATGCCTTCAACCGTTCGCCCGAATCCAGCAGCCGCTCCCCACTGGCCGAGATGATCGGCGTGTGCGGCTTCAGCGTGGCCAACTCGCCCTCCAGGTAGGACTTCTTTTCCTCTAACGCCCTAATGTCACGGTCGGCATCCAGCAGTTCGCGTTCTGCCTGGTTGAGCATCGTCATGTTGAGAGATATCAGCTCGGGCAGCGCTCCGTCAGCCTTCTGCTTGATCGCAGCCAGTTGCAACTCCAACGCTCCGATACGTTCCGCCAGCTGCTCTGATTCTTTCCTCAAGAAAGCGGTGGTCTCTTGGGCATGCCGTTCGCGAGTCTTAAGATTTTCCCCCAGAAACAGACTCGTCAGCTCGTTGGCCACTTTCTGGGCAATCTCCGGACTTTCTCCATCATAGGACAGCGTGAAGGCGATCGTGGCCTGGGTCGGCGTTTGCGTGCGCTTGTCGATGATCTTCACATTGATGACGTCCACACGAATGTCATCGGTAAACCGCTTCAGCACATCTTCAGTGGGTTTACTTTGGCGCATTCCAGAGTACAGCCCGTATTGCTCGACGATCTTCCAAAGGGTCGACCGCGTCATGACCTGCTGCTTGATCGTCTCGATCCGCTGGTCGGCATAACTGGTGATGGCGGACCGCACAAGGTCAGGCGGGATTTCCTGTTCTTCGATGAGGATGGTCGCCGTTGAACGATAGACTGCTGGCAGCAGAAAGGCGAGCGTGACGCTGGCCATGAAGAGCACGGCGGTGACCGCTAATATCAGAGTTCGGCGACGGCGGAGGAGCGCGAGGTAATCATGTAGATTGTTCTGGGGTGTTTCCATGGTGACGCTCGTCTGTGACTAAGGTCTCCCTGTTATCGCGACACCGACCACTTGTCTCCCGTATAGGTCAACATGACAAAGGTGGAATTCGCATTGGCCCAAAAGTTGACACTGCCCACGGCGCGCTCCGCGTAGGTGTACCCCACACTGAGGGTCCACCATTGAGCGAACTTCCACGACACATTGGGATTAACGTTGATATAGCGAGTCTGAGGAAATGACCCGCCAGTCGACGCGACGGGCTGAGTAAAATATAACCCCCCGGTGAGGGAAGCGGTGAGATTCTCCGTCAGCCGATGAGAAATTGAGCCGGTGACTCGATCGGTCTGGACCAACAGGCCAAATCCGCTGGGATAGAGTTCACGCCCACCATCGAGCGAAATAGTCGACTGCTCGAACTCTTGTTTGATATTGGCGTTATACACCCAGACGACATCATGCTGAGTCAAAGAGCCGCCAGGGACCCCCCCCTTCGTAGATGTTATAAACTTCGGTCCCCCCGACACAGTCGCGGAGAGCGACTCGGAAAAGTCATGAGACGCGCCGATTTTCACGCCCTCGTATGTCCATGTTTGTTGGATTTGTGAAGCGACGAAGTTGGTGGCTTCCCCGATCAATTTGATTTTGTCGTGCTCACGGAGTTCGTAGGACAATTCAGATGTCCCCCCGTTGGTCTGATAGTTCACGAGGCCAAGACTGAGTCCATTCTGGTAGGTGGCATCCACAAACTGATACCCCACTTGCCAGCTTACTCGCTCCGCCAGCCCCACTGTCACACTCGGGTTCGCAGTCCACAGATTGCGCTGGGTAAACGTGAGTACCAAACCTGTCTGGCGCAATTCACTCATCAAGGTATTGTCACGGGTAAATCCACCGTCAAAGCCGAACTTTAGGCGTTCCCATTCGTACGAGGTTCTGACCGGGAACAACAGATTGGTGAACCCCCGATCCTGTTGACCGTAGTACTGGACAAAGTCTGCTTGGGCATTGCCTTCGATCATAAAGGATTCCGTGGCACCCTTGAACTTGACCGCAGGACTTGTCCAATACCCCCACACTTCATTGTTGCCAGTGCTCAAGATCAGGTTACTGTTGTATACGCCCTTGACGTTGAACGAAGGCTCCGCCGACCATTCAGCCGACTGTGCCCTGTGACTGATGATGCCCAACAGAGTACTCACGACCATCCCTACAAGGAGAAGCCTGTGTAAATGCGACATCGGGCATCTCACTCCCTCACCGTCCGAGGGAGGGACCCCTTTTGCAGAATTCAGGGAACCACCACCACGTCGCCTCGTTCCAGGATGATGTTCTGGCTCAATTCTTTCCCTTTGCGGACGTCGCCATAGCGAAATGGAAAGACCACCTGTTCGCCGCGTTTCCGCCGCATGATGTGGATGTCGTTCTCGGCGGCATACGGGGTCAACCCGCCGGCCAGACTCAAGGCCTGAAGGACGTCCGTATAATGGCCGACCAGGAATTCGCCTGGCTTGTTGACCCGCCCGACCACGTAGATCTTATAGCTCAGGATCTTTGTGGCCAGGACCGAGACGTGCGGGTTCGGCACGAATTTGTTGAGACGCTTGACCAACTCGAGCCGGACATCCTCGACGGTCAGACCGGCCGCCGGCACGTCCCCGACGAGCGGAAACGAAATCATACCGTCCGGACGCACGACGACTTCCTGGGTGAGATGTTCATCTTTCCAGACAGAGATCTTGACCACGTCTTCAGGCCCGAGCAGATAGGACGCATCCGCAACCATCGCCGGCTCGCTCCCGTTTGACAGAGCCAGGGCGATCCCCTGCCACCACACGATGCACGAGCTGAGCACCAATAGTCCGACGACCCGCATATTCTATCCTTGCAACTGCGCCAAAACTGACTTGGCCTCATCGAGGCCGGGAAACGGCTTCTGGGACGCGACGGCCTTTTGAAGATGGGCTTTCGCTTCCGTCCGCTGACCAACTTTAAAATAGGCGACCCCAAGGTGGTAGTTCACCACGGGATGATCGGGCACCTTGGTTGCCGCTTGCTGAATAAAGTGCACGGCTTGGCCGGAATGCCCCAGTTTGTAATGTACCCACCCGAGCGTATCGAGGAAGATGGCGTTGGGCGCTGTGGTTTCAAAATTCTTCGTAAGGACGAGAGCCCGCTCCAAGCTCTTCTGATCGCCCTTCTGATCCGTCAAGAGCGACGCCAAGTTATTCGCAGCGATGAGATTCCGAGGATTCTGCTGTACCAAGGTCTCGTATTCCTGGATCGCTCGGTCGACCTGTCCCGCCTCGCTCAGTGTTATCGCCAGTAACAGTCGCAGTTCCTGACTGTTCGGGTTCGCCTTGAGCCCTCTCTCCAACCATTCGAGACCCTCGTCCTTCTTTTTCTGAGAGAGCTTGAGCGTGGCCAAGTGCAGCCACGGCTGGCCCCACTCGGGCTTGTGTTCAATCGCTTCACGGAACCGGCTCTCAGCCATCCCCTGATTGCCCTCCAACATCGCGATTTCCCCGAGGAGACCCGAGGCGTAGGGGTGGTTGGGATTGCGGCCAAGCAACTGCTCAAGCCTCAGCTTGGCTTCCGAGATCTTGCCTCGCTTGAGATCGAGCTGCACCAACGCAAGCAGGGGCTCGGGCGCATCGGGATTGCGTGCCAGGGCCCGCTCGAACGAAGCCCGTGCCTGATCCCATTCGGCGCGAGCTTGATGGAGATACCCTTCTACCAGATCCGCCGCTGAGCTGTTGGCTCCCGCCACACGGGCGCGGGACAAGGTTTGCTCCGTCGCGTTCCAATCATGCTCCGCGGCCTGAAGACTCAACAACACACCGAGCGTCTGGAGGTTATTCTGGTCCTGCTTGAGCAGCTCCTCTACCCTGGTGCGGGCTTCTTTGAGCTTCCCGGAGGAGGTGTCAAGCGCGACCAGCGCCATCTGAGCATCGGCCATCCTTGGATTGAGCGCGACCGCCTGTTCCATGCTTTCTCTGGCAAGGACCAAATCAGAAGAGGCAAGGTAGGCCTGCCCGAGGAGAGCATGGACCTCCGCCGAATCGGGCCGATCTTTCAGCACGGTTCGAAAATCCTGGATTGCCTCTCTTCCATCGCCGCGCTGCAACGCAAGCTTTCCTCGAAGCAGCAGGCCGTCGGACGAATGGGGATTCTCCTTGAGCACCTCCGCCAACTCTTTTTCGCCTTCATCTTGTCTTCCCGCTGAGAACGCGAGTGCGGCGAGTTTGACCTTGGCGTCGAGGGCGGGGGGCTTTCCTCGAAAGTCGCCGCGCATTGCTTCGTACATCGCCCGTGCCTTGTCCGGCTGCTTGTTGAACTCATACAATTCTCCCAACGCGAGCCGGATCGCAGACGATCGAGGGAGGGCGCGTCGTCCTTCCATCAACGCGGCTTCCCCCTCAACAAATCCGCGCCGAGTCAGCTGGAATTTCGCGAGCGCGAGGTACCGCTGCTCATTGTCCGGATCAACCCGGATCATATCGCGCAGCAGACTTTCTGCCTTATCGTACTGATGCCGCTCATCGTAGAAGCCAGCGAGGCGGAGCCGGTGGTCGAGGACCTTCGGTTCCGCTTCGGCGATTTTCTTCAACATTTCTTCGGCGCGGTCGTACTGCTCCAATCGGATTAAGGCCGTCGCGAAGGAATTCATCAGCTCGAGGTTGTCGGGATTCGCACTGATAGCCCGTTGCATGATCGGCTCCACCTCGTTGCGCCGTCCCTGAGCGAGATACATCGTGGCCAGGAGCGTGGCGGCATCGGGATCAGTCGGATGTTTCTCTACAAGCGCTTCGGCCGCCTGGGTCGCCCCGTCCCTGTCCCCCTTGATAGCCTGTACCGCAATCTTCAAGGTCTGCGCTTCGACGTGGTCCGGCGTCTTCGCCAGCACCTGATCACATAATTCCACAACCCTGTCCGTCGCACGGGCCTCGAGATAGAATCTGGCGAGCTTCATTAGCGCCCGCTCATGATTCGGAACCAACTCGATCACGCGCTGATAGTTCGCAAACGCATTCCTCCAGTTCTTCTCCTTTTCTTCGACCTCGGCAAAGAAGTAGTAGGCTTCCGCATCTTTCGGGTCGATCTTGAGGACGTTCCGCAGCGCCACGCGCGCCTTAGGGAAGTTCCCCTCTTGGATATAGGTCTGGGCTTTGGCCAAGTAGCTGGCTTTCCGCTGCTCGGGCCCTCCGCAGCCGACGACGATCAGGAGGGCAAGAGCGAGGATGATGTACGGCAGATGAGGACGCACGACGTTGTTCTCCTTCGACCCTGGTGTCACCACCAGGCTCGTAGTCCCAGAATTAAGAACACCCAGAGAGATACCAGACCAAACTGTGTCACGCGCTTGTCAAGTGTGTGGAGCATCAATTCCAAACCCAGAAACATCACGATCATCTTGGCCGTTAAGACGCTGAGATTGATATCGCCGACGTGCATTTCCGGCAGGAAGGGAATCGCAAACGCCAAGAACACCATCAGATAATCGAGCGGCGTCGTCTGAAATCGCTCCTTCACACCGAATCGAATTGTGAGCATGATGAGAACGGCCAAACCGAGAAAGAAGAGATTTAACGGGGCGTGGAGACTCCACAGTTCCCCAGGAGTCGGCTGCTGCATCAAGTAGATGACAAACGTGGCTCCGACGTAGAGACCGACACGAATCAGCATTGGAGCGGCAGCAGGTAAGACCATCATCCCCGTCAGCACGAGCGCGAAAAGTCCGATCGCGACGTACCCGAGATCCACGGGCACGCTGGCCGGAACAAAAACACCGGTCACCAGAAATAACGGGACGACGAGTCCGAGCAGCTTGACCGGCAACGTGACGTACCATTCGTCTTTGCCGAGATCTTTCCCTGCCGGTGGTGTGTCCGATTCGTTGCGGCTTAGAGATAAGACTTGATTTTCACTTCTGAGGAACAGTGACAAGATTGGAAGGGCGAACAGGCCATAAATAGCCAAGATGAAGAAATCGGATTGCCATCTCAACAGATAGGCGCAAGACACCATCAGCCCCTGAGTCGCGTAAAGCACTGTCACGGCTTGCCGTTGAGAAAGCCCGATCGCCAACAGCTTGTAATGGAGATGGTTGCGATCGCCGATGAACGGCGATCGACCGGTTGCAAGACGCTGCGCGGCCACGCCGATCGTATCGAGGAGCGGCACACCCCAGAGAAAAAGCGCCAAGAGAGGGCTGTAGGCAGTGCGCGTGTTGTCGGTCAGGAGGATGGCACCCACAGCCAGATAGTGCCCGAGAAACTGGCTCCCGGCATCGCCCATGAAGATCCGAGCCGGGTAGGTGTTGAATCGAAGAAAGCCCAACACTCCTCCCAACACAGCCACCATCAGGAAAACCAATTGGAGCTCCTCCACCAGATAGGCCAAATAGGCAATGCCGGCGAAGCTAATGAGCGACAATCCTCCCGCGAGGCCGTCGAGGCCGTCGGCCAGATTTACGGCGTTTGTCATCCCAACGATCACCACGAGAGTCAGAGGAATTGCCACCAATCCGGAAAGCAGGACCTCATCCAGAAATGGCACGGTGGAAAGACGGAGGCCGGCGAAACCGATGACGACCGCCGCGGCCAGAACCTGGCCGAGAAATTTCATGAGGTAATGGAGGTGAGTTCGGTCGTCCCAGACGCCGAACAGAAGGATAATGGCGCCACCGAGCAGGCTGGACAGCACGAGCTGGTCCTTGGGGGCCCACAAGAGAACTCCGGCGAATGTGGCGACACCAAATGCAATCCCCCCGACTTTGGCGATCGGGGCGTCATGCATGTGCCGCTCTTGGGGAACGTCGACAAACCGAAATCGCGCGGCGAATGCCTTCAAGGCGGGAATCAACGCCATGGAGATAACCAGCGAACCAATAAAGCTGAAGAACAGCAGCGAATTCATCGCAGTCCAACTTAATCGGGAATGCACTGACTCAATACAGACGACACAAACCACACCATCGGCAAAGGGCGTCCATCAACTTCGGCCTCCGCCTCACCGACAGCGACTTCTGACACCAACCGGATTGATGCGCCGTCGACCCTATGGCGTGTTATTGAATCTCGAAAAAAACCTTAAACCGTGCACATATGTACTGCACTCGGACTGATTATCGAACGTGCGATCGGTACCCTAAGACTTCGGCATCAGGCGAGGCCGGTCAGGGTCAACTCAACCTTCGAAGACCCCGGTTCCAAGGATTGGGAAAACTTGTTTCATCTCAAAACCTAACGGCGCCATCCCCAGGTCCCAGAGTCTATCCGATAGGGGGTTTTTCCTGGGGTACGCAAGATCAAGATTGAGTTAACTAATTGTTAAAATGGAAGCGTCGCGTACTGAAGACCCCCTCCGAAAGGGGCAAATAAGGAAACCCGTAAATGGAAGAAACCTCATCCTCTCAAAGACTTTGAAGATTAGAATTCAGCGGGCGATCTGTTAGTAGAGGGAAGTACCTGACAAGGACTTCTCTGTGCGATGGATATCGAACAAATTTTCAAGTCGGCCGTCTGGGAACTCTGCAAACCTTGCTCTCTCGGTATCAGTCACACGAGGTGAATATGCTAGAGGGTTACATTTCGCTCTTGGTTATTGTAAATGGTGACATCCATTGCAACCTCTCATCAACCCACGTTACTAAAGAACCAGACAGACATGGCTCTGAGCTGACACTGCCTACCCTTATACTGTTGCTACATGATCTACCGACTTGACTAACCTACCGTTTGCTGCCAGCTGTTGCCTGCGCCAAGAGATACTCCCATGCCCGCAAAGCATGACTCTTATCGTACTGACGATCAAAGACCATCCGAGCGCGCTGCCCTAAATGCCTCACAAGTTCATCGTCCTGCGCCATTTTTAATATACAATCTGCAAGTTCCCGAGAGTCACCGATTGAAATCGTGTAACCGCAATTCTCCTGACGAAGAATACTTGGGATCTCGCTCCCTGAATCACCAACGTATAAAGTTGGTCGCCCCGCGGCCGCGACGCCATAGAACTTACTGGGAACAACAAGACCTTCGAGCAAAGGTTGTAATGAGACGAGATGAACATCTGGAACACTGAGACTGAGGGCAAGTCGTTCTCTAGGTTGATACGGCTTGAATAGGATGTTTCCGAGCGCCCTCCTTTGGACCTCATCCTTGATCCGATCCCGTTGTGGACCAGCGCCGATGAAGAGAAACACAATTTCGGTATGACCTCTGAGTGCCTCCGCGGCATCGAGAATGGTGTCAAACTCATGCGCCCGCCCCATGTTTCCCGAATAGCCCACCACAAACTTAGTTTGGAGGCCCCATTCACTTCTCAGTTCATTTTTCTGTCGCCCCACAGGCTGAATTGCAATTCCGTCTGACCAATTGTGGATGACACGGATGGCATCCTGCCTGATCCCCTCCTCTACCAATTTCTTCGCCATGTGGCCGCCGATCGCGACATTCGTGTGGGCGACCCGGAGGGACCAATTCCTTACCCCTCGAAGCACGCCGGTCAGCAGGCCAATTCCTCTAACACCGAGCGCCCCTGCGACCTCAGGAAACAGGTCTTGTGTCCAATTAATCAATCTCGCCCCCCGGATTCTCGCCGTGATCGCCGCAACGACAGAGATGAGCGGCGGGTCAGTCTTGGCCACAACAATGTCTCCACGATGGAGCAACACCAAAAGACCACGGGCGGCGCTGAGATAGAATGTCAGGTAATCCAACGCACGTCCCACCAAATTCTGGCGCCCGAACCGCGTGGTCCACACACGAACAACGCGAACCCCTTGTACTGAATCATTACTTACGAGGACGGAATCCGGATCGTCATAGGCTTGTCTACTCGTGACAACGTAAACAGACGATCCTGCCTTAGCCATGTGGATGGCTAAATCGGTCAATAACTGACTGGTCGCAGAGTGGTCCGGATAGAAATACCGGTTGAGGAAAATAACCTTCGGCATGGTACCGCCTCAGACGGGCAAGCCTTTTTCACGCTGTTGGAGTTCACGCATCTTAATGACGATCATGTATTCGTAGATGGCTAACATCCGGCAATAGGTGAATCCAGCCAGTCCATCCAAGAAACCTAGTCGCAATACATACATGTAGAGGAACCTCAGAGTCGGCCGTAGAGGTAAATAGCAGGAAGCCGCTTTTATCGCGCGCCGGCGGCGAACAGGGTCCGATGGATTGAACAGCCCCTTCCAATCAACCTTGCCTCCGTGGAGCACCTTGAGACTCTCTTGTGCTTCAAGTTCTGCATAGCGGACGTGCTTGCCGAACCATGCACTTAAACCGTTGTTAAAACTGTGGTGCTCGAGATGCCCTTCTAGTTGGCCAACGCTTCCAGCGACGCTTGGATACTCGTGAACAGCTCTCGGTTCATAGGTGATCCACTCCGGCTGGTAAAAGCGGATGAACCATGACGGATACAATGTTGACCGCTTGATCCACTTGCCCATGAAGAAATCCTTCCGCCTCATCCGATACGCGCGGTGAGATACTTCCAGTAGATTCGCAATTCTCCGGAGTTCCTCTCTCAGTTCCGTATCCACCCGTTCATCGGCATCGAGGGCCAACACCCAGGGATACTTATATCGGACTTGTACGCGCGCGGCTTCGCGTTGGCTGCCGTAGTCGTCAAATTGCCGTTGAAAGACACGGGCTCCCGCAGCACGTGCTATATCCACGGTCCGATCGGTACTGAACGAATCGAATACCACCACATCGTCAAAACCAGCAATCGTTTCAAGACACGAAGGCAGGTTTCTCTCTTCATTCAGCGTGAGTATCAGAACAGAGACACTCATGACGACCCCTCTAATCCCTCTCAACCATCGTCCACAACGAACGGTTCCCACGAGACATGGCTTCAAAACTGGAAGTAGATAAATTGGTTCGAAACTTTGAAGTACAAGAACGTGAGAAAGAATATGGCTCCATATGCTAAACCGTTCACCAGCCACCCCAGCGAAGAATGTTGAATTATCCGCTCGCGTAAGCTGATCATCCAGCGAAGTAGCAACATTCCCAGAAATATCGAGAAGACAAAAAGATAGAAGTTCTCCCGGAAAGACAGTCTTCCATATTGCGTGACATCAATCACCTTTCCCAACAACTGAAAGGCCTTGTCAAGCGACCCTGCCCGGAAGGGAATCCAGCCGAGCATCACGATTGGAATAGTCACGCCCCATCCCACAACACTACGCAGTTGCGGCATCTCCTTGAGCAAGTCCGTCCTGCTGATTACCCGATAGAGAAGGATCGCGGCAGCATGCCAGACGCCCCACACAGCAAACGTCCAGTTTGCTCCGTGCCACAACCCCATAATGACCCACGTGACGAATAAGGCGACCACGACGTGGTGAGCCGAGGGGCTCCGTTCGATGTCTAGTCCTCCTGAGGAGCGGTCCTCATATCGGCTTCCCATGAGCGGTAAGTAGAGATAGTCTCTAATCCATGAAGACAGGGTAATGTGCCATCTCTTCCAGAATTCGCGCGGGGAATCGGCGAGATACGGCCAGTTGAAGTTTTCAGGGAATCTGATGTTCACCAGTTGTGCCGACCCGATGGCGATCAAACTGTAGCCGGCAAAATCGAAGTAGATCTGGAAACCGAACGCGTAGGCCATTGTCCACACGTCGAGCCCGCTTAACGTAGAAGCCTCCGTGTTAAACGCATCATCAACGAGCGGTGCTAGTTCGTCAGCCAGGACGACCTTGAGAAAGAGGCCCAACAGTATTTTATGAGCGCCCCTGGTGACATCCTCTGGACTGGGACGGAAACTGTTGCTAGAGAGCTGGGGAATCAGCTCGCACGCACGCAAGATCGGACCCGCGATCATGTGCGGCCAAAAGAGCACGTACGTGAGATAGAGAGGAAAATTGCGGATTGGCACGAACAGGTTGCGGTAGACATCAATCGTATAGCTGATCGAGAGAAAGGTATAGAAGCTAATGCCGAGCGGCAGAATGATATGGCCAATGGTGATATATGTATACGATGAGCCAAGCAGATCAAAAAGGGAATTGATGTTCTCAACAAGAAAGAACGTATACTTGAAATAGATCAGAAGGCCGATGTTGATTGAAAGGCTGCACAACAGCAGCAGTTTTCTCCTTACGTGATCTGCCGACTTGTAGATCCGAAGAGCAAAAAAATAATCGACGAAAGCGGAAAAGACGATCAGCAAAAGGAACTCCACTTTCCAGGATCCGTAGAAGAAGAGACTCGCCGCAAGCACGATCCATTTTCTTAGGAATGCCGGCGCCGCCCACGCACTCACGACGGACAGGACGAGAAAAAACAGATA
>Ga0187778_10001134_pt1 | contig 18813 bp, 21 predicted proteins | sample 1015_Q2_SP5_20_M_FD_132418 | JGI IMG/M metagenome (GOLD analysis project Ga0187778, IMG submission 132418) | Tropical peat soil microbial communities from peatlands in Department of Meta, Colombia - 1015_Q2_SP5_20_MG | ecosystem: Environmental > Terrestrial > Soil > Wetlands > Peat | place...
AGATCCTACCGACAAGCAACGCAACATCGAGGAAGAGATTTACGACGCCTATCGCCCGGTTCAAGGGATTATGACACCGTTCAGCGTCACTCGGTTCTACAACGGCGATATGTCGAATCAGCGATTCCTGAACGCCGTCGCCTACAACAAAGGCCTGAGCGACACGCTTTTCGAAGCCAAGATCAGCTACAGCCCACCAACCGGAAGGTGAAGAAGGCTAAGTTGGTGCTCGCCATCGGTCCGTGCGTTCGAGCGGAAGGAAGCTGCTCTTTCCCGGACGTCTCCCTGGAATGTAGCCTATCGGTGGTTGGCCATTTGACAACCGTCGCCAGCGGCTTCATCTTCAATTGCCTCATCCTTCGCAGACCAGGCTCCTGAGCTATCGTCTTGCTTGCCCAGTCTTAAGATGAGGCGATGTCTAATCGGAGATAGACTCGATGAGTGTCACACAGCAAGAAAAGGCAGCTCGCTTTCGCGCCCTCCATGACCGCCCGGGTGCCTTTGTAATTCCGAATCCATGGGACGTAGGCTCTGCCCGCCTTCTCGCAGGTCTTGGATTTCCTGCCCTGGCCACCTCCAGCGCAGCCTCGGCGTCGGTTCTCGGTCGAAGAGACGGCAGCCTGACGCGAGAAGAGGCTCTGGCGCATGCGCGCTCGATTGTCCAGGCGACGGACCTGCCCGTCTCTGCGGATCTGGAGAAGGGGTTCGGTGACTCTCCGGAGACCGTGGCGGAGACGATTCGGCTGGCGGCCGAGGTAGGACTCGTGGGATGTACGATTGAGGATGCGACGCGTAACCCGGCGAGTCCCCTTTACGCCCTTCCCTTGGCTACCGAACGGATTGCCGCGGCCGCCCAGGCCTCACGCGCACTCCCGTTTCCCTTTATTCTGACGGCGCGGGCACACAATTTCCTCTATGGCGCATCGAGCCTGGACGAGACCATCGCGCGTCTTCAAGCCTTCGAAAAGGCCGGCGCCGATGTTCTTTTTGCCCCCGGACTGCCTGACCTTGCGGCGGTTGCTGCCGTTTGCAGAGCCGTGTCGAAACCGGTCAATTTCATGGTGGGAATCAAGGGAAAATCCTTTTCCGTGGCTGAACTTGCCACGGCCGGGGTGAGGCGCATCAGCCTTGCAACCTCACTGTATCGCGCGGCCATGACCGGCTTGCTCGAAGCAGCCGGCGAGGTGAAGAAGACCGGCCAGTTCCGGTTCCTCGACCGAGCGGCGACCACGGCGGAACTGAACCAGCTCATGCAGATTTGATCCGCCCTGCAAGCTTCTAGAAGAGTAGCGCGGCCCTTCCGCGACGGAGCGCTCTGTCATAATGCAGGGAACCGAACGAACGGCTGGACGGTCCTACTTGCGACCGATTCTTTCAGCCAGCGTCGTGGGAAGTGAGTAGGATGATCTGGCCGTTCCGAGTCATGGGTGCTCTCGTCAGCCGCTGCCCCTCAACCAATGGTTGAAGACCGAAGTGGAGATGGAAAATGGAGATAGAATGAACGACGTTCCTGTCGGCCGCCCGCTTCCATCGCCCACTTGGTGGAGAGTGCTTCGCGCGATTGCAATCACCCTCGTGTGGCTGATTCTCGCGCTGCTTACGTTGTGGGCAGTGGCCGCTCTTTATGTAGATTTTCGCATCCCGGCCTTGCGCATTCCGGTTACCGTGATCTACGTCGCGGGAATTCTCACCATCTTGGTCAAGCTCAAAGGGTCCCGCTGGGCTGCAGCCGTGTGCCTGGCGGGCTTTTGTGGAGTGCTTGCCTGGTGGCTCACCCTAAAACCCTCGAACGAAGGCAATTGGCAACCCGACACGGATCGAACCGCCTGGGTCGAAATGGACGGAGATCGAGTCACCATTCACAATTTGCGCAACTGCGACTATCGCACCGAAACCGACTACACCAACTGCTGGGGTGACCAGACCTTCGATCTTTCCCAGATCCGGGTCGCCGACTTCTTCCTCACGAACTGGGGAATACCCTTCGCCAGCCACCCGATTGTCAGTTTTCAATTTGGAGACAACGAGCACGTCGCGTTCTCCATCGAGGTACGCTATAAAGTTGGTCAGGCGTACTCGACCGTTCTTGGATTATTTCGCCAGTACGAGTTGATTTTTATTACCGCCGATGAGCGCGATGTGATTCGATTGCGCACCAACTATCGTAAAGATGAAGAAGTGTACATGTACCGCATTCAGGCACAACCGGAACTAGTGCGGGCCCTGTTCCTCACCTATGTCGCGTACCTGAATAATTTGAAAGATCATCCCGAGTGGTATAACCAACTGACAAAAAATTGCACGACGACGCTCGACCGACAACTTGCTGCGGCCGCGAACAACCAGAATCCTTGGAACTACCAACTCATACTGAACGGTACCTTGGATAGGTTGCTATACGACCGGGGACGATTGGTCACCGGTGGACTTCCATTTCCTGAACTGAAGCAGCGTGAGCATATCAACGCCGCAGCCCGAGCGGCCGACCGGTCTCCGGAGTTCTCCGCGCTGATTCGTGCGGGGCGGGTCGGATTCTGAGCGGCAGCGTAATCGCATCCAGTACCAGACCAACCCCGACTATCGCAACTCCTCCCCGGCAACGGTCACCTGTTGCGCCTTCTTAGATGCGTTGAGGTCATTGCTGGTCAACTTCACGGCCTCTTGCAACAGCTTCGAGGATGCGGCGCCGAGAGTTGTCACCGGGTTGAAATTGATCATTAGCGCGCAGGTGCCAGAAGCTAGGAGCGACGTGCTCGAGGTGCACTGGTGGTCGCCAGAAGCCATCGGGAAGTCGGTTGGATAGGTCAAAACGGAAAACCTCAGCGAAGCGTTGCCTATGTTTTCGATCACAACCGTCTTCGGACTGTCCTGGCTGGTTGAGTTGATCTTCGTGGGGGCGAACTCGAACGCTGGCGCATCGGCGCGATCGATTCTCGTCACTAGTTCATTGAACGTATCGGCCACATAGAGGTTGCCGAAGCCGTCCAGGGTTACGCCGTTGGGGACATCCAAGCCGGTGCTCACCGTGCTCTGGATGCCGCTCGGTGTTACCTCATACACCGCATCGCTGGCAGAATCGGTGATATAAACGTCGCCGGCCGCATCTACCGCGACGGCAGCAGGACTGATCAGCCCGCTCCCCATCATCGTCTGGGTGCCGCCGGGAGTTATCTTGAACACCGTCGCATCGAAGGTATCGGCCACGTACACATTGCCGGTCGCATCCACGGCCACACCGGCCGGGGTGTTGTAGCCGCTGCCCAGCATTGTCTGCTTGCCGGCCGGCGTTATCTCAAACACCGTTGGGACAAAGGGATCACTGACGAACACGTCGCCGGCTCCGTCCAGGGCCACGCCCACGGGGTAGGAGAATCCGCTTCCCACCGTAGTCTTTACCCCGCCCGGGGTCACCTTGAATACCGCGTCCGCTTGACTATCGGTGATATACCATTGCCCGCCCCATCCACGGCAACCCCTTCGGGCACCTCAAGTCCGCTACCCACCGTGGTCTGAATTCCACCCGGCGTTATCTTGAACACCTCTTGCAGGCCGACGTCCGTAACGTACACGTTGCCCGCCGCGTCCACTGCCACGCCCTGCGGGCTGATCAATTTGTCGCCGACCGTACTCTGTCCGCGACCCGGGCCGAAGACCACCTGCGGCCCAGTGCCGATGCCCAACACCGGTACCGTGACCAGCGCCGTGCTAACTTTGGCGGCGCCGCAATAGAAGACGACTGCTCCCCGGCGCAGCCCGGTGACCCACGGGGTAAAGCTCACCTTGATGACGCAGCTCGTGGCCGTGGCGTAGGTCATTGCCTTGCAGGTGCTCCCCGTGGCCTGGGAAAAGTCCTTGCCCGCGATGCCCGTGGTCAAGACAGCGATGCTGCCCACTTTCGTGTTGGCTCCTATGGTGAAAGGGAGGGAAACTGTAGCGCTAGGGGATCCAACTGCCTGCGATCCAAGGTTGACTCTGCGGTTGACTCCCGTGAAGCTCACCTTCGCCGACGCCGCGATCGACAAGAGCCCGCAGCACAAGGGTATGAGAAACAGGCCGAGCAGCGCGCGCCGGAACTGGGAACGGCAGTAAGAGAGGGCAAAACGTGTTGTCATCATGACCTCCAAGGGTCGTCTCATGGGAACATCCTCGACATTGGTTGGTGAGCGACGGGCCGAAATTGAAAGCGGTTCAGATCCGGCACACGACCTTCCTGCGGAGCCGATCCGGCCTTCCACCATCGGGCGCCGAGCTCATCGTGGGCGCAACCTACTTAAACAAGTCGCTCAGGTCGGCGGTTTTGGGGTCTGCAGCGGCTCCCAGCAGAGGTTCGACACCGAAGATCTCCTCCATCGTCTTGAGCGTGGAGCTATGGTCGTAGTGAATGCTGTTGCTGTACGCCCGCGTACCCCCGCCCTTGGCAAATCGCGAAAGCAAGAACAACGGAATCGGGCCATCACCGAACTGGTCCGTGTCTTCGGCTTCATCCCAAGTGATGATCAGGGCGCCACCCTCCTTGTACGCCTCTGACTCGAGAATCAAGGGAACGTTCTGCTTAAGCCAGGTATCGGACCGCAAGGTGTTATCGGCGGGTTCGCTGCTATCACAGGGGGGAAACACCTTCATGTCCGTCATGACAGAGGTTGGGAATGACAAGGTTATATTGCGCCGTCGTGTGGTCGGCCAGATCCGTCGCCAGCTGGTAATAAGGCCGGACGTGTGCAATACACTCGGGCGACAGCGGGTTCAATCCGTCATTAACATCCTTGAAGTAGGGCGGGGCGAGGTGGTTGATGTCAAGGAAGCTAAAGTCAAGCGGGCAGGTGTCGTACACGCCGCCGCCGAAGTCGGGCTCGGCGTACGCCATCCATGAGATGCCGGCATCTTGTAGAAGTCTTGCCAAGTGCTTCGAGCCAGGATGAATCCCAGGCACTTGCCCGGGCTGCGTGTCGTCGAGTGTGCCAAAGTTAGTTCCCGCTTCCAGCCACAGGTAGTTCGGTTGGCTCGGGTGGTTGCCGGGAGGATTGAAATACTGCTCCGCGTGAGCCGACCTGCTTAGCAATTCCCCGTTGATATACGGGGCCAAAGGATTGCCTTTTAAGTCTGGATCACCAAAGGAGGCGCCGGCATCGTTGCCCGTCCAATTGTGATTTTCCATAATGATGATCCAGACTGTCTTTACCTTACTCATTTGGGCGTGCGTGGCTACCGGCATCACGACAGCCAGCCACAGCATGGCCGCGCTAAAGTTCAAGGTCTTCGCTAGGTATTTCACCGTCCCCTCCCAACACCATGTTGAGAAACCTGTTGCTTGTGAAGTTGCCGAGTTTGACGGGTAGACTTTGAAGTGAGACCTACAACTCTAGGAAGGTTATGCCACGCCGGTTACAGGGAGAATTAAGAGATGGTTAAAAAGCTTGCAGCCACCCACTCCTTAGCCACAGGCTCCAACCTCTACCCAGCCTGAGGTTCGGTCACTCCCAGCCGCCTATCCCGTCGATGCGGGTAATCGGGTGTTACGACAGTAAGCTGCCTGACTGCGATGGGAAGACTAATCTGGTCTTCATGGCGAGCGTGAAAACGGCACCGGGCAGGCTGGCGCTGCGGCCTGTGTTTCTTAGCCCGGCCATGTACGTCGTGGCCTCGTGTCTGGCGTTTTGTTGCTTCGCAGCTGGCCAAGTCGCTTACCCTGAACAGGAAATCCGCATCCGCGATCTGCCTTCGTTGACGGCGCGGTCTACGCATGCTTCCGATGTGTTGGCAGCATCGTTGGAGATCGCGTTCAACGATCGGCAAGTATGCTGCGGGTATGACTCTGCTCTCGAAGACACGGTCCAATCGTCTGATCCAAGGTCTTTGGAGGATATTGCCAACAATCTGCAGGGGAAACATCTTCTAAGCGATGGCCGCCCCATCCGGGTCACGGCGGAATATCTGCCAGCGAATGCGGTGAATTCAGGCCGTCTCATCAGCATGATCCTGAGCCAACACCCACCTCTGATGGAGTGGAATTCTCATCTGTATGTAGTTTGCGGTGTGACCTATGTCGAAACGGTTGACAACTCCACAGGGTCGGACATGAAGGCGATCCACAAAATCCTGCTCCAGGATGAGCGCTTCTCTGATGCCCGCCGAGAAGTCTCCTTCGATCGCCTCGTGGATGATTGGAGCAAGGTACAAGGGCTTTTGTTGGTTGAGGCTGCGCTGCAATAGCACGCCGCAACTGCGTGAGTGGCGGCCAATTGCCTCTCTGACCATGTAAGGAGTGCACGAGGCTACCGCCGCTGAAATTGGTGACTTTGAACGATTGATCGGCAGTGCAGATGAAAAACGCACTCAAAGATAGCGGAATAAAATCTTCATGCACCCGAGACGAACCATGCCGAAGAAGTTCTCGACGTGGTACTCCCAGCGGATCACCAATCGACAGAAGTGATGAAGCCAAGCGAAAAGTCGTTCTCCTCGTCAATAGAACCGGCTCTAGTTCGTGAGAACCGGCGCAACGAGCCCCATCGATTAAGAGGTGAAATTCAGCAATAATCCAACGATGATCAAGATCGAATCCAGCATCAGAGCAAAGAATAAGGCCACGATGAATCGACCGCCACGACGGAGATTATTCGTTGCAACAGCCGACCGTTTACAGACAATCGTGTTCGCCCACTCATCTCCGTGCCTCTGCATCTGCGGACTACCCTTCATTGCCATGTAACCAATCAGTCCAAAGAACAGGGCATCCACAAGGTAGGCGAACGACCGAATCAAGGCGGACTTGATCCGGCACGGAGTACCATCTTCCTGCACAACCGTCATGCCAAGCGCCAGCTTTCCCAGCGTGCTTCCGTGCAAGCCCTCGCAGATGATCTCGTAGGCGATGCTACCCAGCAGCGAGAAGACAAATACGGCAATGCCAGTGCGTCGCATCCTCTCTATGAACAGCGGATTGGGGTGCCCGGCCGCGGCGATCAGGAGCAGAACGGCAAAAAGGAATCCAGAGACAAGGGAGAGCAAGTAGTGGACGATAAAATCGATGACTCTAGCTGCAACACGCGGCCAGAAGCTGACACCTTCAATTTCGCTAGGCGGGCTGGTGTAGGGGCCGAAAGCAGAGAGGGGGCCAACTTGGGGGGTAATGGACATTGACGGTAGCCCTGCCTTCTTCCACGAAGGATGGCGGTCTTGCCAACCGCTGCCGGAGACTATATACCCGGTGTCAAGGCCTCGACCGACGTTTGGCTCTCCCCTTTGTAGCGCCGGCCCCCTAACCAGTCGCGATTTCCCACGAACAGCTTCAAGCCTGTGGGGGACCGATAAGGCAGATCAGTCGTAATTGAGTCCAAGGTGTTCGTTACCGACGATTCTTGCCCAGCGTGGGTATTTCTTGGCCTGTCCGTCCACGCGGGTAACCCGTTTACGAAGGGAATAAAACTGCACCCTTGTGTTTGTCGACTGTGTAACATCATCCATGGGAACCGTGTTCGGACGTACCGCCTCATGACCAGAGATGACATTCGGCTCCTTTATGAGTACGACCGTTGGGCGAACCGCAGGTTAATAATCGCGGCCGGTACGCTGAACGCTGAGCAGTTTACGCGAGATTTGGGCGGCAGCTTTGGCTCGGTGCGAGACACTCTTCTGCACATCCTCGGGGGGGAATGGATTTGGCTTGCGTATTGGAAGGATCCACCCCCAAGTCCTGCCATCTTGTCGGATTTGATCGCGCGACGCGACACCCTATTCCATCCAGATGTATTTCCCAACGCCAGTGTTGTGCAATCAAAATGGATGGAAATTGAGAAGGAACAGGCCGAGTTCGTGAGTCGCGTAACCAACGAGGCCTTGGAAACAATGCTCCCCTTTCGCGGAACGCACCTTAAATTGATGCACCTGATGCAACACCTGGCGAACCATTCCACCTACCATCGCGGTCAAGTCGCACTGACAATGCGGCAGCTTGGTGTTAAGCCTCCGGCTACGGATTTCCATGTCTTTCTCACGCAAGATTTCCCCGAGGCTGCGACTGCACAGTAGAGCAGTCATGAAACCAGTGCTAGGGAAACCCCGAATTCAGTAGGCGTGGCGTCGAATCCAGAAGCATTCGACTTAGGTTAGGACGATGTCTTGTCGTGCTTACGTCAGGCCGAGTTTCGTGAGAAGAGACTGGAAGCGAGGCAGCGCGCGAAGAGGAGCAAAGGAGACCTCGCAGCCCAGGACAATGTAGGTGCCGGTGCCGGCTTGCTCGAGGCGCTCCAGCCATTCGACGGCGAGTTCCAGATCGCCTAGCAGGCAGTGGATAAGTCCCAGAATGTAGGCAGCGGCAGGCTCGGAGGACACAATTTCTTCCAGCCGGGCAGCGATCTCCAGAGCCTTGTCCCGTTCTCCCAACCGCGCATAAAGCACACCTAGAACGCCAGAAGAGGCAGTTTGGCCACTTCGGGTGAGGCCGGCGATCCTTTTGAGGTCTTCAATGGCGCGGCGACATCGCTCCGGTGTTGTCGCGACATACATGAGAATGCGGTTGGCATAGTAGTCGTTGGGATGAAGGTCCAGAGCGGACCTGAGCTGATTCCAGGCTTCCTCGCTCTTGCCGGCGTTGTGGAGGATCCAGGCCAGGTGCGCCTGGAATAATGGGGTAAGCGGATCGAGCTCGGCGGCTTTGCGAATGGCTGTAACCGCAGGCTCGAAGTCGCGCACGGAAATTTGAGCGATCGCCAGGGTGTGATAGGCGATGCCAGAGTTAGAGTCAAACCGAGTTGCCTGCTCGGCTAGACGGATGCCGAGTGCAAAGTCGTGCTCGGCCTGCATGGCGTGGAGAGAAAGCGCCGCGTAGGCTTCGGCGTTGGAGGGATCGAGTTGGATGGCTCTCTTGGCGGCGGCTTTCGCTTTGGGAAAGGCCTCAGGTCCACGAATGAAGCCGTAAAAGCCCATCATCACGAGGGCATACGCGAGGCCGGCATGACTACGACCGTAGGTCGGATCGATGGCGATGGATTGCTGGAAAAGCTCCAGAGCGTTGCGAAAGCCTTGCTCCGACCATGTTCTGGATTGGTGCGTGCCTTTTAGGTAGAGGCGATAGGCCTCGGGATCGGCAGTTGTTGACTCGGTGACGGCGCGAGTGGATGCGGAGGAGGAACGCCCGCCTGCCTGGGGTTCGCCACCGAGACGCTCGAGGAGGCGCGAGGCAATTTCGCGGGCAATCTCCTCCTGTACCTCGAACAGGTCGGTCATCTTGCGGTTGTAGGAGTCTCCCCAGAGTTGGTCCTGGCGGGCGACGTCGACGAGTTCCGCTTTCACAATCAGAGTGTCCTTGTGCTCGAGTACGCGGCCGCTGACGACGGCGCGGACGCCGAGTTCGGTCGCAGCGGTAAAAGCGTCCACATTCTTCCCTTTGTAGCGGAACACGACGCCACGCGGAACGACACGCACTCTAGGCAGCCGAGACAGATTGTTGATGACGGTTTCGGTGATCCCGTCGCTGAGGTAGTCCTTGGCCGAATCGCCACTGGCGTTTTCAAAAGGCAGCACAGCCAGCGAATCGATGGTCTTAGCGACCTTTGGCTTGCGAGTTTTGCCGGAATCGCGGGTAGCTGAGTCGGCGGCAGAAACGCGTCCGGAGACAGCGTCACGCTTAAGCCGCTTGAGGTCGGCGCGCAGTTCGGCAGCGCTTTGGTAACGGAGGTCGCGATCCTTTTCGAGAAGCTTCCCGATGATTTCGTTCAGCTTTGGCTGGAGCTTGCGTTTGGGCTGGGCAGGCGGACGATTGAGAATCGCATCAAAGATCACGGCAGTGGTATCACCGCCGAAGGCAAGTTGCTGCGTTGCCATTTCAAAGAGGACGGCGCCCAGGCTGAAGAGATCGCTACGGGTGTCGAGGTGCTGGCCGCGGGCCTGCTCCGGCGACATATACGCAACTGTGCCGATGGCGATGCCGGGGCTGGTGAGATGTTCTGTTTCGAGGCTTTGCGTTACCAGGGATTCATCTGGGTGAGTCGAGAGTTTGGCGAGGCCGAAGTCGAGAATCTTGGCGCCGCGGGGGGTCATGAAAATGTTGGCTGGCTTGATGTCCCGGTGGATGATGCCTCGGGCGTGAGCAGCATTGAGGGCGTCAGCCAACTGGATGGCAACTTCGAGCAACTCTTCGATCTCGAAGCACGCGGAATCGATGCGATACCGCAATGTGAATCCCTCGAGAAATTCCATGGCGATAAACGCCCTGCCGTGGTCCTCGCCGATGTCGTAGATGGTGCATATGTTGGGATGGTTCAGGGCCGAGGCAGCCTGGCCTTCCCGCTGAAAGCGGCTCAAGGCTTGGGGATCACGGGCGACTTCGTCGGGCAGAAACTTGAGAGCGACGAAGCGTTTGAGGCGGATGTCTTCGGCCTTGTAGACAACACCCATTCCGCCCCCGCCGAGCTTTTCAAGGATGCGGTAATGAGAGATCGTCTGGCCAATCATCGGGCTCAAATCTTAGGTGCTAACGTACGGTAAGTCAATGAATGCGCGGAAGTTCGACGAGGTTTCCTGTGCCAGCTCGCGAAAAATCAGGGGCGGCAACTCGCAGGATGAGGAGTTTATGGGCAAGATTCACTTTGTTTGTACCTCGCCCTTTATTACCCTCTGACGGACGCTGCGGCTAATTGCTGGGCATTGCGAACCTTTCGTAGCTCTTTCTGGTGCTTCAGCGAACGCTCTGCCTCAGCTAAGTTGGTGCCAATCCCAAAGCAAAAGTCCGCCCCCTGAACGTTCGTGATGCGACCGTCTATCCCGCAGACTGCAAACGGTTCTTCCTGCAACAATCGGTGGGCGAGGGACAATTTCTGATTTAGTTCTTGGTATGAGCTTCCCCTGCAAAGAAACTCGTCGCCTTTGTCGTGGTAAGCGTCCACTTCAACACTCGCGAGCACTTCCGCCAACCGGCGGATGAGGATGTCCCCGGCAGAGTACCCAAAGCTGTCGTTTAACGCCTTCAGCCCGTTGACATCGCACATGGCGACCCAAGGACTGGGTTCGCGCTCATCGAATGCGCGCCTGTTTGGCAGTCCCGTCGTGTCCGAGACCAGCAACGCCTGCCGCATCTCCTCCGGCGACATCTCGGAAATCTGTTTGCGCCTGGCATGGCTTATCCTGCGCTCGATCATGTGGCGGCTCCTTTTGCCTCATGGCATAGCCAAGTTCGCTGGACTAAGTTGTGGCAGACGCAATCCTCACTTCCGAGACGCTTGCCTGCGGATGACGTGATCTCTCGCAGGGCAGCGTCCGTGCAAAGCCTCCCCACTCATCTCACCCGTGGCAGTTGTGAAACTCACCGATGAACCACACTCCAAGCAATCGTTGTGATATCCGCCGCGCCGGGGCTGCCAATACTTTGGATTGACATTGTGGCCTAGACTCAACAGCCGTCTAGCCACATTTTCCAATAGCTGGAACGCGTCGCGCAGTACAGAGCGCGTATATTCAGCTTCTTCGTATGGGTCAGCTCCAGCTTCACTGATCTCTTCAAGAATCGCCTCGTCTGGTAACATCAGCACGGAATCGGCCAATTCGTTCGTTATTCTCGCTAAATGGTCGTTATTGTTTTTGTCCGTCATTTTTCCTGCCTCGGGCCCTAGTTATTCCTACGCTTGCGCTCGGTTGCCAAGCAGCTTGCGAATCCGCCTCGTGATGGCCACATATCTCTTTTCATCAAAACGATACTTCTCCTTTATTTGGCTGTTGGTCAGTCCGTCTATCAGCCCTCGAAGTACCTGTTTAGCTTCGAGATCATCGTTGAACAGCGCAAGAACCTGATCCTCCTCCTCCCGATCAATCAATTGCTGGTCTGCGGGGGCGCGCCTTGAAGCAATGTAGTCGAGGGGCGTACGTTCTCGTCCTTCAGCGTCCAGCGTCGAGAGTTCCGAGATTAGATACGTCTCCCTCTCGTTGCTGCGTTGCCGCTTCCATGAGTCACAAATGCTCCGCATCGCCCACGTGAGGTGTCGCACAAAATCAACTTTCTTATTCCAATGTCTGCCGTTCTGCCGGGACTCGGCTCCAATCCATGTCCGAAGGAACGCCTCCCTAAGCAGGTCTTCCCAATCCGCGCCACGTGCGCGACGGCCAAGGCCCCGAACGAGTCGCTCGGCAAACTTCTGAAGCTTCAGCAACTCGGGAGGGGTTAACGCTTTAATCGCTCTATCAACCTCCATCTTCTCGAGCAAACCGCGCAACTGGCCATTTCCGGTTTCCGTTAGAAGAGAAACCTGCATCAATTCTCGGGGCCGGGGTACGTCCGCCTCACCTTGGAAGTCGAGGGCAGCAATAATTATTCCCTGCAAGGGAGCAAGGTTGCGGACTGCCATGGCAAGCTGGACGCCGTGAACCTGCGGCGCCAGACAGTCGATCTTGTCCCCGTTGCTCCGGGGCGCGTAATAGTCGATAAGCACCACATTGAAGGGCTTAAAATCGCAGAAAAGACGAAGACCCTCTTGCGTATTCAAAGCAGTACGCACAACATATCCGTCTCTCTCCAAGTGTCTTCTAAAGCAGTTCGACAAAGATTCGTCATTTTCCACTAGCAGCGCTGATTTGGGGGAAGCAGTGATGCTTCTGGTTGGCGGTAGAGGGGAAGACGCCATTGTTTCTTCTCCGATCTAAGAGCGTTCTAATCTCTATCTGCACCGGATCTGCTGTGAGTCGCTAGATTTTGTGGGGTGGCGAGATTACGGAGGTAATCACAGGCTGCCCATCAGCGGTATCAGGGGGATTGTTGCTACACCGCCTTCGACTCCAAGGGAGAGCGGCTGGTCGGAGAGAACCACTACAGTGTCACGTTCCGGACGGGCGAGTTGCCACTGGTTAATGGATTCTGGTCGCTCACTTTGTACTACAAGGCGCATCTGTTCGAACCGAACTCCCTCGATCGCTACTCGCTGGGCACGAAAAGCAAGTCTTTTGAAGTACAACTCAGATGGTTCTTTGACACTCTACTACCAGCACCACTCTCCGGGTTCGGACAAGGAATCGAATTGGGTGCCAGCGCCGAAGGATGAGTTTTCCCTATACATTCGCGCGTACTGGCCCAAGGCAGAGATTCTCGAAGGTCGCTCGACACCTCCACCGGTAATCAGAAGCTAAAGAGTCGCACTGCCAACCGAAGAATCTCGTCCAGCCGAGTCCATCTCAACCGCTGATGTAGGGCCCCGCCCTTCGTATCGAGGCGGCCTTTTGTCATTGGCGTAGTCTCGGACAATTTCTGGGAATTGTCTCTAGCATCTGGTTCCATTGAACCCCCTTAAATGGTGGTTTTTGGGCAGAATCAGTAGTTTATGGGCAAGGTTCGCTTCTTAGGCAAAGCCACGAACTGTGGCTAATTGGCCACAGTCGGGTTTCCGGCGGAGGTTGTAAGCTATGGTTGATCCTACAGGTATCTTCCCGCTGAGACACGAACAGACAGTTCGAAAAGCCGTGGACTGTTCCGGAGTGGGACTCCATAGTGGCGCACCGGTCCGTGTGCGAATTTTGCCCGCGCCGCCGGGCACCGGCATCGTGTTTCGTCGGGTGGATCTCGACGGGTTTGAAGTGGAAGCCATTGGGCGGAACCTGGCCCGCGTCAGCTATGCAACCAGCTTAATGAAAAAGGGCGTGCTGATTTCAACCACCGAGCACCTGCTCTCCGCCTTGATGGGAACCGGCATTGACAATGCCATTGTGGAGCTGAATAACCTGGAGCTTCCCATCCTCGATGGCAGTTCGCAGCCTTTTGTCGATCTAATCTCCAAGGCGGGAGTCCAACGGCAGAGGCGGGCCCGCACCTATCTGAAGATTCGGCGGGAGTTCCATCTGCGAGAGCGGGACAAATATATTGCCGTGTATCCTTCGCACACCTATTCGGTCTCCTACAGCATCGACTTTCCCCATCCTCTCATTGGAAGAGAGACCTTCACCTTACATCTGGAGAACGGCAGCTACGTCCGGGAGATTGCTCCCGCCCGCACCTTTGGTTTCCGCGAAGACGAGCGGGCGATGCGCAACATGGGACTGATTCGCGGGGCTTCGCAGGAGAACTGCATTGTCCTCACCAAGAACGGGATCGAAAATCCGCCCTTGCGCTTCGAGGACGAGTTCGTCCGTCACAAGGTTCTGGACCTGGTGGGCGACCTGGCGCTGCTGGGGAAGCAAATCCTGGGGAATGTAGTCGCCGATCGTGCCGGTCACGCCATGCATACTGCGTTGGTCTCCCGCCTGCTTCGGGATAAAACCCTTTGGGAAGAAACGACGGTGGAAGACGAAGAGGTGGGCTCGGCGGAGAACCAAATCCCGACCACGGCCCACACCCTGGCCTGATTCTGGCCGATGGTAAACCTCAAGTGGGGAATGGGATCAGTCGGCAGGGTGGGGCGTTGACTCCATGGAATCCAACAGGGCATGCTGCTCGATAAGTTCTTCAAGCTGCGCGCGGGCGTGTTCGGTCAAGCGGGCGGCATAATCCTTGGCTGATTTCTGACGCTCCGGAGTCAACTCGCGAACCCGATTGGCGAGCAACCGGGTGTCTTCCTCGAGCATTCGCACCCAGCGCTGGGCGCGATTGATTTTTGCTTCCATCGAAAGCACTCAAAATCCTCTTTCGCGTGAACCTGCGCAGTCAGAAAGAGTGTCGAGGTTGAAGCACGAACGCCGACACATCTCTGTAGTTTTTCAGTTTCTCCCCTCTGCCCACGGATTTGCAAGTTGCAACCCAGATGCGTAGGAATCTGTAGATCGTTTTCTCTGGAAACTGGGACTGAGAAACCGGAAACTGTTTCCGTGCACAAAATAGTCTATCTCTCGCTTGGCTCCAACCTCGGGGATCGAGCCGGCAACCTGCGTTCCGCTATTGAACGTCTAGGCACCTTGGGCAAAGTCGTGGGACTTTCCTCTTTCTATGAGACAGAACCAGTCGAGGTAACCGAGCAGCCATGGTTCTTGAACTGTGCTGTCAAACTCGATACGGAAAAAATGCCTAGGCAACTGCTGGCAGGAGTTCTTGCCTTAGAGCGGGAGATGGGCAGACACCGCACTCAGTACAAAGGTCCGCGCACGATTGACATCGACATAGTCTTGTTTGGGAACTCGGTGGTTGCGACTGCGGACTTGATCATCCCTCACCCGGCGATGCAGGAGAGGCGGTTTGTGCTGGAACCCTTGAACGAAATCGCACCTGACGTGCGCCATCCGAAGCTTCAACGAACAATTCGAGAACTGCGCGACGAGCTTCCGCCCGGACAGGTGGTGCGCAGGCTGAGCAACATCTGAACCACAAATTCAAATTCAGGGCACGATCAGCCCGCTGCGAGTTTCTCCCGGCGCCGCCGTGGGGCCCTCGGACATTTCTTGCAGCAGGAAATCGACGAAGGAACGGGATTTGGGGCGGCCTGAGGTGCGGCTGTGTGCGATCCGAACCAACACAACCAGCGCCTTGAGCGCGTCGGAATCACGCAACTGCGAAACCCCCAAGCGGGCTTGCTCGGCCTCGCGGTACTCCTTGAGACGGGCTTGCAGTTCGGCAATGATCGATTGCTGACTGACGCTGGTCAGAGGAGGTTCATAGTAGAGGCCGGCGTTCACCCGCGTGTCATACGATTTTGCGAGCGCGGTTAGAGCGCCAATCAGATCTTGATCGACAAGGTTGCGATCGGCTCGCACGCTCTTGGCCAGGGCAAACATGAAGCTGCCAATCAGAACCCGCCCGTCGTACAGGAAGTGGTCACCCACGTCGATCGCCGGGAACAGAGCACTGTGGTCCAAGGCCTCGAAGGGGCGCGGCTTCTCGTATTGACGAGCCTGCTGGAGGTACACACACGTGCTCGGGCAATCGAGACTTACTTCGCGCTGCTCCCCGCAACACTGCGGGCAAATCCGTTGGTGGAGGGCAGGACAGAAGCGTTTCGGTTTGCGATTTTCGCAGATGGCACAAGTCACCGAGACTCTCTCCTCAGCTTCATTATCCCATGCCGACTAGCGCTGGCCGGCTCGGCAGCAGAGGTTGCGAGGGGCCTTGGGAAGCTCCTGCACAGCGCGCTTTAGAGCAAGCAGATCTGGAACAAGGCTATTTTTGTGGCCTTCTGTGGTTCCTGGTTGAGAAAAACCGCATAAAATGCGCCAAAAATCTACTTTTCCACAGGAAGTCTGGTATAAGATGGCCGACATCGCAGCATAAATCCCACTGCAGTTTCGAGGAGGTTTAATGGCATCTGGCATGACCAAAACGCAACTTGTCCGCCACCTGGCTGAAAAAGTTGGCACGAACAACAAGACGGCTGCTACGTTTCTCGAGAACCTGACCGAGACCGCCATCAGGGAGACCAAGAAGAATGGCGTGTTTGTGATTCCAGGGTTGGGCCGTCTGGTAAAAGCCCATCGCAAAGCCCGTATGGGACGCAATCCCCAGACCGGTGAACCGATTCAGATTAAGGCCAAAACCGTGGTGAAGTTCCGCGTGGCCAAGGCTACTAAGGACGCCATCGCGCCTCGCAAAGGGTAAGGATCGCGCACGCAGATTGAAGAGGCCGGCCAACGCGCCGGCCTTTTGCTTTCTCCCGCCTGCTGCCAACAAGAGCGTCCCGTCCTACCCCAAATGGCGAAAGCACGGCATCGGCCGGAAGTCTCGACGCAAGACCGGTTCCCTCCCATCTCAGTCTCCTCCGGGAGCATCGTTGCTGAGATACTGCTCCAAGGAGCCGAGTTCGCGAGTTAAGTCTTCAATACGCCATTCCAGGAGATTGCGAATGGAGAGCATGCCCAGCAATTTGCCATTGTGATCCACGACCGGGAGATGGCGGAAGTGCCGTTCTACCATGGTGACCAGCGCTTCACTCGATCCGGTTTCCGCCGTCGCCAGCTCGACCGGTGTGGTCATCATCTCGCGGACTGGCGTTCCCTCCGGGTCACGTCCGCTCAAAGCGAGCTTGCGCAGGACGTCGCGCTCGGTAAAGATACCGGCTACGCGACGCTGATCGTCGATCACGGCCACGGCACCGACGCGCCGGTCGAGCATGGTTCGGATTGCCTCGGCCACACTGGCCTCGAGAGTAACTGCCGCCGGGTAGGCATCACATAATTCAAGAATGCTCATTGCCGCCTCCGCCGCTGGCGAGGAGCAACCCATGCTCCCGCCGAGCTAGGGTTGGAGCCCCTGGGATTCGGGCATTATGACCTCTAGGGAGCAACTGTCAAGAGGGATTTTGGACAGGTATCGTTGCCTGGCGGTGAAGGATTTTCTGCCATTTGCGCTCCGGAACCCCCTTGGTTCGGCCTGCGGGTACAACTGCCGCACAGGAAGACGGGCGAGAATCGATCGGATCTCCGATTGCCGGCAAGCTGGGAATCCTGTCGATACCAGTGTCGGTTCTCTTGCGCCTTCGGCCGCGCGAAAGGTGACGGCCTCCTCCCCTAGGAACAGATGACCGCGTCCGCCTCAATCTCCACCAAGATCTCGGGAGAGATCAGTTGCGAAACTTCCACCATGGAGGCTGCCGGACGTATATCTCGGAAGAACTCTCCATGGGCCTTGCCAATCTCTTGCCAATCTCGAATGTGGAGGACAAACATTCGCGTGCGCACTACATGTTTGAGGTTGGCGCCAGCTTGGTTGAGAGCTGATTCGATATTCTTTAGCGCTTGCACCGTCTGGGCATAAGCATCGCCGATGCCCACAATGTTCCCATTGGAGTCGGTGGCTGTGGTCCCGGCCACGTAAACCTGATCGCCCACCCGCACCGCCCGCGAGTAACCCACAAGAGGTTCCCAAAGTGTTCCGCTCGAGATGTTCGTTCGTTCCAAATATCCTACCTCCGTGGCCCATATTGTATCTGCGCCGTACGAAGCGCTTGCATTTGGCAGCCGACAACGCTGACTGCCAACAGAAAGCAGGGAAAACCTTTGTAGCCAGCGGTGGATTCTAATGGATTACTACTGGCGCGCACGAAAGCTACTTGCCTTTCGAGGAGAGCTGGGTTAATTAATCAGGCACGCTGGTGGTGCTAGCAGCGCCCGAGCAGGGGATGGACCGGAATGATTCGAGAATCGCATGCTTTGCAGCAGCTTTTCCGTGAGCTGGTGGGACGGCATTACGCCGAGGAGATCGGCCTCCGCGATGAGGAAGTCGTGAACTATGTTGCCCACCTTTTGACCGAGTTTTCCGAAGGGGACCAACTAACGAAGATCCGCAACGCTGCCGGGCGGCCACTCACCGACTTGGGAGAGATGCTGGTTGAATCGAATCCCGTCTTCGGACCTGCGCCTTCGTTTGACCGCGAGCGTCAGGTCCACAAACACATCGGCGACTGCGCCCTGTTTTTCACCGGCATGTTTCCCGAGAGCATCAATCACCTCCGCCTGCGACGCCAGCGGCTGGAGGATTTTGTCGACTGGATCAAGGCCGGCAAGGAAAGCTATTACATCGTTTCCAAATTTGATTGCTTCGAATATACCAAGGTGGCACCGCTGTTCGCCAATCTCTCCAGCCACTTTGAGCAGTGCGTACATGGGCTCAACCGGGTAAAAAATGATCTCGCGGAGATGCAGCACCCCATCGCCCGGCGCCCCAGCGAACTCCTGATGTGATGGCTGGCGCCTCCCGCCCCAGGCATCTCGCTGCGTAACTCCCTGTTTTTCGGTTCGCCACCTCTCCTCCCCAAATCTCTATGACCTCGGGGAACTAGCCAGGATCAAGGGATCGGAGTGTGTCTTTCGGCGGTTGTCAGAAACGAACGCCCGACGGGTGGCGAACCGGCGGCGACAATACCTCGATCTTTCGATAAAAGCTCAACGCCGAATCTCCCTGCTCGAGCTTGCGGTAAC
>Ga0187778_10001135_pt1 | contig 18812 bp, 9 predicted proteins | sample 1015_Q2_SP5_20_M_FD_132418 | JGI IMG/M metagenome (GOLD analysis project Ga0187778, IMG submission 132418) | Tropical peat soil microbial communities from peatlands in Department of Meta, Colombia - 1015_Q2_SP5_20_MG | ecosystem: Environmental > Terrestrial > Soil > Wetlands > Peat | place...
CGCTGATTGTCGAACGGCCACATAAAGGAGTCGGCAAAAAACACCCATACGAAGCGTTTAGGGTCGAGATAATCGGCCATCATGGCGCGGTTAGCGACACCCTGCTCGATGTTGAGTTTGTCGAGAATGTCGGAGAAGTACTGATTTCCGCGTTGCTTTTTAACCTCGGCTTTTTTTTCGACCAGCCACTGAGTGTGCTCGGCGGACAAGTCGTTGTAGGGATATCCCCAAAGTGCCCGAGCAGCAGCCACGAGCTCAGGGTTCGTATCCCGTTGGCGCAAGGAAGCGCTGCCCGGCGGCGCCGCCATGGCATCTACGTCCGGATCGTCGGCGAACCCGGGATGGGCGTGGTGATCGAACATGGGGATCTTTTCAATCTGCGGAAGCAGCCGTTGATAGATCTGTTCGACGTCAGAACCAGGAAAGGGACGAGCCTGGGCAACGGCCAAGCCAGGCGCAGCTGCGGCGACTACGGCAATCATGAGGCTTCGAGCTCGAATCATCACTTGCTCCGTCCGACCACCACCCTAGAGACCCTTATACGCTCCACCATCCACCAGAATCGTTTGGCCCGTGATATAGGAAGCGCGTTCGGAGGCCAGCCAAACGATCGTATCGGCCACTTCCCGAGGCTCAGCGATGCGCTTGACCGCAGTCGCCTCCGCCCAGCCGGCAACAATCTCTTTTTCGGATTGGCCCAGCGCTTGCGCTCGGCGCTTGGCCAGTTCGCTGAGTCGCTGGGTCGCCGTGTACCCGGGCCCGACGTTGTTCACTAGTATGCCATCCTTACCAAACTCGTTCGCCAGACTCTTGACCAGGCCAACCACCGCGCCGCGAACGGCGTTTGAGAGCACGAGGTCGGGAACCGGCTGCTTGGTGGAGATTGAGGTAAGAGTGATGATCCTCCCCCAATGCTTGCGCTGCATGTGAGGAATCACCTCCCGGGCCAAATAGACGGCGCTGAGAAAATTAGCGTCTACGGCGCGGTGCCAATCCTCCAGGCTGGCGGCCAGAAACCCTTTGGCGGGCGGTCCGCCGGCATTGGCGACGCAGACGTCGACACCGCCGAACTTCTGGACGGTTTCCTCCACGAACTCGTGCACCGCATCGGAGTCGGTGACATCGAGCGGCAAGGCCAACACCTCGGCGTTGTAGTCCTTCCTTATTGCGTCCGCTACCTCATGCAAAGCTTGTGCCTGGCGCGCACACATGGCGATGCGGCATCCCTCGGCGGCGAATGCCTCGGCGATGGAGCGCCCGATACCCTGGCTGGATGCCGCCACGAGAGCGACCCTACTCTTCAAGCCCGTAGCCATAAGCGTGGAATTATAAATGCAAGACTCGCCGGAACCACCCATCCCTTTTTCGCAGCGTATGAGGTAGTCTTACCATCTATATTCATGAGCTATTCGTAAGCTTTTTTCAGGGAGACGCGATGAAACCGGGACAACACCGCTCGGAAACGAAAGCCGTGCGCGGAGGAGCCGACCTCCGCAAGAAGAATGGCCCTGTAGCTACCCCGATCTATCAGACGGCCACGTTTGAAGTTACCGACAACGATCAGCAACTGCGAGCCACCCCCACGGACATGTTCTACACCCGCTATGGGAACCCCACCCACACGGTGGTGGAAAGGGCCGTCGCCGAACTCGAGGGCACCGATCGTGCCTTGCTGTTTGCCTCGGGAATGGCAGCGATCACGACCTCCATCCTTGCCCTGGTGAAGGGCGGCGATCACATTGTGGCGCAGCGGGATATCTACGGTGGAGCCGCCAAATTTCTGGGCCAGTGGCTGCCCAAACTCGGAATCGAAACCACGTTCGTCGATACCACCGAGTACGAGCAACACGAACGAGCCATTCGCCCCTCCACCAAGCTGCTGTATCTGGAATCGCCGACCAATCCCATCGTGAGAGTCGTGGATTTGAAGCGCGTGGTCGCGATTGCCAAGAAACATGACCTGCTCACCATGATCGACAGCACTTTTGCCACGCCGATCAATTCGAGGCCTGCGGAGTTTGGCATCGACCTCATCATGCATTCTGCGACGAAGTTTCTCGCCGGGCACTCCGATCTGGTGGCCGGGGTGGTAGCCGGACGCTGCGATCTGATCGAAGAGATACATCAAACCCGGACGACGCTCGGTGCGACCATGGATCCGCACGCGGCGTGGCTGTTACTACGCGGCATGAAGACTCTCGCCGTCCGCGTGCAGCGGCAGAACGAGAACGCTTTGCGCATTGCCCAATTCCTGGCGCAACATCCGAATGTCCGGCGCGTCCATTACCCGTTTTTGGAGGGCCATCCTCAGCGCTCGCTGGCTATCGAGCAAATGCGCGGAGGCGGGGGAATCGTCAGCTTCGAAGTCGAAGGAACCGGGCTGGATGCCCGCAAACTGAGCGAAGCCTTGAAGCTGTTCACACTGGCTCCGAGTCTGGGAGGAGTGGATTCGCTTGTCTGTATTCCGGTGCTGACTTCGCATGCCATGGTCTCCGCCGAACACCGCGCGAAGATGGGTGTGACCGAGCAGCTGGTTCGTCTGTCGGTGGGCATTGAGCACGCCGACGACCTGATTGCGGACCTGGAGCAAGCGCTGACACTAGTTGGTTCACGCGAGCACGTACAGGTAGGCTGAGCTCAAGCCATCCACAGGAAGGGGAGGGCTGCCCGTAGGCAGCCCTTTTTCGAGAGCGAAGCTCAATCCAGCACTCAGAACATGAACTTCAGTGCGAATTGCAGCACACGCGCCTCGTGCGCACCTCCGGCGTGCAGGAAACCGGCCTGGACTGGGCCAAAGGTGTTGTTGAAAGGTGTTCCCGGATTGTTGTTGGCGCCGGATCCCTCATTGCCGGCGATGGGCAGCCACTCGGTGTGATTAAAGATGTTGAACGCCTCCGTGCGGAACTCGAAAGCGGTGCGCTCCGTCACCTTGATATGCTTGAACAGCCCCATGTTGAAGTTGATGTAGTCGGGGTTGCTTAGGCTGTTACGGCCAGAGTCTCCAAAGGTAAGCGCTTCGGGCGCTGCATAGGCCGAGCCGTTGTAAAACAACGGGCCCTCATTGACAGCGAAGGTCGAGGCATTATTCACCACTCCTGCCCTGGGGTTACCTACGATATCTGCGTAGGTACTGGCGTCGGCGATTCCGTTGGCGACCCCGGCATTATCGGTTGGATAATACACGCCGAACGGTGATCCCGTGCTGAACGCCATGATCCCCGAATACTGCCATCCTCCGAGAATCTTGCTCAATACACCTGGGTTTTTGAAGAAGGGTAGATCCCACACCCATCCGAAGTTGATCATATGCCGCTGGTCATAGTTGGAACTCCCTCGGTTGGCAGAAGGATTGTAGGAGTTGACAAACGAAGCATCATACCGGTCCGAGGAATCGTCGATGGAGTGACTGTAGGTGTAGGCAAAGCTCAGCTGTAAACTGCCTGCATTTCTGCGCACGCCCACTTGCAAAGCGTTGTAATTGGAGGAGGCTGCATTCTCAAGATAGTCGATGTTCGAGTATCCCGGATAGGGCCGGAAGGGGTCGGGGTTCGAACCGCAGGTGGCGACTGCCACATTGATCGCAGGACCCGCGGCCAAGCCCGTAGCGGGGTTCACCGCATAGGGAATTCTGTGCCCCGAGGGCGTTACCCCACTTTGCGGAATCCCGTAGGCATCCTCGTTATTGCAGTCGTTGGTCCCGAAGCTCACCCCCGGTCCGTACAGACTGTTCGCAACAGCCTGTGAAACCGGTGGCAGTTGATTGAGGTTGAGTTGCCGCCCCAGGTGTGTTCCGCTGCTTCCCACATAAGAAACCATGGCAATGAAGTTACGCCCAACATCGTGTTGTACATCCAAATGCCACTGCTGCACATTCGGCCAAACCAGATTGGTTTGAATAGCGTTGACCGACAGGGGTAGTTGCGCCGCTGCCGCTCCCTTACTGGTTCCCACAGCTGCATAGCCAGGAATATTCACCTGTTGGGCAGCGTAGGCTAGAGGTGGCGAGTTTTCCAAGGACTCTGTATTCGCCTCATTTCCATTGGTGTGCTCAAAGAAGATACCGTAGCCAGCGCGGATGGCCCATTTCCCGTCTCCCTTCGGATCGAAGGCCAACCCCACGCGCGGCGCGGGATTGAAGTGATGATCAGTTTGACATCCCGGCGGCTCTCCTCCCACCCCGCACTGCACCATGCCGTTCGGCATGTTCTGTACGCTGATGGGCGCACTAGGATTCGTGATCCCCAAGTTCAAAACCGTGCCATCGTCAGCCACGGTGGTTACGCCTTTCTTGTACCTGGTCGGATCGAAGTTGAAAGCCTGGTGATACCTCTCCCGATACGTGCCAAAGAAACTCATGCGCAAGCCCAGGTTTAAGGTCAGCCGGCTGGTAGCCCGCCAGTCATCCTGGACGTAGGGTTCAAAAATCTTGTAGCGGTTGTAATACTTAACCAAAACATTTTGCTGCCCGTACGCCGCAATGTAGCCTAATTCCATATCGGCAACCGGATTCCCGGTGGTGAACTTCGAAATCGACGGGTCGAAGTCAAAATAACCCGGGAAAGAACCTGGACCGAGTTCGCCGCCCAGCTCGTTCTTCTGCGCCCATTCCAGGTAACCTCCGAACTGCAAGTTATGTTTGCCGATGATTTTGCTCACGTTGTCTTTAATGCCGTAGGTCGGATTCGCGTTATACGGCCCATTCGGGATATACCCGGGATCCTCGCCGAAGCTCCCGTAGACAGCAGCTGGATCGTTGAGGTTAATACCCGGGATCACGCCGCGATTCGCTCCGGGGAATATTTCCCCAGCGGTAAGGTTGGCGGGTCGCTGCCAGTTGCCCGTGTCATGCAGAACGATGTGGTCGGTCGTGTAGGCGAAAACAAACTCATTCAGCAACGTGGGTGAAAACGTCGATGCCAACCGCAAGACCGCGCTCACTCCCGGGCCGTTGAAATTGGTTTGGATCGTCGGAAAAGACCCAACGTTGGTCCACAAGGGAATTGGGTTCAGCGTATTCCAGGAATCGTGGATATAGTTAAACGTGATCCGCTGTTTGTCGGTCAAGTTGTGGTCGATCCGCACCAACTCCTCGCGCCAATTCGTAGGCTGGCTGAAGATCTGATAAAAGAACTCCTGCCCGGCAGAGCCCCCTTGGGGGGTTCCTAGGCTCGGCAGCGGAACCAACGCATTCATCAGAAGTTGCGCATTGGCGTTATTGGCGGCGAAGGTAGCTGCCGTTGTAGGGTTAGTCGCAATGTTCATAATTGGAACACCGCCCTGACTAACTGGAACACCGTTCACGGTCGGGCAATCGAGATACCCGCCAAGCACCGGGTTCGGGCATTGGTCGGCGAAATTCCCCGCCCGCTCTGCCGCTGAGGGTACCGCTTGATCGAAGGTCGTTGGAATCCGATCTCTCCGCCATTCTTGGGAAAAGAAGAAGAACGTCTTTTGCCGGTTCTCGTTGTACACCTTGGGAATGTATACCGGCCCTCCAATGGTGTACCCGAAATCGTTCTTATGGTAGGGAGGGGCGACTCCGGCCTGCAGGAAGCCGGGGGAGTTGAAGATGGTGTTGCGCACGAACTCGTAGGCATCGCCATGAAATGTGCTCGTCCCCGCCTTGGTTTCCACTTCAATCGTGCCGGATGCATTTCTCCCGTATTGGGCCCCATAATTGGAGGTCATGACCTTGAACTCACCGATGGCATCGATGCTGGGTGTCACATTGATGGTGTTGTTGCTACCGTTGTCTTGGATATCTCCCCCATCGATTTCCCAGTTGTTGTACTCAACGCGCCCTCCGTTGACACTATAGGAATTGTTGGCGGTTACCCCCACTTGCCCCTCATCGGAGCCGGTTTGATTCGATACACCCGGCACCAGCGTGATCAGTTGCTTGAAGTCCCGGCCATTCAGCTCCAACTGCTGAACCTCTTTGCTGTTCAAGGCCCCACCCAAATCCGACGACTGCGTCTCCACCTGCGCAATGGCCGACCCTTCAACCGTAACCTCCACGTTGGTGGCCCCTACTTCCATCGCGATATCGACTCGTGCCTTCTGACCCACCCGCAAAATCACACCCTTCGCCTGATATTTCTTGAAACCCTGCGCCGTCACCGTAACGTCGTAGCTACCGACCGGCAACGCCGCAAACAGGTAACTGCCGGTCGCGTTGGTGGGAGCTGTTCGCGTGATTCCCTGCAGGTCGTTGCTGACCTTGACCTCTGCGTTGGGAATCGCCGCCCCGGAGGGGTCGGTTACCGTGCCAGTGATTTGGGCGGTGTCCTGGGCCAGGGTAACGATAGGAAGGGTCAACACAAAAACAGTGACGGCGATCGACAATAGGTGCGATTTCATAGGTGTGTTCCCTCAACCGAACGATGGCAACGATTTAGGCTCTGCCTAACGGGGTGTTACAAGCGATCTTGGTGCGGCCAACCCGCTGTCCTGGCAAGCCGAGGATATATACCCGCCGAGGCCTTCATTAAATCGTATGAATAGTGGGGGAACTGGATGACCTTAGTCAAGAGAAAAAATAACATAACAACAGGCGACAAGGTCGGTGGTCTCCGTCACAACAGGTTACGGGTGTCGATTCTCGAAACCGCTAGTTCTGATGCCATCTTGAGGTGCACCGCCGCCCTATTCCGGCATAAGACAGATCGGGGCATTCGATGTTAGAAAGTAAACCGTGCTCCAAACTGGAACTGACGCGGAGTATTGATCGTGTTTGTGATCTGTCCGAAAACATTGCTCGGCCCCGCATTGACAATGTTCGGGACATTTGGGTATCCGTATTGCGGCGTGTTGGTGATGTTGTAGGCGGAGATATCGAAGCGCAGGTTGCGGACTTCTCCCAAAGCGAATGCCTTGTAAATGGAGAGGTCCAGGTCGCGAGCCCCCCGGGTACGCACGTGGTCGAGATAGGCCGGGGCAGTTCCGGGAATATACACATTGGCTGCGCCGCCGTTCTCCGTCCCGGGGATTGGGAAGCAGCTGTCGGTGAACCATACGGCTACGGTGTGAGGCTGCGAGGGATTGCAGGTCATGTCAGCACGCTGATTGGGAATTACCGTGGCAACTCCAGCAAGCGGCGAATTAATTGGAACGCCAGTGCTGAGATAGCCGATCGCATTTACGGTCCAGCCCCCCAGAAATGCGTCGGACGCCCCTTCGAGGTTAACGGCTTGCCCCTTGCCCACTGGCAAGTCGTAGGAAACCGACCCGGAGAACTGATACTTGACGTCCTGCGGACTGATCGAATGTTCATAGCTCAGGTTCCTCCAGTCCTGAGCGGCACCATTGTGAGTCCCTACGAAACCCAGAGGAGGATTGCCGTCGTCGGTCATTATTTTTCCCCAGGTAAAGGTGGCGAGCGTGGTGAAATGGCTGGTCAGCCTTTTCTGCACCTTGGTTTGCAAAGAACTGTACTCAGAGTCTCCCGCAGGATAACCATTTGTGACCACACCATTGCCGCTGCCGTAGGTGCCGTTGCCGAATTGCGGAAATTCCTGGAGAGCTACGAATTGCGGCACCGTGGCCAAGCCATAATTGACGTTCGTGGGGGGCAGGATCGGCGCCCATTTGTTGGGTACGCAGTTGGGCCCAGGGCAGACGCCGGCTACGTTTAGCGCCGATTGGTATCGCGCAATCGTTTGTAGATCAAGGACGTTCAGATCAACGTTGCCGAAGGGCAGGAAGGCGCCCCGGCTGCCGACATAGCCCGCAGTCACTACGAACTGATGCGGGAGTTCGTACTCCAGGGCGAAATTGTAGTTATAGATCGTGGGCGTGCTCTGGGAATGCAGCACCGTGCTCAAGGTAATGCCGAGGTTATTCGCCAGACCTGAGGGTGAATGAGTCAGAACTGGAACGGTTCCGTTGGGGAATGGATCGCTCAAAGAATAGGGGCCGATGAAGTTCTCAGGAGTGAGCGGCGGGCTGCCAGCCGGCGCACTCGCGCATCCCGCTGTCCCGGCGAACGTCGTATTACCGTGTGCAGTAGCGCAGGTACCGGTCCATGTCGTGCTGGACGAGAAGCCATCGGTGTTGTGCAGTGCGCTTTCGACGTCGTGTGTGCTGGGACCGTAGTAGATGCCCGCGCCGCCGCGCACAACGAAGCGATTGAGCGGCTGCCAGGCGAAGGCCAGGCGAGGTCCAAAGTTGGAAAAATTCGCGGTATAAGGGGAGCGATTGTTACCGTTGACGTAGATTTCCGCACCGGTGTACGAGACACCCTTAAACGTATTGCTCACGTTGGGATTGAAGTATTCCAAACGGTTATAACGCTCGTTATTTCCTACGAAGATGTCCCAGCGTAGGCCACCGGTGATGGTCAGCTTCGGAGTGGGATGAAACGTATCCTCCACAAAGGCCGCATAGTACGGGCTGGACTCGGCCGCGAAGACGTCTTTGGTGAAATTGGGGTAAAAGTTGGGTTCAGGCTGTGGACCGATCGGGTTTGTTGCCATGCCCACAAGCATGGAGGCGAAATCGCTGCCGCCGACAAAACTGGAACTGCCGGCAGATTGATTGGTAGCGCTGTAATCGAATGCGTACGAACCCGCGGGCGCCGGCGGCTGTCCGACGTTGAGGTAGCGCTTCATCCACTCGAAGCCAGTCGATATGTTGTGCTTGCGCCAAACCTTATTGATGGCGGCACTGACATCGCTGTTCTCGCTGGCATAGCGAAAGATGTTGTAGTCGGCGGTGCCGCCAACCCCATCGTTAATCGAGGCGGGAAAGTCAGCAAAAATCATAAAGGGAAGCTGTTTGTAGACCTGCACCGCTGCCAGTGAGGCGGGAAAGCCAACCGGACTACCATTAATGGTACCCAGATTAGTAATGTCGGTGCTGCTGTATGCCGGCACTCCCTGATTCTCGTAGTGGCGGGTGAAGGAATAGCGCAAATTCAGGACGGTCGTGGCGTTGAGCGTCACGTCGTCGGCCACGATAACATTGCGCCCGTTCGTCGTGTTCTGGGCATAGTCGAGGTCCCAGCCACTGGGGAAGACGTTGGCGGTGGCGAAGACCAAGCGGTCATAGGAGAATCGGGTGAAGATGCGTTGCTTTTCGGTCGCTGCCCAATCCACGCGGACATCGAACCTTTGGGCGTGATACGGATCGAGGCCCGGTAACGCGTAATTATTCCCAAAGTCGGTGGTTGCCGAGTCGCAGGTGGCGGGGTTGGGTAAGTTGCACTTTGGCATCTTCGACAGATACAGCAAGCCGATGGGATTCGGATTCGGGATTATGTTGCCGGGAAACGGCTGCCGGTTACCATTGGGGAGATCAGGCCGGGTCGGATCGTAGATGGTGAAGCTCATCTTCGAAAAGTCTCCCATCTTTTCGGCGCTGGTCGGGACGGTATAGTATTTGATGCCCTCAAACTGCGACTGCTGCGTGGCCTCGTAATCGCCGAAGAAGAAAAGTTTATCGCGCTTGATGGGTCCGCCGATCGAAGCGCCCTCCTGGTAGCGATAGAAGTTGGGTGGCGTGTTGGGTAGGCCACTGGACAGCTGAGTTTGCTTGAGGAAGTAGTCGTTGGCGGATAGGGCGTTGGGCCGGAATATGCCGAAAACGTCGCCATGAAACTGGTTGCTGCCGGACTTGCTCACCAGGCTGATGACACCCGCGGCGCCACTCTGATAGGACGCCGGTGTGTTCTGGGTCTCAACCCGAACCTCGTCGACGCCGTCCTCGGGAATGTTCATGGCAGGAATGATCGCCGCGGAATTGTTTTCCGCCACTCCGAGCGGGCTGCCGTCCAGCATGAAGTAAACCGAGCCGACGATCGAGCCGTTGATGGTAGCGGAGGAGACGTCCACGCCGGGACGCCCGATCGAAATGTTCTGAACCGACTGCATCGAATCTTGGGAGTTGGGTGAACCGTTCGGCGGAGTCACACCCGCACTCAATTGCACCAGATCGTAAACATTGCGGTACAGCAAGGGGACTCGGTCAATGGTCTCGGCTGGGATAAGGGAGCCAACGGTAGAGTTGCTAGGCTCGGTCAAGGCGCCTCCCGCGGTGACCGTGACTGTTTCCGTTACTGCCCCAACCTCGAGCGTAATGTTGACCAGGGTGACCTGGTCGACAGTCACGGTAACGTTCTCTCGGAGGAAGCTTCTAAAGCCGGTTTGAGTAGCTGTCACCCGGTAGACGCCCGGGTTCAAGGAGATGAACGTGTACAATCCGGCAGCGCTGGTGACGGTGTGCTGCGTCACTCCAGTTGAGCGATTGGCCAGAGTTATCTGAGCCCCCTCAACGACCGCCCCAGCCGGGTCAGTAACCGTGCCGCTGATGGTGCCTCTTCCCGCTTGCGCCAACGTCGCGATCTCAGCGACCAAGACAAGAAAACACGCCCAGAACCAAGCGCGTGCCAATCCAGTGATAAAACCCGGTGAGTTCATGCCACTCCTCCACTCACCCCCTGAACGACGGGCCACGCCCCGCCGTCTTCATTAAATCGAATGAATAGCGAGGGATCAGAGCGATCTCAAGAGAAAGGATAATTGAACAGCGAAGAACAAAATGTGATCTCGGTCACCACAAGCTGCGGGTGGATTCTCGTACTGCCAGTTCGGGCGCCATTTTCCGGTGCACCGCCCCTATCTCACGTTTTTCGAGCACTGCCTTAATGCCATCCAAAGCGATGCTGACCGCCATGGCTCCCATGGCCTCCATGGGTTGGCGCACGGTGGTCAGCGGAGGGGTGTAGAGACCGGAGGCGGCCACGTCGTCGAAGCCGATCACCGAGCAATGCTCGGGAACGTGCGCACCCGTTTTGGCCAGCGCCCGTATGGCTCCAAACGCAGTCATGTCGTCAAACGCCATCAGGGCGGTGAACGGGCGCTTTTGCTTGAGTAACTCCTCGGTCAACTTGTAGCCGGCTTCAAAGCTGGAAATCGGCTCGCTCGATTCGGGCAGGTCTACGATCAATTGGGGATCGAGCTCCAAGCCGTTCGACTTGGCAAAGCTGCGAATGCCCTTCCAGCGCGGCGCACTGTCCCCCAGGGTCTTGGGCCCGCGGATAAAAGCCACCTTGCGGTGTCCCAAGGAATGAAGGTGTTCGAGCGCCGCATAGGCTCCGAGTTCGTTGTCTACGACAACCGAATTGATCGAGTCGGTGTTGGACTCGCGGCCAATCATCACCGTGGGGATGCTGCTTTTCTCCAGGTCACCCAGCACGTCGATGTTGACGAAAAGCCAGTTCGCCAGCACGATGAGGGCCTCCACCCTGCGGTCAAGCAGCATTTCGAGATAGCGCTCAAAGCGGCTGCGCTCATTGTGCACATCGGTCAGAATAGGCAGATAGGAGGATTGGTACAGCGAATTCTCGATCCCCCGCAGGATCAGCGTGCAGTAGGGATCGGTCATGTCGAACACCATGACTCCGACGGTGTGGCTGCGCCGGCTGCGCAGGGAGCGGGCAAAAAGGTTCGGGCGGTACCCTAGCCTTTTGGCCGTCCGCTCGATCTTTTTCTTGGTGCTGGCTGGGATGTAGCGAGCCAACGGGGCGTTGTTGAGAACGATCGAAACCGTGGTCGAGGAAAAGCCGCTTTCCTTGGCCACATCGCGAATCGTGACGATCGCGCCCTTCATGCTGGCATCGCGCCGCGACCAGCCCGCCCCCCTCGAGGTTCGCTTGCAATCACTTTGACACCTGGCGGACACTACAGCAGAGAGCGAAATCAGTGTCAAGTTTAGTGTTCGATAGAGCGAGGCGGATGGGGCTGGTGTTTGCCCTTCTGTGGATCGCCGATTCCGGCTTGCAAGGCTCGGTTCAGCGGGCCGATGCTACGAAATCGGTTCCCCCTTCCGCCCAGGAGACCGAAATTCGGCAGCTGTTTGAGCAAGGAGAAGCGGCTCTCAAAAAGGGAGATCTGGCGGTGGCCGAGCAAGATTTTCGTGGCGTGCTCGCGCGCAACCCGCAGATCGCCGGCGCCTACGCCAATTTGGGCGTGGTATATATGCGGCGCAAACAATGGCGATCCGCACTCGAGATGCTCCAGAAAGCCGAGCATCTGGCTCCCGAGATCGCCGGAATCCGCCTGAACATCGGCCTGGTTCATTACCGTCAGAATGATTTCCGCAACGCTATCCCCGCCTTTGAATCGGTAGTGCGTGACGTTCCGGACTCCTACCAAGCCCGCTATCTCCTCGGCCTGTGCTACTTCATTATGGAAGACTACGCTGCCGCCGCACGCACCCTCGAGCCCCTGTGGGCAGCCGCTTCGGGGCAATTGAACTACCTATACGTGCTGGGCGTCGCGGCAGGAAACGCGGGGCGACCGGATCTCGAGCAGCGCGCCTTAAGCCGGCTGATCGAAATTGGGGGCGACTCCCCCGAGTTTCATCTGCTGATGGGCAAGGCTCATTTGAATCGCAACGAATACGATGACGCCATTACGGAACTTACCTTGGCCGCCAAGGCTCAACCCAACTTGCCGTTCGTCCACTTCAATCTGGGGATGGCTTACTTGAAGAAGCAGGATCTCGACCAAGCCAAGTCCGAGTTCCTCAAAGATGCAGCCGTGGAACCGGACGTGGCCTACAACTACGATCAGCTTGGCCTGATCTATTATCTCGAGCAGCAAGACCAGCAGGCAGAGAAGATGTTCCACAAAGCCCTGCAACTTCAACCCAAGCTCAGCAGCTCGCATTACCAGCTGGCGCGAGTCTACCAGCACGAACAAAAGTACACGCTGGCTCTGGCCGAGATCGATGCTGCTCTGAAAACAGTACCCGAGAACGAAGCCGTTCACTACCTGCGAGGACAGATCTTAGAGCAACTGGGACGGACGCAAGAAGCCAGAGCTGAGATGCAAAAATTTACGGAACTCACCAACGCCGCCCGTGAAAAACGGCAGAAGGAACTCGATGTCGGGCCCATTGCTGAACCCCAGCTTACTCAGGAACCGCAATAGAGGTGGTCCCTGGATCCAGTTCACTGTAAGCTGCGGGCTCGAATATCTGCTGGTTCGTAGTGGCGGTTGCGGCAAGCCGCAGCCTCGGAAAACAAAACGAACAACCGGTGTCACGGATGGAACGCTGCCTCTCTCCGCCGCCCCATTTTTGTGGAGAGTCGAATCGATTCATGTCACAATCAGGCAGCCTTGGGGATTTTGACGATCGGATGCCAAATCCTTCACCTACGGTCACTGGTTTGAGGCTGGTCCGCTTTTCTTCAGTATGACACTCATCCTTACTCAACTAGCTTTTGGCATGCGCGGATCACTCGGTGCTGGCTTGTGGTCAATATCTGGTTTTCGAGAGGCGGAATACTACGGTCGCGGCCTGCTCACCGCCCTCGTCGTCGGGGGAGGAACCGGTGTCCCAGGGCTGCATGCTCGGATCTTCGCCTACCTCCTAGCCGACGTTTTATTGCTGGCCATCGCTCTGTTTCTTATCCGGAGCAGACGGCGCGGAAGACCGTTTTTTACTCCCAGCGAGGTTGAGCACCGCAGTCTGACTCGGCTCCTGCTGGCCAGCTTCTTGACATTGTTCGCGGAGTTGGCCTTCATCCGCTGGATCTCCGTCGAGGTCCGAGTCTTTGCCTACTTCAAGAATCTTGCGCTCTTGCTGTGCTTTGTAGGCTTTGGACTGGGCTGTGCTTTGGCGAATCGGGCGCGGCGCTGGCCCTTGGCGTTGCAAGCTTTTTTCGCGCTCCTGCTGATGGTTCGGATCCCGCTGCCGCGGGGATGGGCGCTCGAAAAGCTTTCGCAGGATCTCGGCGCCGCACCCGACGTCGAAATCTGGCAGGCGGGCAATGTGTGGAGCTGGGGTCGGTTTCTTAACGCGGCCATGCTGGCTGCCATGTTGTTTCTAATGCTGATCTGGATCTTTGTGCCTTTGGGGCAAATCGTCAGCCGACAACTCGATCTCGCGCCCAAAACCCTATCGGCCTATTCCTGGAATCTGCTCGGGAGCCTGGCCGGCATTCTGGCATTCCTAGGAGTGTGCTGGCTCATGCTGCCGCCTTCGGTCTGGTTGGGGGTGGTTCTCGTCGGCTTCGCTGTGCTGCAAGACACTCCTCGCGATCGCATTGTCCTGGCCGCCTGTTTGTTGCCGCTGGTCCTGGTGCTGCACGACCCGGCGAGCCGTGATCACTACAGTTTCTGGACGCCTTACCAGCAAATCAACTTCACGCGATTTCTTACTCCGGAGGGCCATTTTCTGATCGACTATGTGGAGGTCAATCACACCGGCTACCAGGCCATCGTGAACCTCTCGCCCGAGTATCTGGCGCAAAACCCGAAGCTGCTGAAGGAAGCACCCGATGAGAATCCGTACAATTTGGCCTTCCGCTTCGCCGTACCCTCTCCGCGCGTGCTGATCGTGGGCGCAGGCACGGGCAACGACACCGCCGCCGCGCTGCGCAATGGCGCGCGCCTGGTGGACGCCGTCGAGATCGATCCGGCCATCCTCGCGCTGGGGCGGAAAGAGCATCCTGAGCATCCCTATGATTCCCCCCGCGTGGCAGTTCATTTAACCGATGCGCGCGCCTTCTTGAAGCGCACTCGGGAGCGCTACGATCTGGTGCTTTTTGGTCTCCTCGATTCGCACACCCAATTTTCCGATTACTCGAATATGCGTATCGATAACTTTGTCTATACGCAGGAATCGTTTCGCGAAGCCAAAGAACACTTGAATGCCGACGGCGTCTTGTTCATTAAGTTCCAGGTGAATCATCCCTGGATGAAACGACGGCTGGCGGAGATGCTTCGCCAGACGTTCGGAAAGCCGCCGGTGGTCTTCTTTGCCGATTCCAGTTACTCGACCAACGCAACCTGCTTTGTAGTGTCTCCTTCCGGCCGCGTCGAGGAAGCCTTGGCGGCTGATCCCCGCCTGGCAAATCTGGTCGAGAAAAACCGGGTCTCGCTCGCCGGAACTACGCCACCGGTGACCACCGACGACTGGCCCTACTTGTACCAGGAGGGACGCTGGATCCCGCGAACGTTCTTTGCTCTCGGCGCACTGGTTCTGCTGCTGGCGATCGCACTTTATTGGCAGATTCCGGATTCTCGCCACCGCCTGCCATCGTTGTTCTTTTTCAGTATGGGCGCTGGCTTTCTGCTGCTCGAAACTCAGGTCATCAGCCGCCTGGCGCTTTATTTTGGAACGACTTGGCAAGTAAATGGAATCGTGATCGCTGCGCTTTTGAGCGCTATTCTGGCGGCGAATTCTGTTATGGAGTACAGCCGGTTTCTCCTGCCCCGATCCTGGATCTTAAGCGGGCTGTTCCTGGGATTGGCTGCGGCTTACTTTCTGCCTGTCGAGCGGGTGCCGGGTCCTCCCGCTATAGCGGGAATCCTACTGGCCATCATTTTCTCCGTGCCGGTTTTCTTTGCCGCATTGCTGTTCGCATTGGAGTTCCGGGACACAAAATCGCCTAGCGCAGCTTTGGGCGCGAATATTTTGGGGGCCGTGGTGGGTGGTTTACTTGAGAACCTCTCCTTGCTGACCGGAATGCGCGCCCTCTTGCTGGTTACCATCGGTTTCTATGGTCTTGCCTGTATCGGACTGCTGCGGCCGCAGGGCGTCAGATCAGGCGAGGTCCGCGAGCCGGAATGCCCAAGCTCTGTAGGTCCCTAAGGGGATCACGCGGGCCCCAGTCCCTGCCGTTCTACGGATGTAGCCCGTTGGCTCGAGATTTCCCGGGCCACTGCCCCCAGCCAGACCACAAGCAGAACAGCCATCAAGCTGTATCGTTGCTCGTAGAAAGCAAGAAACATATGCAGGGGAGTAAGGAATAGCAAGAGTACCGGCCCCAGCAAGGCCACCCGCGTCCAGCCGTGAATACCCCTGTCTGCTTCGAGGTGATCCGTCACCAGGGCAATGGGCAGCATGAGCAAGCTCAAGTCATAAGCGAAGGTGTGATAACTAACCAGGATCGTGGCAATCACGCACAAGGAAAAACCACAATTGAAAGTTGCGGCCGCGGTGGTGTTCCAGCGAAAGGCCGCGAACAGCACCAGGGCGACCGATACCAATGCCAGTAAGACATCGCTGAAGCTCCTCGAGACGAAATGGGTGAAAGGACCCTGGAGCAAGCCCCGCAGGTTCGGCATACCGACTGGAACCACAGTTCCAGGACGCTCCATCACTTGTTCCATCCTCCAAACCGAACCGGGATAATGCAAGCTTGCCTCGACTCCCACCATCGCGACCGAAATCAGCCCAAGAATTGTGGCGACGACGATAAAACCAATAAATGCCTTTCTTCTCCTCTCAAGAAGCAACACGAGCACCAGTGGCAGCACCAGCTGAGGGCGGAACAACCCGAGCCCCAGGCAGCATCCCGCCGCGAACTCACTCTCGGTTTTCAGGAAAATGAAGACCAATGTGAAGATCAGAAGAAGGAGAAGGGTGTCTTGTCCCTGCAACAGAGCAAAAAACGTGGGGAAATATCCCAGCGACGCCAACAGCCAGTGGACCACCGATACCTGCCGAAGTATGGAGATATGCGGCCGTAACAGAACGAACAGCAGGAGAAGAATGAGGAGACTTGCCAAGTCCCAGAGCAGATAGGCTACAAGATAGGGCAAGAGGGAAAATGGAACGAAGATAAGCACTTCAAAGGGAGGATGATTGTAGGGCAAGGGCCCCTTGCGGATATTCGCCGCAGGGGTAAACCCCTGCTGGATCCGGTACTGCGTGCGCTCGTCATACAATTGATGTCCCAGACCCTGGCGGACGATTTTTGCTGCCGAGTAGAAGATGGTGAAATCTTGGTATCCCTGGCGCAACAAGTCCCGCGAGTTCCAAGCGAGCAGCAAGTCGAGCGCGGCCATCGCGGCCAGCCATAAGAGGAGAGGGGTCTTGAAGTCTTTTTTCTTCATCGCTAGGAAGGAACAAGAGGGCCGATTCTATATCCATCCCAGGCGATGATCCAGAGTCTAGGAACATCGAGCCGGGGGAGTGTGGGCTTTTCAGCTTAGTCTGGCTCCGTTGGAAGGGACGCGCAAATGCCACACCCCCGCACTCGGTTGCCCCAAAACGGCCAAACCGGTTAAGCCATAATCCCTCAAGCTGCTGCAAGGATTGCGGCCACCGCTTCCTTCGCGCCCTTCGGGAGCTTCGAGAAGCCTCAGTCCGGTCCGGCCGTTCGTAAGGTTGCCTGACTAAGACTTGATTGGAGGCCCTGCGTCCGCAACCGCCACAGGCAAGACCATAGCGCCGCAGGCAAATGGAATTTCTCGAGTCTCGTAACCTAGGAGCCGAGGGAGTCAACAAAAGCACTGGCACTGGGTGCGAGAGCAATAGATTCATGCCACAATCACGGCCTTCGGGTTTCTCGATTGGAATGTACATCCGTGACATAGAGGCATCGTGTTGATCGGCAGTCGAAAGATCGCTTGGATAGCATCGGCGTGCCTAGCACTCGTCGCCGTCTGGATGGTTGGCGACTGGAATCGGCAGACTAGCGTCACCGACTTCGCCGCCTACTGGACAGCTGGGCGGGAGCTAGGTGCCGGCAGGAACCCGTACGCTATCGAGTCCGTACTGGCTCTCGAGCGCCAGCTCGGCTTCGCTGGGCCGAAGCCCCTCGTTATGCGCAACCCCCTTTGGGCGCTGCCCTTTGTGCTCCCCTTCGGATTGCTTCCCTACGCCACTGCTCAACGGATGTGGCTGTGGATCAGTCTGGCAGCAGTCCTTGTGTCCGTCCGCTTACTGTGGCGACTCTACGGTGCGCTGGAGCAACGGTACTGGTTGGGGTGGATAGTGTCGGCACTGTTCGTGCCGGTCGCAACGGTTCTTGCGATAGGACAGATCGGCCCGCTGGTTCTGTTAGGAATCGTTGGATTTCTAGATCGCGAACATCAACGGCGAGACGGATGGGCAGGAGCATATGCGCTGCTGATCGCGTTGAAACCGCATTTGGCATTTCTGTTTTGGCCGGCACTGCTGTTGTGGGTCGCGCGGTATCGGCGGTGGCGGGCTTTGTTGGGATTTGCCGTAGGCATATGCGTTGCGAGTCTGATTCCGCTCTTGTTCGACCACCACATTGTTGCTCACTATTTGGAGTTGTGGGAACGGATGGGCATGGCCCGGGAATTGACTCCGACCCCAAGTGGAACCCTCCGTCTGCTGTTTGGCGTCGAACACCGCGGGCTGGAGTTCTTGCCCTCCATAGCGGCCACCATTTGGTTCCTGAGGCATTGGCTGCGCGTTCGTGGCAACTGGCGCTGGCAGGAAGAAATGCCGTGGTTGCTACTGGTATCACTTACCGCCACGCCCTACGTGTGGTTCTTCGACCAGGTCACACTCCTGCCCTGTGTAGTGCAGGTTGCGGCTGCTGTGATTGCGGCTCCACGGGCGAGTTGGTGGCGGCCGGCTCTCGTTTATTTAGCTACCAACTGTGTGACCCTAGCGCTCATCCTGGCTCATCGAACGACCTTCTGGTATGCGTGGACGGCTCCGTTCTGGCTTGTGCTCTACGGCTTGTTTTGCCGGAGCGGAATCTTACGGTCCCGGCCTGATGGTCAGGAGGGGAGAGACGTCGCTCGACCAGCCGGGTAGATGCATCCCGAAGAATGGCCATTGTCTTTTGCTCTCTACCAGGAGGGCCATTTCCATATCCAGTCCGAGCGATGATCCAGTCTGAATTGGAACGAGAAACCGGGGGGTTTTCGTTTAAAGTTCTGCTATGAAGCGATATACGCCAACGCTTCCAACCGGCCGTTCGAGTCTAGCGTTAGGCCTTGCTCTGCTCGTTTCCGCCAGCATGTATTTCTATGTGCAATACCTGTTGATTCCCTATCAGAAGAGCTACGCTAGCGCGCATAACATTCCGCGCGGCAATC
>Ga0187778_10001137_pt1 | contig 18785 bp, 15 predicted proteins | sample 1015_Q2_SP5_20_M_FD_132418 | JGI IMG/M metagenome (GOLD analysis project Ga0187778, IMG submission 132418) | Tropical peat soil microbial communities from peatlands in Department of Meta, Colombia - 1015_Q2_SP5_20_MG | ecosystem: Environmental > Terrestrial > Soil > Wetlands > Peat | place...
AAGATTTGAATGAAATGAAGGTCATCAAGACTGATATCGAGAGGACGAAAGATGCGTTTCCCAACGTTGCCGACTTGGTTCGCAAAGAAGCGTTCCGCCGCGCCTCGGTCTAAAGACCGCTCGGAGCTCCGCGTCGGCATTCCCAAAGTCCTGAACATCTGGACCACCAGCCAGTTCTGGGTCGGCTTCCTGAAAGAGCTGGGCATTCAATCGGAAAATATCGTTTTCAGCTCGGACACTTCCGAAGAGCAGGGCCGCGAATTCGGTAAGGGCCGCGGCACCGTCGATTGCTGCTATCCCGTCAAATGCATCAGCGGCCACTACGGCGAACTGATCTTCGGTCAGAAAAAGAAAATCAATATTTTGCTCAGCCCCATGATCCATTCCATCCCTTCCATCCTCTACGGTCACGTCGTCGACACCGTCACCTGCACTCGAGTCATGGCCGGCCCCGAAAACATCAAGGCTGGCTTCATGAAAGAGCGCGACGTTTTCGCCGAAAACAACGTTGTCTACGCTTCGCCTTTTGTCAGCCTCGGCGACCGCCACATGGTGACCGAACAGCTTCATCTCGGTTTGAAAGATATTTTCGATTTGGATCTCGAAGAAACTGGACGCGCTGTCCAGGCCGGTTTTCGCGCCCTCGATTCCTTCACCGATAAAGCACGCCAGCAGAGCCGCGACATTCTCACCTGGTGTGCACAGGAACAAAAACCTTGCATCCTCGTTCTTGCTCGCCCCTATCACATGGATACCGGCATCGGCCACGAAATCGAAGCGGAGCTTCAGGCCCACGGCTATCCCATTCTCTGGCTCCAGTATCTTCCCGGCGACGACGACCTGATGAACTGGCTCTTCGAAGCCGATCTCCGCGCCAAGCGCATTCGCAGCCCCTTCGACATTTCCGACGTCTGGACTTCCTCCTACAGCAGCAACACTAACGAAATCATGTGGGGCTCCAAATTCGCCACGCGCTGCCCCTGGATCACCTGCGTCGTTCGTCTCTCCAGCTACGAGTGCGGCATGGATCAGCCCACCTACACTCCCGCGCAGAAAATTGTCGAAGCCAGCGGCACTCTCTTCTTCAAGTTCGGCGATCTGGATTCCACCAAGCCCGCCGGCAGCATCAAGATTCGTGTCGAAACCATCGTTCATTACCTCGCTAAATATTCGCAGCAAATTATCCAGCGCAAGCTAGGCTGGCTGTCGCCCGACTGCCCCCTTGCCAACCTTTCCTTGCGCTCTCCGTCCGTCTCCGCGCCTCATCCTGCACCGCCATCTCAAACTCTTCCCGAATCTGAATCCGAATCTGAATCCGTCTCTCAACCCGTCCCTGTTCCCCTCGCCCGCAACGCCTCCTCCAGCTCCTGATCAGCAAGGGCCGGCTCTTTGCATGTGCATCTGCCTCGGCCGTTGACAACCCGCAACGCCGCATCTACCATCCCTCCAACCCTGGCGTTGTTCTCCGCTTGAAAAACCCATGGAGGTGTTTTGTGACCGCTCGTTTAACTTATCTTCGTTACGCCCTCATTTTGGTCGGCTTAATTTTTATTTTCGGCGTTTATCCTCTAATGATGTCTCTGTGGCCCTCGGGATGGCGCTGGAGTCCCAACCAGCCGCAATACGAGCAGATGATCCTGGGAGTCTATGCCACTCTTGGCGTCTTCCTATTGATCGCTTCCCGCAATCCTCTCCGTCACCTCAGCCTGATTTGGTTTACTGTCTTTTCGAGCCTCGTCCACGCGGGCATTATGACCGTTCAGGCACTCAACATGCCCACCGAGCACGGCCACCTGTACGGAGACATTCCCGCCCTGCTCTTCGTAGCTATCTTGCTGGGACTCTTGACTCCCCGCGGCGCAAACGCAGAAGCCGCCTCATCTCCCGCTTAGATATTCTGCCAACCGTAGATAGAATCCAGTGGAGAGCCATCTTTGACGACCGCATTGCGATTCTGTCCATCGGAAAAGGATGAGTCTTGAAAATGACGAGGAAACTGATTCTGAAGCTTTTCACTTTGCTTGCATTGACCGCGCAGACAGCTTTTGCGCAAAATGCGCCCGCTGCCAGCGCACTCAAGGCGGACCGCCACGAATTCCTAATTGCAAATTTCAAGACCGAAAGCGGCGTTACGTTGCCGCAAGCGCGCATCGTCTACGGCACCTACGGCAAGTTAAACGATGCAAAGGACAACGCTGTGCTCCTGCCGTCGCACTACATGGCGGATTTTCACGGCTATGAGTGGTTGATTGGAGCGGACAAGGCGCTCGACCCTTCAAAACTCTTCCTGGTCGCCACGGAATTGTTTGGCAACGGCAATTCTTCTTCACCCAGCAATACACCGGAGCCCTATCACGGCCCGCGCTTTCCCGTCACGACCATTCGCGACAATGTGGACGCCGTCCACAAGCTCTTGACCGAAGAGCTGAAGATTACTCACGTGCGCGCGATCATCGGATTTTCCATGGGCGCCCAGCAGGCCTTTCAGTGGGCCGTGAGCTATCCCCAATTTGCCGACCGCATCGTAGCGACCGCGGGCACCGCGAAGTGCTATCCCCACGGAGTTGTGCGCCTCGAGGGTCAAATTGCCGCGCTGACCACAGACTCCGCCTTTGCAAACGGAGATTACAAGGAGCAGCCCAAGAAAGGGCTGGAAGCGTTCGCCGTTGTGTGGACCGCCTGGCTGTTTTCGCAGGAGTGGTGGCGTCGCGAGCTCTGGCGCGAAGGAGCCAAGCCCGGAACGACCTTCGAACAAGTATTGAATGACTTTCGCACGAATTTCATTCCGGGCGCCGATGCCAACAATCTAATTCTGCAAATGCGCACTTGGGAAAAACACGACGTCGGCACAACCGCGGGATTTGGTGGAGACGTGGAGCGCGCCCTGAAGACCATCAAAGTTCCGTTCTTGTACATGCCGTCGGAAACGGATTTGTATTTCCCAATTGGCGATGCGCGCTATGAGGCAGCGTTTATTCCCGGTGTGTCGCTGGTGCCGATCCCGTCGTTGTGGGGACACACCGCTGGCGCGGCCAGCAATCCCGCCGACGCAAAATTCTTAAACGAAACAATCGGTAAGTTTCTGTCCGCGCCCAAATAGCCGCCGTCGTTACGCGCCTGCGGCCACACTCTGCTTCCTGATCAGCCACCTACCGATCACATACCCCAGTGTCCCCGTCACCATCCCCCCCAGCACGTCCGCGACGTAGTGATTCCGCACGTACACCGTCGAAACGCACATGCACGCCACGAACGGCAGGAAAATCCAGAACAGCCACCGTCGGTGCCGCCACGCTCCCCACAGCGCCGCCATCGCTCCTGCGACGTGCTGCGAGGGAAAGGCAGCTCCATGAACGCGGCCACACTTCTCGATCAAATTAATCAGTACGGTAAACGGTCCGCCCGCGAGTTCTGCATGCCACTGCCCGGCCAGCGTGAACCACGGACTCTGCACGGGAAAAATCATCGCCATGACGTAGCCAAACCCATAGCCGAGTGCGGAGTACGTCATCACCTCCCAATAGCTTTTGAAATCGCGCTGGCAATAAAGAACCGCGCCGAGAATCAGCAGAAAAAGAAAATAGGTGAAGTAAGCGAACTGCATGAATTCGTTTAGCGCCGGCTGCGCGAATCGTTCGAGCCAAAGCGAAGGATTTACGCCGGTTAGCCAATGATCGAACGCGATCAGTTTTGCGTCCTCCCATCCTGGATTCACCAAGTGCACCAGCGCTCGCAGCTCTTCAAAACAAAATAGAAAGAAAAGGTGAGGATACCAGTGGCGCCAGAAGTGCCAGAATTTCTGCGATGCAGTGGCGTTGCCACCGTTGGATGTTCCGTCGGGAAAAAGATTATTACAATCCGTGCCAGAGGAGGTGGTCGCTTCCATGCGGCACAAAGTGAGAATGACGAATCCAATGAATGCCTGCAAGCCAATTAGTTTCAGGGGGTGCGCAAGATTCTCCGCGTAGAGCGTGATTAGCACGCTCGAAATTCCCAGGTAACCCAGCGCAACCCACTCGAACACTCCACACGCCGCCCACGCGGCTGCGAATTCGCGAGCGAGCAGCGCACGAATCCCAAGCCGCTCCGCTTGCCGCGGCCACGCGATCACGCTTTCGTTACTTTGAAAATTTCTTCGGGGAATTTCATTCATGTGCAAGACCCCACGCTTCTGAATTGTTTTCCAAGTGTTCGTGAGTGTTCGGGCAGCAGAGATTCGCCGGCCAATTTTCCAGTTTCCGATCGTTTGCTCTGCGATCTCTGTGAACTCGTTCTCTCTGTTAATTTTTCTTGGTTCCAACCCAGCACTTGCCAGTCTCGCTTTTTCGCGATGCGCAGCAGTTCTCGCGAAGGATTCACAGCGAAAGGATTTCCAACCGACTCGAGCAGCCATTGGTCGTGCACGCCGTCCCCGTACGCGAACGATTGCGACAAATCGATTCGCAACTCTTCCGCTAGTCGACGCGCGGCGCATGCTTTTGCTGTGCCGAACATCGCATCGCCCAAGACTCGCCCCGTCCAGTACCCTCGCACTGTTTCCAGTCGCGTGGCGCGCACACGAACCTCCACATCAACTCCGCGTGACGCAAGTTCTCCTTCCAGTGCTTGCGCAAACGCGATCGCAAGCGGCTCGAGTGTTCCGCTAACAATCGCGATCACGTGTCCTTGTTTCGCGTGCCACGCCACGCGCTCCAGTGCTTCTTCGTGCGCGGAGAACTCATCGAAATTCTCTGCGCCACTTTCTTCAAAAACTCTCACGCCTCTCAAGTACATTTTGTTGGCGTTCAACATTGTGGCGATGCCGCGCGGCAGAAGCCGGAGCGCTTCGGCCAGCCACAAGAAGTAATTCTTCTGCGGAATTTCTCCCCGACGCCGCAACATCCGAAAAAATCTGCGTTCCAGCGATGGCAGCGGCAGCAGTGTTCCATCTAAATCGAAAAACGCAGCAATTCCGACGAGCTTCTCCTTCACGTCATTAACTTCCCTTACTTCCTGAACCTCCTTTCGTCCGCTCATGCCGCCTCCTGCGCAGCGCGCTTCGCTCCACGTGCATTCGCGACACTTCCCGCGAAAAATCTCCAACCTTCCAGCAGCACCGGCAAACCCCGCACGATGCAAAACGCGGCCGTCAGCGAAGTAAGTGTTTGCGCACCGTTGCGAATCATCGCGTGAACATCTCCAGTGAGCCCGCTGACCAGTGCGACGGGCCCTCGCGTCAACGCCAGCTCCAGTCCCAGGTAGCAAAAGCAGAGGCACTTCATCGCGGCGTAGAGTCCGCGGCTCCAGCGCGAAGCCACCAGCGCCCGGCCCCACCACGTTTGCAGCATGGCGTTCGCGCCCCACCCGGAGTGGCCAGCTTTCATCGCCAGACCTCGCAGAAAGTCTGTGGCCGCGCCGCGCGCGAAAAACAAAACCGGGAGCCAGAGCGAAACCATGCCGACAACGGCGAAGTAGGTGAAGTACACGTTCTCGATCATGCGGTCGCCAAGAATGTCGAGTTGCGCGCCGAGCGGTGTGGCCATTCTTTTCTTTCGCGCAATGTGTCCATCCAGCGCGTCGAGGGCGATGGCGGCGACGGTCAGCGCGACGGCCGAGAGATTTGCCCAAGCGCCGTGGCCAAAGAGGCTGACGGCGGCAAATCCCACCACCACCCGCAACAGCGTGACCTTGTTTGGCGTCCATTCGAATCGCGACCAATCAAATTGCATCGAGGCGCCGCTCCCAGGCGCTCGAACAAACCATGGCAAAGGCCGTGCCACTCCACATTCTTGTAACTTCTTTACAATCAGCGAACTACAGGAGCCGCGGACGAGGACTTCGAAATGGACGCGCCAGACAAACGCTTCATCTGTCGCCCGTTCGCTTGAACCTCGCCGCGTGTTTCCTTTTCCTGGTTCCCGCGTCTAATGGCTGGACTGTCCCTGAATCTCCGTTCGAATCGGGTGCTGCTGTCCCAGCTCTGGCTAGCCTGCGGTCGTCCTTGTGGGAATGTTCAGAGGCCTACGGGTTTCTTTCGATTGAAGGTATGATGCAAATATGACCGATGTCTCTCTCGCAGGAGCGTTTCTCGCCGGGCTGGTCTCGTTTCTCTCGCCGTGCGTATTGCCGCTGGTGCCCGGATACATTTCCATGCTTTCGGGGATTGGCATGGAGCAGCTTCGGCAAGGCGAAGTGCCTCGCGGGGGACTCTTTTCTTCGGCGCTCGCGTTTGTCACCGGCTTCTCTGTTGTTTTCATCTCGTTCGGCGCTACGGCCAGCGCGGTCGGCAGCTTCCTGAAAGAAAACCGTCATCTGCTGGTGCCAATTGCCGGCGCGCTCATCCTGCTTTTTGGACTGCATTTGCTCGGTTTGTTAATCAAGCTGAGCGTGCGAGCCGGAATTCTGCTCGGCGCATTAATGGTTGTTCTTGGAGTGATTTCACTTCTCCGGCGCGGCCCGCTCCTTGGCGATCTCGGCGCGCTGCATTTCTTCTCCCTTTCTATCATCGGCTTTTTTGGTCCGGCGTTGGCACGCTGGCTGAATCGCGACGTGCACTTGCGCAGTTCCGTGGCGCAGCCGGGCGCGTGGAGCGGATTCCTGCTGGGATTCGCTTTCGCCTTTGGCTGGACCCCATGCATCGGACCGATTCTCACGACAGTGCTGGCCATCGCCGCCGCGAGCGACAAAATCTGGCGTGGCGTGCTGCTGCTAGCCGTTTATTCTGCTGGGCTAGCGATTCCATTCCTGCTGACCGCGCTGGGAATCAGCCGCTTTATGGTCTTCTACAAGAATTTCCGGAAATACCTGCATGCGGTTGAGCTGTTCAGCGGAGCGCTGCTGCTCTTTATTGGCAGCCTGGTATTCGTAAACAGGTTGACCTGGCTCGCCGGGAAGCTCGGATTCCTGGACACGGCGGTCCGCTGGCTCGAGCGAGTGACGACGACCGGAGCTGGCGGAAAGATCTTCGGGATTTTGGTTGCCGTGTTACTGGCGGCGATTGTGGTGATCGCCGTGGTGAAAAACTGGGCGGCGATAATGTCGGCACCGGGAAAGAAAACAGCGCTAATGGTCGGCACGGTGCTCGTGCTGATCCTCGGCACCTACTATGTGGACAAAATCACGCGAGTGAAGCTTGGAGGATCTGCAATAGGCACAGTGCGCGCTGATGCTCCTCCGGCGCCGGAAGTCACGTTCAAGAAACTGGACGACAAAGCAGTCGAGCTGAGCGAGTACCGCGGAAAAGTAGTGCTGGTGAATTTCTGGGCCACTTGGTGCGAACCTTGCCAAGTGGAGATTCCCTGGCTGATCGAAATGCAGCAGAAATACTCCGGGAAGGGCTTCACCATTCTAGGCGTGGACGTGGATGACGAAGATAATGCAACGGTCGAGAAGTTCCTGGAGAAAGAGCGGTTCGACGTAAACGGCCAGAAACTGCCGATCAATTATCCGGTGATGCGAGGCAACGATGCAGTGGCGGATAAATTTGGCGGCTTGCTGGGTTATCCAACCAGCTTTCTCATTTCGCGCGATGGCAAGATCGTGAAAAAGGTGCAGGGACTGATCAGCTACGAGGAAATCGCTCAAGCCATCGAATCGCAGTTGTAACACGTAGAGAGTGAGTTAGGAATGAGCTCTCTGCGCAAAAAGTCGTGAACATAAAATCGCCTTTCCCTTAGAAACTACAGACGATCATTTTCTTACTGGCGTTTGGGTAGTTCAGCATTTCGTTGGGGTTATCATCATCATCAGGACAGCGGTCAAACTCCGGTCGAAGTGAAAGTCCATGCAACGTTCGGAGTTATCTCATGGTGTGCGCAGAGGTGGCCCAACGCCGCGTTGCGCATGCCATAAGGCCAGCACTATGACCTCACCGGGAAGCGGCATATAATAAAGGTGATACCGAGTTGCTCGGAGCAGCAACCGCCGCACATGGCGCACAGGTGACTGGCGGTACCGCCTCCCTATCTGCGGCGCGTTCGTGACTAGATCAAAAGATTCACTCAGCTCATCTAGAAACAAAGCTGGTGCGGCAGGCCGATTCTTCCGCCACCAACCATCAATTTCGCGGATTTGCACCTCAGCTTCAGGAGTGATGCGAACCGGAAGGCTCACCGCCGTTGGCGCAACTCGTCCAGGATTGCAGATGCAGGACGAAGTCGACCAGCTTCGACCGACTTCCCGGACGCCAGCAATGCTTCATGCAAGGCGCGACGTTCCTCGTCGGTTAGATCGTCACCCTCATCGTCTGCGACGAGGTCAATAACCGTCCCTTCGCGCAAAGTCGTAGGCTCGTCAAGCACAATGCGGCCGTTCTGAACGCGAGCACGGAGTGGGCTCATACTGCAACTATACGTGCATCCACCATGCCCCGCAACAATGGCGGTGTCTGAAGCCGCTGGTGGCCCGTAACTTCTCGGGCAACTTAAGAGATTTCGTAAGTGTTTTGCTGGCTGAGGAAAGGGTGGAGGCGTCTATGCTGAATTATTCATGACGGGGGTATAGACGGATGGGACACTCGCAAATTCTCCGGCGGAACTGGAAATATTTCCTCAAGTGCGCGGCGATGGCCGCTGCATTCCTACTGTTTGGTCCGGCGGGCCAGGCACAAAGCACACAGGGCCCCCAGCAAGCGCAACAGGAGTTGTCCAAGTATCTGAACGAGCATCCAGGATTGCTGGCGGAGTTTGGCAGGCTGGTGGAGAGGTTTCAGCACGAAGTTCAATTTCCGGCGCCGCGAGCGGAGAGCCGCCTGCTGCCGCTACTGCCGCAAGCCACGCTGGCTTATGCCGCGTTTCCAAATTATGGCGAGGTGGTGAATCAAACGCTGAAGCTATTCCGGCAGGAACGGGAACAAAGTGCCGCGCTGCGCGATTGGTGGTCACAGGGCGAGATGGCCAAGAACGGGCCGAAGCTGGAAGACGGCCTGGAGAAGCTCTATCAGTTGGACCAATACCTGGGCGACGAAATTGCGGCGTCGGTGGAAATGGTCGGCAAGGAACCGCAGTTGCTCATCGTTGCAGAAGTTAAGAAACCAGGCTTGAAAAAATTTCTTCAAGAAATGTTGGAGCAACTCGCCGACAAATCCAAACCGGGCGTGCGCGTGCTGGACGTGCAAGAACTCGCGATGGCGAAGGAACGGAATCCAGGGCAAGAACTGGTCGTGCTGGTGCGGCCTGATTATGTCGCGGGCGCATTCAACGTAGCCACGCTGCGGCGTTTCCATGCGCGAATGGAGCGGGGCAGCCGCGAGTTTGCGTCCACTCCTTTTGGACAAAGGATCACGCAGGAGTACAAGGGTGGCGTGACGGTTCTGGCGGCTGGGGACGTGCACAAGATGCTGGACCAACTCCCGCCAGCGGACAGGCAAAACGCAACTTTCCAACAGAGCGGATTTGCGGACATGCAGTATGCGGTGTGGGCGCACAAGGATGTGGGCGGCCAGGGAGTCAGCCAATCGGAATTAAGCTTCAGTGGCCCGCGGCGAGGAAGCGCGGCGTGGCTGGCGAAGCCGCAGCCACTGGGCAGCCTGGATTTCGTCTCGCCCAAAGCGCTAATGGCAGCCAGTTTCGTACTGAAGAACCCGGCGGAGATCTTTGAGGATACTAAGGCGCTGGCCAGCAATTCGAATTCGAACCCGTTCGCGGCGGTTGAGGTGTTCGAGCAGGCCTTGAAGCTCAGTCTCAAGGACGATTTGCTTGGACTCTTGGGAGGTGAGCTGACCCTGGAACTGGATAGCGTTGCGCCTCCGCAGCCTACGTGGAGGGCAATGCTCGCGGTGAAAGACGCCAATCATATTCAACAAACCCTGAACACGCTTCTGGCGGCCGCAAAATTTGAGTCGCAGAGTGCTGAAGATGGAGGCGTGAGTTATCAAACGGTCCTCATTCCCAACGGGAAGACCACCGTGAAAATCGGATATGCGTTTGTGGATGGGTATTGGATCGTAGGCTCGAGCCAGGAAGTAGTTGCGGACGCGGTTCGGCTGCACCAGTCAGGCGCGGCGCTGGGAAAATCCAAGAAGTTCCTTGCTGCCATGCTGCCGGGCCACGCGCCTGAGGCCTCCGCACTGCTCTATGAGGATCCGATGAGCATGGCGGCGTTGCAGCTTCGGCAAGTCTCGCCGGAGATGGCGGAATCGCTCGCGAAAAACCCGATCGAGATCAGTCCGGCAGTCGTGTGTTTGTACGGTGAGGACAACTCGATTAAAGAAGCGAGTGTGAGCCCAGCTTTCGATGCGGGCGCAGTTCTGGTGGTGGCGGCCATCGCGATTCCCAACTTGCTGCGGTCCAGAATGGCCGCGAATGAGGCGAGCGCTGTCGGAAGCGTGAGGACGGTGAACACTGCCGAGGTTACCTACGAAGCGTCATATCCGCAAAGAGGGTTTGCTCCCAATCTGGCCACGCTTGGGCCGGATCCACGGAAACTTAACGCCTATTCGGAGGAGCACGCAGCTCTTATCGACGCCAGTCTGGGGAATGTTAGCTGCACGGCAGAGGCGTGGTGCACGAAGTCGGGATACCGGTTCAAACTCAAAGCGATTTGCGCGCAAGGCAAGTGTGGGGAATACGTGGTGGTTGCTACGCCCGTCGACAGCAACACCGGAACAAGAAGCTTCTGCTCGACGTCGAACGGGGTGATTCGCTTTAGACTCGGGCCTCCTCTAGCTGCGCCACTCAGCGTTTCGCAATGCAAGGCGTGGCCGCCGATTCAGTAGAGAAACAGCAAAGAGATTTCATCAGCCTGCGACGCGGCCTAATGCAGGTCCATGCAACTTCAGTTAGAGCGCTGGGTTGGACCTTATAGCAATGCAAGTCAGACACCAAAGGAGTGGTGAGCGGATTCGATTCAAGGCAATTTGCTCACCGGCTGGGCCGACGAAAAGCTTGATTTGCAATGAGCTTGGTCACGACGCGGAACTTTTCCGCAGGCTGAAACACCGGCGAATAAGGGAAGTGCTATGCTTTTATGGTTATGAAGCCGCCGTCTCCGCCGGTTCCTCGCATTCCACCGCTCGTTGCAACCGCGCTGTTGCCGGAATCGTCCAACGAGGGACAGCCCTGGCCCCGCTTTTCTAGGTGCACGCCACAAAGGAGAGAGTTGAATATGCGTAGAACTGTGGCCTCTATTTTCGTGTTGTCGCTCACCGGGATTTTGCTGATAGCAGCGACGGCCCCGCCGTCGGCCGCCCGGCCGTACCCGCAGGATGAGCAGCAGAATCCTCCCCCGCCGCCGCAATATCAGGCTCCGCCGCCGGACCAGAACTCTTCGTATCAGCCGTTTTCGGCGGACCAGCTGGACAATCTGCTGTCGCCCATCGCTTTGTATCCCGATCCTCTTCTAGCGCAGACGCTGGTTGCGGCGACGTTCCCCGATCAGGTAGAAGAAGCAGCACGCTACGTGCGCGCGAACGGACAAGCAGGAATTGACGAACAAAGCTGGGACATCAGCGTGAAGGCCATTGCGCACTACCCCAGCGTGGTGCAAATGATGGCCGACAAAATCGACTGGACCACTTCCGTCGGGCAGGCTTACGTCAATCAATCTGCTGATGTATCCGCCGCGGTTCAGCGGCTCCGCCACATGGCGCGCCATGTCGGCAACCTGGAAACCTCGCCGCAGCAGGAAGTGATTGAAAATGGCGATTACATCGCCATTGATCCCGTTCAGCCGCAATTCATCTATGTTCCGGTATATGACCCGGCGATTTGCTTTTACCGCCGCCCGTACTGGGGACCCGCGATTACTTTTGGAGTGGGATTTCCCATCGGTGCGTGGCTCAACCTGGATTTCCATTGGGGCTTTGGCGGAGGCTGGGGTGGCGTGTTTTACACCGGGTGGCATCCGTGGGGCGGGTGGAACGGCGGGTGGATGGCGCGCTGCCGTCCTTACGTGCATGTGACGAACGCTTACATCAATAACCGCTACACGACCATCAACGTGAACCGCACGGTGATCAATCGCAGCGTGAACGTGACCAACATCAACCGGTACAACTCGATTCACAAGAACGTGACGTACAACAACGTAGTTCGCCAGAACAATTTCCAGACGGCCAACCGGAATTTGAATAATCGCATGCAGAACAACAATGCTCCGCCGGTGAACAACAAAGTGCTGAACCGCAACATCAACACCGCTAATTCGAACGTCAACAATTTCCGAGGCCGCGAAGGGCTGCAAGGCAGGCCGGACCTCCAAACGCAAAACCGGCCACCTGCGCAAGCGCAAAACCGGCCACAAACGGAAGCAACAAACCGAGGGCAGCAGCAAAATCGTCCGCAGACGAACGCAGGACCGCACACCTTTGGCCGCTCGGAAGGAAATTTCAACGCGCAGGCGTCGAGCCAGCGCGGCCAGAGCAGCCGCCAGCAAATGTCGCGGCCAGCACCAGCACCGCGAGGGGGTGGCGGAGGAGGCAGGGCAGGAGGTGGCGGGGGCCGTCCAGCGGGCGGAGGAGGGAAGCGGCCATGAGAAACCGGCTAGAAGGGAAGAGCACTCTCTCGAATGCGCGAGGGCGGAAGATAAACTACGAAAGGCAATTTGCATTTCTCGGCAAGTTTGCAGGCTGTTTTGTGCTCATCGCATTGATGTTTGCGGCGAGCGCGTCGTTTGGCGCGGCTCGCACTCCTCAGGATTCGCAGCAAGCTACCTATTCTTCGCCGGATGACGCTTTGCAAGCGCTAGTTTCCGCTGCAAAAGACAGAGACCGCTCAGCCTTGCCGAAACTTTTTGGCCCGGACTACACGCAATTGCTCTCCGGCGACCAAGTGGAAGACGACAAAGACCTGAGTGATTTTGCCACTGCAGTCGAGGAATCGGCGAAGCTGAAAAAAGACAGTGATACGAAGTACACCGTAATCGTCGGCAATGACAATTGGCCTGCTCCCATTCCGATTGTGCAGAAGGATGGAAAGTGGATGTTCGATACCAAAGCCGGGCTCGAGGAAGTCCTAAACCGCCGCATTGGAGAGAATGAACTCTCCGCCATCCAGACCTGCCGCGCTTACGCCATCGCCCAGTGGGAATACTACACGGAAGGCGATTGGGATCATGATGGAGTCGCCGTGTATGCGCTGCGCTTCATCAGCACGTCCGGCAAACACGACGGGCTGTTTTGGGAAACCGGCGAAGACGAGAAGCCGAGCCCGCTGGGCAAACTCGTCGCGCAGGCTCGCGCTGAAGGTTACGAGCCTGAGGGCAACGCCACGGCAGGCACGGCCAAAACAGCCGCGTCCGAGGAAGCTGCAACGCTCCAGCATGAGCCGTATCACGGCTACCACTTCAAGATCCTGGTCAGCCAGGGACCTCACGCGCCGGGCGGCAAGTACGGCTACATCATCAATGAAAACATGATCGCTGGTTACGCGCTGGTCGCTTATCCGGACAGCTGGGGCAAGTCTGGCGTGATGACGTTCATCATCAACCAGCAAGGACGCGTGTACGAGAAGAACCTTGGCGCGAACAGCGCGAAAATTGCAGCAACCATGACCTCGTACGATCCAGATCCCTCTTGGAAATTTGTTCCAAACGAACCATAATTCGCGCGTGAACGCGAAGCGCGACGCGCTTAACCGGAAGGCAGGCCGACGGCGCGGAAACAAAGCTCTTTCAGGTTGTGAACCAGCCGGCTTCGATTCACGCGCGACTCCTCCACGAATGCATGATCAACCGCGGCATGCAGGCCGCTGAACAGAAAGACGGCCGTGAAACGGGGATCGCCGATGCGCCACGCTTTCGCCTTTACGCCAGCCTGAAGCATTTCTGCAAGGTAATCGATCACGATATTGTCGACCATGCCCTTCCGCGTGTGTGGACGCGACCCGTAGAAGAGAATGTCGTGTAGCTGAATGGAATCCAGGTAACCGTGCACTGCTGCGGTGGCCCAAGCGGCCAGCTTTCCGCTCCAATCCTCTTTTGATTTTTCCTCTACTGCTGCTTTTATCCCGGCAAGGAGTTCTTGCGCGAAGCGGTCGGCGAGCGCGGCCAGTATGTCTTCTTTGGAGGAAAAATAAAGATAGAAAGTGCCTTTGGCGACCGCCGCGCCGGAGGTGATTTGTTCGATAGTGGTCGGACCAACGCCGTGCTTTAGAAACAAGCGCTGGGCAGCATTCATTAGGTCAGTGCGGCGCTGCTCGGCGGGTTTGGTTCGTGGACGAGATTTGGAAGCAGTTTGCATGATGACCGGGTTTTTCGAAACGACTGAACGACGGTCACTGACCGTAGCATAGCGAAAGTGAATTGCACAGCGAAGCTCGCCGCAGCAAAGTTGTTAGTCTGCGGCAACGGGCTCTGCGCCTGCATCGACGAGCTGGTCGGCGCCGCGCAACTCAGGAAATAACAGAGCCCATAAGGCCACGATAACCAGAGTCCCTACGCCGCCCAAGAGCGCAGCGGGCACGGTGCCAAACAAAGCGGCGGTGGCGCCTGATTCGAACTCTCCCAATTCGCTGGACGCACCGATAAACAGCCAATTCACGGCGCTGACCCTGCCGCGCATGCGGTCCGGCGTCGATAGCTGCACGAGCGTTTGCCGGATTACCATGCTTACCATATCGAAGCCGCCAGCTACTATCAGAGCAGCGAGCGACAGCCAAAAGCTTGCGGAGAGGGCAAAGACAACAGTCGCCACACCGAAGCCGGCGACGCAGGCGAGCATGCGCTTCCCAGCGCTGCGGTTGATGGTGCGGTGCGCCAAGAGCAGGCCGACAAGCGCCGCGCCCGCGCCAGGCGCGCAACGCAGGCAACCAAGCCCGACGGGGCCGACATTGAGAATTTCCTTGGCGTAAATCGGGAGCAGCGCCATAACGCCGCCGAGAAGAACCGCGAAAAGATCAAGCGAAATGAGAGACAAGAGCAAGCGGTTCGACTTGACGTAACGGACGCCCGCAAGGACGCTCTTGTCAGATAACTCGCTTTGCGGATCCCCTGAGGGGAGGCTTCCGACAGGCAGACGCTGCGATTGGGCGGCGGCGAGGAGGTACAGCGCGGTAGCTACGGCAAACATGCCTGGGCCGCTCACTGCATAAATGAGGCCGCCGATGGCCGGTCCAACGATAGTACAAATCTGAAAGGCCGACGAGCTAGCCGCGACGGCCCGAGGAAACTCCTGGCCGCTTACAACGCTGGGAAGAATTGCGGACATTGCGGGAGAGCAGATAGCCCGTGCTGAACTCAAGACAAACAAGAGCAAGTAGACCGGACCGGGGGAAGGCCTCGCCGCAGCAAGCCAGACCCCGAATGCGGCTAGGCAAAAGGTTTGGAGGAACAGAGAGAGACGAATCAGCTTGCGCCTCTCGAAGCGGTCCGCTGCGTGACCCGCAAACAGGAGAACTACGATGCTGGGAAGGAATTGCGCAAGCCCGACGTAGGCGAGGCTCATTGGATTGCGGGTCGCGGAGTAGACATACCAGCCAATGGCGACGTTCAGCATTTGCGAGCTCAGCTCATCGGCGGAGCGAATGACGATGAAACTGCGGAGCGCTGGGTGGCCGCGAAGCAGGTTGGGAAGGGGAAGAGTGCGTGGCGTGTCGGCAGTCATAAAAGGCCCTCCGATGCTTGCTGGGCGAGGGACGAGTTGCGCAAAGACAGAATACACTACTGACTGGTGGTCAGTCAATATGATTCCAACCTGTAATCACGCGTGTTCGCAAAGGGAGGTCAGGCGGAGACGATGGAGATCATACGGAGGGCAGGGAGCCCGAGAGAGGCGTCACCCGTGATTCGGTCGTCGCTTGATTGTGAGGTTGCGCAAATAGCCCCCCGGAATGTCTGTCTGATGCGAGCAAGGTGCTTTGGGGGGTGTTCGCCGTGTTTCTCAGCAAGATCGCAACCTTTTTGGAGGTGTAGGGTTTAGTATCGTAGACGTCCGCTCTAACTGGATGGGCTGGAATGACTTAAGGGGCTTTGGAAGAGCGAGGCGGAGAGAAGGGATCAAGAGATGCGATACCTAAGATTTGCAGCTTTACTCGGGATTTGCTTGTTTTTCGCTTCGTTTGCGAATGCGCAAAGAGTGGTCGTTGGAGTAGGCGTGGGTCCTGCCTATGTTGGCCCGGCACCGGTGTGCCTGTACGGCTACTACGGGTATTATCCGTATGCCTGCGCCCCCTATGGCTACTACGGACCTGATTGGTTCGTCGGCGGGGTGTTCATCGGGGCTGGCCCCTGGTATCACGGGTATTGGCATGGTGGCTGGTATGGCCGCGGTTGGTATGGCCGGCCGGGCTTCTATGGACGCCCCGGCTTCTACGGCAGGCCAGGATTTGTCGGTCGCGGACCAACAGTCGTGGGTCGTGGGGGCATCACGCACGGGCCAGTCGGTGGAGGCTTTGCTCACGGTGGTGGCGGGTTCCACGGCGGCGGTGGATTTCATGGAGGCGGGCACCGGTAGGAACGAGTTGTAAGTAAGGAAAGAGACTTAAATCAGGAAACGGCTGGCGGAGAAACCACCGGCCGTTTTTGTTTTCGAACTTGGCCGAGGGGAGGAGCCCGATTAGAAATTCGTGACGCGTTGCGGCAGGCGAGGGCTAGACGCAAACGTTTTCGCCGGCGGGTTCTGGAAAGTGCTTGTTGAACCAGAAGGAATAGGGAGTCGCGCCATGCTTCTGGTAATGCTCCATGCGCTCGCGGCCTTCCGCGACTGTGGGGATGTTTCCTGCGGCGACCCACCAGAGGCAGTAGATGGGTTTGTCCATTTTCTCGAACCACTTGGCGCGGTCGCGCAGGACGCGAGCGTGATCGGACCGATAGATGTAGTTGCGCAGGGACTCGAGCGATTCCCAGACCGACATGTTGAGAAGGATGGAGGTGTCGCGCGGATCGTAGATGATGTCGGTGGCATTTCCGGAGGAGGATTGTAGGCGCCATACAAAGCCAGGCGCTTTGTCCGCAAGAGCATTGATGGGATCGAGCTGAGCAACGAACTCCGCGATTTGGGGATCATCAATGGGCGCGATGAGGCGCCCGATGTTGATTTGAGCCAGCTGATAGTTCAATGAAGTGCCCTCCGCTTCGATAAAAGACGCGTCAAAAGTTAAACCGGTAGCCGAGAATCGTTTTGAAGATTAAGTGATCGGTCGAACGCGTCATTCCCACGCCCAGCCCAAAATTAACCTCCCAATTTGGGGAGAGATTGAGGTCGATAGCGGGAAAGAGCTGATGCTGTTGCTGGCCTATGGGGAGGAAATCGGTGGCTGGACCCAGCGCTCCGTAATACTCGAATCCGCCGGTGATTTTTTTCGTGAAGTCGTAGCTGAATTTGAAATCGGGAGAAAACGTGACGCCCTGATGGACGGTGTCGCCGTGAAAGGAGCGGTCAAACGCAGGATTGAAAGAAAGATACCAGGGGCCAATCTGCTTGTCGATGATAGGGCGAATTTCCCAGGTCCAAGTGTCGGTGGAGAACTGCCGGCGCTGGTAGCCGATTTCATTGGAAAGGCTGAGGCCGACGGGCCAGTTCCATTTTTTAGGAATGCGCACGCGCGGGCGGATGTGATCGCCCACCCACTGGATGCCTTGGCCACTTTTCGCCGAAGTGAAAATATAAAAGCCGGTCTCGAACCAGTCGGTGATCCCTCGTGTGATTTCGATGGTTTCGTGCAACTGATGATTTGTGGGGAGAACTCCGTCCTGGGGAGTTTTCGATCCTTCGAAAGTGAAATTGCTGTGGAGCTCGACCATGGTGTGATGCGGCTCGACAGTCTCGTATTCGTAGACTTGAATTTCGTAATTGTCCTGGGCTTGGGCAGGATTGCCGAGCCCGAGGCAAAGAAGCGCAAAGAATCCGCAAACCGCGGCAACACGCAGCGCCATACCCACCCTTTGAGGCTTTCTAGGGTATCCCAAGCTTGGTGAACGGCAAAAAGCAATAGATGCGGCAATCACGCGTGGGGGTGCGTTTTGTCGTAAATCTCCATCAACTGGCGAATGGAAGCGTGAGTGTACTTTTGCGTGGTGGAGAGAGATTGGTGGCCGAGCAATTCCTGGATAGCACGCAGATCCGCACCGTCGGCGAGCAAGTGAGTGGCGAAGGCATGGCGGAGCGAGTGAGGGTGCAGGTCCCAGTTGACGTTGACCAGACGCACGTATTTTTTGACGATGCGCCCAACGGAGCGCTGCGTTAGGCGCCGGCCCGCATAGTTGAGGAAAACCGGCTGGCTATAGGGGTCGGACTTGGGGCCCGAGTCTTGAGATTGCTGCAAGAGTTGCTCGCGAAGCGGCCAATATTTTTCGAGCGCTTCCTGGGCCTTCGAGCCGTATGGAACGATGCGTTCCTTGTTGCCTTTGCCGCGGACGCGAAGGATGCGCTCTTTCTCGTCGATGTCGACGAGATTCAGGCCCGTGAGTTCGCTGACGCGGAGGCCGGCGGCGTAGAGCAATTCGAGCAACGCGCGGTCGCGCCTGAGGAAGAGACTGTCTTCGAGAGCGGGCGATGTTGCTGAAGCGGCCGATTTCGTGGAGGCGCGCTTCCGCGGAGATCGTTCCGTTGCCACAGAAACCGAAGCCGCTCCCGAAAGCTGGTTCAAGAAGGCGTTCATTTCTTCCGCCGAAAGAACGGACGGAAGACGCTTCGGCAGCTTGGGCGTAGGAATCAAGCGAGCAGGGTTTTCCATTAAGAGGCCTTCCCGGACGCAATATTTGAAAAAAGAGCGAAGCGCGGCAATTTTTCGGGCGATGGAGGTTTTTTTCAAGCCGTGATCGTGGAGGTGAGCAACGAATTCGCGAATCATGCCGTGGTTCACTTCGTTGAGGGCAGGAGGCGCTGCGCCGGGCGGCGAGAGGTAAGCGAGGAATTGTTCGAGGTCCTTGCC
>Ga0187778_10001138_pt1 | contig 18776 bp, 16 predicted proteins | sample 1015_Q2_SP5_20_M_FD_132418 | JGI IMG/M metagenome (GOLD analysis project Ga0187778, IMG submission 132418) | Tropical peat soil microbial communities from peatlands in Department of Meta, Colombia - 1015_Q2_SP5_20_MG | ecosystem: Environmental > Terrestrial > Soil > Wetlands > Peat | place...
CGATCCTCCACCCGACGCGGCAGCCCGGGAACTGACGGCGGCGCGTGCCAAGGCGCTGGGAGCCGCTCAGTAGCCTAGCCGCGCGTTTCTGGAGGCGCCCGGCAGCAGACCCTTCGAGAGTCCTCGGGCCCCTTCGGCCCGTTGAAACCCCCCAAAATGCCCCCACCGTGGCATGTGGACCGTGCAAGGAACTGGAATGAGCAAGAATCCCGATCAGAGCAGTCAGGTTTCGGCGGGCGTCGAGCCCGCCGTCCCGATCCCCAGCGAGGCAGCCGATCCAGGCGCTGCGCTTCAAGCTGCCGCCGATCCCGCGCCGGACTTGGGGGCGCTGCTGCGCAAGGCGGAGGACGAGGCCGCAGGGCTTAAGGATGCGTGGCTCCGGGCGCGGGCGGAGACCGAGAACGTTCGCAAGCAGGCTCAGAACGACATCTCCAAAGCCTACAAGTACGCCGTCGAGCGATTCGCCCAGGAGCTGCTCACGGTGAAAGATGCCCTTGAGCTCACCCTGGCCACCCCGGCATCGAGCATCGAGACCCTCAAGGACGGGGTCGAGCTGACCTTGAAGAATCTCAAGGCGGCGTTCGACAAGGCGCAGATCAGCGAAATCGATCCGCTCAACGAAAAGTACGATCCACATCGCCACCAGGCCATGACCATGCTCGAATCCGACCAGCCGGCGGGGACGGTGGTCCAGGTCTTCCAGAAGGGATATCTGCTCAACGATCGGGTGCTGCGGCCCGCTCTGGTCGCGGTCGCCAAGGCCCGCGAGGGGGCGGCCTCCGGCCAGTCAGGCAGTTGAAGTTGCTGGCAAAAATCCCCATCTAGCACGCAGTCAAACCAATCAAGGACGCAAAGGAAACACCATGGCCAAGATCATCGGCATCGACCTCGGGACGACCAACAGCTGTGTCGCCATCATGGAGGGCGGCCAGCCCAAGGTGATCGAGAACTCGGAAGGCGCCCGCACCACGCCTTCGGTCGTCGCTTACACCGAAGATGGCGAGATCCTCGTCGGCGCTCCGGCCAAACGGCAGGCGGTCACCAACGCCAAGAACACGGTCTTCGCGGTCAAGCGGCTGATCGGCCGGCGCTTCGACGAGAAGGAAGTTCAGAAGGACATCGGCCTGATGCCCTACAAGATCGTGCGCGCCGACAACGGCGACGCGTGGGTCGAAATCCGCGGCAAGAAGATCGCGTCCCAGCAGATCTCGGCGGAAGTGCTGCGCAAGATGAAAAAGACCGCCGAGGATTATCTCGGCGAGGAAGTCACCGACGCGGTGATCACCGTTCCGGCCTACTTCAACGATTCGCAGCGCCAGGCGACCAAGGACGCCGGCAAGATCGCCGGACTCGAGGTCAAGCGCATCATCAACGAGCCTACCGCTGCCGCGCTCGCCTTCGGTCTCGACAAGAAAGAAGGCGACCGCAAGATCGCGGTCTACGACCTCGGCGGCGGCACCTTCGACATCTCCATCATCGAGATTGCAGCGGTGGAAGGCGAGCATCAGTTCGAGGTGCTCTCGACCAACGGCGACACCTTCCTCGGCGGCGAGGATTTCGATCAGCGCCTGATCGATTACATCGTTACCGAATTCAAGCGCGACCAGGGCGTGGACTTGAAGAACGACGTGCTGGCGCTGCAGAGGCTCAAGGATGCGGCGGAGAAAGCCAAGATCGAGCTCTCCTCGTCGCAGCAGACCGAGATCAACCTGCCGTACATCACCGCCGATCAGTCGGGACCCAAGCACCTTTCGATGAAGATCACGCGGGCGAAGTTCGAGGCGCTGGTCGAGGACCTGATCGCCAAGACCGTCGAGCCGTGCCGCATCGCCATCAAGGACGCCGGGGTGAAGCTCTCCGAGATCAACGACGTGATCCTGGTCGGCGGCATGACGCGCATGCCCAAGGTGCAGGAGACGGTCAAGGAATTCTTCGGCAAGGAGCCGCGCAAGGACGTCAATCCCGACGAGGCGGTCGCAGTCGGAGCCGCGATCCAGGGCGGCGTCCTCAGGGGCGACGTGAAAGACGTGCTGCTGCTCGACGTGACGCCGCTCTCGCTCGGCATCGAGACGCTGGGCGGCGTGATGACCAAACTCATCCAGAAGAACACGACGATTCCGACCAAGGCGCAGCAGGTGTTCTCCACCGCCGACGACAACCAGGCTGCCGTGACCATCCACGTGCTGCAGGGCGAGCGCGACATGGCGACGGGCAACAAGAGCCTCGGCCAGTTCAACCTCGAGGGCATCCCGCCGGCACCGCGCGGCATGCCGCAGATCGAAGTCACCTTCGACATCGACGCCAACGGCATCCTGCACGTCAACGCCAAGGACAAGGCGACCGGCAAGGAGAACAAGATCACCATCAAGGCGAGCTCGGGCCTGACGGAAGACGAGATCAACCGCATGGTGAAGGACGCCGAGTCGCATGCCGAGGACGACAAGAAGCAGCTCGAGGTCGTGCAGGCGCGCAACCATCTCGACGCGCTGGTGCACAGCGTGAGGAAATCGCTGGGCGAATACGGCGACAAGGTGGGCGCCGACGAGAAGGGCAAGATCGAGGCGGCGCTCAAGGATGCCGATGAGCTCTTGAAGCAGAAGGACGCGAGCAAGGACGCGCTCGAGGCGAAGGCTCAAGCGCTGATGACTGCGTCTCAGAAGCTGGGCGAGGCGATGTACGCCAAGGCGCAGGCCGAGGCGCAGGCGTCGTCCGCGGGCGGCGGCAAGGACGAGGGCAAAGGCGGCAGCGAGGAGAAGGTCGTCGACGCGGAGTTTACCGAGGTCAAGGACGGTAAGAAGTGATATGGCGTGATATTCCGTCGGCGCGCGATGCGCCAAAGGGGACTTACCTGATGGCGTGATTTGCGCCGACGTAATATCTGGCCGGATTGGAGCGGGCGCTGCCGCGCCCCTCAATCCGGCCGTTTGCTGTAGGCAATGCAGGTGATCGGGGAGCGGGCTCGGAAGCAGGTCCATGGCAAAACGCGACTACTACACCACGCTCGGCGTCAATCGCGATGCTTCCGAAGAGGACATCAAGAAGGCTTATCGCAAGCTGGCGATGAAGCACCATCCGGATCGCAATCCCAACGACAAGCAAGCCGAGGAGCGGTTCAAGGAGGCGAAGGAAGCGTACGAGGTGCTCACCGACTCCAAGAAGCGCGCCGCGTACGATCAGTTCGGGCATGCAGGCGTCGATCCCTCGGTGGGCTTCGGCGCAGCGGGAGCGCGTGGCTTCGGCGGCCCTGAAGGCTTCGGCGGCTTCGCCGACGCGTTCGGCGACATCTTCGGCGAGATCTTCGGCGCGGGCGCTGCGCGTGGCCGCGGCGACGGCGTGTACCGCGGCGCGGATCTGCGCTACAACCTGGAGCTGTCGCTCGAGGAAGCGGCCCGCGGCACCGAGGCGAAGATCCGCATCCCCGCGCTGGAGCAATGCGGAACGTGCCACGGCAGCGGCGCCAAGCCGGGCACACAGCCGAAGACCTGCCCGACCTGCCACGGCCAGGGCCAGGTGCGCATGTCGCAGGGGTTCTTCTCTATCCAGCAAACCTGCCCGCATTGCCACGGCACCGGCAAGATCATTCCGGAACAGTGCCCGACCTGCAACGGCGCGGGCCGCGTGAAACGGCACAAGACGCTGTCGGTCAAGATTCCGGCAGGAGTGGATCGCGACGACCGGGTCAGGCTCGCTGGCGAGGGCGAGGCGGGGCTCAACGGTGGCCCGGCGGGCGACCTGTACGTCGTCATCACCATCAAGCCGCATCCTGTGTTCCAGCGCGAGAACAGCGATCTTCACTGCGAAATGCCGATTTCCTTCGCGACTTCGGCGCTCGGCGGCGAAATCGAGATTCCAACGCTCGACGGTCACGCCCGGCTCACCATACCGGCCGAAACGCAAAGCGGGCAGGTGTTTAGGCTACGCAACAAGGGCATCAAGCCGGTGCGTAGCAGCGTTCACGGCGACCTGTACTGCCACGTTGTGGTGGAGACTCCGGTCAAGCTCACGGCTCGGCAGAAGGAATTGCTGCGGGAATTCGAAGCGATCAACGCTCAGGATCCCGGTCGGCACAACCCGCGCGCCAAGAACTGGTTCGACCGCGTCCGCGAGTTCTTCGGGCCGTAGCGACGCGAGCAGCGAAGCAGGGGCCCCACGCGAAGCGTGGGGATGCGAGCGCCCGCGAGTCGGCGCTTTCGGCCGACACGCGACGCGACGTGTTGCGCTGGCGGTTCAAGGAGGCCGCGCGGCCTGAGCAGCGAGCCAGGTCCCGCTCGCGAAGCGAGTGGGGTGCGAGCGTCCGCGAATGGCCGCAGCGGCCGACGCGAAGCGCACTAATTCGCGCTTACGGCATTAGGAGGCTGCAGCGCGAGTCTGTGCACTGGACCAACGGGCGAGATCATTCGCACACGAGTTGGTGATGCTCACTCCGCGAGGATCTCGCCCGACCCGCCCATTTCCTTGGGCAGGTCCTTCATCTTGGGAAGCCCGTCCTTGATGCGCAGGACAGTCTCCCCGTAGTTGACATGTAGCTTCGGCTCGTGCCTATAGGTCGGGATCGTCGCCGCATAAACGTCGACCAATCCCCATGCCGGGTGGTCGGTGAGCAGATGCCCGCCGCAGATCTTGCAGAACTTGCGGTAGCTTTTCTCCGTCTTGTGGTGGACGCCGATATTGCCTTCGCCCCGAGTGATCTTCACTGCCTCGGGCTTCCAGAGGCTGAACGCATTGACCGGCGAGGCCGACCAGCTCCGGCACGACGAGCAGTGACAGAATCCGGCCGCCACCGGCTCTCCGGCAACGGTGAGTTCGATGGTCCCGCAAAAACACGCTCCCTTGTAAGGCTGGTTCATCGGTGCTTCCTTGTAAAAGCGCGCATTACGAGCGCGCGAAACCGAATATCAAACGCGCCAAGATCGGTCTGCCGAAGCGAAACTCAGTCGGTCGCCTTTCCGGGTTCCTCGCATTGCGGGTCGTTTGGCTGGGCATTGGTACGTCCCTTGCCGTTGACCGGCGCAGCCTCGCCCGAGTGAATCCGACCGGCCGAAGCGAACTCGAGGAGCGCTCCTGCAGCGGCCTTCGCCTCCGCCAGCTCGAACGGCTCGCCCCCGGTAGCTGCCAGCTCCGCGGGCAGGACCACAAGCGAGCCGATGGTTATCGCGCTCGCCGCGATCGCGATGAATCCGATCGCCGTCCGGGGCTTACCAGGTTCGTAACCCTTCCTTTGCATGATGCTTCTCCAAGTCAGGTTGTGCGGACACAGCGACTTCGCGTGAAGGCCTGGAACATCGATCGGAAGACAATGAGCCCGTTGAGCCTTGCAATCTAGTGGTTGAGCGTGGCAGGGGCATTTCGAAGACGCGCCGTTTTTGTTTCGATTGTTTCTGGTGTCCAGGTCTGGCTCGATTCCGACGCCGGCAAGCCACGCCTGGCGCTCGGTAGCGACTGTCGCGCCGCAACCTTGGGGCGCGGTGACGGCGAGCGGCTCGCGCCCGGCCAAGACCCTGCCGCTTGCGGTCACGGCCGCGAGGGTGAGCGCGAAACCAACGAAACAAGATCGGGCCCCCGACGAAGTCTCCCCGATGCACCTGAGCGATACGCTGCGAAATATCGCCAAGCGCCCTTTTCCGACCGATGGACCGGACATTCGCCAAACGCTTCGCCGCCGACTGGATCGAGTCATGGAATGCTCACGATCTCGACAGAGTCCTCTCGCACTACGCGGATGACTTTGAAATGTCGTCGCCTTTCATCACGCGGCTCGTCGGCGAGCCGACAGGCACGCTTCGAGGTAAACCCGCCGGGGGTGCGTATTGGCACGGAGCTATGGAGCTCATCCCCGATCTCAGGTTCCATTTGCTAACGGTTCTTGTCGGGGTCGAAAGCATCACGCTCTGCTACAGGGGGCCCGAAGGTTGCCTCGCGGCGGAAGTCTTCCATTTCGGTCCGGACAACAAGGTCACCAAGGCTTTCGCCCACTACGGCGTCTGACACATGGCGACACTTACCGATCGCCTGGCGAGCATCGCCGTCCAACGCCTCGACGAAGGTTGGCGCGTCCCGCTCGTCTCGCACTTTCTGTCACTGCCCCCGGGGGACCGGTCCCTGCGATTCGGGATCGCGCTCGCTCCCAGCTTCATCGCCTCGTACGTCGAACGAATCAATTTCGCTCGCGATACCGTGTTCGGCGTGCACGACGACAATCTCGCCCTCGTGGGCGTGGCCCATGTCGCCATCGAAGGCCACAGCGCGGAACTGGGACTGTCAGTCCTGCCCGAGCACCGCCGCCGCGGAGTCGGTAGGGCGCTGTTCGAGCGTGCGGTGGCGCATGCGCGCAACCGTCGGGTGCTCCGATTCTGCGTTGATTTTCTCTCGGCGAACGCGCCGATTCTGCGCATGGTGCAGAAGTTCGGCATGAAGATCGTCTCCCTCGGCATCGAGGCACATGCCGAGCTCGAACTCCCTGAGCCCTCCGCGGCGTCGGTCGCTGAAGAGCGGGTGGCGGACACGCTTGCGCGGTGCGACCGCGCGTGGAAAGCTTTGATCGCTAGGTGGGCGCGTCGACGCGTCACTGGAGGCAACCCTTAGCGCTCAAGGTGCGCGACTCCGCGAAACGACCAGCGTGGCCACCCGGCCGCCCCGCGCGATGAGCGTCAGACTCCCTGTCTGCCTGCTCTTCCTAACGAGCGCGAAGGTGGTTCGATCGCCCCGCGCCTTAGCCTGTCGCGGGCGCGGGACAGGCGCGACATCACGGTCCCGACTGGAATCGCGAGTACCGTGGCGACCTCTTCGTAGCGCAATCCCTCGACCGCGACCAGCAGCAGCACCTCGCGCTGCTCGGCGGGCAGGCGACTCACCTGTTGCACAACCTCCAACAATTCGATGCGATCGAGCTGGTTGCCGTATTCCGCCACCTGCAGCGAAGCACTGTATTCGTCTTCCGAATCGAGGGAGATGTTCGTCGCCTCGCGACGGGCAACCGCGCGCTGGTTTAGGTGAACGTTGTGCATGATGGTGAACAACCATGCACGCAGATCCGAGCCGCGTCGCCAGAGGCCTCGCTTGTCCCACGCGCGGGCCAACGTGTCCTGGACGAGATCATCGGCGCGGGTTGGGTCGCCAGTCAGCACCCGCGCGTAGCGGCGCAGCCGGGGAATTGCGTCGACCAGGTCCCCCTCCGGAAGCCCGGCGGCGGCAGAGGCGGATCCCGGCAATGTGGCGGAGCTCGGATTTCTCACGAGTGCAGGCCCGACGACTTCCATTGGAACAGCGTTCGGCTGGTCACCCACGCGGCACGCACGCACGAGGTTCCCCATCGAAGCACTCTACGCGGCAGGTGTGACAGGCAAACTGCAGCGAGCCGTCAATCTTGTTTCGTTTGTTTCACGTGCCGATCGCGGGACCGCACATCCATCGGCCGGCGCTATCTCACCGCATGCAGTTCGGCCACGACTCGACGAACTTCGCTTGGGAGGAAGGGTTTCTCGATCACCGGCCGGCCGCTCTGGTGAACAAACTCGCGCAGTGCCGACGCCAGCGTGTCGCCGGTCACGAAAACGACGAGCCGGGCGCGCCCCGGCCAGCGCCGCTCGATCTCCTGGTAAAGGGCGCGCCCGTCCATCTCGGGCATGCGAATGTCAGTAAGGATGACGTCGTAGTGTTCCGTTGCCATCCGCTCCAGCGCTTCCCGCGCGGAACCGACCGCGACTACGCGATGCCGCGCACCGGTGAGTATCTCGGCCAGGGTCTCGCGAATGTCCGCTTCGTCGTCGACGATGAGGATCCCGAGTTGGTCGGCGCTCCCTTTGGGCGATGGCGCAGCGGCAGGGGCTTCGTCTACCGCACGGACGGGCAACGTGACGGTGAACACGGAGCCTCCCTCTCCCGGGCAAGTCACGGTGAGCCTGCCGCCATGCGCCTCGACGATGCCGAGGCTCACCGCCAGGCCGACGCCTGTGCCGACTCCGGTAGGCTTGGTTGTGAAATACGGGTCGAACACCCGAGCGCGAAGCTGCGTCGGGATGCCGGGCCCGTTGTCCGCCACCGTGATGCGAAGCGCGTCGGCACGCGAATCGAAGCGCGTGACAATGCGCAGCCGACGAGGTGGAGGCTGCTCCTGCAGCGCCTGCTGGGCGTTGATGATCAGGTTGAGCAACACCTGATGCAATTGGTCCTCATCGGCGAGGATGAGCGGCAGGTCAGGCGAGAGATCGAGCTCGATGTCGATGCTGCTCGTCCGAATGGCATAGCCGGCGATGTCGAGCGCTGCCGATACGACGTCGTTTACCGCGACCGGCCCTCTTTGGGGCTGCTGTTGCCGTGCCATGGCGAGGAAAGTTCGCACGATGCGCGCGCATCGCTCGGAGGCGGTACGAATCTTGAGCGCAGCGGCACGAGTGGCCGGGTCTCCCTGCTCCTCGAGCAGCACCGCCCGCGCGACAACCACCGACAGTGGATTGTTGAGCTCATGAGCGACGCCCGCCAGCAGCGAGCCCAGCGCGGCGAGCTTTTCGCGCTGGTACAACGATTCGCGCTGCCGCGCCAGCTCTTCCTCGGAACGCTTCTTTTCGGTGATGTCGCGAGCGATGGTCAGCACGTGAGGCTGTCCCTGGTACTGCATCGGGATTCCATGGACCTCGAGCTCCAAGGCGCGGCCGTCCTTGCGGCGTTCGGTCACGTCCAGGTGAAGCGATTGACCCGCGGCGACAGCTCTCAGGAACTCCGGCCGGTACGATGGTCCCTCCCAGGTTCCGAGTGCCAGTGCGGCACCCTCGCTGGCGCCGTAGCCGTACATCTGCCGGAGAGCGGGATTGGTATCCACAATGTCACCTTCGGCGTTCCACAGAGCGAGGCCGTCGATCGATGCGTTGAACATCGCGCGATACTGCTCTTCGCTCGCACGCAGCGCCGCCTCAGCCGTCTTACGGTCGGTGATGTCGCGCGCAAGCGAAAGGATCCGGTCCTCTCCGCCGATGATCGCGCGCTTGATGAACGCTTCGTACCAGCGCAGGGTGCCGTCCTTGCTCTTGCCGTGCCATTCAGTGCGCAGTTGCTCTCCGGCGATCACGCGGGCGATCAGCGCCAAGGCATCTTGCTGCGCAAAGGGGCGCTCGCCGGAGCCGAGCGAGCCGACCGAAAGCTGTCGGAATTCCTCACGGGTATAACCGAAAGCGGCGCAGGCCCTGGGATTGGCGTCGACGATGATGCCGGTGTCGATGTCGTGAACGAAGATGGCGTCCTCGGCGGCGTCGAAAATCGCCCTGTAGCTCGCCTCCGAGATGCGCAGCGCCTCGGCTGCGCGCTGGCGCTCCGCAATATCCTGGCGTAGCCGGTTTTGGGTCTCGGCGACCTCGAGCGCCATGGCGTCGAAGGCGCGGCTCAACCGAGCAAGCTCGTCCTTGCCCTTCAGTTCGCTGCGGGCGGCGAGATTGCCCTTCGCGAATTCGTCGGCAGCGTGCACGAGCTGCGCGGTGCGCCTCGTGAGAAGGAAGTGGAAAACGAGCCACATGGTGAGCGCCAGAGCAGTCACCCATCCGGCCCAGTAAAGCGATTGCTGGACGACCTGCGCGCGGGCCTCCGCCTTGTAGCGAGCGAGATCGTAGGCCATGTAAACCGTGCCGGTTCGCGATGGACGCAGCTCGTCGCGCTCGCTCCCCATGAGGATGCCGGCGTGCGCGTGCAGCTCGCCGCCGGTGGATTCGATGCTCATTCCGCGACCACCCTCGCGAAGGTTGCCAGCCGCGTCTCCGGGAGCGGGGGGCGGCAGCACCTCGTCGATCTGGCGCCCGAGCAAGGCGCGCCGCGTCGACGCGATGATCGTATCGCGGTCGTCAGCGAGCGCGGCGAGAACGACGTCGTGGTTGTGCGCAAGCACCGCGATCTCGTGCTGCGCAGAGATGACGTCGCCCTTGAGCAGCAGATACTCGAGAGTGCTTTGCAGGCGCGACATCTCCTGCGTGAGCCGCTTGCGGTTGTCTTCCTCCGCCTCCTGCTCGGCCTTCGGCACGTGATAGAGCAGGTTCACTGCGCTCAGCGTCGCGGCGAAGCAAAGCAGAATCAGCGGCACCGTGATCTTGAGCGACGCCGGGACGCGGAGGGTCATCGCATCTCCGCCTAGGACACGCAGCGCTGCGCCGGCCCTCGACAGGCCGCCATCCGCGTCGCGAACGGATCTGGCGCGCTCATTGCGACAGTTCCGCGAGCGGCCCTGGCGCCAGGAGGCCTTCGATATCGAGGCCGCGGCCCAGCAGCTTCGCCTCCAGCATGAGCGTCATGAGCCGGCGCCCGGCGATTGCTAACGCGGGGGCCTGCCCGCCGAGCATTCGCAGGTTCTCCTCGCGCGACGGCCAGCTCAGGCCCTTCTCCGCTTCCAGGAACTGCTCCGCGCTCGTCTGCTGGCGAACTCCCATGCGTCGCGCGGCGTCCTTGGGCTCTCGCTTCATGTAATCGAGCGCGTCGAACCAACCGGTAAGCAAAGCTCGTGTCGCCTTCGGCTTTTCCTTCATGGCGCTGGCTCGCACCGCCAGAAGGTCGACAATCTCGCCGGGGATCTGCGTGCTGTCGAACAGCGTCTTGCCGCCCGCCTGGAGGAACTGGGTGCGGTAGGGGTCGAAGGTGACCGCGCCGTCGACCTCGCCCTTCTCGAACGCGCTCGGCTGCTCGTTCGATTCCAGATGCACGACGTTGACGTCACCCGCCTGCATTCCGTTTAACGCAAGCGCCCGGCTCAACACGAAGGCACCCAGGGCGCTGCTTTCCACAGCAACCGACTTGCCCGTGAGGTCGCGCATCGTCCGCATGCCGCGCCGGCCTACCACGACATCGGCGCCATTCGACACGTCCACCACCAGGATGATCCGGGGCTGAAAACCGTCGGCGGCGAGTCCGAACAGCTCGTCGAGGCTGATCACCATGCCGTCGATCGCCTGGTTGCGGAAGGCGCGATGCACTTCGCTCGCAGACGGATATTCGACGAGCTGTACGACCGCCGGATCCAGGCGGCCGAGGTCCCGCGCCAGGTAGAGAGGCTCGCCGCCGATCCAGACGTTGGTGCCGATGCGCAGCGCCGTTTCCGGCTGGCGCATGCAGCCGAACAGCGCGAGCAGCGCGGCGGTGCAGGCAAGCGCGCGCGTCAGACTCTTCAGCCGCAGGTATCGGGTCATTCGCTTCTCAGCCGCCGTCGGGAACGAAGACGTAGCCCTCGTTGCGTATGGTCCTGATGAACCTCGGATGCTCGGGATCGAGCTCGATCTTCTTGCGCAAGCGCATGATGCGCAGGTCCACGCTGCGGTCGAAAGGATCCAGATCGCGCCGGTTGATATTCAAGATGCGCTCGCGGGAAAGCGGTCGATTTGGATGCTCCGCGAACGCCTTGAGCAGATCGAACTCCAGCGGCGACATCGCCACCTCTTCGCCCTTCTCGTCGGTGAGCCGGTGTGCGTCCAGGTCGAGCACGCAGCGTCCGATGCGTACCTTCGCGGCGCCGAGATCGGCGCGGCCAGCGGCGGACGTACGACGCAGCACGCTTTTGACGCGCGCCACCAGCTCGCGCGGGTCGAACGGCTTGGGGATGTAATCGTCGGCGCCCACCTCCAGACCGACGATCCGATCCACTACCGTGCCGGCAGACGTAAGCATCACGACCGCGACGTTCGAGTAGCGCTCCCGCAGGTGCCTCGTGAGGCTCAGGCCGTCCTCGCCGGGCATGTGGATGTCCACGAGAGCCAAGTCGATCGGTTGCGCGGCGACAGCGACCTTCGCGGCGCTGGCGCTTTCGGCGCCGATTGCAGCATAGCCGTGAGCCACGAGGTATTCCTCCAACACCTCGCGAACGTCCGCTTCGTCGTCGACGACAAGGATCGTGGCTTTGGGGGTCATCGTTTTCGTACCCAGCTCATGGGCGACCGGCGCGCCTGCGCCGCGCCCAGCTACGAATCCTACAACTCCCGCATCGCCATGTGGGATGGCCATGCGACTCTCTTGGTGACCTGGACCCATGGAAATCGACCCCCTTTCCCGTCCGAGCTTCTCGCCCGGACCATGCACGCGTACATCTCGGGCACGCAATTATTCGCATGAAAGCGCGCGACTAGGCCCGAAGAATAATCCACTTCCATCCAAGTCAATGCATGCGGAAGCTGATTGATACAAATGAAACAAAAAGAAGGGGTCATTCGGACGGGGCCAACCAGACCTGCGGTTGCTGCAATGCGGCACCTGTGAGCCCGCACCCGAAACGCACGATACAAGAAAGGCCTCGAGATGAAATTCCGCTGCCAAATGCACCCAATAGACTCACACATGTCTGGCCGAACGCATCGCCGATTCCGCGGCGACTCGGGGTCCAACCAACGGCCCTGGCTGATCAAGGAGGTGCTCATGGCAGGAGAACGTCCGAATCGCGATGTCGAGTCCGATCGCGTGCGATCCCCGCTCAGGACAGCGGTGACCCTCTACTCGATCTTCGTTGCGATGTTCCTCGCCATCGGCGGCGTTCTGCGTCTGGTGGCGCCGGCGGACGTGGATGCCGCGGTTCGCCATGGGGCTTCGACAGAAGCGTCGCAGGGCGCCACCGTCCGTGATCCTGGAGACGGCGCGGACGATTGCACTTCAGCGCGAGAGGACAACCATGCGTATAGCGACTAAGCCCAAGAGGCTTGCATTTGTGCAGGAATCCGAGGCCGGCGGAGCTCTGACGGACGCCCATGCGCTGCCGCCCGTCGACCAGCGCAGCGAGCTCGCTCCAAGCAAGACGAAGCGCGATCGGCCTGCGATCTTCGCGCGCGAGGTCGACGCGTGGGCGCGCCACGCACTGGCTGCGAGCGGCTTCGGCGATGCAACCCCGGCCGAGCTGCCTGCGAGCTACGAGCTCATGCAACGCGCGCGCCGCTGCCGCGCGGTCATGTTCGGCGCGTTCTTCGCTGCAGCGATCCAGGGCGCCGGTGCGATCGCTCGCAGGGTGTACGCTCGCCGCCGGCAACGCGGGGAGGCCAGGACTACCTATGACACGCTTCAGCAGCTCGATGACCGCGAGTTACGCGATCTCGGCCTCGATCGCAGCGAGCTGGCATCGATTGCCGCGGAAGTGACCGGAGCGGTGGAGTCCACTCGCACGCGTGCCCAGCGCATGCTGGTGCGACCGTAGCTTCTCGCGCCGCACCCGTTCGCGCCCGCGCCATCCCTGGGCGCGATACGGGCTTGCGCTGCGTGCGCCACAGCGAAGCGCATCCGTCGCCGAGAGCCCTGCGGCATCGAGCCTACCGGTGCGCCGTTCCGGCTGCTCCTTGTTCCTGCGCGCTCCAGCGCTTAGCATTCGAGGCTTCGCCGGGCAGCCGGCCCGGGAGGGGGTCTCATGCTCAAGAGAATCGCCGCCATCGCTTCGCTGGTGCTGTTGTCCCCGCTGGGGGCGTCGGCGCAGGTGAAGGTCGGACTGATGGCCTCCGCCACCGGACCGACGTCCGCCATCGGCATCCCGCAGAAGAACACCGCGGAGTTGCTGCCCAAGAAGATCGGCGATGTGACGATCGACTACTTCCAGCTCGAGGACGGCGGCGACACGACACGGGCCGTGCAGAACGCCAAGAAGCTCATCGGCGAGGATCACATCGACGCGCTCATCGGTCCTTCGACCACGCCGAATGCACTGGCGATCCTGGATTTCGTCGCCGAGAACAAGGTGCCTCTTCTGGCGACCGTCGGCACATCGTCGGTCGTCGAGCCGATCGATGCCAAGCGGCGCTGGGTGTTCAAGACCACTCAGAACGACGACTTGATCGCCGCAGCGCTGATCAGGCACATGACCAGGGCCGGCGTGATGACCGTGGGATTCATCGGATTCAACGATCCCTATGGCGAGAACTGGTACAAGGTCTTCAGCGGGCTCGCCGAGAAGGCGGGAATCCGAATCGTCGCCAGCGAGCGCTACGCGCGCAACGATCAGAGCGTGACGGGGCAGGTGCTCAAGCTGATCGCCGCCAAGCCCGACGCGGTGCTGATCGCGGCGGTCGGCGGCCCCGCGGTATTGCCCCAGGCCACACTCTACGATCAGGGCTACAAGGGCCGCATCTACCAGACCCACGCCGTCGCCACGGACGATTTCATCAAGCTCGGCAAGGAAAAGGTCGAGGGCACCATCCTCGCCGCGGGCTCGATGCTGGTCATCGATGACGTTGCAGAGGGCGATCCGATTAAGAAGGTGGCGAGCTCGTACATCAGCGCCTACGAGAAGCTTTTCGGGGTGCGGCCGGCGACATTCGGCGCCAACACCTTCGACGCCGGGCTGTTGCTGCACAGAGCAATTCCGATCGCGCTCAAGACGGCGAAGCCCGGGACCGAGGCTTTTCGCGTCGCGCTGCGCGACGCGCTCGAACAGGAGCGCGACGTCGTTGGCTGCCAGGGCGTGTTCAACATGAGCCCGACCAACCACAATGGCATGGACGAACGCGCCCGTGTGCTGGTCGTGGTCAAGGACGGCAAGTTCCGATTGCTTCCCAAGTGACGCAGATGTCCAAGAGCAAGACGCGTAGCGTCGCGGCGATTGGAAACAGCTGCGTCATCCCCGCGAAAGCGGGGATCCAGTGACATAAGCATCGACCGAAGCGCGTGGCGCAGGCCGGTCCAATCGTCGGCGTCCTGCTCGCGGCGGGCAGCGCCCAGCGCTTTCGCGGTCCCAAGCTCATGGTGCCCTTGGCTGACGGGGCTCCGCTCGGCATCGCGGCGCTCAGGAACCTGAGCGCAGCGGTCGACGCGGTCGTCGCCGTCGTGCGTCCTGGCGATGAGGAGCTCGCGAAGGCCTTGGCTGCGAACGGCGCTCGCGTCACCGCATGCCCGCGCGCTTCTGAAGGGATGGGAGTGAGCCTGGCGTGGGGCGTGCGTGCCGCACCGGTCGCGTCGGGATGGGTGATCGCGCTGGCCGACATGCCGTGGATCGCGCCGGCGACGACGGCGCGGATTGCAGAAGCGCTGAGACACGGCAGCGCGATCGCCGCGCCGGCCCATGGCGGCGATCGCGGACATCCCGTCGGGATTTCCGCACGGTATTACGGCGAGCTTGCGGCGCTCTCCGGCGACGAGGGAGCCCGGCGCCTGCTGTCCGCGCACGCGCAGTCTCTGGAGCTCATTCCGGTGAACGACCCTGGCGTTCTGCGCGACGTCGACACGCGCGGCGACCTCGACCGCTGACTTCGCGGCAGGCGCTACGAGCGGCGCGACTCGCGCCACATGTCTGCCTGGCGGGCGACGATCCGCGTCTCCTCGTCCTGCATCTTCCACCACGAACGCAGCTGCGGCTCCTCGAGCGGGCGCGAGATGAGATACCCCTGTGCTTCCTCGCAGCCATGCGCCTTCAGGAACTCGAACTGCGCGGCCGTTTCCACTCCTTCCGCGATCACCCGCAATCCGAGGCTGTGCGACATTGCGATGATCGCCTGAGTGATCGCCTCGTCGCTGCGGTTCTTCTCCACCCCATGCACAAAGCGCTGATCGATCTTGACGCCCTGGATCGGCAGGCGCGCGAGGTACGACAGGCTGGAGTAACCTGTGCCGAAATCGTCCACCGTGATCGAGACGCCGAGTTGGTTGAGCTTGATGAGCGTGGCGACCGCTTTTTCGTGATGGGTGATGATCACGCTCTCGGTAATCTCCAGATCGAGATAGCGCGCCGCCAGGCCGGTTGACTTGAGCGCTTCTTCGACGATGCCGAGCCAGCTGTCGTGCTGGAGCTGCTGCACCGACAGATTGACCGACAGGCGCAGCAGCATGTTCATCCGGTGCCACGCCATGACCTGCCGGCACGCCTCGCGCAGCACGCGGGCGCCGAGTGCCTGGATCATTCCCGACTCTTCGGCAATGGGAATGAACTCGGACGGGCCGATGATGCCGCGCGCCGGGTCGCGCCAGCGAAGCAGTGCCTCGACGCCACAGGCGCGCCCGCTTTCCATCTCGATCTGCGGCTGGTAGACGAGGAAGAACTCATCATCCATCAGGCCGCGCCGCATGTCGGTCTCCAGCTGCAGACGCGCCTGCACTCGGGCATTCATGTCGGCGGTGAAGAACCGGTAGGCGTTCCTTCCTGCCTCCTTCGCCGCGTACATCGCCGTGTCGGCCAGCTTGATCAAACCGTCGGGGTCGCCCGCATCAACCGGATACAGCGAGATGCCGATCGAGCAAGTCAAGGTAGGAGTCTGATCTCCCAGCCTGAACGCGGCAAGGAACGATTCGCGCACGCGGCCGAGGACGGCCATGATCTCGAAGGTCGCCTTCTCGGGGTCGAGCCCGGGCAGAATGATCACGAACTCGTCGCCCCCCAAGCGGGCAACCGTGTCCGATTCGCGCACCGCGTTGGTCAGCCGCTGCGCGACGGAGCGCAGAAGCTGATCGCCTGCGTCGTGACCCAGCGTGTCGTTGATGCGCTTGAAGTGATCGAAGTCGAGGAACAGGCACGCCACGTGCTGCCCGTCTCGCGTCGCCTGAGCCACGATCTGCTTCAAGCGCTGGTTGAGCAGCGACCGGTTCGGCAGCCCGGTCAGAATGTCGTGCTGGGCCAGCTTGTACGCCTGAGCGGTCGCGACCTCGAGCTCCTTGGTGCGCTGGGCGACTTTCTCCTCGAGCGTGCGCTGGTATGTCGCGGCTTCGGCCCGCGCGTGCGACAGCCGATCGATCATGTGGTTGAAGGTGTGAGTGAGCAGACCCAGCTCGTCTGCCGATTTGGCCGCGACGCGGACATCGAGCTTGCCGGAGCCGACAGCGCTCGCGGCGCGCATGAGCTCGCGCATTGGAGCGACGAGCCTGCGCTGAAGCCATAGCGTCAGTGCGATGGCGACGACGACCAGAGCGGCAACCACTGACACCGCGCCCAGCAGGTTGTCGCGAAGCTGCGCCTGGCTGCGGTCCAAATTCATCCCCAGGCGGACGTAGCCCAGCGGGGCGTCGCTCGCTGCCGGCAAATCGCGGGACGATAAGGCGCGCGGCGGGTCCGAGGCGATCGGGGCAATCAGGTCCAGGTAACGATGCCCCTCCACTTCCCGCATCGTCCGGACGATCTTCGTCGTGGGTGCAACCGGGAGCGGTGGCATCACGGCGTCCGCGAAAGCGTGCGTCAGCATGGGCTTTCGTTGCGCGTCGAGCACCGCGATATACGCAAGGTCAGGATTCGTCCCGAGGCTCTCGGACATCTGCGAAAGCAGCGCACGGTCGGAGGTGGAGACCGCGTGCTGCGTCTGCTCGGCCAGCATGGTGATGATCGTCATGCCTTCCGTTGCCAGGCGCGCCTGCTCGTCCTTCACCTGTTGCCGAAGCAGCAACGCGGCAACGCCGATCGCGGTAGCAACTATCAGCCCGATCGCCAGCGCGTTGAGCTTGGCGAGCAGACTGATGCGCGCCCGCGCCGCCTGCGGCAGCGGGGTCGCATCGCCGGCGAGCGGTGACCTTGATCGGGCCATCGAGCTGCTGCGGCTTCTACTGGGTGCGGGTGAGGCGACGGGCGCTTACTCCGGGGTTACGGGGATCTTGCCGATTCGCTGCTGCCACTCGCGCGGGCCGGTTTGATGGACAGCGCTGCCGCTCGCGTCGACAGCGACCGTGACCGGCATGTCCCTCACCTCGAATTCGTAGATCGCCTCCATCCCGAGATCGGGGAACGCGGCGACGCGCGAACGCGTGATGGCCTTGGAAACGAGGTATGCGGCGCCGCCGACGGCCATCAGGTAAGCAGCTCGATGCCGGCGTATCGCCTCGATCGCCACAGGGCCGCGCTCGGCCTTTCCGACCATCGCGACGAGCCCGGTCTTGGCGAGCATCATGTCGGTGAACTTGTCCATCCGAGTTGCCGTCGTCGGACCCGCAGGTCCCACCACTTCGTCGCGCACCGGATCGACGGGCCCCACGTAGTAGATGACGCGGTTGCGGAAGTCGACAGGCAACTTCTCTCCCTTGGCGAGCATGTCGGCGATGCGCTTGTGCGCGGCGTCGCGGCCAGTGAGCAACTTGCCGTTGAGCAACAGCCGCTCGCCCGGCTTCCACGATGCCACCTCGGCCGGCGTCAGCGCGTCGAGGTTCACGCGCCGAGCCTCCGGCGAGGGCGCCCAGCGCACATCGGGCCAGCGCGATAGATCGGGTGGATCGAGCCTTGCCGCGCCCGAGCCGTCGAGAGTCAGATGCGCATGGCGCGTCGCCGCGCAATTGGGGATCATCGCTAACGGAAGGCTGGCGGCGTGCGTCGGGTAGTCCAGGATCTTGACGTCGAGCACCGTCGACAGCCCGCCGAGGCCCTGCGCGCCGATGCCTAGCGCGTTGACCTTGTCGTAGATCTCCAGGCGCAGCTCCTCGAGGCGGTTGAGCGCCGCGCCCGAGGCGGCCCGCGCCTTGAGCACCGGCATGTCGATCGGCTCCATCAGCGCTTCTTTGGCGAGCAGCATCGCCTTCTCCGCCGTGCCTCCGATGCCGATCCCGAGCATTCCCGGTGGGCACCAGCCGGCGCCCATGGTGGGCACCGTCTTCAGCACCCAGTCGACGATCGAGTCCGAGGGGTTGAGCATGATGAACTTGGACTTGTTCTCGGAGCCGCCGCCTTTGGCCGCGATGTCCACTTCGACGGTCTTGCCTGGAACGAGCTCGTAGTGCACTACCGCGGGCGTGTTGTCGCCGGTGTTGCGCCGCTTGCCCGCGGGATCGGCGAGGATCGAGGCGCGCAGCTTGTTGTCCTCGTGCAGGTAGGCGCGGCGCACGCCTTCGTTCACCATGTCGGTGATGCCCATCGTGGCGCCGTCCCAGCGCACGTCCATCCC
>Ga0187778_10001141_pt1 | contig 18755 bp, 17 predicted proteins | sample 1015_Q2_SP5_20_M_FD_132418 | JGI IMG/M metagenome (GOLD analysis project Ga0187778, IMG submission 132418) | Tropical peat soil microbial communities from peatlands in Department of Meta, Colombia - 1015_Q2_SP5_20_MG | ecosystem: Environmental > Terrestrial > Soil > Wetlands > Peat | place...
CGTAGTACTCAGGATACCGCTTCGAGTCCGGTAAGCTTTCGGCTACATGGCTATCACATTCTTTGGCCCCGCTTTCCAGCGGGTTCACCTAGCCTCCGGATTGGTAACTCTACTCACGCGGTCCTACAACCCCTCGATATAAATATCAAGGTTTGGGCTGTTCCGATTTCGCTCGCCGCTACTATCGGAATCTCGTTTGATTTCTCTTCCTCCAGGTACTGAGATGGTTCACTTCCCTGGGTTGGCTCGCACCCGCCTATGGATTCAGCGGGCCGTTATCAGGTTTTACCTGACAGGGTTTCCCCATTCGGACATCCCCGGATCAAAGCCTGTTTGCGACTCCCCGAGGCTTATCGCAGCTAACCACGTCCTTCATCGCCTGTTGGCGCCAAGGCATCCACCGTACGCCCTTAGTAGCTTGACCATAAAACTTACCCAACACGTCCCAGTTCGAACCGGGACTCCCAAAACACGCGAGTCAGAGTCTTGCAAGCCCTCACTCTTGTGCATTTAAGAGAGCTTAAGCGCTGTTTGAGACCCAATAGCGGGCCCAAAACGCACACTTAAGCGTCGCGAAGAGGCAAGTTCGCCTTTCCACAAACGCTACTCTCGAGCAAAATTTGCGGTTTATCACGCTATGCGAACCTTGAAATTCGCATAACGCGATGCCTACTTCCTTCAGTTGTCAAAGATCGCGTTCCGCTCAACAAGTACCGAACGAAACGTCTCCGCTCCCGGCGGAGCGCGAATTCAGTTTGGAGCCGAATCCGCGAAAAACCTCGAAACAAAATAAAAAACCCGGCGACGAGCGCCGGGCGAATCCGTCCATCTCTTTGGGCGTCTGATTTGCACGCCTCGGACGGATGTGCTCGAAGCTCGTTTTCTTGCTACCCGGTGTTCGTAACCAACATCACCTCTGGATGAGTCGGCAGGCCCGGTCCGTCAGCAGACTTCCCCGCGAATCAGGGCTCCACCAACATCAAAAGAGTATAGCAATATCCAAAATTCCGTCAAGTGGCATTCAAGATTTTTTTACCTGCCCGTCGCAATGCACCTGTGTATTTCACCGGCTTCTGTGGATATTGGGAGGGCAGTGCGCCATTTAAGATGTCGACTTCGGCGGAAGGACAGGCTTCACGATGGGGTGCTGATTGAGTTCGCCGGGATTATAGGCGTCGGGCGTCACATTGTGCGACTTGGGAGTAAAGGCGCCGTCCTGCCAAAGATAAATGTCGGTACTGTAGTGCTGATCGCACCAGACGCAGGTGTCGTCAACGCCAGCCGACCAAACGCGAATTTCAGCGGGATCGGTTTCGAGGATTTCCAAACGGCCGGTCGAAGTTTGCGCGATCGGTTCGAGCGCGTAGGAATTGCCGTCGAATCGCAGCAGGAAGAAATTCGTGCGCGAGCCGTCGCCCGCGCAGCGGAAGGCGATTGCGGCTGCGTTGGATTTGGAATCGAGGCGGAATTGCGAGAAATCGGCGAGGTCGCAGGCCTCGTCGGGCGCGCCAAGATCACTCGCAACTTTGCCGTCGCGCAGAATAACTACGTGCACATTTTTGATCATGCGGCCGGAGGTGCGGTCGGGGTCATTGTCGGGCGGCTCGAAGATGTCGTAGAGCACCGTGGTTTCGCCGGTGGGAGCGAGCTTCGTGTTTTCCAGCACACGAACCATCGCGACACGTGGCAGCAAGGACGCGATATCGCGCGGCGCTTTGATCGGACGAACCGGCTCGGGAATCGCGCCGAACGGACCGACGCGAAAGGGAGTCTCCTGCTGGGCGACGGCAAGTGGCTGATAGCACAGGGCTAAGAGGAAAGCCAAAAGTTGAGCTTTTCGCATGGTGTATCTCATGGCTATCTCCCTTCGCTACGCCGCTCTTCGCGCCAGCGGCACGCATGATGAGAGAGTGCAATGGATGTGCCAAGTCGTGGTCTTCGCACCGAGGTGGCACGCGAAGACATCGGATATAATTTCAGATTCGACTTCTGGCGACGAAAGGAATTTACGCGTGCAGATTGGGGAACTGTTCAAGCCGTTTACGCTGAAGGGAGTAGTGCTGCCGAATCGCGTGGCGATGGCGCCGATGACGCGGAATTTTTCCCCCGGCGGCGTGCCCGGAGAGGATGTGGCCGCTTACTACCGCCGGCGCGCGGAGGGCGGTGTCGGACTGATTTTGACCGAAGGCACAGCGCCGAATCATCCGCAGGCGAGGAACTTGCCGAACGTGCCGAAGATGTGCGGCGATGAGGCGCTGGCGGGATGGAAGCGAGTCGTCCAGGGGGTGCACGCGGCGGGCGGAAAGATATTTTCGCAGCTGTGGCACGTGGGCGCCGTTCGCACGCCCAACGAGCCGAATCTCCCGGCTGCGCCGGTCAGTCCATCGGGATTGCTAAAGCCGGGCGTGAAGGTCGGCGAACCGATGACGCAGGCCGAGATCGACGCGGTGATCGAGGGCTTCGCGCAGAGTGCCGCGAACGCGCAGCGCGTCGGATTCGACGGCGCCGAAATTCACGGCGCGCACGGCTACATCATCGACGAATTTTTCTGGGACAGTACCAACCAGCGAACGGACAAATACGGCGGCGATCTGGTGGCACGAGCGCGATTCGCGGTCGAAATTATCCAGGAGTGCCGGCGGCGCGTGGGACCGAATTTTCCGCTGCAGATTCGCTTCTCGCAGTGGAAGGGACAGGATTACACGGCGCGGCTCGCGACGACGCCTCAGGAACTGGGACGATTTCTCGAACCGCTCGCGGCGGCGGGAATAGATGCGTTTCACTGCTCGCAGCGGCGGTTCTGGGAGCCGGAATTCGAGGACAGCGATCTGAATCTCGCGGGCTGGACGAAAAAGCTGACCGGCAAGCCGACGATTACGGTCGGATCTGTGACGCTGGACCTGGATTTCATTGTCACGTTCGGACGGGAGCCGGCGCCACCGCGGAAGCCGGGCGAGGTAGACGGTCGCTCGGCGCACGTCGAACGGCTGCTCGAGATGCTAGCGCGAGGAGACTTCGATTTAGTGGCGGTCGGACGCGCGCTGCTCGCCGATCCTACGTGGGCGAAGAAGGTTCGCGAAGAACACTTCGGCGAATTGAAACCGTTCACGCCGGAAGTGCTGAAGACGCTGGCCTAATTTGTGCGCAGGGGACCCGCGGCAACATACGCGGTCGTCGCCGCGGGGGGACGTGCTGCGTGATTCTTATCTCTGCAACACAATCGTTCCCGTTTGGTTGGTTCCGCCTACTTTGCCTGGATGGATTCGACGTACGTCTCGAGATTGCTGATCCGCAGTTGCGTTAGATCCTTGTTCTCCTTGCTGAACAGAGGCCCCCAGACCGGCATATCGATCGTGCCGTGGGCGTGGCCCTCGGTTCCGAAATGCAGCACTGCCACGAAGTGATCCGCAGGGAATTTCCCGCCATTGTTCTTTGCCAGCATCGTGAGATCCGGCGGCGCGGTTTTCAAGACATCTGCCGCAGGGCCGTCTCCCCTTCCGCCAGCACCGTGACACGCTGCGCAGTAGTCCTTGAACATCTCCTTGCCTGATGCGGGGTTGCTGTGCGTGATCGGTTTCTTTTCGATCGTCTTCTGTGGTTGGTTCGTGGCCCCGGCTTGCTGCCCGAGCAGAACGGTCCCGCTTGCTGCAAAGAATACCGTTGCCAGGGCGAGGCGCAGATATTTATCGAGTTGCATATGCCACCTCCCTAATTGCAGTTAACAAAAACCTCCGCTGCGCGCTGTGATTTGCGTCACAGCGCGCCCGCACCCGTGACGCCTGTGGAAATCGGACGCGATCGGCGATACTGGTGACGCGATTGTCCGGCAGAAAGGACGAGCAATGCCCTATTTTGCGGTGATCTATGATCTGGTCGACGATTACATCGAACGGCGAGCCGCCTTTCGGGCCGAGCATCTAAAGCTCGCGGCGGAGTCACACGCGCGCGGCGAGTTGTTGATGGGAGGCGCGTTTGCCGGGCCGCCCGATCACGCCCTGCTCATATTTCGCGCGGAGGACCAAGGCGTGCCGGAGGCATTTGTGCGGGCCGATCCTTACGTGCGCCATGGTCTGGTGAAGAGCTGGGTCGTGCGTCCGTGGACCGTAGTCATCGGAAATTAACAATTAGAGCCGCGCCCTCCAGGCTTTGAGGGAGTAACATTCTGGCTTCGGGGGAAAAGATTTGAAGCACCCCGAGGCGCAATCGCAGCATCGTAAGCTCCATGACCACCAAAGTCCCCAATCCCAGCATTACCGCACGCGAGATGTTGACGGCTTGGGGCAGGGTCCTGGCCGGCAACCTCCCGATGATTTCGATCGAGATCACTCGTGAATGTCCACTGAGCTGTCCCGGATGCTACGCCTACGGCGACCAGCACTTGGGCGGTGTCGTGACGCTCAGTGAACTTAACGACTACCGAGGCGACAAGCTGGTGGACGGCGTGATCGGCCTCGTGCGCAAGCACAAGGCGATGCACGTGTCGCTGGTGGGCGGCGAACCGATGATCCGGCACCGCGAACTCAGCCGGATTCTTCCAGTGCTGAGCGAGATGGGCGTCTTTACGTTGCTGGTGACGAGCGGCGTGATTCCCGTGCCGCCCGAATGGATGAAAATCCCGCGCCTGCGCGTGGCGATTTCAATCGACGGCTTGCCCGAGCATCACGACATCCGTCGCAAGCCGGCGACCTACGAGCGCATCCTGAAAAACATCGCGGGCTGTACCGTGAATGTTCACTGGACGATCACGCGGCCGATGCTCGAACGCCAAAGCTACCTTGAGGAGTACGTTTCCTTTTGGAGCGAGCGCCCTGAACTGAACTGCATCTGGGTGAGCGGCTACACTCCGCAGATCGGCGAACAGAGCGCGGAGATGATGACGGCCGAGGATCGCGCATTTGTGGGTCGCGAGCTGCCTCGGCTGGCGGCGCTCTACCCGAAACTGCAGTTCAAGGAAGGAATGGCCGGCGCGTTCCTGCACCCGCCCAGAGATCCGCACGATTGTCTCTTCGCAAAGATGTCGGCGAATTATTCGGCAGACCTAGAGAGCCGGGTCGAGCCGTGCGTGTTCGGCGGAAATCCCGACTGCGCGAACTGCGGTTGCTCAGCGAGCATGGCACTGCATTGGATTCGCGGGATCAAGGTGGCCGGTGGAGTGAAAGTCAATCACTTTATTGGAACGTCGGTGAAGATCGGAACGGTCATGAACCGGCTGCGTTCACGCGCGGCGAAGCCGACACGGTGGACTCCAGGCGCGTCCGCGCGACCTTCGGGCGATGCGCTTGTGCAGATTCAATCCTAGCGCGAACGGCTAGCCCTTGCGGCGCTTGAAGAATTCGACTTGGCGCAGGCGTTTTTTCGCTTCTTCGAGCGTTTTGTAGGGACCGCCCAAGTTCCGGCCGGTTGTTTCAGACAAAACCTGATACCCGCCTCTCACTTTCTTGATCATCACCTTCTTCTCCTGCAGAAAGTCTGCGTGAATTGCCCATTGGCGTGCTGTGTCGCACGTCACATTCATTTGGAGAGCGGGCCTACCCATCGCCGCGAACATTTGCACGGCACGGCGGGTTCTGCTAGTTTGCTCCGCGGCATCAGGAATGCAACGGAGTACGGCCGCACAGGTATGAGTTGCGGTGCCGCGTGCCTAGCCGACGGAACGGCGAAGGGGGAAATCCGATGAAACGATGGGCGATCCGAGCGGGGCTTGCGTTGCTAGTGCTGACGATTGCGGTGAGCGCGCCAGCTGTTGTGATGGCGCAAGCGCCTGCAGGACAGCAGCTCGCCGGACAAGCGCCAGCCGGAGGCGGACCTCCGGGTGGAGGCGCCGCTGGCGCAGCAGCGGCGATGAAGGAGCCATTCCCGCCGTTCCACATCATCGGCAATATTTTCTACGTCGGATCGGCGGGGCTGGCATGTTACGTGATTGCGACGCCTGCGGGCGACATTCTGCTCGATACGGGTTATCCGGATATGGCGTCGCAGATTGAGGGCAGTATTCAGTTGCTCGGCTTCAAACTGTCAGACATCAAGATCTTGATCAACAGCCACGCGCACATCGATCACGGCGGCGGAATGGCGCAGATCAAGAAGGATACCGGCGCACAACTTGTCGCCATGGCGCAAGATGCGCCGTATTTCGAAAGCGGCGGACACAACGACGTGATCTTCGGCGACCGAAATCTGTTCCCGCCGGTGCACGTGGATCGCGTGATACATGACGGTGATACAGTTTCACTGGGCGGCACGACGCTGACCGCGCATCTGATGCCAGGCCACACGCCGGGCAACACGACGTGGACGATGGTCATGCAAGACAAAGGCAAATCGTACAACGTTGTCTTTTTCGGGATCGTAATACCGTTCCCGAATACCAATCTCGGCGCCGTCAATCCCAGCTACCCAAATATGGCGGCCGATTGGGCGTTGACGATGAGAGTTCTGCCGACGCTGCCGTGCGACGTTTTTCTGGGATCGAATTCGTCGTTTTACGATCTGCAGAAAAAGCACGATGCGCTGATACAGGGCGCCGATCCGAATCCATTCATCGATCCGGCAGGCTGCAAGGCATTCGTGGATCGCGGCGAAGCGACGTATCAAAAGCTGCTTACGACTCCGCCCGGCGCTGCCGGAGCCAGCCTGGGTACGGGCGGACCACCGCCGTCTCCGCGTTAGGTGAGTACAAGTTATGACAAATCCTAGCGAAACAATGGCGGCCCGGATCATTCGATCGATTCTGGCGCTAGCGCTCGGAATGGTCATTCCGTCTGTGGCGTATGCGCAAGCGAACGATTTGTCACGCCAGATGAATCAGCCTGTACAGCCGTTCCACATCATCGGCAACATTTATTATGTGGGAGCGTCGGACATCACTTCGTATTTGATCGTCACTCCGGAGGGCGACATTCTGCTCGATGGCGGCTTCGTCGAGACTGCGCCGCAGATCGAGAAAAATATCGCCACGGTCGGTTTCAAGCTGACCGACGTGAAATTTCTGCTCAATAGCCACGCGCACCTGGATCACGCCGGGGGCATCAACGAGTTGCGAAAATTGTCCGGCGCGAAATTCCTGGCGATGGATGGCGACGTAGCGGCCCTCACAGCCGGAACCGCATTCCCCGCTACCGCTCCGGATCAAGTAATCCACGATGGCGACACGGTGAAGCTTGGCGGAGTGACGATGACGGTTCACCTGACGCCCGGACACACAAAGGGATGCACCACTTGGACGATGACGACCACCGAGGCCGGTAAATCCTACAACGTGGTTTTTGTCGGCAGCGCGACTGTGCTGCCACAATACAAATTGATCGATCGGCCCGGCTCCCCCGCAACTTATCCCGGCATCGAGGCGGATTACGAGAAAACATTCCGCGTGTTGAAGTCGCTGCCGTGCGATGTGTTTCTCGGCGCGCACGGTTCGTTCTGGTCGATGAGCGATAAGCGCAAGGTGATGCAGCGGAACCCGGCGCAGAATCCGTTCATCGATCCGTGGGGCTACCAGGCCTACATCATCCACGCCGAAGGTGTGTTCCAAACGGAGCTGCAGAAGGAACGCGCACAGGCAAACTAAACACAAGGCTCCCGCAAAATGTTGACCCGTCTGATTTAGCTCCGTTACGATGCGAAAAAGCTTGGGGCCAGCCCGGGGGCTGAATCCGTCCTAGAGGAGACTGCGATGATCTGTGCGTCTTGCGGCGCGACGGCGAAAGAGGGAGCTGCGTTTTGCGGGTCTTGCGGAAAGCCGATTATCGGATACAGCGTGGGGCAATCATCGGCTGGAGCGGGCGCCGGCGGCGCCTACGTCGGGGCGGGTGCGTTGTCTCGAGGAGATACGGGCATCTATGCGGGATTCTGGCTGCGCGTAGTGGCGGCAATCATTGACGGGTTGATTCTCGGGATTCCGTTCGGCATCGTCGTATTTCTGACGATCGCGAGCGTGATACCGAGTCTGGTTCGCTACGGAAATCAACCGCCTAATCCGATGATGGTCGTGATGGCGGTCCTACCACGAATCTTTTTTATCTTGGTGCTGGTGCTGGCGGCTAGTTGGCTTTACTGGGCGGCGATGGAAAGCTCTGAATGGCAGGCGACGCTCGGCAAGAAGGCGCTCGGATTGTACGTCACCGATCTCAGCGGTAGTCGCCTGAGCTTCGGAAAAGCCAGCGGGCGATTTTTCGCGGGGCGCGGGATCAGTTTCGTGCCTTCTATCGGCGGCCTGTACTGGTTGGTTGACTGCATCATGGCGGGCTTCACGGAAAAGAAGCAAGCGCTGCACGACATGATCGCGGGCTGCCTGGTGCAGCGAAACGCATAGAACATCATCCGACTGATCGCACACGCAGAACCTACCCAGGGACCACAGGGGGAACCGTTGCAGTGTCCAAAGTGCCGTGCAGAACTGCCTGAGGGCGCTGAAGCGTGTCCCGCATGTGGGGAGCCTGTGTCCGACGAAACTTCAGATCAACACACAACATCCGGATTTAGTGAAGCGCAACGGAAGGTTGTGTACGCCGGTTTCTGGCTGCGCGCCGTCGCTTACTTGATCGACGGCTTGCTTCTCGCAATCGCGCTCACGCCAGTGGTAGCGCCGATCATTCGCAACAACAACGTGGGAACCTCGCCGAAGGAGATCTACGCGTTTTACTCCAGCTGGACGAGACAATCCATCGCGTTGGTAATGCTGATCCATTTGGCGGACTGGCTCTATTCGGCGACGCTCGAGAGTTCCGCCTGGCAAGCGACGCTCGGAAAGAAACTCCTCGGACTCAAGGTGACCGATGCGCAGGGGAGCCGCCTGAGCTTCGCACGCGCCACCGCCCGGCATTTCGGCAAGTACCTTTCGAGCTTTCTTTTCCTCGGGTTCATTCTGGCGGGCTTTACGGAAAAAAAGCAGGGTCTGCACGACCTGATCGCAGGAACCTTGGTAATCCGGAATAAATAATCTGATCTGACTTCAGCTCTCAGTGCCCGAGCGTCCAGAAGATGGGCACGATTCCCAGCAGAGAAAAACCGAGCAGCAAAAGCAGACTCTGCACGCCCGCTTTGCGGTCCGCGAATCCCAAGGCGTAAAACGCCTTCACGACGTTGTTGCTCGCCGTGGCGACGAGCACGGCGCCCGCAGCAAGCGCCGTTGAGACCACCGCTCCCGATGATTGCGTCAGACTCAGTACGAACGGGTCGACGTCTGTAACGCCCATGATGCCGGCGAGCGTGAGCAGGCCCCGCTGGCCCAGGTGGCCCAGCGACCAGCGCGTCAACACGATCATGACGATGAAGATGGATCCAAATAGCAGAGCGATCCAAAGCTCGAGCGGATTGCTCGCCACGACTCCCTGATTCAACTGGAGGGCTTCCGTTTCGGAGCTGCGGCTCCAGAGCCATCCAGCCACCACACCGATCGCGGCCAATACAAAAAGCGGGACCGCGATTCTCGCAACCAGTTGCCAATTGAAAATCGCGATCAGGCCCGCGAGACGGAGGTACATCACACCGGACGCCAGCAGAATCGCGCCCGAAAAGCAACGCGGGGAATGTCCAGCTTCCTTGGCCCGCTTGGCGAGAACGATCGTAGTCAGAGTCGAAGAATAGGCTCCGCCGAGCAGCGCGGAAAGCAACAATCCGCCTCTGCCCCTGGTGAGAATTTGAAGAATGTAGCTGCCGTAGGAGATGGCGCTGACCGCAGTGACGACGAGCCACGTTTTGAATGGATTGATGCCGTAGAGGCCGATATCCCTATCCGGGACAACGGGAAGAATAACGACCGTCAAGAACAGAAACTTCGTGAAAGTGAAGATTTCTTCGGCAGGCACTCGCCGCGAAAGACCTTCGAGAAAAGTCTTCAATTCCAGAAGCAGGACGCTCAAGACGCCAAGAGTTCCCGCAATCCAAAAGTGCCCCTGCGAGACAAGCGCGCCGATCACGTAGGTCGTGAGACCGGACATTTCCGTCGTGACGCCGGCGGTCTCCGCAGTCTGTAGCTTGTGTTGATAGGAGAGCCAGAGAAACGCAGCAACGACACCAAAGCCGACAGTCAAGGGAAGCAACTGAGATCCGGAAAGAAGATTCATCGAGTAGCCGAGCAACCCAATAAGCGGATACGTCCGGATGCCGCCGAAGACGTACTTATCGATGGTGGCTTTGTGCTCTTCGCGCTCAAGGCCGATGAGAAACGAGAGGAACAGCGTGAAGACGATTTTCGCGGCTTCCAGCGGCAACCATTGCGGCGAAATGGCGGTTGTAATGGGCATGGAATCTGCGCCGGAGAGTATACAACTCACGGGCAGATAGAAAAGCGCTATGCGCCAGAGCTGCGACGAGCGCCCGCGGCGGGCACGGCCTGCAACTGGGCGCGAATCTTCTCGGTGAATTCGGAGCCGCCGACCACGCGGCTGCCAGGCTCGGCAATGTCCGCGGTGCGGTACCCCTGCTCCAGGACGCGATCGACGGCGTTCTCGATCCACTGCGATTCGGCTTCGAGACCGAACGATTCGCGCAGCATCAGCGTCGCGGAATAAATCGCGCCGAGCGGGCAGGCAACATCTTTTCCCGCGAGCGTGGGAGCCGAACCATGAATGGGCTCGTAGAGCGCAGGCTGGTCTTTGCGGCCGCGGCTCAGCGATGGAATCAGTCCGATCGAGCCGGCGAGCGCCGCTGCTTCGTCGCTCAAAATGTCGCCGAACATGTTGCCGGTGAGGATGACGTCAAACTGTGTTGGGCGTAGCAGGATCTGCATCGAGGCGTTGTCGACGTATTGGTGATCGACCGTGATGCCGGGATATTCGCGAGAGAGCGCCGTGACGGTGTCGCGCCAGAGCGTCGAGCTGGCAAGCACGTTGGCTTTGTCGACGCTTGTTAGATGGCGCTTGCGAGCTGCGGCGCGCTCGAAGGCGTACCGAGCGACGCGTTCGATTTCGGGAACGGAATATTCGGCGAGATCGCTGGCCTTTTCTTTCGTGATTTTGTGCTCGCCGAAATAGATGTCGCCTGCCAGCTCTCGCACGATTTCGAAATCGCAATCGCCCAGGCGGTCGGGCCGCAACGGGGAAATAGTGCGCAGCGCAGGACGCAGTCGGATCGGGCGAAGATTGATGTACAGACCCATTTCCTTGCGAATGCCAAGGAGTCCGGCCTCAGGCCGAGTGCCGAATGGCAGAGACTCCCACTTGGGGCCGCCGATAGCGCCGAGAAGAACCGCATCGGAAGCGCGGCAGCCAGACAGAGTTTCAGGCGGCAGAGGCGCGCCGCATGTGTCGATGGCGTTTCCGCCGAAGGGATATTCGCGAAATTCAAATTGATGGCCGAATGTCGAGGCGCAGTCCTTGAGAATCTGGACGGCAGCGCGTGTGACTTCGGGACCAATGCCGTCGCCGGGCAATAGCGCGATGGTTTTTCTAATCGGAGTCATCGGGTAAAAGCCGCGAGACTCTAGCGGCTAAGCGCGGCGCCAGTATCCGATTTCGCGCCGGCAGGCGTTTGGGCGCGGCGCACCTGATGGATGATTGTGATCAGATCGCGATCGGTGATTTCTTTTTCTTCGTCGGCGCGCAGAATCGCGAGCCGATAGCATTCGGCGAGTTCGGCGTCGGTGGTCTCGAAACCAAGTTCCGAGAGGCGCGCGCGAAACGCGTTGCGCCCGGAATGTTTGCCAAGTACCAGGCGCCGCGCCGGCACGCCGACTTTTTCCGGAACGATAATTTCATAGGTGAGCGGATTTTTCAGGATACCGTCCTGATGGATTCCCGCTTCGTGCGCGAAGGCATTGGCGCCGACCACGGCCTTGTTCGGCGGCACGGAAATTCCGGTGATCGTCGAAAGCATGCGGCTCGTGGGATAGAGCTTTTCGAGCTTGAGGTGCGTCGTAACGGGATACCGGTTGTTTCGCACGTGCAGCGCGACGGCGAGTTCTTCGAGCGACGCGTTCCCAGCACGCTCGCCGATGCCATTGATCGTGCATTCGACTTGCCGCACGCCCGCATCGATTGCGGCGAGAGAATTCGCGAGCGCGAGGCCGAGGTCGTCGTGGCAGTGCGCGCTCAGCACGACATCAGGATGCGCGCCAAGACGCGCCCGAACCTCACGAAACATCGCGGCGTAGTCGTCGGGAGTGGAGTAGCCGACGGTGTCCGGAAGATTGATGATCGTCGCGCCGCATTCGACTGCAGCGATGACTACCTGGCAGAGGTAGTCGATGTCGGTGCGGCTCGCATCTTCGGCGGAAAACTCGACTTCCTCGCAATGCTGGCGGCCGAAACGCACCATTTTGGTGATCTGATCGAGCGCCTGCTCGCGGTTGATGCGCAGCTTGTGTTTCAAGTGCAGATCCGAGGTGGCAAGGAAAAGATGCAGGCGGGGCTTCTCGGCGGGCTCGAGACCTCTCAGCGCCGCGTCTACGTCCTCCTGACGGGCGCGAGCCAGCGCCGCTACGCGCGACTGCTTGATTTCAGCTGCTACGGCTCGCGTCGCGTCGAGATCGCCCGGCGAGGCGATCGGGAATCCCGCCTCGATGATATCCGCGCCCAACTGCTCGATCTGGCGCGCCAGCTGCAGCTTTTCCTCTTTGTTCATGGAAAAGCCGGGAGATTGCTCGCCGTCACGCAGAGTCGTGTCGAAAATCTGGAGGATATCCATATCAGCTCCTCTCATCCATGATGCCAGTGAACCGCAAGTCGCGCAAGGAGTCCAATTTATAATGATTGCGGGTGGAATAAATCTCCTTTATGTAGTAGAAACGCGAGTGAGGGGGGCGTCGTGGATCTTGCATCGTTGCAAGTGTTTCAAACGGTCGTACGCGAGCAGAGCTTTTCGCGTGCGGCCGAAAAGCTCTACCGCACGCAGCCGGCCGTGAGTATCGCGATCCGCAAGCTCGAAGACTGGGTGGGCCAGCCGCTGTTCGTGCGCGGTTCAGGCGCGCGTACTCTTACCGACGCCGGCGTGCTGCTTTCCGAATATGCCGACCGCATGCTCAATCTGCGCGAGGAAATCCGCAAAGGCATGCAGGAGCTGCGCGGGCTCGAGCGCGGTCAGGTGTCGATTGGCGTGAACGAGAGCTCGATTCACGCGCTTTTGCCGGCGCTCGACCGGTTCAGGCGGCGATTTCCGGGCATTCAAATCCGCGTTCACCGCGTGTTTTCGCGCGACGTGCCGCGCGAAGTGATGAATCATCAGCTCGACATCGGCGTCATCTCTTACCTTCCGGAGGAGCGCGAGCTCGAAGCGGTAGAATTCTACCGGGACTCTCTCGTGATGATCGTATGGCCGGGACACAGGTTTTCAAAACGGCGTGATGTGAGTATCAGCGAGCTGGGGAACGAGACATTCGTCGCGCACATAGTGGAGTCACCCTATCGCCAGCGCGTGGTGCAATTGTTCGCACGGCACCGGATTCCGCTGCGCATGGAGATGGAGCTGCCGACCATCGAGAGCATCAAGCGATTTGTCGAGATGAAAAGAGGCGTGGCGATTGTGCCGCAAATGTGCGTCGAGCGGGAGGTTGCGGCTGGCAGCTTGTGTGCGCTGAAAATCCGTCAGATGCGAGTCGTGCGGCGATTGTATCTCGTTTACCGGCGGGACAAGCCGCTCACAGCCGCGGCGCAGGCAATGGTCGATGTGATTCGAGGGAAAGCAACGGGCGGCACAAACAGCCGTTAGAAGCTTGTGCTAAGGCGAAGGGCAAAACTGCGCGAGGGACCGATCGCGTTACCGGAGAACAGCCCGCCGAAGTCGATCACGTCAACGACATCGGTAAGATTTTGGCCGTCGACTTGAAAACGCACATTCAGGCGGTCAGATTTGTATAAATCCGCTCCCGCCGAGGCATTGACTTGGAACGTTGGGTAGATGCGGCCGCGAGCGAAGTTGATGCGGTCTACGACCTGCTGGCCGTAAATGGCGGCTTGGCCAGCGGCGCACTCCGCAATGGTTTCGCCATCGGGACATTGAAAGTCAAACGGGAGGCCGGTGTCGTATTGAACGCCGCCCGCAATCCAAAGACGCGGTGTTATCTCGTAGCGCAGACGGCCGCGAACAGTGTTGCGCTGATCCTGCGAATCCGGAAGGTGGCCGGAGGTCGGGATAATCGCGTCGTCACCAAGAAAAAGGCCGCCCGTCACCGGGAACCAAGCATTGCCCAGTTGGTAGGAATAACTGACGAATCCGGAGAATCCATGGGTTGAGGGAAGCTCGAGTTTCGCCTCCGCTCCATAAATGATCGCCTTCTGGAAGGCGATCGGATAGCTGATTGTTGTGTTGTCGATTTGATCGTCATCAGCATAGTTGTTGACGAGACGGCGGTAATAGTTCGCGTCCAGCTTCAATTGCTTCCAAAAAACTTTGGTCACGCCCGCTTCGTAGTAGTTTCCCACCGACGGTCGAACCGGCAATTGAAGCGAGATGGTATCAAGTCCCGCGGCGGCCGTAGAGCTCGAGAGCAGAATGTTCTCAAATGATGGCGTCTGGAAAACGCGATCGTATGAAAAATGCATCACGAAATTGGCCGAGGGGAAGTAGCGCGCGATCGCGAAGCGCGGACTGAGCGCCTGATTGTTCAAGATCAGCTGGTAGTGGTCCCAGCGAAGGCCCGCATTGACGGTCCAATTTCCCAGGCGAATCAAATCTTGCACGTAGGCCGCTTGCTCAAGATCCGGACGATGCGCCACAAAACTGAATGTGAGCGGCGTGCTTGGATCAAACTGAGTATCGTCAGTGACGTTGTAGTGAAAATTTTCGTTTAGAAAAAGATTATCCGACTCCACCCCGGCTTTGATTTCGTGGCGGCCGTGGCTGACCGTGATGCTGCTTTTGAAATACCCTTCGCGAAACCAATTGTGCTGCAAGAGTTGAATGGGAGTGGCTTCCGCGTTGGAGTAAAAGTCGTTGGCATTGTCGCGAACCATACCCCGAATGTCAGCGAAAGCGTTGGGCGAGAAGGTGTGTTGATAGGAAACGATGCCCATCGTTTCGAAATTATCAGCGGTCAACAGCTGTCCGGCAGCTTCCTGTACTTGCTCGTTGGGGAGTTCGTAGCGTGAAAGCTCATGTCTCACGACGAGGCTCAGACGGTCACTCTGCGTCAAATCGCGCGCGTAACGGGCCGAAAAATCACCGATTGTGCCCCGGTTCGTATAGTTTTGCAGGACGACGGGGTTCAGATAATGAGCAGTCATATCACCGCTGGCACTCACACCAAACGTGTTTCGGCCCGAGACGTATTGGCCTTCTGCAAAAGCGCCCGCCGTGTCAAAGCTCCCACCTGAAAGCACGACTTGTCCGTGGAAGCCCGGCTGCGTATCTTGCGCAGTGTTGACCTCGATGACTCCACCCATCTTGCGTCCGTATTCGGCGGGTATGCCGCCGGTGTAGATGCTCATGGATTGCACGTCGTCGGCTTCGATTTCGGGGCCGAAGCTGGGCGAACGATTGTCGGTGAAAGGGATTCCATCCACTACGAACTGGGTTTGATATTCGGAACCGCGTGGGTGAAGGACCGCGTTGCCTTCGTAGAGCCAGCCGGGCTGGGAGTTCACGAGATCCTGGATCGACCGCCCAGGAATGGAGCTGAGGCGATTTTGTATAAAGCTTGAGCCAACTTGACTGACCGAGCCAGCCTGATATGGATCGATCAGCGTATTCGAGGCGCTGACGCTGAGCGATTGGCTGATCGCGGAGATTTCGAGTTGAATGGCGTAATCGGTCGGGATCGACGAGCGAATTTCCACCGTGTCGGCGACCGTGGCAAAGCCCGGCTGACTGATCTCGAGTTGATAGATCCCAAACGGCAAGCGCTGCACGTCCAGGCTGCCCTGGTCGTTCGTCGAGAGTGCATTTCGATACTGGTTGGCTTCGCTGACGATCTTCACAGTCGTTTTCACGCCGAGGCCAGCGGGGTCGGTAACCTTGAGCCGCAGCTCGCCGGTGTTGGTCTGAGCGAAAAGCCGGCACGCGGCGAGAAGAAGAAGAATTATGAGCCGTCTCATCAGTCGCAAATTCCGATCATCACGCCCGGGGTTTGTCCACGTCAAAGTGACCGCGCGCTCCTCCAGTTCATTATTCTCTTTTGATGGCGTTTGTTCAGCTTATATTTGCCTAGAAAACGAGCGGCAGAAATCAACGGAAACGGGCGGAGGCGCGCCGCCGTTCCGCGACCGATTCGAGGAATTTTTCCGAATCCGGGCGGGACACAGAGGGCACTCCAATGCGCGTGCCGACGCGGTCCGCAATCTGGCGCGCCATCGTCCAGCGGACTTGCGGATCGAGGCTCCCACGGCGCTCGAGAAATGCTTCGACCAGCTGAAGCTCCTCGGATGTGACCTGTACGATCGATCCGAGCGGCCCGGCCTGCGGCGCAGCAGCGGGAACGTTCCAGATCGAAGCCACGGCCTGCAGCGGCTTCTCGTGGATAACGACGGTGCCCGCCGCGTAGTCCCCCAAGCGCTTGTTTTCGCGGCTGATGATCATGGTGATGAGGCCGATGGCGTAAAGCGTGGGAAGCGCGTCCACGATACGCACGAGATTTCGAAGGATTGCGTCGTAAGTGCTGATCGGGCGACCGGAGTCCTTTATGACGCGGAGATGAGTCCAACGCTTGCCCGGCGTCTGGCCATTCCAAACCGCCTCGAACACTGCAAAGTATGCAAATTGAATCGCGAAAAGGACAAAAAAGCCGATCGCTATCACATAGATGCTGGTCGTCTTCGAGAACAAACTGAACGGAATGGCCACGAGGAGCACAACGAGCGCGATGATCCAGATCGCGGCCCACACAATCAGAGTGTCGAGAGCGATCGCAAGAAAGCGGCTTCCGATTCCGGCAAGTGGGAAGTCGAGTAAAGTTTGCTCAGGAGTTTCGATGGTAAGCTTGTCCGAAGAGGACATCGGTGATCTCCACGAGCTGGCTTCAGAAGCGGCGCCCGTATTGGGCGCGAATCGATGAGCTTCTCGCATGCGCGGGGCGCGAGGGCGTGCGGAACCTCACTCACCCCGAGCTGCAGGAATTGGCCCTATTATATCGCCAGACCGCCTCGGACCTGGCGACGATCCGAGAGGATGCTTCTAGCCGAAGCCTCGCGCACTATTTGAATCAACTGCTCGGCCGCGCCCACAACTTCATCTACATGGGACGGCGCTCGCGACCAGGAGGAATCATCAAGTTTTATCGCGAGACGTTCCCCCAAGTATTTCACGACACGTTCGCGTACACGTTTACTGCAGCCGCGATCTTCTGGGTGCTGGCCGCAGCGGGCCTAATGCTCTCGATCACGCATCCGGGATTCCAGCGATATTTTCTGGGCGCGGACATGATGGAAACGATCGAGAAGCGTCAGATGTGGACGCACTCGATCGTGTCGATCAAGCCGCTGGCATCAAGCGCGATCATGACGAACAACCTCTCGGTTTCATTCACCACGTTTGCGCTCGGAATCACCGCGGGCATGGGAACGGTCTTTGAGCTGATGTTCAACGGCCTGCTGATTGGCGTCGTTGGAGCGGCGTGCTGGCAGGCGGGAATGTCGCTGCAGCTTTGGAGCTTCGTTGCGCCGCATGGCGTGATCGAATTGCCGGCGATCTTCATTGCTGGCGGCGGAGGACTGCTCATCGCGAAGGGACTGCTTTTCGCCGGCACGCTGCCGCGACGCGCTTCGCTGGTGCGCGAGGGAGGGAGGGCCGTGCGGCTCGTGCTTGGAATTATTCCAATGCTTATCGTGGCGGGCACGATCGAGGGATTCGTTTCACCATCGGAAATTCCAGTGTGGTTGAAATTCAGCGTGGCGACGCTGATGTTTCTGCTGTTGCTGCTTTTCGTGAAGCGGAAGGCTCCGAAACAAGCACCAGCTCCTGCGTCAAGCGGAACAGCCAAAGAAGCAGCAGCGTCCGCCTAGAGCAGGCTGCGCTCTTTCACTTCCAGGTACCGATTCACTAGAGCAGTCGACAAACCGCGCGGATCGACCTCCAGCGTCAGCGCTCCCTGCTGGCGCACGCGCCGCAAAAGAATTCCGCGCCGTTGCACGATTTCAAGCGCGGCGGTGTAGTGATACATATCACTGGCGTTCTGCGGTGGCGCGGCGACGAGTCCGCGCAATTCAGGCTGGCCCATGACGCAGAGAAGCACAAGATGGCGCCCAGCCATTTTCGCAGCGCATTCGATCACTTCGGGTGTCGCGGCAGTCTCCGCGAGATCGGTGAGCCAGACAATGAGGCTGCGGCGGCTTTGCAGCGAAAGCAGGTGCTCAGCCGCGTAAAGATGATCGGCCTCGTAAGGCTCGGCGCGAATCTGCGCCATGCTCTCCATCAGAATGCGCAGTTGCGGCACGCCGCGTCCGGGACCGACGCGCTGCTGCGGCTTGCGCCCGTAGGCGAACAGCGCAACGCGGTCGCCTGAGTAAAACGCGACCTGAGCGAGACACAGAGCCGCGTTGATCGTGTAGTCGAGCTTCGAGAGGCCGGCAACCTGAGTTCGGAGCAGGCGGCCTGCGTCGAGCACGAGCCAGACGACCTGGCTCCGCTCGATCTGATGAACCTTGGTGATGAGCTTGCCACGACGCGCTGTGGCGCTCCAGGAAATATCTCGAAATTCGTCGCCTTCACGATAGTCGCGCAGACTTTCGAACTCGCGGCCCTGGCCGCGCTGGCGCTTCAGGCGCTTTTCGAGTTCGATCTGCCGGCTGCGGATGAGGTAGATGCGCATCTTCTGCGTTTCCTCAATATTCGGGTAGACGCGCACCGTTTGCCCGAGGCGCGCACGCGCCCATCGCTCGGCGATCAGA
>Ga0187778_10001143_pt1 | contig 18738 bp, 17 predicted proteins | sample 1015_Q2_SP5_20_M_FD_132418 | JGI IMG/M metagenome (GOLD analysis project Ga0187778, IMG submission 132418) | Tropical peat soil microbial communities from peatlands in Department of Meta, Colombia - 1015_Q2_SP5_20_MG | ecosystem: Environmental > Terrestrial > Soil > Wetlands > Peat | place...
GCCACAGCTGGGCCGCAGTCGACGGACTTGAATCAGCTGTTCGACTCGTCCAAGAACGCCTGGAGCGCGATTGCTGCGCTGACCGCTCCAGTGTTCGATGGCGGGACATTGCGCGCGCAGCGTCGGGCCGCGATCGACGCTATGCGCTCACGCGCTGCGACCTACCAGGAAGTCGTGCTCGAGGCATTTGGCCAGGTTGCGGATCGGTTGGACGCACTCGACCACGACGCCGAGCAGCGCGCCGCGCAAACCAGGGCGCTAGAAGCGGCGGAGTCCAATCTGTCGTTCGCGAGAGCGGGATTCTCGGTCGGAAACAGCGGAGTGCTTGCAGTTCTCGACGCGGAAAGGCAGTCACAGCAAGCGCGTGTCGGATACGCCCGCGCGGAATCGCGCCAGTACCAGGATACCGTTTTGCTTATCCTAGCGCTGGGGGGCAATACCCCATATTCACCGGATGCGCCGGCGCAGTCACCACACGCGTTTTAGCCGGCGTCAATCGCACGCGTCAACCATGTATCTGACGGGGTGCCGACTCCATGACGTTGCCACCTGGCGAGTGCGGCGGCCTTGATTTTAGCCAGTTAACGAAACGTGCGAGTGACGAGGGCCTCGCCGTCCGGGGCGGGTTTCACCCCCAAAGCGACGACCTACGCACGCTGCTGCCACACTTCCCGTCGGCGGAGACTGTGGTGCTCTTAGGGCTCACCGGCAGTGATCAATGGCGCCGGTTCGAATCGTCGCGCGAGTTGTTGGATGGTTTACCCGACCCACTCGACCGGTGGTCCAGACGGATAATCGGCGGGTTGGCGCGTGAATTTGATGGTCGCGACTTTTACCCGACGGGAACTCCAGCGATTTCCTTTCAACGGCTGGCAACGCGTTGCGAGCCCGTGCATTCGAGCCCGATAGGGATTCTGATTCATCCGCGCTGGGGACTATGGCACGCCTACCGGGGTGCGTTGGTCTTCGAGAGAAGACTGGAGTTGCCGCCGCCCGAGGCGAAGCCGTCGCCCTGCGTCAGCTGCGCAAGCCGCCCATGCCTCGACGCGTGCCCGGTGAGCGCATTCACTCCACATGGGTTTGATTCCGAGCGCTGCATTCGCCACGTGGAAAGCGAGGCTGGTGTCGAGTGTCGGGAGCGCGGCTGTTTGGCCCGAAGAGCTTGCCCTGTCGCACCCGACGCGCAGTACCTGCCGGCTCAATCACGCTTCCACATGGCTGCGTTCTTGCGCGCTGCCGGCGACCGCAGATAGCGAACCGTCGGTAGGCCGCGGCCGCAGGCACGTTGGCTGCTACTTCTTGGCCGGTGGCAACGCGAAGCCGGTCATGCACACCACAGTCGTTGGCTCCGGGGACACATTCCAGCCCAGATTAGCGGCGCACAGCATCCCGCTTCGGTAGACGAGGCTCGTGGGTCCAATCAGCGGCGCGGTCTGCGAGGTCGCAACAACCGCCGAGCGCTGGCCGTCAGGCGAGAACACCAGTATGTCGTCCCGCAGAATTTCGCTCACGTAGATGTTTCCGCTTCCATCCAGTTCGATGCCGTCGAGCGGTGACAAATCGTGGGCTATCGCTTTGCCGGCGCCCGCCGTTCCGTCGGCCCGAATAGGTATGGCGACCACGGCTGGGTACCCATCGGTCGCGACCAGCAGCGTTTTGCCGTCGTGGCTGAGTACGAGATCGTTGGCCCCTTCCGGGAGCGTACGCAGCGGTGCCGCCGGCCACTGCAGGAGGGGATCAGACGACCAGAGCACGAATCTGGAGCCGTCGCGCTCGAGCTTCCAGATGCCGGAGAGAGTCAGGTCGGTGACGTAGACGGCGCCGCTCGCATCTACGGCCACGTCATCCGGAAAACACACCGGCCAACCGTCGCGTTTCGTGAGGAACGGTGTCACGGCGCCCGTGGACACGTTCACACGATAGATGCCCGTATAAACGTCCTTGGAATTCCGGCACCCGAGATGGAGTTCGTCTTCCTCCTCCGCCTCGCTGTAATGCCAGACATACGCGACGTACAGACTGCCGTCTTTAGAGAAATCTGCGCCCCAGACGCGCCCAGCCTCCGCCAGGTCCGCTGAAGGCACCGTCGCGATGTGGACATAGGAGCCGTGCTCGTCAAGCTTTACGATCTCTCCTCGCTTCGGAATCGTCGCGTATAGCGTGCCGTCCGGACTTAGCGCCAACCCTTCAGGTGCGCTAGGGAGGTTGGCCATGACCCAAGCCCTGAATTTGGGGGATGGCGGCGCTAAGTCAGTCCCGGCACCGATGGCGCTCGTGAATAGAGCGGCGGCAGCGACCAGAGGCCCCAGGTAAAACGCCAGCTTACCGCGTACTCCGCGCACTGCGAATGTCACTGGCGCGATCCCAGCTCGGCGTGCTTCGTGTTAGACAGAGTTACGCGCGAGCCGGTTGATCGCGATAAACCCACGCGACAACGCACCCAAGAATCAACAGAAGCACGGTGTCGCCGATGATCTGCTTGGCGACGAGGACGGCCGGCAACGGTTGAACCGCAAAGTAGATCAAATAAGTCGGCACAACGGTGAGCAGTGCAACCGCGATGCCGAACCGCACTCCCTGAGCCGGCCAGGGCTTGCCTTCGACGCCCCGCGCATAGATCCAGACAAAAGCACCGGCGAGCAGGACGTGTGCCAGCAGCATTATCGGGAAAAATCCCTGCTGCTCGGTTTGATTTCGGAATAGCGTCCCGAGCTGCATGTAGTCGGCGCGCAGCAGCACTCCGTGGACCAGGAAACTCCCGATGAACCACGCCACAAACACCAGTACCCACCCGAGCAGAAATTTATTATTCATTGGGGCCCCTTCCCTTCGGCAGCTGGCGAAGCACGCGAGCCTTAGCATCCCGCCGGTCCAAGAGCGGCGCAAGCTTGCGGTCCATTAGCGGACGCCCCCTGCGCTGCGATGCACCAACTGAGCGTCCCGCGAGGAGGCTGGATCTCCGACGGCCCGCAGGCGCCCGAGTGCCCATGCGTACGACATAACCAATCGGCGTCGAAATTACTTTCCTGCCGTTAACCCCATTCCGGGCGCTGATCCGTTTCAACCATTGGTACTACGGAACTCGGAGTTCGCATGAAAAGGGCACTAATGGCGAGTTGCGTCTTGGCGCTGGCGCAGCCGGCCCACGCTATCGGTCGGTTGGCGGACATCACGGTGGTCGATCGCGCCAGTGGCGCGACGTTGCCGGTGTATCACTACCGCGGTGAATACTGGGTCCCAGGTACGCCCGGAGGCCGGTATGCCATCTCGATCCGCAACAATCTCGGCGCGCGGGTGCTCGCGGTCACTTCGGTTGATGGAATCAATGTCATAACCGGTGATACCGCACGATGGGACCAAACCGGATATGTTTTTGGATCGCAGGAAGGCTACCAAATCATAGGGTGGCGAAAGAGCCAGTCCGACGTCGCCGACTTTGAGTTTGACGTCTCCCGGAATTCATATGCGGAACGCACTGGGCGCCCCGCCAACGTCGGAATAATTGGCGTTGCGCTTTTTCGCGAGCGTGCCCCGGATGTGGCACGCCAGTCGCTAGCCGCTCCCCCGGCGGAGCCGCCTCCAGTCTCCAGCGGCGCGCCTCGCGCGGGTATAGCCGAGGCCAGCAAGGACAGTGCGTCCATGGCGCCGCGTTCTCTCGCAGATTCAATCCGCCAGCCGGCCGCGAAACTGGGAACTGGCTTCGGCGAAAGGGAGTGGTCCTCGGTGACCTATACCGAGTTTCAGCGCGCCAGTAATTCCCCGGACGAGATTGTCCGCATCCGTTACGATAGCCGCGAGAATCTGATCGCCATGGGCGTGATTCGCCTGCCACCGACGATCCCGCCAGGTCCGAATCCGTTTCCCGATTCGCCGGTCGCTCATTACGTTCCGGATCCGCCGCCCTATCGCTAGCGCCAGCTGCGATAATGGATTGAATGGAGGGCGCCGCTGATTCGGATGAAGAACTCATGCTGCGGTTCGGTCGTGGCGAAGCCGCAGCCTTTGATCTCCTCTACAGACGTCACGAGATGAAAATATGGCGCTACCTCGAGCGCAGTGTCGAAAATCGCGCCAGCGCAGACGAGCTGATGCAGGACGTATGGTTCGCCGTCGCTCGTGAGGCGAACCGGTACCGACCGACGGCCAAGTTCACTACGTGGCTCTTCACCCTGGCGCGCAACCGCATCATCGATGCCGTCCGTAAGAACCGCCCTCACGATAGCATTGACCAGGACGCGGACGGCTCCACTGCTCTCGCGGAGCGACTCCGGGCCGACGCAAGCATGGAACCTCAGGAGCGGCTGCAGCTTGAGCAGCACGCGTCGGTTTTGATAGCGGCCGTCGACCGCCTGCCTGCCGAGCAGCGAGACGCGTTCTTGTTGCACGCGGAGGGAGAGCTAAGCCTCGAAGAGATTGCAGTCGCAACCGGCGCGAGTTTTGAAACGGCCAAGAGCCGATTGCGCTACGCGCGCGAGAAGCTTAGAGAATCGTTGAAGGAGCACGCGTGAGCGGTTCAGGACGAGACGAGGAATTAGACGCCGAGCTATCCGAGCGATATCGGCAAGCGAGCGCGGCGGAAGCTGGCCGCCCGAGCCCGGCGGTTCGGAACGCAATCCTGGCGAACGCGCAAACAGTGGCCAGGCGAAACAGCGGCGCGGCGACGGAACAGGTCACAGCCATGGGGTCCCGGCGCGCGGCGAACGACCCGGTTTGGCGAATGAAGGCTGTAGCCGTCATAGCGGTTGCCTGTATTGCGACCCTGGTGGCGGTGCGCATTCACGAGACGCCAGTGCAACAGCTGCAGCCATCGTCACCGGAGGGCTCGCGCGAATTCGACACTTCTGGACGCGCGCCGCCGGCCCCGCAAGAGTTGCCACCGCCACCGGCACAGACTGCAGTAGTGCCGTCGCCCGCGCCCCTGCGACAGCTGCCAGAAAGCCGTCTCGCTGCCGGCAAGCCTGCGCAAATTGCGCCGGCTGCAGGATCAGCAGTCGCGAAAGCGCCGCGGTCGACGGCCGAACCTGCCCTGGGCCAAGCCGAACTGGCTTCGGCGCCGGTCGCGGCCAATCAAGCCTCGAACGCGTCGTCGGTGGCGCGGGCGGATGCCGTGAGCGCGGACGTCGGCGCCATGAGAAACTCGCAGCGTGTGGCCCCGCGAGCGGCAGGCGCCCCCCCTCAATCCGTTGCCGAATCGCTTGCTCCAGAGGGTTCGCTCGTTGACGCCGCCGCAGCCGGCGACGCCGCTCGGGTAGATCGCCTGTTGCGTGCGGGCGCCAGCACTGAGCAGGCGGACGCCCAAGGGCGCACGGCACTTATGGTTGCGACATTGTCCGGGCGCACCGACATCGTGCGGCGACTGCTCGACGCCGGCGCAAACATCAACGCGATGGCCCGGGACGGCGACACGCCACTCGCGGCAGCACAACGGCAGGGAACGCCGGCGATTCTGGATATGCTGCAAAACGCTGCCGGCCAGCGCTGAAGCGCGCGGCACGGCGTTCGACCGGCGCACCGGTCATGGGAGAGCGCCGCTCGGCGCACGGCGGCTCGGTTGGCGCGTCGGGCGGGTCGTGGACCGGGGCTCAGCGCGCGGCAACTGTGCCTTGTCGCCAGTTCGGGTCCTGCCAGCGGTTGAAGGCACGGAGGAGCTCGGGCGTTTGGCTCCGCCGTTCCACCACGAGCGACCGGATGTTCACAACCTCGAAGCTTCGTCGAAGGTGCCTGTCGATCATCGCCTCGCGGGCGGTCAGCATCTGCTCACCTCCCGGCGCCCAGCCTGCAAATTCAATGTAGCCGACGCCCACATCGTCGGAGGCCGGCGGTATCACCGTTACAGTCCAGCCCGCGGCTGACCTGCGAAACAGCCAGAGCTCTCGCCACGCGGCGAGCGGTTGCACCGCCAGTGCCAGCGCTGTACCGGACGGATTGCTGGCCGCGGACGCCGGCCACACCGTTGCGTAGGTGCACCGTCGCACCAGCGGGTCGTTCGCATCGTGATCGGCGTCAAGAAGCAGGACACACGTCTCTCCTGATGCTCCGCCCGTCGTACGGATCAGCAGCGGACCGGCTCGGACCACGGCGGGTTCGGCCGCCCACCGGGAGGCGCCGACACGAACAGCCGCATCCGCGTAATCGACGCAATCCTGATCGCTCAAATCGGACTTCCGGACGGACGCCAGCTCCAGCAGAGCACGGTTCGCCGAACTCTGCGGCGCTGCACCGCGCCGCGCTTGCTCAAAAGCGAGCTCTGCCCACACGCTGGCCGCTTTGACTTTGAGTACAGCGCGCAGCTCGGGCGACAGCTCAGTGGACGGCACGCTGTCGAGAATTGCGGCGTTCCACCGCAGACGCTCGTAGTACGCGGCGGCGCTCGCCAGTGGATCCACGCAATGGTTGTCGGTAAGGCTCACCGCCGCGGTAGCCCGCTGACTGGGACTAGCGGACCGTATGGCGAGAACGCGCCGAAACATCTCGCCGTCGTAGCAGACCTCGACAGTGCCGTTCCGGTCGTAGCTCTTTATGACGACGCCGTATTCCGCGACAACGTCGAGGTGGGCGGCCAGGGTCGCAGAGCTGGATGGACTCTGAGGTAGCGACGCGCGATGCGCGAGCCGATTCGCCATGACTCCAATCGCATCGAACGGCTCGGCCGTCAGGCCCTCCGGCGCGACCGCCCGGAGGTAGGCCGCCGCGTAGCTGATGCCGAGCGCTTCCGCGCCGGGCGTGTCGCGCAGAAATCGTACAACCGCCAGCAGGTCCGGAGCCGCGCCGGGCGAAAGGCTGATCTGCCTGATCTGGGCAGCCTTGACGTAGCCGGCGCGCTCACGGCGATGATCGTAGACCTGGACATAGTCTGCGCTCTGTCCTCGAACCTCGAGACTATCGCCCTGCCAGAGCACGGCCTGCTGGGGTGCGTAATCGTGCGCGGCCGCTCGCAGGGGCGCTTGATTCTGCGTCACGATGGCGACGACCAGCATGGCGGACTCGAGCATTGGCGTGCGCTACTTCGAACCCAGCAAATTGGCACCTATGAATCCGCCGTCTGCCGGAGGGGGCGCGATGATGACCTGGACCTTGTCAGACAACTTGTCGGCCAGCGTCTTCTGGATCAGTAACGGGTGGCTGGTAAGCAGCGCTCCTTCGCGTTCCATCTGTTCGCTGTTGATCTTGCCGACCCGGTCGAGCCGATAGACTTCGGCATCCGCGAGTTTCTGTCGCGAATCCGCCTCACCGGCGGCTTCGATGCGGCGGGCCTGTGCTGCGCCCTCGGCGGCACGGATGCGGGCGACCTTTTCGGCTTCCGCTTCCAACTGCCGCTGCTCGATCTGTTTCTGCTTGAACGGCAGTACGTGCTGCATCGCTTCTTCTTGCGCCTTGGCCGCTATGACCTGTTCGCGCGCAGACGCCTCCGCCGCCTTCTCGCGGCGTACCTTTTCCGCTTCTCCGTCCAGCTCGGTAGCCTTGACGCGCTTGTTTTTGAGCTCGAGCGTGTAGCGCATCTTTTCCGTCTCGAGCTCCTCGGCGAGCAGCTTGTCCATACCCTCCCGATAGTCCTCCGGCAGGTCGACCTTTCCTACTTGAACGCTCCGCAGCAAAATGCCGTCGGCCGCTAACCTGGGTGCGAGCTCCTTTTCAAGCGCCTTCTGGATCTCGGCGCGCTTGCTCGAGAAAATCTCGCGCACCGTATAGCTCGCAAATAATCGGTAAATCACGCCCTGCACGATCGGCTCGACCACGTCTCCAGAGATATCGTCCGGCAGATCGCGTGAAAGGACCGCAACCCGTCGGGGATCGATGGCGTAGCGGACCATTACGTCGACGCCAAGGGACAAGCCTTCCACCGATTGAAGCGGTGAAGATCCGGTGGCTGAGGCACTTTGTTCAGGGCGGTAGATCTGATCCCGGCTTGGAAAACGACGTAGTTGGTGGACTCCTGGGACTACGAGCACGCTGCCGTTGGTGAACAGACTGGCCGCGCCAGAGAAACGATTGGTCCTGACCGCCATCTCCCCGCGGGCGAGCGGCTGAATTGGGGGCAAGCGCCAGACGGCGTACAGGCATAGCGCGAGCCCGCCAATCAACAGCCATTGCGTCGACCTGCTTTTCACGGCCGCGAGCGCAGCGGAACTTGAGCGCGTAGCCCATGCCCCCGCGCGGCGAGTCAGGTCAGACAGGACAGCGTTCAACCCAAGTCGGGACCACATGAAACTCACTCCACCTGCCGAGCCAGCGGTCGGGCAGCTTGTCGTTTACGCCGCTTGCAAACGCTACCGGCCCGGTCCGCCTGGTGTTAGGGCTCGGAACTGCAAGCGCATCGCACACGACTGCATTGGACCCAATCGCGCATGAGCAGGCGAGCACCAGGCCGATAGGCCGTCTGCAGACTAGAGTCGACGGAACTAATGATTGTGAAGACCGATTTGGGAGGGGTGCATGCACGGGCTCTAGGGTTCGCGGCGACCGACAATAGAAGGGTTGTCATCGGGCGGCGGTGACGCCGGAACGCGGCGACTTGTTGGTCGGCGTCGGATGCAGCTACCATCGTCGAGCTAACAACTTCCAAAAGCAGCGGGGCGACGGGTATGGCGGCACGCGACTTTGTCAAGACAGACGATGCATTTACCCTGCAGCGTCGTAATCCGGCCGGCGGAACGAAGCCTCTTGGCTACTGGGGTTTTCGCAACGAGACGGATCCATTGACGGACGTACTGCTCGGTCCGCCGGACAATCTTCGGCATCTGGCGACGAGCTCGTTGTCCCGTAAGCACCTGCGGGAGAACCCTGCGAACCTCAAGGTTGCACAGGTGCAGCACAAGGCACTCGTCGCGGCTTATGAGCGCTTCGGAGTTCGCGTTCACTCACACGTGCCGGAAGCCGAGCTGCCAATGCAGGTGTATTCGCGCGATTCAAGCGTGATGACTCCGTTTGGCGCCATCATCACCGCCATGGCTGACTGGTGGCGTCGTGGTGAGAACTACGCAGCCATCCGGACGTATGAGCGACTGGGGATCCCGATTTACGACATGGTGACTGCCGGAACCTTCGAAGGCGGCGATTTCAACGTCATTGAGGAAGGTTGCGTACTGATCGGATGCGGCGGCGGTCGAACGCAGGAGGAAGGCGCTCGGCAGGTCGAGAGCTGGTTCAAGAAGGAAGGCTGGGAAACCCGGGTCGCCTTCTTCGACGAGTACTACGTACACATCGATCTCATGGTCGTGCCGATAGCACGCAAGCTCACCGCCGTATGCACGGCCTGCACCGAACCCGGGATCGTCGAGTGGCTGCAGGCGAAGGGGCACGACATCATCGATGTTCCGTTTCAGGACACCATGAACTTGGGCTGCAACTTTATGGCACTGGGCCGCAACCGGGTCATCGTCCCGAAGTCGAGCCGGGCGCTGATCAAGCAGCTGAGCGAGAGGCAGTTCGAGGTCGCGGAGGTGGACATGAGTGAGATCTCCAAGACCGGTGGCGGAATTCACTGCATGGCGCAGTCGCTGCGGCGAGACCCGCGCGGATGAATTAATACCGACCATGGCACGCAACGGCGATTCGGTCCGAGTCGACGGTGATCGACTGTGGTCGCGGCTCATCGCTATGGGTCGGATCGGTGCGACACCGAACGGTGGGTGCAACCGGCAGGCCCTTACCGATGGCGACTTAGCCGGCCGCACGCTGTTTACTGAATGGAGCAAGGCAGCGGGCTGCACGGTGCGCGTCGATTCCATCGGAAATCTTTTCATCCGACGGCCAGGAAAGAGTGACGACCTCCCGGCAGTGCTGACCGGCAGTCACCTGGATACGCAGCCTACCGGCGGCAAGTTCGACGGCATATACGGTGTGCTGGCCGGACTGGAAGTCATCGAATCGTTGAACTCAAACGGAATCAAGACAACGCACCCGGTCGAAGTGGGTGTGTGGTGCAACGAAGAAGGCTGCCGTTTCCCGGCAGCCATGATGGGATCGGCGGTCTGGTCAGAAAGGATGCCGCTCGCGGCTGCGTACGCGTTGGCCGACCGTGAGGGCGTCACAGTTCGGGACGCTCTCAAGCGCGCTCAGATACCCATCGACGTTCCGGTGGCCCGCCAGCCTGTCAAGGCTGCGTTTGAGGTGCACATCGAGCAGGGACCGGTCCTCGAGAACCAGGCTCGGACGATCGGGATCGTAACCGGCGTGCAGCACATGAGCCGTCACGAGGTCATCATCGAGGGCCAGGAAGCGCATGCCGGTACGACGCCGATGGACCGGAGGCGGGATCCAGTTCGAGTCCTTGCCGACATCCTGCCGCAGCTGTATCGCGCGGCCGAAGAGCGGCGCCCGGATGGCCGTCTTACCATTGGCATCATCGAAACGCTGCCGGGCTCGCCGAATACGGTACCCGGGCAACTGCGCTTCACCGTCGACGTGCGACATCCTCAGGACGCAGCGTTTCGCGCACTGCGCGAGGACGTCGAGCAGGTCGTACGCGGCGCGCTCAATAAGCATGGGAGCAGCGGTTCGGTGCGGTGCGTGTGGGAGGCGCCGGCCGTGCGATTCAATTCCGACTGTATCAACGCAGTGCGCACCGCCGCCGCCCATCTTGGCTATCCGGCTTCGGAGATCGTGAGCGGCGCCGGTCACGACTCCGTTAACACCTCCTACGTGGTGCCGACCGGCATGATTTTCATTCCTTGCGCCGGAGGCCTGAGCCATAACGAGGCGGAGAGCGCCTCGAAATCAGACCTGGAGGCCGGCGCCAACGTGCTTCTGCATGCCATTTTATCGGTCGCACAATAGTCTCCGAGGCGACGTCGGTTGATCACCGTCGGGTTGCCTTTCGCGTGTCGCAGCACTCAACGTGCTGCCGGTCGCGCGTCTGGTGCAGGCACGTAGGGTCGTGGCCACTGCCCAGCCGCGCCCGCCGACCGCACCGGCCACGATCGTGCTCCTGGTCGCGACGGCTCTTTTCATCAACTACATCGACCGCGGAAATCTAGCGACAGCCGCGCCGCTGATGAAAGGTGAGTTGCGCCTGAGCGCCACGCAGCTGGGCGTGTTGCTGTCCGCCTTCTACTACACCTATGTACTGGCGATGTTCCCGGCAGGGTGGCTTGCCGAGCGATACGGGGCACACATTGTGCTCGCGATCGGAGTAGCCATCTGGTCGGTGGCCACGTTTCTAACGGGATTCGTCAATAGTTTTGCCGCGCTGCTTGCTCTCCGCCTGCTGCTCGGGCTGGGTGAAAGCGCCGGATTTCCCTGCGCCTCCAAGCTGCTGGCTCAGTCCGTAATTCCAGGCCGACTGGGGCTGGCCAATGGCGTCATGAGCTTTGGTTATCTTCTGGGTCCGGCGGTTGGCACGCTGATCGGCGGGTTGCTGATGGCGGCCTATGGTTGGCGGCCGGTGTTCATCGTGTTCGGGGCGTTGTCGATCGCGTGGCTTATCCCGTGGCGAAGTGTTGTCGTCGGACCCGCCCCGGCTGGCGCGTCACCCGTAACCTCGGCGCCATCGCTGCGGCAGATTCTCGGGCAGCGCGCGCTTTGGGGCGCGGCGATCGGGCTGTTTTCGGCGAACTATAGTTTCTACTTCATTCTGGCATGGCTGCCGATCTATCTCGTCGAGTCGCGAGGGTTTTCGGTCCGCACAATGTCCGTGGTCGCGTCGACTTCGTATGCCCTCACTGCTCTGGGCGCCCTAGGTTACGGCTGGCTCACGGATCACTGGCTGCGGTCGGGTTGGAGTACTGGCGTCGTCTACAAGGGCGTCATGGCCCTGAATCACGTTATCGGGATCACGTGCATGATCGCGATGACCGTGCTGCCATCCGGCGGCGCGATTGCTGCCCTGTTCGTCTACGAAATCATGGCGGGGCTCGCCTCGCCGGGGTTGTACGCGATCCCGCAGATTATCGCGGGGCCAAGTGCAGCAGGCCGCTGGGTCGGCATCCACAACTGCGTCGGCGCGCTCGCCGGCATTCTTGCACCGGCGCTCACCGGCATACTCATCGATCGCACCGGCGGGTTTGCCGCGCCATTTACGCTGGCGGCCGCCGTCGGAGTGATTGGGTTAGTTGCCTGGCTAATTGTGCTGCCGAGAATTGCACCGATTCGCTGGTCTCCGGTCGCGCAGTGACTGTGCGGATCAGCCTGGCGCGCGCGCCGCTCTGCCGGAATCAGCTCAATGGCCCGGCGAACCGGAATCGATGACCTCGTCAAGTTTCAGGAGTGCGCGATAGAGGACTTCTGCTCCGTTCGCTACATCTTCGGGGGCGGTAAATTCCTGTGGCGAATGGCTTATACCCGCGCGGCTGGGAACAAAGATCATTCCGATCGGCGCGAACCGCGCGACGTTCTGCGCATCGTGTCCCGCGCCACTCGGTAACTCCATCGCGCGCAAGCCGGCGTCGCTCGCCGCCTCGTGAATGACTTGCCGGAACTGCGGCGACGTCAATGCGGGCTTGCTGACTTCCGGCGCAGTGCATTTAATCGTAACGTGCTCATCGCTGCCGATTTCGGCAAACCGCCTCAGAATGCGCGCATCGATCCCGTCGATACGGCTTTGGCTCAGATCGCGAATCTCAACGGTGAAGGTGGCACGGCCAGGAATGACGTTGACCGCCCCGGGCTCAACTTTCATCAGGCCGACCGTTCCCACCTGTCGTCCAGGCTCCGCTCGCACCTCCTCGCGCACGGCCAGCACGGCGCGCGACGCGGCGGCCAGGGCGTCACGTCGACGGTCCATCGGTGTTGTGCCGGCGTGATTGGCGAAACCCTCGGCGATACAGGTTCTGCTGCTGATTCCTACGATTCCGAGCACGACGCCGATCGGAACCCCCTTGGTTTCAAGTACCGAACCCTGCTCGATGTGCAGCTCCAGATAGCCGGCGATGCTCCCTACAGGGATCCGGGCACTCGCGAGCCGCGACGCGTCGCCGCCCGCGCGCGCCAGCCAGTCGGCGAGGCGATCACTGTCGCCAACCTGGCGCCCGGCAATGTCCGATGGCAACTGGCCGGCGGCCGCGTCCGAGCCGAAAGACCCCAGATAAAAGCGGCCGCCCTCTTCGTCCGTCCAGACCACCACCTCCAATGGGTGACGCATCACGACCTTGCCGTCATTGAGCGATCGAATGACTTCGATGGCAGCGAGACTTCCGACATCGCCATCAAAGTTGCCGCCGTGCGGTACGGAATCGATGTGTGATCCGAGCAGAAGCGCGGGCAGCTTGCTGGCGCTCGGGCGGCTGCCGAAGATATTGCCGGCTGCGTCGACGCGCACGACCAGCCCCGCGTCACGCATCAGACCCATGACGTAGGCGCGTCCCTGGAGATCCGCGTCACTGAATCCGACGCGGCTGACCCCTCCTCCTGGCTCTGCACCGTATTCCGAAAGTTTTGCCAGAGTGGCGGTGAGCCGTGCGCCCTGCACGTGCATCGTGCCGGGAGCAGCGGCGGCAAGTGAGGATGTCCATAGAGCACACGCCAGCGCCGCGTGGCGGCAACACTCGGGCAAGGAAATTCGAAGTTGCATAGCGTCGACGGGGCGCTCACCCGGATCTTCTGGCGGCAGGGTAGCAAAGTTCAACCGCAATGCGGAACGGCAGAAAGGCTTGTCGCAGTATCGCAGTGGCGTCAGTCGCGTTACATTGCGAGCGGTCGCAGATGCGAGGGTTCGTCGAATGAATCACATGACCAATGCGAACCGATGGCGAAAAGCAGCAATGGCTGTCGCCAATATCCTCTGCGCAATTGCGGTCCTGTCAGGATCGGATAGTCGCGCCCAATCAGCGGCGCCAGCACCAGACGGCGTGTACCTGGCAATTCCGAGCGGGCAATCTGAGGCCGACGAGTACACGCGCTACGAGCTGCTCGATCCGGCGACATCGAGCTTCAAGATTTACTATGAAGTGGCGGCTACGACACCGGGCGCGCGGTATTTCTATAACCCGATCCGCAAAGGCAGTGTCGCGCGCGACGAGCATGTCTACGCTGCTGCCAGCGGAGCCCCGCTCGTGTTCGAGGTAATCGGTGGCGCACAAGCGCGCAAGGATGCGCTGATGTCGGACGCGGACGCGGACGCGGAGACGGATTACATCAAGGTCACGCTTGCGCGACCCGTGCCGGAGCATGGTCAGGCACGCCTCGTCATCGTCAAAACGTACCAGGACGCGAAAAGCTACTACAGTGAAGGCAAGGCGATCGTCTTCAACAGGCCGCTGGGCGTGAAGCGCAATAAGGTCGTTCTTCCGCCGGGTTATTCCCTCGTCGAGCTCACGGTGCCCTCGCAGATCCTGACCGAGAGCGACGGCCGAATTTCAATCAGCTTCCTCAACGCGGGTTCCGGTGAGGCGCCGCTCGTTGTCAAAGCAATCAGTGACGCGCCGGTTGGCAAGGCGGCGCAGCCGGCACCTCCGACCACGCGCAAGAGCTGGGAGTCGCCATTCGAGGGTCCGACTGAGGAGGAACGGCTGTCAGAGCGTGCCCATGAGGACCGCGAGATCGTCTATTTCCTGCAGCAGCCAGCGAGTCACGCATTCAAGCTTTATCACGATTACACGGAGTCGCGACCCGGTGTGAATGCTTATGCCAACGTCGTACGTGCAGGGAGCGCCGCAAGCGAACCGTCGGCGATCAGCCTGGACAGCGGCGAGTCGCTGAAAGTACAGGAGATGAGCGGCGCGGAGCTGGCCGCATCGCACCTTAACGTCGGAGAACAGATCCCCCCATCAGCCAAGGTGATCGTCATTCCATTCCCCGCAGTACAGAAGGGGCAAACGGTCAGGCTGCGGATTGCAGAGACCTACACCGCACCAGCGAGTTACCGGTTGGAGGGAGACGATCTTGTGTTCGATCGCAGCCTCGGACGTCCCCGAAACGCCGTCGTGCTGCCATCGGGGTGGTACTGCACCTTCAGCGCGGAACCCGCGGCCGTCAGTCAATTGCCGGACGGCCGCGTGCGGCTGAACTACTGGAACGATCGGCCGGAAGCGGTGGATGTGCTGCTCAAGGCGCGGCGAAAAGTTAGCCGACAGTAGCGCCGGAAGCCGCAGACGCCCGAATCGGTTCCGCCGGGCGAAGCGCTCACGGTGATTGCTCCTTCCGAGGCTGGGCCACGGCGCTCTGCTGCTTCAGCAGAAATCGCTGGGTCTTTCCCGTGGCCGTCTTGGGCAGGTTAGCTATGAATTCGATTGCCCGAGGGTACTTGTAAGCCGCGATGGTCGTTTTCACAAACTCCTGAAGCTCGTGCGCCAGCTCAGGAGTTCCCGGAGCTCCGGGCTCCAGCACGACAAACGCCTTGACGATCTGGCCCCGGAGCTCGTCCGGTACGCCGATGACGGCGACTTCGCGGACTGCCTTATGCGCCATCAGGGCAGCTTCAACCTCAGGACCTGCGATGTTGTAACCGGCAGACACGATCATGTCGTCCGCGCGGGCCTGAAACCAAAAGTATCCGTCGTCGTCGACGACGTAGGTGTCGCCTGTGACGTTCCAGCCGTTGATCACGTACTCGCGTTGGCGCTTGTCCGCGAGGTAGCGACATCCGGTCGGGCCGCGAACTGCAAGGCGTCCGGGCTGTCCTGCCGGCAGCGGTCGTGCGTCGTCCCCCAGCGTCACCGCCTCATAGCCGGGTAGCGGCTTTCCGGTCGCACCTGGGCGAATGTCGGCCCCTCTGGCAGAGATGAATATGTGGATCATTTCCGTGGCGCCGAGGCCATCGATGATGCGAATGCCCGTGGCGTCGTTCCAGGCGTCCGAGGTCGCTTTCGGCAAGGGTTCTCCGGCGGATACGGACAGCCGCAGAGCGGACAAGTGGTGCTGGCCAGCGCTTCGCATCAGAGAGCGGTACATGGTCGGGGCCGTAAACAGACTGGTGACGCGGTAGCGCTCGACAGCGGCCAGCACCGCGTCTACTGAAGGCTGCTCGATCATGACGGTTGCTGCGCGAAATCTTAGCGGGAATGCCAGCAGGGCGCCGAGCCCGAACGTGAAACCGAGCGGGGGTGTGCCGGCGTAGACGTCATCAGGCGCGGTCTGGAGCAGGTGTCGGGCGACAATGTCCGCCATGACCAGCACGTCGCGATGAAAGTGAACGGTTGCTTTCGGTTCTCCGGTTGTTCCCGAAGTGAAGGCCAGCAGACAAACATCATCACGCGAGGTAGCTACGTTCATGAACTGCGGAGAACTTCGGCGCATAGCCGACTCGAGCGCCCCGTTCCCCCAGGTCATCGTGCGCGACAGCCAATCCGTCTGGTGTTTGGTCGTTAGTACCTCGTCGATCAGTCGTGCATCGCACAGAGCGTGATCGATCCGGGCCTTCTGAGCGATTTGTGCGAGCTCCTTCGCCCGAAGCAGTGGCATGGTCGCAACCGCGATTGCCCCCGCTTTGACAACCGCGAGCCAGCAGGCGACGAGCATCGGCGAATTGAATCCACGAAGCAGTACGCGATTGCCTGCAACGACCCCAAGATCAGTGACAAGCACGTTGGCAATCCGGTTCGCGTGTTCGAGGAGCTCGGCGTAGCTCCAGGAACCGGAATCGGAGTGGATCGCCGTATGGCCACCGCATCCTTCGGCGACCGCGGCGTCGAGCAGCACTGATGCGCAGTTGAGTCGCTCGGGGTACCGAACTTCCGGCCGGTTAAATACGAAGAGCGGCCATTGCTCCGGCGGCGGCAAATTGTCCCGCGCGAAGCGATCGACGTGCGCGGTGTAAATTCCGGGGTATCCCGCGACCGTCACGTCACTATTCCCGCGCCCAAACTGAAGCTGGCGTTCACGCGTCACCCGAACCGGAGGGTTTCCAATCCGGCGCTAGGAGCCGGCGCTTGCCGTCAGCCGAGCGCGCCACTCGTGGATCATCGAGACCTTCCCGGTCCCAGAGCTCGCACGTTACTTCCCGATGGCGTTGGTCGAGTGCCTCGCAATAGTTCGTGTATAGGCACAAGCGGACCTCAGCGCCGCGACCCTGAGCGACTTTGAGAAACCAGTCCGGATCGGCGAGTGCCTGCCGGGCCAGGCTGATCAGGTCCGCGTGGCCCTGCGCAAGTGCGCTTTCGGCTTGCTCGAAGTTGTGGATTCCGCCGCCGGCCACCACCGGAGTCGTGTGGCCCCTACTTCGGATTGTGCTGCGGATACGAGCCGCAGCCGGCATATTGCGCCCGTAAGGGCCCTGGGCATCCGAGTAGTACGAAGGCATGCATTCGTACCCGCTTCGCCCCGTGTACGGATATGCCGCCTCACCGATCTTGGGCTGTTTGGCATCGTCGAATTTGCCGCCGCGGGAAAGCGAAATAAAGTCCATTCCTGCGCCTGCAAGCCTCTCCGCGTGGTACGACGAATCGACAGCATCACTGCCGCCGGAGATGCATTCTTCCGCGAGCATACGGCAGCCTACGGTGTAATCGGCGCCAACCGCCCGTCGGACTGCTGCGTAGACCTCAAGCGGCAGCCTGGCGCGGCCCGGGAGGGTAGCGCCAAAGCCGTCGTCGCGCGAGTTGGTCCGGGACAGGAACGAAGCCATGGTGTAGGCGTGAGCATAGTGCAGTTCGACGCCGTCGAAACCGGCCAGCCGGGCGCGTACTGCAGCGTCTGCAAACAGCGCCGGCAGTACCTGAGGGAGCTCGCGAACGTGCGGCAGGTGCATGTCCGTTACGCGTTCTCTGTACCCCATCTGGAGTGATTCGCGCTCCTGCGGCGTGAGCACTCTGATCTGGTCCTCCTCCGCCATGGAGGCGAGTGCCGCGCGAACTTCCGAATCGGGCACGCCGCGCATCCCCAGCTTGGCCCGGTGTCGATCGGTGATCTGCAGAAATTGCTGGAAGAAGCGCCGCGGGTCCGGCCTCCGCCGTATGGCAAGAAAGTCGATCAGCTGAATCAGGAGCTTGGTCTGCCCACGGCTTGAATGCCGCACGGTGTCCACGAGCTCCTTGAGACCGGGGATGAACCGGTCATGCCCGATGCGCAGCAGTGGACCACTCGGTATGTCGCGGATACCGGTCGCTTCGACCACCATCGCGGCCGGCTGACCCCGAGCGAACCTCTCGTACCACGCGAGCACATTGGGCGTTACAAAGCCTTCCTCGGTCGCCCGCCACGGCACCATGGCCGGCACCCAGGTACGGGACGGCAACTGTAGAGAACCCACGCGCACTGGACTGAACAACCGCGACGCCGCTGCTTCCGCCGCTGTTGGCCATTTCCCTGGCTGTGCGTCGTGACGGATCCGTTCGGCCGGACGCCACATCGACATGGGCGATTCCTAAGGTCGACCAGCCGCCGCCGGTAGTACGGCAGTCGCTTCGATCTCGACCTTTGCCGCGGCCTCCATGAGCGCGACGACCTGAAGGACGGACATGGTCGGATAGTGCTTGCCGATCACCTCGCGGTACGCCGCGCCAACTTCGGCCAGCTCGCGGTAATACTCGTCGCGGCTCGTGATGTACCAGGTGAGCCGCACGAGGTGCTCGGGGCGCCCGCCGGCCTCGGCCAGAATCGCGACGATATTTCGCAAGGCCTGACGGACTTGAGAGGCGAACCCGCTGCTGACAAAGCTGCCTTGGGCGTCCCAACCGATCTGGCCGGCAATGTAGATCTGGGCACCGGTCGCCGCTACGCCGTTCGAGTAACCCCGGGGCCGCGCCCACCCTGCGGGCTGCAGAACTTGATGGGTCATCGAATCGGCACTCCTTGGGTCATCGGAGCAGCTCCCGGCCAATGATTAGCTTCTGGACTTCGCTGGCACCTTCGTAAATTCGCAACGCA
>Ga0187778_10001144_pt1 | contig 18738 bp, 17 predicted proteins | sample 1015_Q2_SP5_20_M_FD_132418 | JGI IMG/M metagenome (GOLD analysis project Ga0187778, IMG submission 132418) | Tropical peat soil microbial communities from peatlands in Department of Meta, Colombia - 1015_Q2_SP5_20_MG | ecosystem: Environmental > Terrestrial > Soil > Wetlands > Peat | place...
CGCGATCGACATCAATAGCGGGACTCTCGCGCGCGTCGGCATGGACGCGCTCGTGCTGGCCGGAGCGCTGGAAGCGCACGGGTTTGAAACCATTCCGCACCTGACCACGCGCGACGCCAATATCATCGGGCTGCAAGCGATGCTGCTGGGCGCGTGGGCCGTAAGCGGCGTGCGGAATATCTTGATCATTACGGGCGATCCACCGTCGCTCGGAGATCATCCGGAAACGAGCGGCGTTTTCGAAGTGGATTCGATTGGGCTGGTAAAAGTGGTAGCGCGCCTGAATCAGGGCGCCGACTGGGCGGGCAAGAGCCTGGGCGGGGCGACGAATTTTACGATCGGCGTGGCCGTGAATCCCGTGGCGGAAGATCTCGATGAGGAGCTGCGGCGATTTGAAAAGAAAATCGAAGCGGGCGCGCACTTTGCGATGACGCAGCCGATTTTCGATCCCGAGCACTGGCACGCGTTCTTGAAGCGGCTCGGAGGAAAATCGCCCGTGCCGGTGCTCGTGGGATTGTGGCCGCTGATGAGTTACAAGCAGGCGTTGCGGCTGAATAACGAGGTGCCGGGAATCGTGATTCCGGATGCGACGCTGAAAGAAATGGAGCAGGCGGGAGACCGCGCGCGCGAACGCGGGTTCGTGCTGGCGCGGCGGATGCTCGATTGGGCGCGCACGGCGCGGGCGTGCGGCATTGCGGGGGCGTACTTGATTCCGCCGTTCAAGAGATATGAGGAAATCCTGGAGATGTTTGATTAGCGGGCGCGCTGCTGGGTTCGAAAACAAAGCGGGAGCAAGCTCCCGCACTCCAAAAGTCTTGGAGTCAGTGCTCAGATACGCGGGATGTCAACAGAGCCATTTCAGATTTCAGATTTGAAATTTCAAATTTGAAGTGGGAGATTCAAAAGAACCAAAACCGTTTGCGACGGCGTGGCGTGCGCGCGCCGGGGGCGAGGCCGGCGTCTTCTTCGAGTTCGGGCACGTGCGGCAGCGGGCGGCCTTCGAATGCGGCCAGCGGATTTTCAACCAGCAGCGCGCGGGCGAGCTCTTCGCCATGATTTTTCGCAACAAAATCGTAGGCTTCCTTCAGCCGAAGCGGGCGCGAAGTGAGGTTGTGCGCGTCGCTCGCGAGGAAATGGATCGCGCCGACCGCGAGCCACTCCCCGGCAATTTCTTGCGCGGACTTGCCGAATTTTCCCAATAGAGATTGAGCGGTGAGCTGCGCGTAGCAGCCCTGGCGCAGCCAGCGAAACAAACGGTCAGGCTGCGCCCGCAAGAGCGGATTGCGTTCGGGGTGCGTGATGATGGGAGTGAGCCCGGCAAGCTGGAGCTCGTGCAGCGCCTGGTCGAGCGAAGGCGGGATGGCAAACTCGGCGAACTCAACCAGAAGATAGTTTTTCTGGTTGAGCGAAAAGCGGGCTGGGTCGCGCTGGATTTCTTGGAGATTTTCAAAGCTCATGTGGAAGTCGCAGCCGGTGGCGATCTGAAGGCGGCCATCGAGGCGGAGTTGAAGTTCATCGCGGCGCTTTGTTACCAATTCGGGAACGAATTGGTACATGGAGTCTGAGTGTGGAGTCGCGATCACGTGCGTAATTCCATCGGCGATGGCTATTTCAGCCATGGCCAGTGAGTCGTCGAAGTTATCGGGGCCGTCGTCCAGACCGGGGAGGAGGTGGCAGTGGATGTCGATCATGAATGAGGCGAGGATAGCGCAGGGGGAAGCGGATAACAACGCGAAGGGAAAGGCGAAAAGCACGCGGAGTCGATTGGCCGAGTTCTTGCATGGGCAATCGGGAGCTGTGTGAGCCAATTTTAATTTTGGCCAGGGATAGAGTTGTTGATGAACGCGGTTGAAAAACCTGAGCCGACAGGGGCTTCGCTCCGAGACAAGCGGATCCTGGTGACGGGCGGAACCGGGCTGCTGGGGCGCGCGGTGGTGCGGGAGTTATTCGAGCAAGGCTACCGCGAGATTTATGTCCCACGAGGTGCCAGCGTGAATGGGAGCGGAGCGGAAGACGTCACTCGGCTCTTCAATGAGACGCGTCCGCACATCGTGTTGCACCTGGCGCTGGCGCCGGAAGAAGCCGGCTGGCGCGGCCATGCGGCCGAATGCTTCGCAAGCTACGTCCTGCGGAACACGCGCATGTTGGATACGGCTTGCCGAAGAGGAGTGGAAAGGATGCTGTGCGTGGCCAGCAGCGCGGTGTATCCGGCCGGGGCGCCAGCGCCTTTGCGCGAGAAGGATATTTTCAATGGCTTGCCGGAGCCGGCGGCAGCGATCGCGGGAACCGTGGAGCGGCTGGCATTGGTGCAGGCGCAAGCGTGCCGGGAAGAATTCGGCTTTCCGTGCGTTTACTTGATCGCCTCAAATATCTACGGACCGAATGACAATTTCGATCCGGAAACAGCGCCGCTGGTTCCCCGACTGATCCGGAAATTCGTGGAAGCGGCGGAAACAGGCGCGCGCGAAGTGACGCTCGCCGGAACCGGTTGCGCCACGCGCGATTTTCTGCACGCTGATGATTGCGCCCAAGCAATCCGGCTCGCGCTTGAGCGCTACGACGGCGCCGACGCCGTCAATCTGGCGAGCGGAATCGAAGTGGGAATCCACGAGTTGGCGCGGCGGATTGCGCGTCTCGCCGGATACAGCGGGCAAATTCTTTGGGATGCAAGCAAGCAGGACGGTCCGCCACGGCGCGTGTTCGATCCCACGCGCGCGGCAAAAGAATTCGGATTCCGGGCACGCAAGGCGCTGCAAGACGGGCTGTACGAGACCGTCGAGTGGTACCGGTCGATGCGGGCCCGGTCGGAGCCGGAGCCCCGACGAATGGCAGCAGCCTCGCGCGCGTGACGCCGCCGAAATGAGAGGGCGATGAAGCTCGCAACCCGGGTGGAGCGGCTGGTAGCGGAACGCATTGAAGAAAGCGTTGCCCTTCACCGGGCGTTGCTCGCAAGCGACACGCTGCTCGCGCAAACGGCGGAAGTGGCCGGGGCAATCAGTGAAACGCTGCGGAGAAACGGGACTGTATTTTTTTTCGGCAATGGCGGAAGCGCGGCGGATGCGCAGCACCTGGCGGCGGAACTAGTGGGGAAATATCTCCTCGACCGGCCGGGCATGGCTGGTGTGGCTTTAACAACGAACAGTTCGTGCCTGACGGCCATTGGAAATGATTTTGGGTACGACCTCGTGTTCGCGCGGCAACTCGAGGCGCTGGCTTCAGCGGGCGACGTCGCGATCGGAATTTCCACGAGCGGCAAATCCGCGAATATTCTGCGCGCATTCGGAACGGCGAAGACCATGCGCATCACGACCGTGGGATTCACCGGCGCGACCGGAGGCAAGATGCGGCCGCTGGCGGACTATTGCCTTTGCGTCCCGTCGGAGCAGACGCCGCGGATTCAGGAGGCGCACATCCTGCTGGGCCACATTTTGTGCGAGATTGTGGAGGAGGAGATGTTTCACGGTCGCGGAACGCCTTAAAGGGGGACCTAGCGGCCGCGCCAGACGGAAATGAGCTGCAACGCGCCTAAGAAAAAAATGAAGGCGGCGAAGGCGCGGCGCATCTGCTTCGGCGGCAGGGTGCGCGCGAATTTCCCGCCTAGGATTGCTCCTAGCACAATTCCCGGAATCATGAGCAGCCCCACTTTGATGTCCACCAGGTGCGCTGAATAGTAAGGCCAAATCGCGAGCAGACTGGTGGGAGCAACCAGGGCGACGAGGCTGGTCCCTTGCGCGCGATGCTGCTCGAAACCGAAGCCGACAACAAGCAGCGGCACCAGAAGCGCTCCACCGCTGATGCCGAAGAGCCCGCTGCAGATTCCCACTCCGCAGGAGGCCAAAAAAATTGCGGCGAGTTGCGTGCGGCCCTCAAACACGATTTTCCCCGGGGTGAGAGGCGGATTCGGGCTGCAGCCAAAGCGCGACTGCGGCAAGCATTAAAAACGCACCAAATACAGGCCGCAGGATATGCGGCGGAATCCCGACGGCGAAAGTGCCCCCGACAAAACCGCCGGCGAGCAATCCGGCAGCGCACACAGCCCCCGCTTTTAAATCGACCGAATGAGCTTTCCAGTAAACGATGAGCGCACCCACGCCAATCGGAGGAAGCAAAATGAAAAGTGAAGTCCCCTGGGCCATGTGCTGGCTCATCCCCGCAAGATAAACAAGCGCGGGCACGACGATGAATCCGCCGCCGACGCCCATCAGTCCGATGACGACGCCGGTTGCGCCGCCGAGAAAAATAATCCGAAGAATGAAGGAGAGAGCCATGTTCAGCAGTTCTCCTGAAACCCCAATTTCATGCGCGCCAGAATCGCTTGAGCCGCGCCCGCGCGCAATCCGATTCCCTGCATTTCCTGGCGCGGTGCGATTCTGGCACGGAAACGCCGCATGTTTTGCGGGCGCTTGGAATCTCTTGCTATAGTGGGCGAGGCTGGATTTGGTCTCGAGTTCGCTGCCATAGCACAAATCCCACCTTTCAGGAGCGAGGAATCAGGATGAGCGCGGAGCGCAAGCCGGAATTTTTTTCGGGCAAAGGAATCCAGGTTGGAATCATCGGGTGCGGGTACGTGGGCTTGCCACTGGCGCTGAGGTTTGCGGACGTGGGCCAGATCGTCACGGGATTCGACCTGGACAAATCGAAGATCGACAAATTGAACGCCGGGGAATCCTACATCCAGCACATTCCTGCCGAAAAGATTCGCCATCACGTGCAGGGCAAGCGCTTCAGCGCGACCACGGATTTCCGGCGGCTGGCCCAGATGGACGCGGTTCTCATCTGCGTTCCGACGCCGCTGGACGAGCGGCGAGAGCCGGACCTGAGTTACGTGGAAAACACCGCCCGATCGATCGCGCCGAACCTTCAGCGCCATCAACTGATTGTGCTCGAAAGCACGACGTACCCGGGAACGACCGAGGAGCTCGTGCTGCCGATCCTCGAAAAAGGCGGAATGCGCTGCCCGGCCGCTCACGGCGAGGGCGTGGAAAACATCGGCACCGATTTCTACCTGGCGTTTTCGCCGGAGCGAGAAGATCCGGGAAACAAGCAGTTCGGGCTCGCGCAGATTCCAAAAGTGGTGGGTGGCGTAAATCCCCCGAGCGGCCGGGCGGCGGCTGCGTTGTACGCGCAAATCGTGTCGCGCGTAATTCCGGTGAGCTCGACGCGCGCGGCGGAAATGGTGAAGCTGCTCGAAAACATCTTCCGCTGCGTCAACATCGCGCTGGTGAACGAACTCAAGCAATTGTGCCTTCGGATGGGCCTCGACATCTGGGAAATCATCGATAGCGCCGCCACAAAGCCTTTCGGCTTCATGCCCTTCTATCCGGGCCCGGGACTGGGAGGACACTGTATTCCGGTCGATCCGTTTTACCTCTCCTGGAAGGCGCGCGAATACGATTTCGCGGCCCGCTTTATCGAACTCGCCGGCGAAGTGAACACGTCGATGCCCTACCACGTGGTGGACGCCGTCGCGGGGGCGCTGAACGGACGAAAAAAGAGCTTGAACGGCTCCAAAATTTTGCTTCTCGGCGTAGCTTATAAGAAAGATGTCGATGATTTGCGGGAATCCCCGTCGCTGAAACTGCTCGAACTGTTGACGGCGCGGGGCGCCGTGATGGAGTACAACGACCCGTACTTTCCCGCGCTGCACAAAATGCGCCACTACGATTTTTCCAACATGAAGTCCGTGCAACTGACCCCCGAGCAGCTCTCCGGCTACGATTGCGTCCTCATTGCCACGGATCATTCCTCCTACGATTACGATGCCATCGTGCGGAATGCCAAGCTGGTGGTGGATACACGCAATGCCACGCGGCGGGTGAAGCAGAATCGCGAGAAAATCGTGAGTTGCTGAGCGGCGCAGCCTGCTCGAATTCCGCCTGCCGGGTGTTTACCCAAGAATGCCCCCGTACTCCAGTCCTATTGCGGTGGGCCGGTTGTAACGATAAGGTAGGAGGATGAGCCCAGCCAGCCCTCCGAAAAAGGACTGGATTCCCGATCCAGGACGCCGCCGCAGCATGCGCGTCCTGCTGAGTGTGCCGATTCAAGTGAGCGGCAAAACGACCGCCGGCAAGGATTTCCAAGAGGAGACGCGGACACTGGTGGTCAACGCGCACGGGGCGCTTATTTCGCTTGCCGCCCCGGTTTCCGCCGAACAGAAGATCAACGTCGCGAATCACGCCACGCACCAGACGATGGAATGCCGCGTCGTTTATCTCGGGACGTCGCAGGGCGGAAAAACGCAGATGGGCATCGAGTTCGTGAAGGCTTCCCGCATCTTCTGGCAGATCGATTTTCCCCCGGACGATTGGGTCGTCCCCGAAAACTGAAGCCCCGCCACACGAGCATTTCAACGGATTCATCGGGAAGCAGAGACGAGCTCCATGCGGAGTGTTCCCAGCGGCAGGTAGGCCTCCATGAGGACGGGAGTGCGCGCGGAATCGTGCGCGAGCCAGGCGGCGAAAGTTTCTCCGGCCAGTTCTTTGCCGCGATGAAAAACATGGATGGAAACTTTCGTCGCGGAATATTTGCCGGCGGCAACCTCCACCGTGTCGCTCGGAGCTTCCCGGTGCGCGCGCAATTCGTAAACGTCGTGGCCATCGTAGACGGGCGCGCGCAATTCGGGCGTGCGTTCCCAATCGACGCCGCGGAGGCTGTAGATCGCGCCGAGCGGATCGCGGGTGCCGGGCGAAACGATGATACCCGGCAGGTTTCCACGCGCGGACTGTCCTTCGGGAAGAAGATGCAGAACCTCGTCGTGCTTTTTGCCCATTTCGTTCTGATACATCTCGTACTGGCGGCATTCGAGGGTGACGGCGTCGGTGTAGGAATCGAATTGATCGTCAACAGCAAAGAGCGTCCGGATGGTGTTGAGCGTGTGAGCGGTCACGCGGAAATGCCAGGTGCCCCATCCGAAGAGTTCCTTGCGCTCGGGGATGCTGAACTGCACGGAGGCAGCCGACGAGAACGCCGTCCAGGAAACGTTGTAATTCAGCGTCTCGCCGATATGGAAGGGCACGGAAGCTTCGGGCGGAGCTTTTTTCGCAGGAGTTTTCGTCTTGGCAGGCTTGCCGGCCTTGGCCGGGGAAGATTGGGCTGCGCAGACTTCACCTGAAAATGCGCTGAGGAGCGCCGCGAAAATTAGAGGCAGCAACGTGAAGAATGCAGCTTGAGCGCGGCCGCGTTTCGAACAGTTTCGAGCAAGCCCCATGACGCGAGGTTCGACAATCACTCCTTCAAATTTGCAACCTGAATATTGCGCGCGGCCTGCGTCCTTGTCGCGTGCAGCAGGCCGGGCTATAGTCAAGCGTACCCGAAACGCTGCGTGCGGGCCAACTGCCTGCAGCGAGACACAAACTCGGATCATCCTTTCCCGGTCCGAGAGTTCCCGAGGAGAAACTCCGGAATGCGTTTTCTGGTGACCGGCGGCGCCGGATTCATCGGCTCGCATGTAGTGGACGAAATCGTGCGCCGCGGGCACCAGGCGGTTGTCCTCGACGACCTGTCCGCTGGCAAAGAAGAGAATCTCGCCGGCGTGCGCGGCGAAATCGATTTTCGCCGCGGCAGCATCACGGACCTCGCGACGGCGCAATCGGCCGCGCGGAACGCGGACTACGTGATTCATCTGGCGGCGCGCACGTCGGTGCCGCGGTCGGTAGCCGATCCGCTCGAGACCAACCGCGTGAATATCGACGGGACGCTCAATGTGCTCGTGGCGGCGCGGGATGCGAAAGCGCGCCGGTTTGTGTATGCGGCTTCGTCTTCCGCTTACGGCGAAACGCCCACGCTGCCGAAATCGGAAACGATGCCGCCCGAGCCGATATCTCCTTATGGCGTGACGAAATTCGTCGGCGAATTGTACGCGCAGGTTTTCGGCCGCGCCTACGGGCTCGAAAATGTTTCCCTTCGCTATTTCAACGTGTTCGGGCCGCGGCAGGATCCCACGTCGCAATACTCTGGCGTGCTCGCTCGGTTTGCGCTGGCGCTGCTCGAAAGCAAGCCGCCCGTGGTTTACGGCGATGGCGAGCAATCGCGCGATTTCACCTACATCGACAACCTGGTGGACCAGACGCTGCGCGCCTGTGAAGCTCCCCACGCTTCGGGGATGGTTTTCAATGGCGGCACCGGCGCGCGGATCACGCTCAATCAGGTGTTGAAGCTGCTGGAAAAGATCACGGGCCAGAAGATTCAGGCAAAGTACGAGCCCCCGCGCACGGGCGACATCCGCCATTCCCAGGCGGATATTTCCCGCGCGCGCCAAGTCCTCGGCTATGAGCCTCGCGTTGACTTCGAAGAAGGACTCAGGCGCACCTGGGAGTGGTATAAGCAAAGCTACGGCAGCAAGTGAACCCTCCCTAGCGGTGCGTTGCGGTTCCTCTGTGCACTCGATGGTTTGCTCAGTGCCCTCTGTGTTTCAATCCGCGCGGCCAATCGAGGCCGCTCAACACGGAGTGCACAGAGAAAAGCGTGGAGGGCACGGAGTCAGTGTGGAGAAGGAAGTTGCGCTTCGGAAATTGTCAGCACTATGGAGAGGATTTCAGGTGCGAGGCGAGGTCGGCCAGAGAATCCAGCATCAGGTCCGGGGGATTGGCGCGGAGGCCTTCGGAGCCCAGGCCATAAGAGACGCCGCAGGACCAGATGCCGGCGTTGCGAGCGGTGCGGACGTCCACGTCGGAATCGCCTACCATCATGGCTTCGCGCGGAGCGGCGGAGAGATCGCGCAAAAGGATTTCGACGCCCATCGGATCGGGTTTCTTTCGCTCGAAGCTGTTACCGCCATAGACGAATCGAAAATAATGCGCGAGGCCGAGTCCGTCGAGGATGGCCTGACTGAAACGGACGGGCTTATTGGTTAGGATGGCCATCGGGCGGCCCGCAAGAAGCTCGAGGCCTTCGCGAACGCCGGGATAAGGGACAGTGTTATCGAGCATGTGCGCGCGATAGTAGCTGAGAAAGTAGGCGAGGCCGGTTTCAGCTTCCGCGTCGGTGGCGCCTTCGCCGAGCGCGCGGCGGACGAGCGTGGGCGCGCCATTGCCCACCAGGTTGTAGATTTTGTCGTGAGCGAGCGGTGCGCGGCCCATGTGGACCAGCGTGGCATTGATGGAGTGGGCCAGATCGAGCTTCGAGTCGATGAGTGTGCCATCGAGATCGAAGATGAGGACGCGGACGCCGGAGAAGCGATGGTTCGGGTTCGTCATTCGTTACAGAACCTGCGAGATTTGCGATCCAAACTGAAATCATCTCATAAGTGGCGCGTTCCGTGGCTGTCGGGAGCCTGAGAGGTTGAAGCCCTGTTAATCGGTCGGCGGTGATTTCGCGGTTGCCCTTCGGCTTTAGTCAGCGTCAGAGGGCGGCCGCTATAAGGGCTGCGCTCTCGTGGCTTGTGGTTTGCGAAGCGATCGTGTTGAGAGGCGTTGGCGAACGAGATGCTCGCAGGAGCACAGGCAAGAGTGCCTGTGCCACTGGTTGTGGGTAAAAAGCTGCGGCTTCGCACGCGAGTTTGTGAGATTCTTTCGGATTCCACGAGGCCTCATGGCTGAAATCCAACCGTTTCGAGCCTACCGATACAACACGGAACGCGTTGCGCTGGGCGATGTGCTGACGCAGCCCTACGACAAAATTTCGCCGGCGATGCAGGACCACTATTACGAAGCGAGTCCCTACAACCTGATTGCGATCGAAAAGGGGCGGACGCTGCCGGGGGATACGCCCGCAAACAACGTGTACACGCGAGCAGCGGAAAAACTAACGGAATGGATCGGGGAAGAGATTCTGGTCCAGGACGCCGCAGCCAACATATATGTGTACTCGCAGGACTACACCGTCCCGGGCACATATGCGCGTCGCGAGCGCACGGGGTTCATTGCGCTGGGGCGCGTGGTGGATTATTCCGAAGGAATTGTGTTCCCGCACGAGCGGACGCTTTCAGCGCCGAAAGCGGACCGGATCGAGCTGCTGCGCCACACGCGCGCGCAGACGGGACAGCTCTTTCTCTTGTACGAAGACGCGGCGCAAAAAATCGAGGAATGGCTCCGGGAAGCCGCGGCCAAGAGCCCGCCTCTCGAAGTGACCGACGAATACGACGTGACGCACCGGCTCTGGCCGGTGAGCGACGCCGGATTCATCGCGCGCATTCGAAAAGAGATGAGCGGAAAAAAACTGATCATCGCGGACGGCCACCACCGGTACGAGACCGCGCTGAATTACAGAAACGAATGCCGCGTTCAACGAGGCCAGGCAGATCCCATGGCGGCCGCGGAATTCGCCATGATGACGTTTATCAACACGTATTCGAAAGGCCTGACGATTCTGCCGACGCACCGGGTGATCCGCAATCTCAGGAATTTCGAATTCGAGAAGTTTCGAAAAGCTGTCTCGCCGTATTTCGACTGGTATTCCTATCCTTTCCAGAACACGGAGGAGCGCGCGGCGAGCTTCGGCGAGTTCCGAACCGACTTCGAGGGACGCACGCACGGGCGGCGCGCCATCGGCATCTTCGCCGGAGGCGAAGCGTTTTACCTGTTCGTGCTGCGAAAGGACGCCGACCTCGAGCAAATCCTGCCAGACATCTCCGCGGCGCAACGAGGGCTCGATGTGGTGCTGCTGCACCGGCTGATTCTCGAAAAAGGGCTGGGGATAACGGCCGAAGCTGTGGAAACAGAGAAAAACGTGGGCTACGAGCGGGAGATGACCGCTGCGATTGCAGCGGTGGATAAAGGCGAGGCGCAGCTCGCGTGCCTGTTGAATCCCGTGCGGGTGGAGCAGGTGGCGGAGATTGCGCTCGGCGGCGAGGTGCTGCCGCAGAAATCCACGGACTTCTATCCAAAGCTGCTCAGCGGCCTGGCGATCTACCGAGTGGAAGGGCGCGTGGGTGAATGAACGCGGCGCCGGATGATTGCCGGTGCGCGCCAGCCGTTGCCGCGCGGCCCGGCGGAGAGGCCGGGCGGCGCAGCTTGAAATTCGGGAGCGGTTACTTGCTGAAGCTGGCGACGGCGGCGGCTTCGTTGTCGTAGGTGTCGAAGACGGTCATGAGCTTCGTCACCTGAAGGACTTCCTTGAACTTCGCGCCGAGATTGGCCAGCTTCAGAGTGGCGCCCTGGGAACGGGCGCTGTGGAAGGTGGCCACCAGTGTCCCAAGCCCCGCGCTATCGATATAACTGACGTTGGAAAGGTTGAGCACGATCTTCTTCTTCCCGGCGGCGAGGAGGCTCTTCACCTTCTCGCGGAACGAGTTGCTCTCCTCGCCCAGCACGATGCGCCCTTCAATTTCCAGCACGGTGATTCCGCTGACGTCTCGATCGGTCATTCTGAGTGCCACTGTCGCGCCTCCTGGAAAACCTTCGTCAAGTCTTTGAAAGGCCTGGCCGCGGAAGGACGGCCGCGTCGCTTCCCCCCGCGCCCTTTCCCTAATAAAAATCCGAGCAGGACATGTAATACCCGCAAGCGGTGCAAATCAATTTGCAGCTACGCGGTTCCAGCCGGGCCGAGCAGCGCGGACAATATCCAGAGGGAAATTCCCGATGGGATTCAACCCCGCGCGCGACGGCTCTGGATTCCTTTGGTTGGGCCGGCAGTACGTTCGATTCCGGCTCTGCCATGAAAAGGCGTCCTTCGGACGCCCGTTTATAGCACATCCGGCCCACTGGGAAAAGCAACGGAAAGATTTCGCGCGAGCCGCGCTTGGATGGGGCCGGGGGAATTCAGCGGCGGGAGGGACAGGCGTGGCCGCGGTGAATTCGTGCATGAAGTGTGGCGCCGCTTGGAGGTAGAATGCGTGCAACCGCCCGGCCTGTGATTGCGTCAGATGGGTTAGAGGTGAGGCTGATATGAAAACCTCGCGCGCGTTTGGCCTGACCGCAGCAGTTCTTTTGGCTCTTCCCACGCTGGCGCATGCGCAACGCAGCACCGGCGTGGCGAGCGCGCCGGCGGTGCACGGGGCTCCTGCGAACGTGCCTGCGCGGACCGCCGGGAACACCAGGAGCAGCGCGACTCACGCACGCACGGCAGCCTCCGCGCTCGGGTCCGTGGGCGCGCTCGATTCGACGAATTTCGGCGGAGCGCTCACGGTGCAGCAGCTTCTTGATCCATTCCCCGGATTCGGATTCAACTTCGAACATCTCTCCGCGATTGACCGCGATATCGCCATCAAGGCGCTCATCGATCCTGTGACGCAGGAGCGGCTGCGGCTGGCGCTGCGCCTCTCGAAGCTGGGCGGATTCGCGCCGGCAGGCTATCTACTGGATGGCGGAGGATATTATGCGGTGCCCATGGACAACGAACAGCAGCCGCAGGCGCAGCAGCCTGTGATCATCGTTCAACAGGCTCCGCAACAGCCGGCTCCGCAGGAGATGGCCGCCGCAGAACCCTCACCGGAAGTGCCCCCGATTCCGGATGAGGGAGAGTTCACGCTGGTGACGCGGCAGGGGGTGAAGATCGATGCTTTGGCGTTCACGGTGATGGACGACAAGATCGTTTACATCACGCCCGCCGGCGGGCGGCGGAGCATGGCTCTCACCGACCTCGATGCAAACGCCACGATTCATTTGAACCAAGAGCGCGGAACCCCGATTCAACTGCCTGAGTTGAATCCCCGGAACGATCCGAGAACCTGAGGGGAAGCCAGGTCAATAAAACTCAATCCCGGCCAGATGGTCCCAAGGCTGAGGTGTGCCAAAGCCGGGCACGGCATGGATTCAGCTTCGCTCACCACAAGTGCCGTGCCCCTTCGAGAAAAATCCTAATCCCGCCCTTGGGTCGTAAATCTCATCTCCACGTTTTTTATGAGAACTTTTTTGGGATGACTCGGGGGAGCTATTCCTGCGAGCGGGGGACCGGTGCGGGCATGTAGAGGCCGGCTTCAGGAAGGCCGGCACGCTCGAACTGGATCGTAGTGTGCGTGATTTGAAAATCGCGGTCGAGGACTGCGCGAATGAGCGCCAGGATTTTCTCGCTCTCTTCCATGTGCATATCAGGAATCCGCACATGGCAGGAGAGAGCGTGGAGGTCGGTGCCGAGTGTCCAAATGTGGACGTCATGAACTTCCTGCACGCCTTCGACGCGCAGGATCGCGGCGGCGACGTCCTCCAAGCGAATGTTCCGCGGCAGGCCCTCTAGCAGGATGTGGCTGCTTTCGCGAAGAATTCCCGTCCCCGACCATAAGACCAGCGCACCAATGGCGATACCGAGCATTGGGTCCAGCCAGTTCGCACCGGTGACGCGGATGCCGAGCGCCCCGCCGATGATGGCGATGTTCGAGAGCGAGTCGCCCAGGTTGTGGATCCACACCGACCGGACGTTGAGGTCGCGTCGCTGACTGTGGACGGCCAGCGTGATGCCGCCATTGATGGCGAGGGCCAGAACCGATATCCAGAGCATTAGATTTACTTCGACGCCGACGGGGTGGCGCAATCGATCGACCGATTCGTAGAGAACGAAAAGCGCGACAATCGTCAGGAGCGTGGCGTTGATGAACGCGGCGAGAATTCCGGCGCGATGATAACCGTAGGTCTTTTCCGGCGTGGGGGCGCGTTTGGCCCAGCGAGTGGCCAGCCAGGAAATCACGAGCATGGGAACGTCGGTGAGGTTGTGAACCGCGTCGCTGATGAGCGCCATCGAGTTCCCGGCATAGCCGGCAATGAGCTCGGCAGCTACCAGGATAAATGTGGCCACGACGGACCCGCCGAGAATGAGGGTCATCCCTTCGCCGATGTGGCCGGCATGAAGATGAACGCGCCCCGGCGCATGGTCATGACCACCGCCATGAGCGTGGGTGTGCACGGTGGAATTCTACCCGCAGGTGCGTCTCGCCGAATAGGCCCGGTGTTGATTGATGAGGCGAGGTCGTGACGGGGCGCTGATCGCGACGCGCCAGCGAGCGTGGCGTAAGTTCACCGGAATGAACCCACTGCGCGAATCACAATTGACATCCTTCGCTGGCCCTGCCTACCATGACTCAAGCCTCGTTCTTCGAGGCGCTCTCTGAGGGGGCGCAGGCGACACGCGTCACGATTCACCCCGCGATGACGCATCAAGCCAAGCTGGTGTTCTGGGGAGTGCGCGGCTCGACGCCGACGCCGGAGCGCGACACCTGGCGCTATGGCGGGAACACGCCGTGCCTGGAACTGACGGCGCCGGACGGAACTCAGTTCATTCTGGATTGTGGAACGGGCCTGCGGACGCTTGGCAACCGCTGGACCGAGCAGGCCAACGGGCGGGGAATTCGGGCGCACGTGCTGGTCACCCACTATCACTGGGACCACATCCAGGGCATACCTTTTTTTCATCCATTCTTCGAATCGCAAAACCAGTTTCATTTTTACAGCTTTCAATCGAAGTACCTGGGGCCCGACAGCCTGAAGAAAGTTCTCGAGGCGCAGCTCGCGAGTCCCTACTTTCCCGTGGATGTGAGCATGATGACCGCCGGACGCGACTTCCGCGAAGTCGCTGGCGGCGACAAATGGGAAATCGGCGGAACGCATATCACTGCAGCCTGGCTGAACCATCCTCAGGGATGCCTCGGATACCGGCTCGATACCTCCGGGGGCTCAGTGGTGTATGCCACCGACAATGAGCCCGGCCCTGCGGAATTCGACCTGAATTTGAGACAACTGGCGCACGGGGCGGACGTCTTGATTTACGACGCGCAATACTCGCCGGAACAGCTCGCATCCGAGCGCAAAGGATGGGGCCATTCGAGCTGGCTCGAGGGCGTGAAAATCGCCCGGGATGCGAAGGTGCGAAACCTCATCCTGTTCCATCACGATCCGGATTCGTCGGACCGTGTAGTCGATGGCTTCTTATCCGCGGCGCGGCAGGAATTTCCGGCGACCTGGGCTGCGGCGGAAGGAATGAGCGTTCATTTGAGCAATCGCGGAGTGAGCGTCTCCATGCGGGAAACGCGCCTGGGGCAGCGCCGGAGGCTGCGCTTCAATGCGGTGGTGAGCGGGCACCTCGATGACGGCACGCCGTTTCAGGAGAAAGCGATGGTGCGGGATTTGAGCTTGCAGGGAGCGTACCTCTGCCTGAAGAATCGTCCCCGCCTGCAATCGGAGATGCGCGTGGTGATCGAAGCCGCGGGAGATCCCTCTCGATCGAGCATGCTGTCGCTTCGAGCGACGGTAGTCCATTTCGACCCGGGCCGCGAGAAGACTCAAAACGGCGTGGGCGTGGTCTTCATCGAAGACCCCGATCTCGGCCGACAAGTCGACTGAGATCGAGTGGCCCAAGCTAGTCTCTACTAAGACACACAGGAAACCTGTTCCGGCCGGCTCGCGTATATTGACTGCGGGGGTGCTCGTCCACCTTGCACGCGTGGGTGAATTCATTCTTCGAGTTCAAATTCCGCCCGCCCAAGCCCCCCATAAGTGCAGGCGGCCAACCATGGCCGTGGCGCGGTTGCGTCGGAGTGTCAATCTCAGTGGCGATGACCAATGCGAGGGTTGGCCATGGGGCTACACAAGGCCAGAACCGCTAAACCGGGCCGGTTTTCCTGATGGAGCCGAACGCACCCGGAGTCTGCATCATCGTTGAAAACGAGCCGGTGCCCTTCGATCAGCGGACCTGGCAAGAAGCGCGCGCGCTGCGCGACGCCGGATTTCATGTCGCTGTAATCTGTCCCAAGGGCCACGGCACGCAGGCAAGCCGGGAGACTCTTCAGGGAATCGAGATATATAGGCATAGAATTTGGCCGGCTCGAGGACACTTCGGCTATCTCCTGGAGTACTTCATGTCTCTCGTCGCGGAATTCTTCCTTGCGGCGAAGGCATATTCGGATCACAAGTTTCAGATTTTGGAGGCATGCAATCCTCCGGACATTACATTTCTAGTGGCTCTCGCCTTCAAGCCGCTCGGCGTCCGATTTGTTTTTGATCATCACGATCTGAGTCCGGAGCTGTATGCCGTCAAATTTAACAGGCGAGGGCTGGTGTACCGCTTGATTGAATGGGCGGAGCGTTGGACATTCCAGTGCGCGGATCTTTCGCTTGCCACAAACGAGTCCTTTCGCGAAATCGCGATTGCCAGGGGAGGGATGCGGCCGGACCGCGTCGTGGTGGTACAAACATGCGCGGACCTCCGGGAAGTCAATGGAAACCATCCTGATCCGAAGCTCAAAGGCGACTTCCGCAATATGGTCCTGTATGTCGGAGTGATGGAATCCCAGGATGGGTTGCAATTGTTGCTCGAATCGATCGAGCATCTGGTGAAAGAGAAGGGGCGAAAGGACACACGTTTTGTCTTGATCGGAGAAGGGACGGAATATCCCGAACTCAAAAGGGCCGTCGCTCGAAAGGGTCTGGACAAATTCGTTGAATTTACAGGCGAGCTTCCGCACTCGGAAGTAGGACACTACCTGATTTCGGCGGATGTTTGCGTGGCGCCGGATCCGCTGAATGAGCTCAACGACCGGTGCACAATGATCAAGAACCTGGAATATATGGCTTACAGAAAACCGGTGGTGCTCTTCGACTTGCAGGAGGGACGGCGAACGCTGGGCGATGGCGCCCTTTATGCCCGGCCGAATGATCCGATTGACTTCGCCAAGCAGATTGAACAACTGCTCGATTGCGAAACGCTCCGCAAGACACTTGGGGACCGCAATGGTGAGCGGGCTCGGAACGGAATGAATTGGCAAGTGCAGGGCGAGATTCTCACCACAGCATTCCGCACACTCTTAAGCAAAAATTGACGGAGCCGTCTCCCTGATTTCCTGAGAGGGTGCCTGCCGCAGACCGAAATTCAGCGCACATCTCCCGCAACGGATTGCTATACTCAGCCTTTCCGCAGGTGATTCGTGGACGCGATCCCAGTACTTTCCTGTGATGCAATGACAAGGCTCACAGCTTTGAACCTCGAGGCATGGAAATGACATCACTGGCTGCGCCAACTCGGAGGATGCCCGCGCTGGAGCGGGCGCGCGAAGGCCGCGGGATTTCGCGTGCGGAGGCTCTCCTCCTGATGGAATCCTGCGAACTCGATGCTCTGCTGGAGGCGGCAGCAGCGATTCGAGATCAGTCTAAAGGACGCAAGGTTTCTTTCTCCAAAAAGGTTTTTATCCCCCTTACGCATCTCTGCCGCGACTATTGCGGCTACTGCACGTTCCGGTCGGATCCACTTCCCGGCGCCCCCGCGTACATGAGTCCCGAAGAAGTTCTCGCCGCTGCGGAGGCAGGTCGGAAGGCAGGCTGTAAGGAGGCTCTTTTTAGTCTCGGGGACCAGCCAGAGCGCGTTTTTCCTGAGGCACGGGATTTTTTGCGCCGATTCGGATGTGAAACGACGCTCGAGTATCTTGCCGCGATGTCGGAGCTTGTCCTGAAAGAAACTGGGCTCCTCCCTCACTCGAACCCCGGCGTCATGGGTGAAGCCGATCTGTGCCGGCTGAAAGAATCGAACATCAGCATGGGGCTGATGCTGGAAGTGACCAGCACGCGTTTGTTGGGGACTGGCTTGGCGCATTGGCAGGCGCCGGACAAAGCCCCGGCTGTGCGATTAAGAACAATCCGAGACGCAGGCAAGCAGAGGGTCGCCTGCACAACGGGAATCCTAGTGGGGATCGGAGAGAGATTCGAAGATCGCGTGGATTCCCTCTTCGCAATTCGCCACCTGCACGAAGAATATGGGCACATCCAGGAAGTGATCGTACAACCGTTCCGGGCCAAGGCCGGAACGCGAATGGCCGCGAGCATTGAGCCATCGATGGAGGAGCTGCTGAGGACGTTGGCCTTTGCGCGGCTGATTCTGGGACCGGAGATGAATCTCCAATCTCCCCCCAACCTCGTCTCCGAAGAATTTCCGCGGCTGCTCGAGGCCGGAATCAACGATTGGGGAGGGATTTCCCCGGTCACCAAAGATTTCATCAACCCCGAGGCCGCCTGGCCCGAGGTTCCCGTGCTGGCTGCGGGAACGGTTGCTGCGGGTTTCACGCTGCGGGAGCGGCTGGCGATTTATCCTGAATTTTCCGCCCGGCCGGAATTCGTGGGCGCGTGGCTGCGCGGCCCGCTGGCGATACTTCAAGCCGACGACGGTTATGCCCGGGCGGAGGGCCCCGCATGCTGAAGACGATGGAGCCGTGCTGGCGGGAAGTCAGCCGGGAGCATGCACTTGCGGACGCTCGTCCGGAGATTTCGCGTGTTCTGGAGAAATCTCTTGCGGGGGAGGACCTCAATTTCGACGACGGAATCCGCGTGGCCGAGGCCGATGGCCCGGATCTGCTGGCGGTGATCAAAGTTGCGGACGAACTTCGGCGACAGAGCGCGGGCCATCTGATCACCTACGTAGTGAATCGCAATCTCAACTTCACAAATGTTTGCATCGTGGGCTGCGCTTTCTGTGGATTCAGCCGCGGGCCGAACTCTCCGGAGGCGTATTTCCATTCGACCGAAACGCTGGTGGCGAAATCAGTGGAGGCGGCGGAGCGCGGCGCAACGGAAGTGTGCATCCAGGGAGGGCTTCCTGCCGATCTCGACGGCAGCTATTACGCGGAATTGTTGCGAGCCATCAAGTCGCGGCTGCCCGGATTGCACATTCACGCGTACTCGCCAATGGAAATTATGTACGGCGTGGAGAAAACGGGGATGGCTTTGCGCGAATACCTGCTCCGGCTGAAAGGGGCTGGGCTGGGCAGCAGTCCCGGAACCGCAGCCGAAATCTTGGATGACGAGGTCCGCAGCACGCTGAGCCCAAACAAACTCAAAGTGCGGCAGTGGATCGACGTAATTCGAACGGCGCACTTGCTTGGAATTCCCA
>Ga0187778_10001147_pt1 | contig 18689 bp, 14 predicted proteins | sample 1015_Q2_SP5_20_M_FD_132418 | JGI IMG/M metagenome (GOLD analysis project Ga0187778, IMG submission 132418) | Tropical peat soil microbial communities from peatlands in Department of Meta, Colombia - 1015_Q2_SP5_20_MG | ecosystem: Environmental > Terrestrial > Soil > Wetlands > Peat | place...
CCTCTGGCGGGACCATTTTTCTGGACGAAATCGAAGGCCTGCCTCTGGAGCTGCAGGTGAACCTGTTACTGTTGCTGCGGGAGCAGAAAATCGAGCGCGGCGGCGCTACCCGCTCAATCCCAGTGGACGTCCGCGTGATCGCTGCCACGCACGTGGATATCGAAAGACAGACTGAGGCGGGTCGCTTTCACAAGGATTTGTTCCACCGCTTGAGCATGCAGCGCCTGGAAATGCCCCCATTGCGGGAGCGACAGGGCGACGCGGAGATCCTGGCGCGCTTCTTCTTCGACCGGGTTGCGGGCGCCGAGCGCAGCACGCCCAAGGGCTTCTCGCGTCAGGCGCTGGAAGCGCTGCGAGCACACTCTTGGCCTGGCAATGTACGCGAATTGATCAACCGGGTTCGGCGCGCTGCCGTAATGTGTGACACCCGCTTGATTGCGCCGGCCGATCTGGGACTCCAGCGACGCGCCTCGTCGCGGCGGCGCGTGATGACGCTCGAACAATGGCGCGCCCACGCGGAGCGTGAAGCGATCATGAATGCCCTGCGGCGCAATCGCAAGAATGTGACGCAGGCTGCGCATGAGTTGGGTGTATCGCGCATGACCCTATACCGGTTGATGGAACGGCTGCACTTGGCCAGACCAGACCCCGCAGCGGATCCTCATACCGCACAACCCAGGACGCGCGGCACGCGGCGTCGAAAATCGAGCTAGGTGCCCGAATCTGGAGTGTGCTGCCCGTATCGGGCACGGCGTGCAAATACGGAGAACTGATCGGTGAACCCCGACGCAATGTTTGCCAAGGAGTCCGCACTCACGAGCCCGCCCGGGTTCGAAGCGGTTCAGCTGCGCGCCTCGAAACAGCTTGCGCTTCGCGACGTCGCTGTTATTCTTTGGGACGAGCAACCCAAGGCGAAACCTTATACTGCCGCTGCGGCCGGAGGCGACAGCGCCGCACAACGCGCAAGCGCTTTGCCGCGCACCCTATAGCGCGTTCACTCCGGCGGATTGGCGAGCCACTGCCTGCCCCCAGTTCTCGATTGATCCCGGGGGCGCGCGCCAAAAGGGGCGCCCATCAAACTTTCGCCACCGGCCTCCATCATCGAAAGAGCGAGAGCCATGCGCGAAGTCACAGTCCAACTGCACCGCGATCTCACGATCGCGGAGACCGAGCGCCGATTGTTTGGCGTCTTCGTCGAGCACCTAGGCCGCTGCGTCTACGGCGGCATCTTCGAACCAGGTCATCTTACCGCCGACGCGCACGGATTCCGACACGACGTGCTTTCGCTGGTGCACGAGTTGGGTCCCACCGTGGTGCGCTATCCCGGCGGTAACTTCGTGTCGGGCTACAACTGGGAGGATGGCGTAGGGCCCGCTGAAGCGCGCCCTCAGCGCCTCGACCTGGCGTGGATGTCGAGCGAGACGAATCGATTTGGTACCAATGAATTCATCGATTGGTGCCAGGCGGCTCGGCTCGAGCCGATGCTGGTGGTCAATCTCGGTACCCGCGGAGCCGATGCCGCCCGCAACCTGGTCGAGTACTGCAACCATCCGGGAGGTAGCGCGCTGTCGGACCTGCGCCGCCAGCACGGGTGGGACGAACCGCACGGCGTCAAGCTCTGGTGCTTGGGCAACGAGATGGACGGGCCCTGGCAGATAGAGTCAAAGACCGCTCAGGAGTACGGGCGCATCGCAACCGAGGCGGCCAAGGTGATGAAGTGGATCGATCCGAGCATCGAGCTCGTCGCATGCGGGTCGTCGGGGCGCAATATGCCAACGTTTGGACGGTGGGAAGACACCGTGCTCGAGCACGTGTTCGATCACGTCGAATACGTCTCCTTGCATACCTACGTCAACAACTACGCGGGGGATACGCCGGCCTTGCTCGCTAGCTCCGATCTAATGGACCGCTTCATCGAGGAAGTGGTGGCCATCGCTGATGCGGTCGCCGCGCGCCGTCGCTCCGCCAAACGCATCTGGCTAAGCTTCGACGAGTGGAACGTCTGGTACCGCACACGCCGCCCACAGCAAGCGCGAGTCAGGCCCGGCTGGCCCGTGGCACCGCCGATACTGGAAGAAGTCTACAACCTCGAAGACGCCCTGGCCTTCGGCGGGATGTGCATCTCGCTGCTGAATCATGCAGACCGGATCAAAGCGGCTTGCCTCGCGCAGCTCGTCAACGTCATAGCACCCATAATGACCGAAACGGACGGACCGGCCTGGCGCCAGACCATCTTTTGGCCGTTTGCGCACTTCTGCAATTTTGGCCGCGGCCGAGTGCTAGAAATACAAAGCGACTCGCCCACGTACGAGGCGACCTACTACGACCCGCGCGGCACACAGGATTTGTACTTTCCGCTGGCGAAGGTGAGCTACCTAAAACTAGCCGCCGTGCACGACGAGCCTGGCGGGACGCTCACGCTTTTTGCGCTGAACCGACACCTTACCCACGATATGCGTGTTGCCCTGAAGCTCGAGAGCTTTCCGCGATTCGTGGTTGACTCAGCTTTTCAGCTGTGCGACCCGGATCTCAAGGCCGCCAACACCAAGGCGCAACCGGAGCGGGTGAAACCCACCGCGCTTACCCGCGTCCACGTCAAAGGCGCCCGAGTCGACACCACGCTCGCGCCGGCGTCGTGGAACGTTGTTCGGCTGAAAATTGCTGAATGAGGCGAGCCGGCGCGAAGGGGCGCAGTGAGACTCGCGCTAGCCAGACTGAAGTCTTCGGTACGCGTTGAGATGTCGCAGAGCGGCTCGCGTGTGCCCTGACGCTTGGTAGAGCAGGGCGATGTTGTAGTGACAATCCGCGAAATCGGCCTGTAAGGCCAGCGCCTCACGGTAGACTTCCAATGCGGCGGGCTGCCGGCCCAGGTCATCTAGCAGCACCCCAAGGTTATAGCGCAGCAGCGCATCTGACTGGCACTGCGAGATGCCTTTTCGGTACACCGCTTCGGCCTCGCCCAGCCGACCGCGCTGATGAAGTAAACGCCCGAGGTTGACATACGCGTCTGCAAATGATGGGTCAGCATCGATCGCGCGCTCGTACGCTGTAGTGGCGTCGGCTTCGCCCTCATCTTCCATCTCGCAGCCCCGCGCGAACCACTGCTCGGCCGAGCCGCCCGAGAGCTTCGCGGCAGGCAGCACGTAGAGCTTTTCGCTGCCCGCACCGATCGAGAAATCCAGCAAATACTGTCCGCTGCCCGCTTCCCACTGTTTGGCACCTTCCTGCACCACCACCCGTCCACCGGTTGCGCCGATGCGCAGGCCGCGAAAAGGCACTGCGTCGGGGAGCTCCTTGCGCAGGCGCCTGAGCGCATGAAAGACGCGTCGAGGCGGGACCTTGGCTTGAATCAGTTGCTGCGCGCTGCGCATCACGACCAGATCGCTGAATGTGAAGCGATAGGCTCGGCGCGCACCGATCTTGGGTGTCACGTACCTCGATTCGATGAGGCCGAGAATCATGCTGCGCGACAACCCGAGCGTGCGCTGCACCTCGCGAATGGAATACTCTTTCACCGGCGCTTCCGCACCAGCTGCTCGACTCTACTTCCTGGCAGCCTTGACCCTCTGGGCCGCCGGCTTTGGCTCCGCGGCCCGTTTCGGCGGCTTGCGCTCCGCCGGCTTGTGCGCAGGCGCAGCCTTGCCCTTTTCCAGGCTGGCTCGCAGCGCTTCCATCAAATCGATAATCTGTGCCCCGCCCGTTTCCGGTTCCGGCGAAATGGCAATTTGTTCGCCTTCGATCTTCTTTTGTATCGCGGCCTCGATACGCTTCTTTTCCTCGTCCTGATACGCGTTTGGATCGAACTTGTCGGAGGTGATCTGCTCGATCAGCTGCTTGGCGAGCTTTAGCTCGGGGGCCCGTACCTCGCCCTTGTCGATGCCGAGCTCGCTCATCGCCCGCACTTCATCTGCATACAACAGCTGTTGCAGCACGATGCCATCGGCCACGGGACGCAACTCGACGATGTACTGTTTGCCCCGTGAGGCCCACTTCCCCAGGCCGAACCGTTGCGCTTCCTGCATCGCTTCGCGCAGCAGAGCATAGGGTTTGGCGCCTCCCTTGCCTGGCGCGAGGTAGTACGCCTTGTCGTAATAGATCGGGTCAATTGCCTCCGCGGCGACGAACTCTGTGATCTCGATCATGTGGGTGGGAGGCTCCTCCAACGCCTTGAGCTCCTCCTTGGTGAAGGTGACGTAGCGATCCTCGGTAAACTCGTAGCCCTTCAGCATATCGGCGCGATCCACGACCACGCCTTCCTTGATACACACGTACTGTTGCTTGAGCCGCGAACCACAGGTCTTGTGCAGAAGATTAAACGAGATCCCGGCGCTGCTCTGCGTGGCCGGATAGATGTCCACCGGTATGGAGACCATGCCAAAGGAGATCGTTGCCGATGCGATCGAGCGTGCCATATGGGTCCTTTCTGCAGTCGTCCTTTGCCTCAAAGCCGCTGCCGCCTAGCCTATCCGAACGCGCGGTGCAGGTCCGCCTTGAACGCGATGACATTGTGCCAAGCGTCGCCTTGCCGCTCCAGGCGCTCGAACACGTTCCACAGCCTGAAGTCCATGGGATGCGCGTCGGCGAGCTCCTCCCAGGTGACGGGCATAGACACCGGTGCACCGGGAAGCGCGCGCGGCGAATACGCGCAGTTCAGCGTCTTGCCTCGAACGTTCATGTTGCTGTCGATGAAGATTTTGCCGGTTCGCTTCTGGATGCTCCACTCCATGGTAATTACGTCGGAATGCTCCTGCACCAGGTAGCGGCCTATAGTCTCGCAGATTTGGCGAGCGGCAGCAAAGTTAAGGTTGCGCACAATCGGCACGAAGATGTGCAAGCCGGTCTTGCCCGACGTTTTCACCACCGGGTGCTGGAGCCCCAAGCGCTCCAGCAACTCCTTCAACCAGAAAGCCACCTCCTTGCCCTTGTCAAAGGCAGTTTGATTGAGCTCGGGTTCTGCGCCTGGCGCTTCTTTTCCGGAATAGATATAGGGGTCGATGTCGAACACGACGTAATCCGGGAAATTCAAGATCGAGCCATCGATGTTCTCGGCGCTGTCGGCGAAATCTGTACTGGAACTTTGCGCGTCGGGGTATAGGCTTCCGCGCGAGTGCCAGACGTGGTACTCAAGGGTCCCCATCTGCCCCAACCAAATGAGAGTCGCGAGGTTGTTGCACAGCAGATACTCTCCATTTTCCTGCTTGCTGTCCGAGTACACGGTGATCGTCTCGACGAACTCGGGCAGCTTGTGCTCCCAGTGTTTCTGGAAGAACTGGTGCTCGGCGATGCCATCGGGGAAGCGGATCATCGTGAGTGGACGATCCGCCAAGTGCGCCAGCATGTACGGGGAGATGCGCGCCAGGTAGATCAGGAGGTCGCGCTTGCTGATTACGGGCTGCTTGAGCCTTGAGTGCCTCGGCCAGAGCACCTTGTTCAGATGGGTAAGGCGCAACTGCTCCGACCCCAATTGAAGAGTCATCTGGTCGTCGCTGTCGCCGCGCAACTGCTCAAGGACCTGGCGGGTTTCTGCCCCGTCCTGTGCTGCGCTCGGTGACGGTTTACCACGATCGGCAACGTGGATGGCCTGTGGCGCGGACGCCTCGTCCTGGGGAATATCGTCCCTGAGGCGCAGAAACACCGGGGTGCGCAGCATCCCGTCCGCAGTCCACGCCGCGAACTGGACTTCTGCCACGAGCTCGGGCTTCAGCCACACGACCGGGACCTCAACGTCTGGTTCTCTGGCGAATGGGTGATGCTCGGTCCTAAGACCCTGCAGTCGGGTGGCCACGGCCGCTAGCGAGGCGTCGTCGAAACCGCTGCCCACTCGCCCTGCCGACACGAGCTGTCCCGTCTGGTCGTGGTAACCGAGGAGCAGCGCTCCGAAGCTCTTCGCGCGCTGTCCCTTGCCCACGGTATACCCGCAGACCAGGAATTCGCCACTCTGGACCGCCTTGATCTTGCGCCAGGCCGGCGAGCGCACGCCGGCCTCGTAGCGGCTGTCGCGCCGCTTGGCGACCGCTCCTTCGAAGCCGGCGTCCAGGGCTGCCGCATAGAATCTGTCGCCTTGCACGCTGCTGGCGGAAAGGATTTGCAGATGCTGTGAAGGCACCACGCATTGGGCGAGATAGCGTTTGCGGGACTCATAATCGGCGCCGCGCAAATTCATGCCGCAGAGGTGCAAGACGTCAAAGGCGTACAGCACGCACGGGGTTTTGGCTTGCGCGGCTTGGATCTCGCGCTCGCTTTTCAGCTGGGCCCGGTTCTGGAGCGCATTGAACGAAGGTCTTCCGGTCTGATCGTGGGCCACGATCTCTGCGTCCAGAACCAGGTCATCGAGCACCTGATCTTGCAAGGCGGCGACGACCTCGGGAAATTGTGCGCTTTGGTCCAATCCTCGGCGCGACAAGAGGCGAACCTTGCCCTCGCGCCGGAAGGCGAGGCAGCGGTATCCGTCCAGCTTGGGCTCGTAGAGGAACGCCGGATCGTTGAAGGCGGCCTCGGCCGAGGCGGCTAGCATGGGCGCAAGCTTTGCCGGCGCCGTCTCGGCGGGCCCGTTGGGAATCAAGCGCTCCGCGCTCAACCGATCGAGGTGCTTCGCTGTTTTGAGATCATCGACCGTATACCCCGAGAGGACCGAGTGGGCGCGGTTGCGTATGTCGAGATCGTTGCGCGCAAACCGATCCTTATGCTTGATCAGCAGCCAGTCTTTGTCTTTCATCCGTACCAGAGTCCATGAGCCCTTGAGCTTCTCGCCGAGGAAAAAGACGCTGAGCTTGCCTTTCTCGCGCGCCGCCCGCAAACGCCGTTGGGCCTCCGCGCGGTCGCCAAAGGCGTAGGACTGTCCTTCATCGGGCGAGTACAAGCCGCAATCCCAAACGATGACTTGGCCGGCACCGTACTGCTTTGGCGGAATGACACCCTCGAAGGAGGCATAGTCGAATGGGTGGTCTTCAACCGGGACGGCCAAACGCTTAATCTTTGGGTCGAGTGACGGGCCGTCGGGAACCGCCCAAGACAACAGCACACCGTCGAGCTCCAGACGCAAGTCGTAGTGCAGCCGTCGAGCGGAGTGCAGCTGAACTACAAAGAGCAGCGGACCGTGCCGCTGCAACCGCGCCTGTGGACGCGGCTCCGGTGTGGCTTCGAACGTGCGCTTTTCTGCATAGTTGCGCAGCGCACTGGCTTCGCTCCGCGCACCCGAGTTATCGCCTCGAGAGGCGCGCTTCACCGTCCGACTGCCAGCCCTCATGATGACATTGAACGCGGCCGACGCAGTCAGTCTTGGGCATGGGCGCGGTGCACCGATCCCCTCCCCTCGACCCACAGCTGGTTAAAGCGCTGCGCAAACTTCGCTCCCAACCCTGCGTCCTCGTGTTTGAAGTAGACGTACGCTCGGCTCCAAGGCTGCGTGCCGATTCGTTCGGCCCAGCTGCGCAGCTCCGCGTCATCGTAGCGCTCCCGGCGCAGGCGCAGGTAGCCACAATCCGACGTGGATACCAGCGGGGTCTCACCCTCGTCGGTGTCCGCGATGCAGAACATCGCCGCTCGCGCACGAAGCGCTTCGTATACCGAATCCTCGAACCATGAGCGATGGCGAAACTCGAAGGCGGTCACCAGCGCGGGAGGAAGGCCGCCCAGAAATTCCTGCAGCCGCGGCAGATCCCTGCGCATGAAAGGCGGCAGCTGAAACAGGATCGGGCCGCGCTTGGGTCCTAACACCGCGGTGCGACGGGCAAACTCGGTGAGGTCTGACTGGGCTTCCCGCAGACGCTTGTCGTGACTGATCCGCCGCGGTGCCTTTACCGAGAAGGCAAAGCCGTCGGGAACCTCCTGCGACCAGCGCGACAACACCGTCTCGTCGGGCATGCGGTAGAACGTGTTGTTGATCTCCACCGTGCGAAAGTGCCCGGCGTAAAAACGCAGCATTTCGCCGGCTGGCAGCTTTTCTGGGTAGAAAGGCCCCTTCCACTCCTTGTACGAATAGCCGCTTGTCCCAGCCAACATCTCCATCGAGAGATCAGTCTGCGATCGCCGCGTACACCAGCTGTTTGAGAAGCTTTCGGTAGTAGGCGCGCACCGGGCTCGGCGCCTGCGTCATGTAGACGCCCACGATTTGCTCCTTCGGGTCGACCCAGAAATAAGTCCCGGCATAGCCGGCCCACATGAATTCGCCGGCCGAGCCGGGCACAGCCGCCACGCCCGGGCCCTGACGGACCGCAAAACCCAGCCCAAATGTGTAGCCGGGTGTGCCCAGCAACAGCTCGCCGGGCGTGATGGGAGTCTCGATGCGGGTGCCGAGCGAGTCCGAAGTCATCAGCGCGACCGTGCTTCGGCTCAGCACGCGCACGCCGTCGAGCTGACCACCGTTCAACAGCATCTGGCCAAAGCGCAGGTAGTCGCCCGGTGTCGACACGCCGCCGGCGCCACCGGAGTCGTTGTTCGGTACCGCCGAGACATCGATCAGTTTGTTGGCCTTTCCGCTCAGCGCATCAGTGGGCAGCGGTTCGGCGAGCCGCCCTAGCTTGTCGCTTGGCACCCAAAATCCCGAATCATTCATCGCGAGCGGCTTGAACAAGCGAACCTCGAGGAACTCCGCAAGGCGCTTGCCGGAGGCCGCCTCGACTACGCGGCCCAGCACATCGCTCGCGAGGCTGTAATCCCAAACCGAGCCCGGCTGATGCGCAAGGGGCGCCTTGGAGATACCCTCCACCTCCTGCGCGGGTGTCAGATCTCTAAGGTCATAGTCGATGTCGGTCTTGTACACACGGGCCTTCGCGTACGCTTCTTTCACCGGAGCGTTCTGCGTGATTTCCCCGTAGGCTAACCCCGATGTATGCCTGAGCAGGTCCTGCACAGTCATCTCGCGATCCGCCGAAGCCAGGCTGTAGGCGATCTTTGCGAACGCGGCATCGGCCTTGGGCACGCTCACCTGCAGTCCTTTCATCGCCGGCAGGAACTTCGACACCGGATCGGTGAGTTCGATTTTGCCGTCTTCGACCAGCATCATAGCGGCCACCGACACCAGCGGCTTGGTCATCGAGTAGATGCGAAAGATGGCATCCTTGGACATCGGTTTGCCGGTTTCCTTGTTCTGGAAGCCGAGTGCGGTCGAATACACCAGATGACCCTTGCGAGCGACGAGGATCACTACCCCGGCCATGTTTCCCTTGTGGATCTCCTGCTCGAACGTCTCGGCGATGCGGCTCAACCGCTGCCCGGACATGCCGACCAGTTCCGGGGCGGCGATGGGCAGCCCCTGCGCCTGCAGAACCGCGGCGGTGCACTGTGTGATGGCGGCGAGCGCAATGGTTGCGATGCGGGCTAATTTCATCGTCTTGACTTTATGGATGTGGGATCTCATCGGTGGCTTGTGCCAATGCAATCGCAGAGGTGGTTGCGGATAAAATGTGCCCTTCGAGCGGTCCACCTGTCAAGAAAACGGGGCACGAAGGGTTTTGACTGAAGCGCCCGCAGATCTCAGGAGCAAAGGCATGCGTGAAGCACTCATCGTCTGGGGCGGGTGGAGCGGGCACGAGCCCGAGTCGTGCGCCGCGATCGTACGTGGCATGCTCGAGGAGGAGGACTTCGAGGTACACGTGGAGAACACCACCGAAGCCTTTGCGGATCCCGCAGTTGCCGGTATGAGCCTGGTCGTCCCGATCTTCACCGCCGGGAGAATCGAAAAGGGCCAGCTCGAAAACTTGGCCACGGCGGTGCGCGGTGGGGTAGGGCTAGCGGGTTTTCACGGCGGCATGTGTGACGCGTTCCGCGAAGCGACCGAATACCAGTTCATGTGCGGGGGCCAGTGGGTCGCCCACCCGGGAAACATTGTCGACTATCGCGTGTGCATCGCGCGCCGCGCCGATCCCATCATGCAAGGCATCGACGATTTCGACTATCGCTCAGAGCAGTACTACATGCACGTTGACCCTTCAAACCAGGTACTCGCGACGACCGTGTTTTCAGGCACGCATGCCGCCTGGATCGAAGGCGTGGTGATGCCCGTGGTTTGGAAGCGCCGACACGGCGAGGGACGCGTTTTCTACAGTTCATTAGGCCACGTCGCAGCCGAATTCGAGGTTGACCAAATGCGCACCATCCTGCGCCGTGGGATGGTCTGGGCAGCACGCTAGAGCCGCTCTAGCGCTGCTAAAGTCAATAAAGCGAAGACCCCGCTACTCCGTCACGCCGTTTTGCTTCAAGACGCGCCAGACCTTCTCCGGTGTGATTGGAATGTCGATGTGTGTAACGCCCAGGTGCGAGAGCGCGTCCACGACCGCATTGGCGATCGCAGGCGGCGCGCCCACAGTCGCCGACTCACCCACGCCCTTTGCACCGAGCGGATGGTGCGGCGAGGGCGTGACCGTTTTGTCTGTTTCCCAGCTTGGAGTCTCCAACGCGGTGGGCACGTAGTAGTCGATGAAACTTCCGCCCGTGATGTTGCCGCCCTCGTCGTAGCTGATCTCTTCGAACAGCGCCGGAGCGAGCCCTTGGGTGAGGCCGCCGTGGATTTGGCCGTCCACGATCATCGGGTTGATGATGTTGCCGCAGTCATCCACGGCGATGAAGCGTCGGACTTTGACCTCACCCGTGCCACGATCGATGTCGACCACGCAGATATAGCTCCCGAAAGGGAAGGTCAAGTTGGGCGGGTCGTAGTAGTGCACCGCCTCCAGTCCGGCTTCCATTCCCTGCGGATGGTTGGTGTACGCGGCAAACGCGATCTCTTGGATGGTTTTGGACTTTTGCGGCGCGCCCTTGACGAAGAACTTGCCTGGGGTCCACTCCAAGTCGTCTTCGCGCACTTCGAGCAGGTGAGCGGCGAGCTTTTTGGCCTTGTCGCGGATCTTACGCGCTGCCATTGCGCCGGCGGCGCCAGCCGTGGGCGTGGAGCGGCTCGCGTAGGTGCCCAGCCCGTAGGGTGCGGTGTCGGTGTCACCTTCCTCGACCTGAATATCGGAGGCGGGAATACCCAATTCCTCGGCAACAATCTGCGCGTACGTGGTCTCGTGCCCCTGGCCCTGGCTCTTCGTGCCAAAGCGCGCGATCGCCTTGCCCGTGGGGTGGACGCGGATTTCCGCTGAGTCGAACATCTTGAGGCCCAGGATATCGAAGTCCTTGGAAGGTCCAGCGCCCACGATCTCGGTGAAACTGCAGATGCCGATGCCCATCAGCTCGCCCCGCTCACGCTTGCTGCGCTGCTCCTTGCGCAGGGCCGGGTAGCCAATGATCCCCATCGCCTTGTCGAGCGCCGCGTGGTAGTTGCCGCTGTCGTACACCCAGCCCAGAGCAGATTTGTAGGGGAACTGCTCCGGCCTGATGAAGTTTTTCATGCGCAGCGCGGCCGGATCCATGTTCAGCTTCTGCGCAAGCGCATCGGTGGCGCGCTCGATCGCGTGCACTGCTTCGGTGACGCGGAACGAACAGCGGTAGGCCACTCCGCCCGGCGGCTTGTTGGTATATGCCGCGTCCACCTCGCAGAAGGCGTGGCGCAGATCGTAAGAGCCGGTGCAGATCGAGAACAGCCCAGCCGGGAACTTCGACGGATTGGCCGAGGCGTTGGCGTAACCGTGATCCGCGACCGTCTTGATCCGCAAGGCGGTCATGGTTCCGTCTTTGTTGGCGCCCAATTCCACCTTCATGTGATAGTCACGCGCGAAGGAGTCGGCTTGCAGGTTCTCCATGCGGTCCTCGATCCACTTCACCGGTTTGCCGATTACGACCGAGGCGGCCACCGCGATCACGTAGCCGGGGTACACCGGCACCTTGCCGCCGAATCCGCCGCCGATGTCAGGCGAGATGATTCGGATTCTCTCTTCGGACAGTCCGACGTGGCCGGCCACGAGCGCGAACACTGTGCGCACGGCATGGGGCGCTTGCGTCGTCATGTACACGGTAAGCTTGCCGGTGGCCGCGTGAAAATCGGCGATGCAACCGCAGGTTTCCATGGACGCGACGTGAATGCGCGGGAGGTATACGTTCTCGCTCACCACGATCTCCGACGTGGCAAGCGCCGCATCGGTACCGGCACGGTCGCCCGCCTCCCAGTGGAACGCCAGATTGTTTTTCTGGTCCTTTTTGTCGGTTCGAAGCACAGGCGCGCCAGGTGCGAGCGCTTTGAAGGGGTCCACGATCGGCGGCAACGGCTCATATTCGACCTCGACCGCCTCCACGCCGTCGGCGGCGATGTAGCGCTCGGTCGCAATCACCGCGGCCACCTCCTGCGCCTGGTACATCACCCGATCGGTGGGCAGTACCATCTGCGTGTCGGAGGAGATGGTCGGCATCCAGTGCAGGTTGTACTTGGCCAGTGTTTCGCCGGTGATGACCGCCAGCACACCGGGGATCTTCAGTGCCGGCGCGCTGTTGATTGATTTGATCTTCGCGTGCGCATGTGGGCTGCGAACGATATCCATGTACAACATTCCCGGCAGCTGTATGTCGTCAACATAGTTGCCCTGGCCGCGGATGAAGCGTGGATCCTCTTTGCGCCTCATCGAGTGGCCCATGCCGCAGATCTTGGCATCGGTCCGAGGTTCCATCTCGTTCCTCCTCAATTCATTGATCGCGCCAGCAATCGAGCGAGCGCAGCTCGCGCCGCAGTCCGCTCTAGCGCATCTTTTCGGCCGCGTACTGAACGGCCTTGACGATGTTGACGTAACCGGTGCAGCGGCACAGGTTGCCCGAAATCGCCGTGCGGATTTCCTCCTCGCTGGGGGAGCGATTTCTCTCCAGCAGTGCGGTGCTGGTCATCAGCATACCGGGCGTGCAATAGCCACACTGCAAGCCGTGCTTCTCTGTGAAGCCCTCCTGAACGGGGTGCAGTTTGCCATCGTGCTCGAGACCCTCGACCGTCCTGATTTGGCTTCCGTCGGCCTGGACGGCAAGCACCGTGCACGATTTGACCGGCTGATCGTTGAGCAAGACGGTGCACGCACCGCAGTGCGAGGTGTCGCACCCGATGTGCGTCCCCGTCAAGCGCAGCATCTCGCGGATAAAATGCACGAGCAGCAGGCGCGATTCGACCTCCGCCCGGTGCGTGGTGCCGTTCACAGTTACCTGAATTTGATGCGTTGCCATGATCTCAGTGACCTCCCGCCCGCTCGACTGCTCTGCGCAATGCGCGCGCGACCAGAACCCGGGCTACGTCGCGCTTGTACTCGATCGACCCGCGCAGGTCGGCGCTCGGTGAAGCCTTGGCGGCGGCCATCCGCGCGGCTTGCGTTATCACAGCCTCCTCGGCTCGCTTGCCAAGCAGATAGCGCTGAGCCTCGCTCGCCTCGAGCGGCGTGGGTCCGGCGTTGGTGAGCGCGATTCCTGCGCGCTCGAACTCCCCGCCCTGACCCAGGGTGAGCTGTACCGCGGCGGCGGCAGCGGCGTAATCGCCGACTTTGCGCTTGACCTTGAAGTACGCGCCACCGCTGCGCGCCGGTGGCGTGGGAATGCGGATTTCGGTGAGAATCTCATCGGGTGCCAGAGCCGTGCTGAAGACGCCCCGGTAGAACTGATTGATCGGAATCGTGCGCTCACCGCTGCGACCGCGTGCCACGACGGTCGCGCCAAGCGCGATCATGCTCGCTGGGTGGTCGTTCGCAGGATCGCCATTCGCCACGTTGCCTGCCACGGTCGCGCGGTTACGCACGAGTGGGTCGGCGATCAGCGTGACCGTGTCCAGAAGGATGGGATAGCGGCTGCGCACGATTTCCGAGCGCTCCAACGCGACTTGTCGCGTGGCACCGCCGATCTTGAGCATCCCGCCTTCCTCCTTAATGTAGTCGAGGCCCGGGATGCGCCCGATGTCCACGAGGTGTGCGACGGATGCCAAACGCAGCTTGAGCAGCGGCAGCAGGCTCATGCCTCCAGAGAGGATCTTGGCCTGGTCGCCGTGTCGCGCGAGCAGCCCGATCGCCTCGTCGAGTGAGTCTGGCCGGTGATAATCGAACGCTCCGGGGATCATCAATGCCTCCTTCGCGCTTGTATTGAGCGCGCGTTTGCGAGCTCGAGACCGAAAACCGCAAGGGGTTGCTGCACTGCGGAAGCGAAGCGCGGTTGCATTGGGCTGGCGTATTGGTCGACGCCGCGCTCGCGACTGCGGAGCGTTCATTTCCCCCCTGCGCAGCATACTATCACTTCACGCGGCGCAGGGACTGTTCCAGCGTTTCCAGGTTGTGCGCGGGCCCGAAGTAATCCACGAGGGGCAAGGCGGCTTGCATTCCCGCGGCGATCGGTTGATAGCGAGGGTCGCCCAACAAGGGGTTCAGCCAAACGATGCTGCGGCAGCGCTCGCGCAGCGCGCGCAGCGCCGCCGCGAGCTGCGCAGGGTCGCCCAGATCCAACCCGTCGCTGATCAGCACGACACTCGTCTTTCGATCGAGCAATTGAGCTTGCCACTGGGCGAGAAACGCGCTGAGACACCAGCCGATGCGAGTCCCGCCGGACCAGTCGGGCACGCTCGCCGCCAGCTCTTTGAGTGTCTGGTCGATGCGACTTGGGGCGATCAGGTGCGTGATGCGCACAAGCTCGGTGTTGAAGGCAAAGACCTCGGCGCGCTTGAGGGCACGGCGCAACGCGAAAGCAAACATCAGCAAAAAGCGCGTATAGATGTCCATGGAGCCGCTGGTGTCGCACAGGATGACGACCCGCGTCTGCTCGACCGCGCGCTCGCGGCGGGCAAGACGCACGAGTTCCCCCTCGCTTGCCAGCGCATGGCGGAAGCTGCGGCGCAAGTCCACCAGCCCGCGCGCCCGCGCCGGGACCAACCGCCGCTTCTTGTGCGCAGCCAGTCTCATGGCCAGGCGAGCGAGCAAGCGTTCCATACGGACCGTGTCGGCGGGCGAGAATTGCTCGAAGGGCTTGCGCCTGAGCAGCGCCTCGGAGGTGTAGCCAGGCGTCTGCTCGCCGGCGCGCGTGCCGGAATCGTCGCCAGCGACCAAACGCACGCGCTGGCCGTCCCATCGCCATTGCAAGGCTGCGCGGCGATGGCGTGGCGGGTTCTGGGCATGCGGAGCAAGCGGCGGTGCTGCGGCGACCCCGCCCCAGTACTGCTCGAATAGCCGGTCGAACGCGGGCCAGGCATCAGGCGGGACCTTCAGGCTGATACGCAGTCCCTGCCGCACCTCTTCGCGATCCAACAGATCGACCAGCGTGAGCGCAGTGGCTGCGTCAATCGCATCGCTCAGCCCGACTTGTATTCCGAGCCCACGCAGGGCACCCGAAAAGCGTGCCAGTTGCACCAGGATCCCACTCGGGAGGCTAAGCGCCCGCATCGACTGCACGGCCTCGGCTGCGGGAACCACGGTTCCTTTAGCCGGTCGACGCGTGCGCCAGCAGCTCGGCCAGCGCAGCCTGGTCGGTGGCTCTGAGGTCGAGCTCGTCCTTGAGCAGGCAGCCCAGGGTGTTGCGAACAACCTCGGCATCGAGCTGGTCTTGATGCAGACGCACCAGGGCCTGGGTCCAGTCGAGCGTCTCCGCTACGCCAGGCAGCTTGCGTAGATCGCGTTGCCGAAGTCTTTGGACAAAGCGCGCGATCGTGGCTGCCAGCTGTTCGCTGGCAGCGGGCACTTTGCTGTGGATGATGCGCAGCTCTTTTTCCAGCCCCGGATGTTCAACAAACGCGTACAGGCAGCGTCGACGCAGCGCATCGCCGATCTCCCGCGTCCGATTCGAGGTGAGCACGACATAGGGGACGTGCGCGGCGCGAATGGTTCCGAGCTCGGGGATGGTGACCTGGAAGTCGGACAGCAGCTCGAGCAAAAACGCTTCGAACCCCTCGTCGGCGCGGTCGACTTCGTCGATCAGCAACACCGGTGGGCCCGCACTGCGTGTGATCGCCTTGAGAAGCGGTCGCTCCAGCAGATATTCGCGCCCGAAAATGAGGTCCTCGAGCTGCTTCGACTCGTGTCCTTCGTGCTCTGCCATGCGCAGGCGCAGCAGCTGGCGCTGGTAGTTCCACTCGTAGAGCGCGGTGTTGGTGTCCAGACCCTCGTAGCACTGCAGCCTGATGAGCTCGGTGTCCAACGCTTGCGCAAGGACCTTCGCGATCTCGGTCTTGCCCACGCCGGCCTCACCTTCGATGAGCAAGGGCTTGCGCATCTGCGTCGCGAGATACACGGCGGTGGCGATGGCCGGTTCGGCGATGTAGCCGAAGCGCTCCATCGCCGCCTGGGTGCCACGGATCTCCTCCTTCACGAGGCTCCCGTCGCTGTGGTAGCGGGACGATAGCGGGAGGGGTCCGCGAGGAAGGTCGTTCGGCAACCCGCGCAGCAGAAGTAGTAGCGGCGCCCGTCGACTTCGGCGTTGTATCGCGCTTGCGCGACGGCGACGGCCATACCGCAGACCGGGTCGATCGCGTCGCGGGGTTGATCGAAAACACTTGTCGGCAATTGCCCTGCGTGCTCGCGGGTCTGTCTCCGACGTTCCACCATCTGAGCCATGATGCTGAGTGCGATCTCTTCGGGAGTGCGCGCGCCGATATCCAATCCGGCTGGGGCCGCGATCTGGCTTAATGCGGCCGGCGAAAGACCCCGTCGAAGCAGCCGCTCTCGCAGTTCGGCGAAGCGCGTTCGGCTGGCGATTAGACCGAGATAGCTCGGGGCGCTGCGAAGTGCCGTCTCGATAGCGTCCGCATCGTCTTCGCTCATGGTCGCGACAAGCACGTACGCCCCCTGCGCTAGCGCTTGCGCCTCTATCTGCGGGAGCACGCGCTCTGCGTGCGGGAACGCCGCCGGGTCCGCCTCCGGGTCGACGATGTCGACGCGGTAGCCCATCGCATGGCCAATTCGGACCAGCGCACGCGCGGCGGGTGAGATCCCGAACAACACCAGCCGAGGCGCGGGAACGACCGGTTCTACGTACAGATCCACGGTACCTCCACTGGCACAGGTGATCGCAAGAGGGACGACCCCGGCTCGCCGCTCGCTGCCGGGTTCTGCCGAGAGGCTCAACAGTCGCGGCTCGCCGTCAGCGATCGCGCGCAAGGCTTCACGCACCACGCTTGACTGGGTGCAGCCGCCGCCTACCCAGCCGTGGCAGCTCCCGTTCTGCGTCACCAACGCCGCGTCGCCAACTCGCACCGAACTAGGCGGTTCGCGCCGCACCACCGTGATCAGAGCGAACGCTTCCTCGCGCGCGGCTAATGTCGATGCGAGTGCGAGCAACTCACGTTGCATAGCGAGCTCTGGCCGGGTTTTGGTTACCCCGCAATAAGGCCTGGACCCCGAGCGCACCCGATACATCTCTAGCCATGGTGATTCATTCTAACCCTTCTCGCCCTCGGGCCGCGCCTAATTGCCTGTTGCGACGTCGGTTTATAGATGGTTCTTGGCACTGCAATGAGCCCGGCAGCCGGGATGCAAGCCGCCGCGGTGGTTGGGAGCCGCGCCGTTAGCGATCCGTCGACCGATTCTCCGGCTGCCCCCAACGGCCGCCGCCGACCCGATGCCTGCGCTCGCGTAGAGCGAAGCCAAGGCGCACGCCAGCGGCTGTTTCTCGCTCAGACACGCCCTTCCGACCCCTGGCGCGCTCGCCCGCTTTCTAGCGGTGTAAGATCTGCTCAAGTCCGGTCGCTACGATCGCATTTGATTTACGTTTGGGGTCCCCATGCCGCGATTGACGGAAGAGCTTGCGCGTTTTGCCAGCCGTCCCCCCTTCTCAGCGCCGCCCGATGCCGCGGCGCGGATCATTCGCAGTGGTTTCATCGACACCGTCGCGATGATGATTGCGGGGCGCAATGAGCCGGTCGTTCGCATCGTTCGGCAGCACAGCGAGGCGCGTGGATCGAGCGCTTGCGAAGCGAGCGTGCTGCTCACGGCGCAACGCCTTGCGGCTGAGGACGCGGCGCTGATCAACGGCACCGCGGCGCACGCACTGGATTATGACGACGTGGCGCTGGCAGGGCACCCGAGCGCTGTGCTGGTGCCTGCGCTGCTCGCGGAAGGCGAGGCGATCGGGGCTCGCGGGTCGGATCTGTTGCGTGCCTATCTGGTCGGGTACGAAACCTGGGCCGATCTTGTGAGCCGCGACGCGGATCCGCATCACATCAAAGGATGGCACCCGACGGCCGTGTTCGGGACCGTGGCGGCCGCTGCCGCTATCGCTAGCCTGCGCCAACTGAGCATGGAAGCGTGCCGCGATGCCATCGCATTGTCGGCTAGCATGGCCGCCGGGCTGGTCGCCAACTTCGGAACCATGACTAAACCTTTCCACGCTGGACACGCCGCCCGCTCGGCCGCCGAATCGGTTCACCTCGCCATGCGTGGCATGAGCGCCTCGCCCGATGCGATCGAGCACCATGCGGGCTTTCTGGGTGCCATCTCCCCGAAGGGGCACTTGGACCTCGAACGCTCGGCCGAGCGCCTCGGCCAGTCGCTGCGGATCCTCGAGTCTGGGTTGAGCGTCAAGAAGTACCCGATCTGCTACGCGACGCATCGCGTCATCGACGCCGCCATCGACTTGGTGCGCCGCGCAAACGTCCAGCCCGACGAGGTGAGCGCAGTGCACGCAAGCATAGGCGTCACGCAGGCTTCGATGCTGCGGAACCATGCCCCGGTCACCGCACTCGAAGCGAAGTTCAGCCTGGAGTTCGCCGTCGCCTCCGCGCTCGTGGCGCGGGGGGTCGGGCTGGCACAATTGAGCGATGAGTTCGTGAATTCTCAGCCGGTGCGCCACGCGATGAGCAAGGTCGAGATCTCGAC
>Ga0187778_10001148_pt1 | contig 18673 bp, 16 predicted proteins | sample 1015_Q2_SP5_20_M_FD_132418 | JGI IMG/M metagenome (GOLD analysis project Ga0187778, IMG submission 132418) | Tropical peat soil microbial communities from peatlands in Department of Meta, Colombia - 1015_Q2_SP5_20_MG | ecosystem: Environmental > Terrestrial > Soil > Wetlands > Peat | place...
AGATGGATTCGTCCGGCAAAATGACTCACGCCGATTTCACTTCGGGCGTGATTCGTTCGGCCGAGCGGATGACGTACACGAACGTCAATAAGGTGCTCGAAGGCGATCCGGAAATGAGCGAGCGCTATGCGCCGCTTGCCGAGGAATTTCGGCAGATGAAGGAGCTGGCGCTGCTGCTCAGCCGACGGCGGCACGAGCGCGGCTCGGTCGATTTCGATCTGCCGGAGCCGGTGATTGAATTCGATCCTGAAGGGCGAATGCAAAGCATCGTCCGCAGCGAGCGAAACATCGCTCACCGCATCATTGAGGAGTTCATGCTCGCCGCAAACGAAGCCGTGGCCGCGTATCTTGAAAAGCGCGGGATCGCATCGCTTCATCGCGTCCACGAAAAGCCCGATCCCAAGAAAGTGCTCGAATTCGAAGAGCTCGCGCAAGCGTTCGGATATACGCTCGGCGTCGAAGAACTCACCGAGCGCCGCGTCGCCGTGCGGCACGGGCGAGTGCAAGCTCCTGCGAAGGCCGGCGGTGGACGTGGACGCATGCGGGCCATGACGGTGACGATGCCTGCCGAAGAAGAAGTCGATATTCGCCCGCAACACTATCAGCGCCTCACGCAGAAGATCGCCGGAAAGCCCGAGGAACGAATCCTCTCCTACCTCATGCTGCGCTCGCTCAAACAAGCGCGCTATGCTGCGGAGCTGCTCGGCCACTTCGCACTCGCTGCGAACGAGTACACGCACTTCACTTCGCCGATCCGGCGCTATCCGGACCTGATCGTCCATCGCGCTCTCAAGTGGGCACTCGAGAATCCGTCCGCGGCGCCGGTTCGCGCGTCGGTCCGCCATGCGAGGTCGGGCAAGGAAGTCTCCGTTCCTACGCTTGGTCCGTATCGCCGAGTCGAGCTGGAAGAAATCGCCTCGGAAAGCTCCGAAGCCGAGCGCCGCGCCGATCTCGCCGAGCGCGACTTGATGGACTGGAAGACGGCGCAGTTCATGGAGGAACATCTGGGGGAAGAATACGACGCGCTGATCATTTCGGTGCAGAAGTTCGGATTCTTCGTCGAGCTGACGGAAATCTTCGTGGAAGGGCTTGTGGGCATCGACTTCATTGAGGAGTTTACGGGCCAGCGCTGCATGTACCGCGAGCGGGATCACACGATCGCGTGCGAGCCGCATCGAAGTTCGCGCGCCGTTGCGCACAAAAGAGTCTTCCGTCTCGGCGATCGTGTGCGTGTGCGTGCCGAGCGAATCGATCCGCTGCGGCATCGCGTCGAGTTTGCGCTCGTCTGAAATCTGCGTTCTCATATCGCATTTGTAGGAGGAACAAATGAAGCCAACCGTCGGATTCATCGGCCTGGGACTGATGGGCAAGCCGATGGCACGAAATGTGCTGCGCGGCGGATTTCCGCTCGTCGTTTGGAACCGCACGCGCGTGAAAGCGGATGATCTCGTGCGCGCCGGTGCAAAGCTCGCGGCGAGTCCGCGCGAAACGGCGGCGCAATGTGACGTGCTGATCACGATCGTGAGCGATCCTCCCGCGCTTGAAGACGTGTTGTGGGGCGCACACGGCGCGCTCGACGGCTTGCGTGCCGGCAGCTTGCTCATCGATTCGAGCACGGTGTCGCCGGAGATGGCGCGACGCCTCGCTGGCGGCTGCGCGAACCGGCACGTGGATTTTCTCGACGCGCCGGTCACCGGCGGCACGTGGGGTGCGGAAAAGGGCGAGTTGGTTTTCATGGTCGGCGGCAAAGTTGAAGTTCTGGAGCGCGCCAAGCCGGTTCTTGAAACGATGGGCAAGCGATTCTTTTTGCTCGGGCCAAACGGCGCGGGGCAAACAGTGAAGCTGGGAATGAATCTGCTGCTCGCGCTCGAAGTGAACGCGTTTGCGGAAGCACTGGCGCTGGTCACCACGGCGGGAGTGCAGGCTGAGCGGCTGGTCGAAGTGATGCAATCGAGCATGGGCCGCTCGCCGCTGCTCGACGTGAAAGCACCGCTGATGCTGAAGCGCGAATTCCCCGCGAGCTTTCCGCTGAGGCTAATGCACAAGGACATCCGCCTCGCGCTCGAACTCGCCAAGGAATACGGCGTTGCGCTTCCCGCGGGCGCTGCTGCGTATACGACGTACAGCGCGGTCAAGGATTCCTCAACCGACGATCCCGATTTTTCGGCAGTGGCGCGTTTCTGGAAGAAGGCTGCGGCGGAAAGTCAGAGCTAGCTGGGGATTCCGGTCTATTTCACGGTGCGCTGCGCCGACTCGCGAAGGTCGACCTCGGCGTGTTGTGGGCGCACACGATCGTCCAGGACGAGCTCAACCGCGTAGACTCCGCGAACGCTGTTGCATAGATAAATCTCGTCGGCGCCAAGAATATCGTCGAGAGTGAGGATCGTTTCTCGCGCGCTGGATTGTTCTCGCAGGATCTGCGCGCGGAAGGTTCCGGGCAACAGGCCGCACGAGACAGGCGGCGTTTTCCAGGCGCCATCTTTCACCACAAAGACGCTGTGAATGGCGCCTTCTGTGAGCTCGCCGCGTTCGTTGACGAAGAGCGCATCGTCGAGTCCCGCACTCCGCGCCGCAGCGAATTCTTCATCGTAAATGCGGCGATTCGTCGTTTTGTGGAAGAGGAAACGATCGCTGCTCGAAGTGGGGCGATTCGAAATTCGCACCCGGCCGAATTGCTCATCCACGTAATCTCGATGCTCGATTTCGAGCTTGCCTTCTTGTGACAGCGTGATTCGCACTCTTTGCGGCGTGCGCGGAAAGCGAGGGGCTAGATCATCGAGCGCCTTACGGATTTTCGGCTCATTAAAGTGAAATCCGAAATATTCGGCCGAGTCTCTCATCCGAGCGAGATGATCTTCGAGGAATCGGTATTCACCGTCCCAAAGCGTCGTTTCCAAAAGCTTGAACTCCGGCTCGCTTTCGGTGAGAAACGCCGCCTTCCACTGGCATTCTTCCCACTCCGCCGGCGCCGACGAACCGTGCGTGATTCCGCCGCCGACGCCCATCGTCCCCGATGAGCCTCGCAGCGTGATCGTGCGAATCGCCACATTGAAGAATAAGCGCTGCGGCGTGAAAAATCCGATCGCTCCGGTATACGCGCCGCGCGGCGAGCTTTCGAGATGGGCGATGTGCTCCATCGCGCGAATCTTGGGAGCGCCGGTAACGGAGCCTGAAGGGAAAAGCGCGCGCACGATCGATTCGATCGTGCAGTCACGCTTCACTTCGCCTTCGACGGTCGATGTCATCTGCCAAACGGATGGGTAGCGCTCCACGGCGAAGAGCTTCGTCGTCTTTACCGAGCCGGTACGGCAAATGCGGCCGAGATCGTTGCGCATCAAGTCGACGATCATTACGTTTTCGGCACGATTTTTTGCATCGACGCGCAGAGTTTCGCCCGCGGCCATGTCTTCTTCGAGCGTTCGTCCGCGAGGCGCGGTTCCCTTCATCGGCCGGACCGTGATGCGTCCGTTTTCGATCCGGAAGAAAAGCTCCGGCGACAGAGAAACCATTTGCTCGTCGCCTAGATTGAGGAACGCGGCGTAGGGGACGGGATGGCGGCGGCAGAGAGCGCAGAACAGTTCCCACGCGTTGCAGCCGATCTCGAATTGCACGCGCGTGGTGAAATTGATCTGATAGACCTCACCTGCCTCGATGAGCTGGCGAATCTCCTCGATCTTGCGGCAGTATTTGTCGCGACTGATATCGAGGCGCGGGCGATCGATCCGGATGTTTTCGTCGTCCGGGAGAAGCGGCGGATTTTCGAGAACCGCGCAATCTGCGTAGAGGCCAAACCACGCGAGAGGCTCCGCGGATCGACCGAGCAAAGCCCACAATCGCGGTTCGAGTGCGTAGCCTGCCTCGTAGCGAAGAAGGCCCGCCGCCTCGCCTCCGCGCTTGATGTGATCTTCGATTCGTCGCAGCGACTGAACGAGCGAGTCGGCGTCGTTGGCAGCCAGGACTTGCTGAGGATTGCGATAGAGCCGCCAGGTCGATCCGTCGCGCAAGAGGGCGAATCCCGACTGCGCGGCGGACTCCGCCAACACAGCAGGGCTCAACGTGTTCGCATCTGGCGCGGCGGACATTGCATCCATTATCCCACAGCAGCGGCCTCAACCTGAGCGATTCGGCCGGGCCAACAAGGCTGAAAGGGTCAGACAAATGGCGCCGGAGACCCCCCGAAATATTGTCGAGTAGAAACGATCTCGATCCTTTATTTTCAACGAGTTACGTCGATTTCTACTTAAATTGACTTTCGAGTAGATCTGCGCCCTTCGCTCGGAGCTCAAGCTCCGACCCCTAACCCCGAGCCGCAGCGATGGAGGAGACCCGATCGCATTTGCCGCGCTATTCAGTTGTCAAAGAGCATTTCTTTCCTGCCCTCGTCGAGAGGGCGGATAGCTCGAATGCGCCATCGTGATTACGCTGGCAGATTGTCAAGCGCAATGCAAACAGTCGTTGGTGTGGACTTCCCTCTCTGCGCCGACTCGAAGTTCAGAGTTAGAGAGCCTGCGGAGGAAAGAACGCAAGCGGAAGATCGCGGACGGAGTGAAGGCCGGCAGGCGCGGCCAATATTGACGGAATCGCGTTGACGGCGATGGCGGCGGTGGCGAGATCGCCGTGGGTGCCACCCGGAATCGTGAGAGTCAAGTTCGGCTCGCCCCGCAGCTCGACGGTGTCGGCGGGCTGCTTCGCGCCGACGTACATCTGCAGCTCCATGAAGATTCGCTCCTGCCCGGCAGCCATTCCGCGAGCGATCTGATGAACGCCGGCGACTTGGCCTGCGGCAACTTCCAGGTAATCGGTCTTTACGGTGTCCTCCGCGATGACCGGCTCGATCGTTTCCGAAATTTCGTCGAGCGCGAATCCGAGACCGTCGGCAACCATGGCGACCGATTCGGGCAAGCCATGATGCTTGATTGTGCCTGCGGCAACCTGATCGCGAAATTCGTAGGGGTCCATGCCCGCGCCGATTTTTTGCTGGAGCGGCAGGCGACGCGTCGATGCGTCGACAATGCGCGTGGCGCGCGCCCAATCGACGCGCTGGCAGGCGGCGGAAAGCGTGAGGACGAGCTTATCCATGACGAAGCCGGGATTCACGCCGACACCTGCGAGCGCGACGCCTTCGTCTTTGGCGGCAGCGTCGAGACGCGCTGAAAGCTCGGGATGCTTGCGAAAGGGATACGCCAGCTCCTCGCAGGTCGAAACGACGCAACAGCCCGCGGAAAGGCACGCAAGCAGCTCGTCCATGACGTTGACGAGATACGAGGACGTGGTGTGCATGACGACATCGACCGGCTTTTCGAGCGCGATCGAAATCTCGGGGTCGATCATGACTCCCCAAGGCGCGTCGGAGGCACCGGCAATTTCGCCGAGGTCGCGGCCGGTTTTGGCCGGATCTTTATCGACGGCGCCGACGATCTCGAGCGAGGCCTTCTGCCGCATCAGGCGGGCGATGGAAGCACCGATGGGACCGATTCCGAATTGAACGACGCGAATCTTCTTTCTCACGGCACGATCCTTGTGCACTAGGATAAGCGATTAAATTAAGGGCTTATCGTCACGCCTGCAACGGGAAATAGGCGAAATTCGAAAATCGGTGCGGTGAGACTGGTGGCCCCTAGCCATGTAGTCGGAATAATCCGATCAGGAGGCTGATGATTCCCACAATGGAGCACGGCCAGACCAGATAAGCGGGCCATGGCGACCAGCCATATCGGGAACGGACCCTTAGATACCTTGAGGGCAGTGCCAGGTCGACCCAAGGTGTGGGAAATAAGGGGTAAGTCCGAACACCGATCGTTCTCATTTTGAATTGGACATGAACAAATAGAGCTGAAGAGGCTCCGATCAACAAGAATCCCAAGACGGCCAAAGGATCGTGCCGGATGAATTCGAAAATCATTGGTGCAGTCGGTTGCACGTGATCAGAATAACTGCGGCGCCAGCTGACACGCTGTATGTGAAGCGAGTCGAGCACTCCCTGCCGAAAGTTAGAAGCGGGCGCGAGTGGTGCGGATGTATTCGCGAAGAGCTGCGATATTGGGGCCGTAGGAGCCGACGCGGCCGGCGTCCACGGGCAGACCGAGAGTTTCGGCTTGCTCGACGCTCAGACCGGCATCGTCGAGTTCGGCGAGGCTGTAGCCTTCGGCGGGCACGAGGCGGTTGCGCTGGGAGCGATCAAGCGGACGCGGAGGGCGCCGCCTGTTCGTTTGCTGGTTCACGATGTCGAAAAACTGAGCCCAGTCTCGCCGATTCCACATCTTGCCCTTCCTTCCCAATCCGCCCGCTAACGGTAGGTTGGATGCGGCAAAAGCCTTTTCGGTAGCATGAAATTCTGCGCCATACCCAGCGCTCCCCCGCGACGGGAATGCTGCCGATTGTAAACCCCGGGGCAAAGGGAAAGTCGCGGGCAAATGGCACGTGTATCCAGTGAGTTATCGAGCTTTACGAACACGGCCATATGCCCTCCCAGCCGAGCGCCTAAAGCCGCCGCCCGCTCGCCGATTCGCGCGGCACCGGGCCGCTGCTATACTCTACGCAGGCTAGGGGCGCGATGTTACGGCGCCGTGTCAGCAGTGAAAACGCGATATGAACGCTCCGGTGATCGTCGTTCACTACCACGAGCTGTGGCTCAAGGGCCGCAACCGACGATTCTTTCTCGGAAAGCTCTGCACGGCGCTGCGGCAGACGCTCAAGGGCAGCCCCGTGGAGCGGATCGAGCAGCCGGGCGATCGTCTCCTAGTCCGGCTAGGAGACGATGCTTCGCTCGACGAAGCGACTGGACGAATCGAGCGTGTGCTCGGCGTGGCGAATTACGCGGTGGCGCGGCCCGTCGAGCGAGATATGGAGGCGCTCTGCCGAGTGGCGTGGGAGGAAGTCGAGCCGCTCAAGTTCGCCACGTTCGCGGTGCGCGCCAAGCGCAGCGACAAGTCGTTTCCGCACCGGACGATCGAAATCGAGACGGTTGCTGGACGTTATCTGCTCGACAAACTTCGCGCGCAAGGCCGCGATGTGCGCGTGCAGTTGAAAGAACCCGATCTGACTTGCCACATCGAGGTGACGCCCGGGCCGGTGCTGGTCTACGCGCGCAAGTATGCCGGCGTGGGCGGGCTGCCGGCGAATACGGCGGGGCGAATGATGTGCCTGCTCTCAGGTGGGTACGACTCGGCCGTCGCGGCGTATCTGATGATGAAGCGCGGCGCGCATTTGAGCTTCACGCACTTCTACGGCACGGGCGCGCGGCCGGGAGAATCGTCGCTGCACGTGGCGAGCGGGCTGGTGCGGAAGCTGGTGCCCTACCAGTTTCGAGCGCGGCTCTATCGCGTGCCGTTCGAGGAGATCCAGCGCGAGATCGTGCGGTACGCGCCGGAAAATGTGCGCGTCCTGCTCTATCGGCGGATGATGCTGCGAATCGCCGATGTGTTCGCGCGGCGTGACCGCACGCTCGCGCTAGTGAACGGCGACAGCCTGGGACAAGTGGCGTCGCAAACGCTGCGGAATCTGGTGGCCGTGGAAGCGGCGGCGGCGATGCCGCTTTTCCGACCGCTCGTGGGAATGGACAAAATGGAAATCCTCGCGATGGCGCGGAGGATTGGAACGTACGAGATCTCGTCCGAGCCGTTCCACGATTGCTGCCCGGTTTTCTTGCCGCGAAGTCCGGAACTTTCCGCAACGCCAGAAGGACTGGCGAAAGCGGAAGAGGGTCTCGACATTCAGGGGCTCGTGGCGCGAGGTGTTCGAGGCACGACGCTCGAGAGATTTTCCTACGAGGGCGGAAAAGTAGAGGTGACGGAGCCGACGCCGATCATGCCCACCGATCAGCAGCGCGCGGCCAACGCCTGACTGTAGGTTAAACTGCGAAGCTTCAGGGGCTAAAGCCTCACCATTAATTTCAAGTCTCATGTCGGAGCTCCCTTCGCTTCGCTCAGGGCAGGAAAGCTCCGACCCACAAAAAGGGCGCGGCGACGGCGTGAGCGACACGCTCGCGCACACGAGCCCAGCCGAGGCCCCAGAAATTCAGGAGATTTAGAGAGCGGAATTACCGATCGCGATCGTAGCCGCCGCGGCCGCCGCCGTGACCTCCACGTCCGCCACCGCCGTGGCCGCCACGACCACCGCCACCGTGGCCTCCGCGGCCGCCGCCTCCTCCCCCACCTTCACGCTGCGGGCGGGCTTCATTGACCACCAGCGCGCGGCCCATGAACTGCTTGCCGTTGAGCGCTGCGATCACTTTTTCGGCTTCCCCGTCGTCGCGAATTTCGGCAAAGCCGAAACCGCGCGGCTGGCCGGTAAAGCGATCACGAAGCAAGGTGAGCGAATCCGGCTGGACGCCCACTTCCGCAAAAAGAGCTGCTACGTCATCCTCAGTGGCCTTGAACGGCAGATTGCCCACGTAGAGTTTCTTCACGTTCCGTCTCCTGGTGCCGCCATGGCGCGGGCGAGCACATGTACGAGGCTGAAGAGACAGGATCTCGGCCCGTGGGCAGTCGCCAATGGCCGGCGACTCCGGGCTGGAGCGAGCACCCCAGCAACTCAGGAGCATCTTGCGGCAACTGGACTCCGCAGTCAACCGTCGCCGCGGTAGTTGGCTGACTCGGCGACGAGCGAGGCGCGCCGAGGGAGCTAGGTGCGATAGCTGGAATTGATGTGGACGTACTCGACTGTGAAATCGCAGGTCCAAAAGCGGGCCGAAGCCTTGCCCGAACCAAGATCGACACGGATGGGCACGTACTTCGCGAGCATTTTTTCGTGCACCGCGGCTTCCTCGAAGGGATGTTCGCGTCCGCCGCGGCAAACGACGACGCCTGCGATCTTGATGGTCGTGCGCGAGGGATCGAATTTGATGCCCGAGCGGCCGGCAGCCGCGAGAATGCGGCCCCAATTGGGGTCGGCGCCGGCAAAAGCTGTTTTCACCAGAGGCGAATTGGCGATTGTGCGAGCAGCTTGGCGCGCAGCGCGTTCGGAGGATGCGCCGCGAACTTCGATTTCGATCACGCGCTCGGCGCCTTCGCCGTCTTCGACGATTGCGAGCGCCAGCGACTTGCAGACTTTGTGGAGCGCGTTGCAGAAATTCTTGTAGTCGCCGCCACGAGCTTTGGTGATCTCAGGCGCTCCGGACTGACCGTTGGCGAGAATCGCGACGGTGTCGTTGGTCGAAGTGTCGCCGTCAACGGTGATGGAGTTGAAAGTCGGCTCGACGGCGGCGCGAAGGGCGCGGTCGAGAACAGAAGGCGTGATCGCGGCGTCGGTGGCGATATAGGCGAGCATCGTCGCCATATTGGGCTGAATCATTCCCGAACCTTTAGCGCAGGCGAGAACGCGCACAGGCTTGCCGCCGATGCGGCATTTGGCAGCCGCCCACTTGGGTCGCGTGTCGGTGGTCATGATAGCGCGGGCGAATTCCTCGAAGGCGCCGGGCTCGGCGCTGCGAACGAGGGTCAGGTGCGGCACGGCGGCGAGAATTTTCTCGACGCGAAGCGGCGCTCCGATCACGCCGGTGGAAGAAACCAGAATTTGCGAGCTGTTGATTCCAAGCTCCTCGGCGAGTTTTGCGGCCATCGCGATGGAGGCGGGATAGCCGTCTTCGTTGGTGCAGCAGTTTGCGTTGCCCGAGTTGACGATCACGCCGCGCATTTCGGAGCGCGATTTTTGCATGTGGTCGCGGCAGGCAACGACGGGCGCGGCTACGATTTGGTTCGTGGTGAACACAGCGGCGGCGGCGGAAGGAACGTCGCTGATGAGAATGCCGAGGTCAAGACGCGAGCGCTTGATGCCGCAATGAGTGGCCGCGAAACTGAAGCCGGCAGGAATGTCCGACGGAGTGAGCGGCGCGTTCATTTTTCGGCAGAGAATGCCACGCTGATGACCGCGGCGCTACGTTTGCAATTGAACGATGGACTCACGGATTCTCCTCGAGCCTGGCGAGGCGTTTGTTGAAATCTTCGAGCGCGGCGCGAACCGCTCCGGGAGCCGTGCCCCCGGCGACCGCGCGGCGAGCGAGCGCCGATTCGAGAGCGAGCACGGTGCTGACTTCCCCACCAAACGCCGGCGAGAACTCCTTCAAGCGAGCGAGAGGCATCTCGCGGATCGACTTGCCGTCCTGCTCGGATGCGCGGAGAACTTTGCCGACGATCTCATGCGCTTCGCGGAACGGAATGCCCTTGGCGACCAGATAGTCGGCTAGCTCGGTGGCGACGAGCGCCGGATCCTGGGCCGCTTCACGAAGACGCGATTCGCGGAATTTCGTCGCGGTGAGGGCCGCGGCGGCGATTTGGGTAACGGCGAGCGCCTGGTCGTGGGCCTCAAAAAGCGCTTCTTTGTCTTCCTGCAGGTCGCGCTGATAGCTCGAAGGCAGGCCCTTGGCCGTCGTGAGGAGCGAAACGAGCGAGCCATAGATGCGGCCGGTTTTGCCGCGGGTGAGCTCCCAGGAGTCGGGATTCTTTTTCTGCGGCATGAGGCTGCTCCCGGTCGAGTACTCGTCCGGCAATTCGACAAAGCCGAACTCGGGCGAGGCAAAAAGAATCATGTCTTCTGAAAGACGCGAGAGGTGCATCGCGAGCGTCGCGAGCGCGAAAAGAAACTCGAGCGCGAAGTCGCGGTCGCTGACGGCGTCGAGACTGTTGGCTGTGATGCGCGAAAAACCCAAATCGCGGGCGAGCGCCGCGCGATCGAGTGGGAACGCGCAACCAGCGAGCGCGCCGGAGCCGAGCGGACAGGCATCGGCGCTAATCGCGACAGCCGCGAGCCGATCGGCGTCTCGGGAGAAAGCCTCGCCGTGGGCAAGAAGCCAATGCGAAAGAAGCAGCGGCTGCGCGTGCTGCATATGCGTGGTCCCCGGCATCGGGATGCCCAGGTTGCGCTTGGCTTGATTAGCGACCGCACGCATCAGCGACGCTACGGCGCGGCGAATTTGGCGCACGGCGTCTTTCACATACATGCGGAATTCGGTCGCAACCATCTCGTTGCGGCTGCGGCCGGTGTGCAGCTTGGCGCCGAGCGGACCGAGCTTTTCAATCAGTGCAGTTTCGGCGAAGTGGTGGACGTCCTCAGCTTTCGAGCTGTCGAGCCACGCAGCATCGGAATTCGCGCGAGCCTCGATTTCGTCTAGCGCCGCCACGATGCGCTTGGCTTCCTCATCCGTGAGAATTCCTGCAGCGGCAATGGCGCGTGCCCAGGCGCGGTCGAGCGCAAGCTCCTGCGGGAGCATGCGGCGATCGAATCGCCAGGAACGCTCGAATTCGTAGAAGGAGGCATCGGGAGGCCGCGCGAAACGACCGCCCCACATCTTCTGGCCTTCGGAACCGCTCATCGCACCGCAGCCTCGTGCGGAATCGTGATCGGTAGGGCGAAGAGGTTAATGAAGCCCTCGGCGTCTTTCGGGTTGTAGCCGGTCATGCTGAAGCTCGCGAGGCCCGCGCGATAAAGCGAATAGGCCGACTTGCGCGATGTAACGTTGACGTTGCCCTTGAAGAGCGAGAGGCCGACTGAGCCCGTCACACGGCGCTGCGAATTGGAGAAGAACGCATCCAGGGACTCGCGCAAGGGAGTGAACCACATGCCGTAGTAGACCATTTCGGCGTAGCGGAGCGAAAGCGTCTGCTGATAGTGCACCGTTTCGCGGTCGAGGCAGAGCGATTCGAGTTCGCGGTGAGCGGTGACGAGCAGTGTGCCACCAGGGGTTTCGTATGCGCCGCGCGACTTCATGCCGACGAGGCGGTTTTCGACAATGTCCATGCGGCCGACGCCATTCGCCGCGGCGATTTCATTTAGCTGATCGACGAGCGCGACAGGAGCAAGGCTCTTACCGTTTAGGGACACGGGCGTGCCGGCTTCAAAGCCGATTTCGACTTGCGCGGGCTGATCGGGCGCCTTGGCAGGCGAAACGATCCACTTCCACATCGATTCTTCCGGAGCGTTGGCAGGATCTTCGAGCACTCCGCCTTCGTGGCTCAGGTGCCAGATGTTGCGGTCGCGGCTATAGATATCTTTCTTTGTCTGATCGATCGGGACGTTGTGCGAGCGCGCGTATTCGATGGCGTCTTCACGCGAATTGATTTTCCATTCGCGCCAGGGCGCTATGATTTGGAGCTCTGGTCCAAGCGCTTTGGCTGCAAGCTCGAAACGGACCTGGTCGTTGCCCTTGCCGGTGCAGCCATGCGCGAGAGCATCGGCGCCGACCTTTTTCGCGAGCTCGACTTGACGCTTGGCAAGCAGCGGGCGGGCGAATGAGGTGCCGAGCAAGTATTTATGTTCGTAAACCGCACCGGCGCGCAGAGTGGGCCAGATATAGCCGGTGATGAATTCCTCGCGCAGGTCTTCGACGTACGCAGCGCTCGCGCCCGTCGCGAGAGCTTTTTTTTGCGCGGCTTCGAGATCCTCCAGCTGGCCGAGATCGCCGATCATAGCGACCACTTCGCAGCCGCCGTAGGTCTCCTTCAACCAGGGAATGATGATGGAGGTATCGAGACCTCCGGAATAGGCAAGAACGACTTTTTTCGGCAACGGATTCTCCTCAGGTGAGTAGCGTATGCAGAAGAGCCTTCTGCACGTGCAGGCGGTTTTCCGCCTGATCGTAAATGATGGAGCGCGGCGAATCGATTACGCCGCTTGTGACTTCAAGTCCTCTGTGCGCGGGCAGACAGTGAAGAAAGACCGCATCGCGCGCGGCGTGCGCGAAAAGAGCTTCGTTCACTTGATACGCAGCGAAGATTTTTTCACGCTCGGCCGCCTCGCTTTCCTGGCCCATGCTGGCCCAGACATCCGTGTAGAGGGCCTGTGCGCCGGTCACGGCTTCTTCAGGTGAGCGCAGGATTTCGATTTTGCCCTTTGCTTCCTTGGCAACGCGCTTCGCTTCGGCGACGACGCCGGCGTCCGGCTCGTAGCCCGCCGGGGTCGCGACGCGGATGTGCGCACCGACACGCGCGCCAATGGTGAGAAGCGAGTGGCACATGTTGTTGCCGTCGCCTACGTACGCCAATTTCAGGCCTCGCAGATTGCCGAAACGCTCTTCGAGCGTGAAGTAATCCGCCAGCGCCTGGCAGGGATGATACTTGTCCGAAAGCGCGTTGACCACGGGCACATTCGCGTTTGCGGCGAGCTCTTCGAGCGTTTCCTGGGCGAAGACTCGCGCGACAATGCCTTGCACCCAGCGTTCGAGGTTCCGGGCGATGTCGCGAACCGGCTCGCGCTCGCTCAGTCGCGCCATCGTGTGATCGAGGAAAATCGACGATCCGCCGAGATTGGCGATGCCGGTTTCAAACGTCACGCGGGTGCGCAGCGAGGGCTTTTCGAAGATCAGCACAAACACGCTGCCGGCAAGCGAGTTTCGATAGCGCTCCGGGCGCGATTTCATTTCTCCAGCCAAGCGCAGAAAATCGCGCAGCTGCTTGGGGTTCCATTCAGTGCCCGTAAGAAAATCCCGCTTCAGGGCGATGGTCGTTGTGGCGGCGCTCATGGTTACCTCGTGGCAGCCAGCGCGAGCGGCTGGGAAGTAGCTTCCGCTTTCGGCGCGGCTGCGGAGTGGGGCTTTGCGGATTTGGCGCCTCGCGCCAGAACCGTTTCGAGTTTCCCGAGAAATTCTGCGACTTCCTTCGAACGAATGATGAACGGCGGAAGGAGCCGCAGGATATGGTCGTGCGTGCAGTTGATCAGCAAACCCTGCCGAAGCGCTTCTGCAACGAATGGAGTGCCTTCGACGGCAAGCTCGATGCCGACGATCAAACCTTCGCCGCGGATCTCGCGGATGAAATCGAATTTCGTGGCGAGCTTTTCCAGTCCCGCGCGAAGCTCGACGCCGCGCGCGCGTACATTGGCGAGCAGGCTTTCCTCTTCGACGATCGTGAGGAATTCGAGCGCCGTGGCGCAGACCAGCGGGCCACCGCCGAAGGTCGAGCCGTGCATCCCCGGAGAAAGCGCCGAGGCGAATTTCTCGCTGGCAATGAACGCGCCCAGCGGAAGGCCGCCTGCGAGGGGCTTGGCGACAGTGACGATGTCGGGCATCGAAGCGAATTTCTGATAAGCAAACTTGCGGCCTGTGCGGCCGAGGCCCGATTGGATTTCGTCCGCGATCAAAGCCGCGCCGTGGTCGGCGGTCAACAGGCGCGCGCGCTCCCAGAATTCGTCGCTTACGAGATAGACGCCGCCCTCGCCCTGAATCGGCTCGATCACAAAGGCGCAAACCGTGTCGTCGAATTTCGCGTCGAGATCGGCGACCTCGTTGAAGCGAACGAATTCGATGCCCGGAATAAGCGGCGTAAACGGCTCGCGATATTTGGGCGTGTGCGTGATTGAGAGCGCGCCCATCGTGCGGCCATGAAACGAATTCTCAAGCGCGAGGATGCGCGTTTTCGGCGCCGAGCCGCTGGCTGCGGCCTTCGCATGCGCATAGGCGCGTGCGAGCTTCAGAGCGCCTTCGACCGCTTCGCTGCCGCTATTGCAGAAAAATGTGCGGTCGAGCCCCGACCACTGCGCCAGCTTGTGCGCCAGCGGCGCCTGATACGGATTGTGGAAGAGATTCGAGACGTGCGTGGCACGTCCAGCCTCGCGTCGAATGACTCGGACCATGCGCGGATGCGAGTAGCCGAGCGCATTGACGGCGATCCCGCCGAGAAAATCGAGATACGCGCGACCGGTAGAATCGTGAAGGCGCACACCTCGACCCTGAGTGAAAACGACCGACGGCCGGCGGTACGTCTTCATTAGGTAGCGCGACTCTTCAGCGACGATTCGCGCCGGCGAGACACGTTTCGATGCCGCAGATTTCTTCCTGGCCATAGCTGTCACGCTGCTCCGTGCGCGGCCCTGGCGCTCATGCGCATCACGGGAAGCACGCGCGTGCCCGGGCATCGTGTTCCTCCCGCAGCCGCAAGCAGGGCCTTCGGCTGCGTGCCGCCGACGATGCGGACTTCGGCGACGCCTCCAGCAAGAGCGCGTTTGGCGGCCTCGAGTTTCAGAATCATTCCGCCCGAGACTTTATTTCGACGAATGAGGTCTTCGATCTCCGCTCCACGGACTGCGCGAAGAACTTTTCCGTCGTCGAGAACGCCGGCGACATCCGTCATGTAGATGAGACGATCGGCTCGAATGAATTCGGCTGCAGCGGCGGCCATGTGATCCGCGTTGATGTTGTAAAGCTCGCCGTCGGCGCCCAAACCCATGCAGGACGCAACGGGGACGATTCCCTCGCGCCAGAGCGAGCGCAGGAAATCGACGTTCACCTCCGTCAGATAGCCGACAAAGCCCAGGCCGCCCTCGAGATCGTCTATCTGCATCGGCTCGGCGAGGAAGCAAGCAGCGTCCGCGGCGCTGATGCCGACAGCTGGCTGACCGGCGAGTGAAATCGCGCCGGAAAGCTTTTTGTTGAGCAGCCCGGCGAAGACCATGATGGCCGCGTCGCGCGTTTCACGATCGGTGACACGCAGGCCGTTGACGAAGCGGCTGGTGATGCCCATGCGCGCCAGCGTGGTGGTAAAAATCTTGCCGCCGCCGTGGACAACCAGCAGCTCGTGCCCCGCGCGTGCAAGCTCAGCGATTTGACGCGCAAGCATCTGCACGTCTTCGTCGCGCTCGAGCAACGCACCAGCAATTTTGATGACCATCCTCATAGCAAGCCCGCCGTTTCGGGATACCCGCGCATCCCATTGAAGTTTTGTACGGCCTGACCGGCCGCACCCTTGCCGAGATTGTCCAAGCAGGAAACGATCACCAGCCGCTCGCCCGCGGGATCAAGCGCAAAGCCGATGTCGCAGAAATTCGTGCGAGTCACGTACTGGAGCTCGGACAGGGTCCCGATGCCCATGATGCGAACCATCGGCTTGCCCGAGTAAAACTTTCGGTAGAGAGCTTCCACATCTTCCGCTTTGCGTGGAGACTGCAGCCAAACGTAGAGCGTTGAAAGAATTCCGCGATCGACCGGCAGAAGATGCGTTGTAAACACGAAATCCTTCGGTGCTAGGCCGAGATGATCGGAAACTTCCGGCGTGTGGCGATGCGTGAATAAGCCGTAAGCGCGGAAGTTTTCGTTCACTTCGACGAAGTGAGTGTCGCGCTTCGGCTCTTTTCCTGCACCGGTGACACCGGACTTGCAGTCGCAGACGATGCCACGCGTCATATTGATCCAGCCCGCGTCGACTAGCGGCTTGAGCCCCAGAATCACGGAAGTTGGATAGCAGCCGGGATTGCCGACGATACGCGCCTTTGGCAATTGGTCGGCGTAAAGCTCCGGCAGGCCATAGACCGCTTGCGCAGTCGCGGCAGCATCTGGCGCGGGAAGCTTGTACCACTTTGCGAAGGTGTCGCCGCTGTGGAAGCGGAATGCGCCGCTTAAATCGACAATGCGGAGCGCCGGATTCGCCGCGAGCAGTTGCGGAACGAGTTCAAGCGACGCTTCGTGCGGCGTCGAAAGAAACACGACTTCGGCTCCGCTCGTCGCGACGGCATCAACAGTAAGCGGGCGGCACGGAGCGTCGCCCCAGCCGCGAAGCTGCGGGAAGAGCTCCGTGAGGCAGCGGACGTTGCCGTAGCTTTCGCGGAGATAGAAAGTCGTCTTTTCAATGTAAGGGTGCCGCAGAAGAAGCCGGGCCAGCTCGAATCCGGTGTAGCCCGTAACTCCGACAACGGCGACCCGGCAAGGGTCGCTCATCGGAGCATTTCCTCCAGACGGCGCTGGATGTTGCCGCAGGCGTTGCGCGAGGAACAGATCACGAGGACTGTGTCGTCGCCTGCCAATGTACCCGCCACTTCCTTCCAGTGCTCGCTATCGACGGCCGCGGCGAGCGGCTGCGCACCACTCGGAGGGGTCTTCAAGACGAGCATGTTCTGAGCCGGGCGCATATCGAGCAAGAAATCCTTGAGCGCCCGAGCGAGCGTGGGCAGCGGAGCGATTTCCTCCGTCGCACCACTCGCGAGGGGGCGGTATCCGTCGGATGTTTTCACAAGGCGCAGTTCGCGCAAGTCGCGGGAAAGCGTCGCCTGCGTGACGCGCACGCCGAGATGGCCGAGACGGCGGCGAAGCTCGTCCTGGCTGCCGACGGGCTGGCCGGAGAGAAGTTTCAGAATCTGGCCCTGCCGGAATCGTTTCTGTACGCTCATTTTCGCCGATGCGTGAATATTCACGCGCTTGCATAATCATACATGATTGTATGCAGGCAGTGTCAACCAAATAATTGATAGGAGATGAAAATTTGTCGCAGCGATCTAACCTGCCAGCAAAACGATGGAGAGCGCCGCGACAGTCAGCTTTGCGAGCCATCCAAGCGAATGAGAAACGACGACGAGTGGATGCAGCTTGATGAAGAGTGCGTTGGTGATCAGGAGCGGAAGCGGAACCATGAGCCAGCAAAGGGCTGCCAGTTTCAACGTGGCCGCGTATCCATGCACATGGAATTCTTCGCAAGCGAGGATGAAGGCCGCCGCCGTGATGAATCCGAGAACGACGCTCCATGCGACCGCCGGCGTTTCGCTTTTCCCAGGGCTCTGACGCCACACCTCGGGATATGTCAAATATTTGCCGTGAAACAGCACGCCGGCGAAAATCCAATCGGTGAGGGAGCTGACAAATCCAGCTGCAATTATCGCAACGAGAATACGGGGCCAGTTCACGGTAGTCCTCCTCCTTCCCGCGACGCTCGCGACAGATGAGTCTTGGCTGTTGGAACTGCAGTCTGGGGGCGAAACATCTCACAGGTCCCGTCCGACGGCAAGAGTATCGGCCGGGCGGCGGGAGGCGCTGTGCTAAAATGGCTTCACGTCAGTAGGCCCGTAGCTCAGTTGGCTAGAGCGCTACCTTGACACGGTAGAGGTCTGCGGTTCGAGCCCGCACGGGCCTACCATCTCTCCCGCTGACGTTCCCTCGCGCGGCAAGATGTGTTCATACAACAGATCATTGATGCCACTGCTTCTGAAAGGTGTACCGCAGAAGCTAGACTTAAGCGCTTAGGGCAAGCGGGAAATGGCTTTGTCGTCGGTCGAAAAGCAGAATGAATGAGACCAAGGCGCCAGCCACTTCGTCAATTCTGAGTTGTAACTGAGGGTTCCAGCCAGCCGTCATATAAGTCCGACGCGCAGAACGGAACAGGGTGGATAAGAACAGCTATGCCCGAATCTACGTTTAAGCCAGGACCGGACGACACATCTCCGTCGTCTTCACATCCTTCTGCCACTCCTGCGAAGCCTGGGCAACCCAGTAAGCGAGCCTGGGTGCTCGTTATCGTGGTGCTAGCCGTGTTCGTCGGCTTTCTCTATTACCAGCATCAAGCGGCCGTGCAAGAGGAGAAGGTAAAGGCCGACAACAGTTCAAAGCCGATACCGGTGGCGACCGCCGTTGCCAGCCAAGGGCCGATGGGGATCTACGTCGAAGCTCTCGGCACAGTCACACCGGTGTATACGGTGACCGTAACGAGCCGGGTGCAAGGGCAGATTATGGAAGTGAGCTACCGCGAAGGCCAGATGGTGAAAAAGGGAGATCCCCTGCTGGAAATCGACCCACGTCCCTATCAGGCAGCACTCACGCAAGCCGAAGGCCAGCTTGCACACGACACGGCAGTACTCAGCGAGGCGCGCATTGACCTCGACCGCTACAAGGCCGCACTGAGCCGAAACGCGATCTCCCAGCAGCAGGTCTACGATCAGGAACAGGCTGTGCTGCAGGATCAGGGAACGGTTCAGAATGATCAGG
>Ga0187778_10001150_pt1 | contig 18649 bp, 14 predicted proteins | sample 1015_Q2_SP5_20_M_FD_132418 | JGI IMG/M metagenome (GOLD analysis project Ga0187778, IMG submission 132418) | Tropical peat soil microbial communities from peatlands in Department of Meta, Colombia - 1015_Q2_SP5_20_MG | ecosystem: Environmental > Terrestrial > Soil > Wetlands > Peat | place...
AGATTGATCACCGGCACGACGCCGATGAGCAGGTCCGGGTAGCGCGAGACATCGACCTTGTCGTCCTTCACGGCTCCGTGCAGGCCCTCGTAGAAGAGCAGGTCGGTATCGTTTTCAAAGCGCTCCCAGGCCGTGAAGGTGCCGGGCTCCTGCCCGTAGGGCGCGGCCTCGTCGGCGTCGTGGAGGTATTTGCGATGCCGGCCATTGCCCGTTTCGCTGTACTCGCGAAACACGTTTTCGAGTTCTTCGAAGAGATTGGCCTCGGGACCGAAATGGCTGAAATGCCGTCGGTTGGCCTTCTCCGCATCGGCCATGACCTTGCGCATCTCCTTGCGGTCGTAGCGGTGGAAGCTGTCGCCCTCGATGACCGCCGAGTTGATTTTTTCCCGGCGGAAGATCTTCTGGAACGTGCGCGTGACCGAAGTCGTGCCGGCGCCGGAGGAACCGGTGATTGCGATGATCGGGTGCTTCTCAGACATGATGGTTCCTCGTCAAAGCGGTTTGAGGTTCGGGTAGGAGCGGCCGGTCGCCCTGCCGCCCGATCGGAATCCGGTCAGGAATTGCCACGAAACAGGCCGCGCAGGCTAAACAGGGGCGTGTCGAGTTCCGCCTGCGGACCCTCCGCATGGTAACGCTCGATGCGCTCGACCTCTTCGCGCGAACCGAACACGAAACCGATGCGCTGGTGCGGCGATTCGGGCTGCACTTTGAGCATGGGAACCGCCCCCGTGCTGGCGCGACCGCCGGCTTGCTCGATGAGCATGCCGATCGGATTGGTCTCGTAGAGCAGCCGCAGCCGACCGGGTTTGCTCGGATCCTTGGTGTCGCGCGGGTACATGAACACCCCGCCGCGCGTCAGTATGCGGTGCGCCTCGGCAACGAGCGAGGCAATCCAGCGCATGTTGAAGTCCTTGCCGCGCGGCCCGTTGCTGCCGGCCAGGCACTCCTCGACGTATCGGCGGATCGGCTGCTCCCAGAAACGGCTGTTGGAGGCGTTGATCGCAAACTCCTTGGTCTGCGCCGGGATGGTCATTTGCGGATGCGTGAGCAAGAACTCGCCAATTTCCGGATCGAGCGTAAAGCCGTGGACCCCGCGCCCGACGGTGAGCACCAGCATCGTGGCCGGGCCGTAGACCGCGTAGCCGGCGGCAACCTGCTGCGTGCCGGGCTGCAGGAAGTCTTTGGTCTCGGCGCGCTTGCGCTCCGCAGGAGCGCGCAGCAAGGAAAAAATGCTGCCCACCGAGAGATTTACGTCGATGTTCGAGGAACCATCGAGCGGGTCGAAGGCAAGCAAATAATCGCCCTGTCCGGCCACTTCGTTGATCCAGGGCTGTTCCATCTCCTCGGAGAGCATGCCACGCGCATCGCCCCCCCACTGCAGGCAATGCAAAAACGTCTCGTTGGCCAGCACGTCGAGCTTTTGCTGGGCTTCGCCTTGCACGTTGGTATCGCCCGCGGCCCCGTACATGCCGGCCAAGGCGCCGTGGGCGACTCGGCGCGAAACCGACTTGCAGGCCAGCGCGACGGCCAGTACCAGGCTATTGAAGGCTCCCGAGGCCTCCGGAAACCGGCGCCGCTCCTCGATCAAGAACTGCGTCAGCGTACGTGTCTTTGTCAGCATGTGCCCCTCCCCCTTGTCCGCAGGCGCAAGCATGCGCCCGAGCGACCCTCCGCGCGCGCAAGTTTGGCATGCGCGCTACACCCAACTATTGCGCCATCTCAGTCCCGGGCACGATTTCGCCGGCGGCGAGCAGACGCTGCAGATCCGAAAGCGCAACCCAGCGCTGCGCAAACCCCGGTTGGGGCTGCTCCCAGGGCATGGTCGGGTCGCCCAGGCTGGGCACGAGACGGTGGGCGCGGGAGAAGTCCTCTCCCATCGTGTACACGCTGGGCGTGGCCAGCACCGCGACGCCCGCATCGCGCGCGGCGGCCACACCGGCGGGCGAATCCTCCAGCGCCACGGCCTGTGCGGGCGCAATGCGCAAATTCGCCAGGCAACACTGGTAGACGTCCGGGGCCGGCTTTTTCTTCGCGACCTGATCGCCGGCAACCACGCAGGCAAACTCCTGCTTCCATCGGGCTCCCAGCGCCTCGCGCAGCAGCGCATCGACGTTGACCAGCGAGGTCGTCGTGGCAATGCCCAGCAGCACGCCGCAGTCGCGCGCCTCGGTCATCAGCCGCAGCACCCCGGGGCGCAGGCCGCATGAGCCGCTTCGCAGGTTCTGGGCGTAGAGCTCGTTTTTGGAGCGATGCAATGCCTGCAGATCGCGCTCGCTCACGGCCAGTCCGCGGGCCAGGAAGTAGGCGCGCAGCCGCTCCTTGCCGCCTGTGACCTTGAGCAACTCCCGATATTCGGGCACCGACCAGTGCACGTTCATCTGCGCCTGCGCAAAGGCCGAATTGAATGCGCGCCGATGAAACTCCTCGGTCTCGGCAAGTGTGCCGTCAACGTCAAAGAAAATTGCCTTCAGCATGCGCGCCTTTGGGGGCGGGCGCCGCTCGGGCGCGCAGCCCCCGCTCCTTAGCTCCGGTGGATGGGGAATGTTGCAACCCCAAGATTGTCTTGCGACAATTAGATAAGATCTATTAAATTATATTGACCATCAGCATAACTTTCGCTTATGCCACGCCGCCAAATCACAGTACGACAGCTCGAAGTGCTCGACGCGGTCGGCCGCTCGGGCAGCGTCACGGCCGCGGCCGGGGCGCTGCATCTCACGCAGCCCGCGGTCTCGATGCAGCTGCGACAGCTCGAAGAGCAACTGCAGCTCTCGCTTTTCGAACCGGTGGGGCGCGGAGTTCAGATTACCGAGCCCGGGCGCGATCTGGCCGCCTTAGCCGCCGATTTGCTGCTGCGGCTCGATGATTTTGCGCTCGCTGCGCGCGAGCTGCGCGGGGTGCGCCGCGGGCGCGTGCGCCTGGGGATCGTGAGCACGGCCAAGTACTTCGTCCCAAGGCTGCTCGCGCAGTTTCTCAAGTCGCATCCGGGCCTGGATCTGAAGCTCTACGTCTATAACCGCGAGCACATCATCGAGCAGCTGCAGTCCTACAACATCGACTTGGGCATCATGGGGCGCCCGCCCGAGGGAACGAGTCTGATCGGCACGCCCTTCGCGCCCAACCCGCTGGCCATCGTCGCCGCGCCCTCGCACCGCTTCTCGCTGCGCACCCAAGTTGCGCCCGAGGAGCTCGAAAACGAGCCCTTCATCGTGCGCGAGCCCGGGTCGGGCACCCGCATCGCAATGGACCGCTACTTCTCCGATGCCGGCGTGAGCATCCATCCCGTGATGGAAGCCGACAGCAACGAGACCATCAAACAGGCCGTCATGGCCGGCATTGGCATCGGTCTGCTGTCGCTGCACACGGTTCGCCTCGAGCAGGCCGCCGGGCGTCTGGTCACGCTGCCCGTGGCCGGGTTGCCGCTTCGGCGCCAATGGTTCGCGGTGCATTCGCGCCAGCGCCGCCTCACACCCGCTGCCGAGGAATTTCATGAGTACTTGCTGCGCGAGGCCGATGACCTGATGCGCGCGGGCCTGTAGGGCCAAGCGGCGCCTGAAAAAGCGTTGGTGCAAAATCCGCCCCACGCTCGCACCGGCCCCAGAGCGGCCCCGCGAGTGAGGATCCGCAGCGCGCGCCCGGCCAACGGGGCGATCGGCGCTGCGCAACCAAGGAGCGAGGCACTGCCATGCACAGCCTTTCGTACGTGCCGACAAAACCCGACGGCCCCTGGGCGACCTATCTGGCGCAGGTCGACCAGGTCGTTCCCTATCTCGGGCCCCTGGCGCGCTGGCACGAGACGCTGCGTCGGCCCAAGCGCGCCCTTTGCGTCGATATTCCGATCGAGATGGACGATGGGCGCGTTGCGCATTTCGAGGGTTTTCGCGTGCAGCACAGCCTCACGCGGGGGCCGGGCAAAGGCGGTGTGCGCTATCACCCCGACGTCACCCTCGAGGAAATCATGGCCCTTGCCGCCTGGATGACGGTCAAAAATGCCGCGGTGAATCTGCCCTTCGGCGGGGCCAAGGGCGGCGTGCGCGTGGACCCATCGCAACTGTCGGAACGCGAGCTCGAGAAGATCACCCGCCGATACACGAGCGAGATCGGCATCATCATCGGCCCGCACCAGGACATTCCCGCGCCCGACGTCAACACCAACGCCAAGATCATGGCGTGGATGATGGACACCTACTCGATGAACGTGGGCGCGACTGCAACCGGAGTCGTGACCGGCAAGCCCATTCCCTTGGGCGGCTCGCTGGGACGCGTCAAGGCAACCGGTCGCGGGGTGTTCGTGGTCGGTCGCGAGACCGCGCGTCGCATGGGCGTGCCCATCAATGACGCGCGCGTGGCCATCCAGGGCTTTGGCAACGTGGGCTCGGCCGCAGCGGAGCTCTTCGCGGGCAACGGGGCGAGCATCGTCGCCGTGCAGGACCACACGGGCACGGTCTTTAACGCCCGGGGCCTGGACATCGCGGGACTCATGCACGAGCTGCGCGCCAAAGGCGGCATCGGCGCTTTCGCGGGCGGCGAACGCATACCCGATGAGCAATTCTGGGACGTGGAGTCGGACTTCCTCATCCCGGCCGCCTTGGAGGGACAGATCACGGCGCCGCGCGCCCGGCGCATCCAGACGCGCATCGTGCTCGAGGGCGCCAACGGCCCGACGCTTACCGAAGCCGACGCCATCTTGGGGCAGCGCGGCATCGCGGTCGTTCCCGACGTCATGACCAATGCGGGCGGCGTGGTCGTGTCGTACTTCGAATGGGTCCAGGACTTCAACAGCTTTTTCTGGAGTGAGGACGAGATCAACATGCGTCTGGAGAAAATTCTCGTAAGCGCGTATCGCAAGATCTGGGAGACGGCCGAGTTGCACCACATCGCGCTGCGCACGGCCGCCTTTGCCGTGGCCTGCGAGCGCGTGTTGCTCGCGCGCGAAGAGCGCGGACTGTATCCGTAACGCCCCCCAACCGCTACGAGCCCGCCCCCGAGACGATCCCCGAGACGGCGGCGTAGACGCCCAGCGCCGTCGTTGCGACGATGACCACCAGTACCAGCGCCGCGTAGCCCCCGCGCAGCCGCTCCTGCGGCGGCAGGCGCCGCGCCAGCAGGTACAAGAAGCCAAGCACGATGGGCAGCAAGAGCGCGTTCATCACCTGTACGCCGACGCTCACCTTTACCAGGTTGATGCCCGAGCCAACGAGCACTGCGCCCAAGCCCAGGCACAGGGTGTAGAGACCATAGAACCACGGCGCCTCGCGCGCCGAGTGCTCCAGAGAGTGGCGCACCCCGAGGACCTCGGAGAGCGAACGCGCCGCGGTGAGCGTCACCACGATCGTGGCCACGAGCGCCGAGCCGGCCAGTCCCAGCCCGAAGAGCACGGCACCCCACTGGGCGCCCAGCACGCGGGTGAAGGCCTGCGCGATCTGCGCAACGCTCTCGAGCGCCACCCCGTGAGCCCCGGAGCCGCGGCTCGCGGCCGTTGCAACCAGCACGCCGGCCATGACGAGCTGGGTGACGACCGCACCGATCGCCGTGTCCCAACGCGCGGCCGCCAGATCGGGGCGGCTCAGGCGCTTTTCGACGACGGAGGACTGCTGGAAGAAAACCATCCACGGCATGAGCACCGCGCCGATATTGGCCGCAACGAGGTACCGATAGCCGGGCTCGTGCCAGGGCATCTCGAGCGCGCCCGAGAGCAGTGCGCCGGCGTCCGGGCGCGCCAGCCAGGCGACGAGCACGAATACGATCTCCAGGGCCCCGAAAGCCATCGCAATGCGCTCGACCGTCCGATACGAACCGGTGAACGCCATCGCCGTGAGACCAGCAAACACCACGCCCATCGTGAGCTTGACCGGCACGCCAAAGAGTTCCCCGGCCCCGGCCAAGCCGCTCAGTTCACTGAGCAGTGCCCCCAAGCAGGCAAGCACCAAAGTGCCCACCGAGAACCAGGCCCAGGCGGCACCGAAATGCGCCTTGATCAGATGTCCGTGGCCCCGGCCCGTCGTAATTCCCAGGCGCACCGTGAGTTCCTGGACAACGTAGAGCACCGGAATCAGCACAAACTGCAGCGCGAGCAGCCCGTAGCCCCAAAGCGCGCCGCTTTGCGCCGCAGTCACGACGCTGCCCGCATCGGTGTCGGCGAGCATCACGACCAGGCCGGGTCCGGCCACGGCCGCAAACCGCCTCCAGCGCAGCGGGCGCGCCGTCAGCGCCAAGCGATGGGCCGCGCACCCACGCCCGGCTTGAGCCCGGGCGCAAGCGGGATCGATGCGGGAGCGCGGCCCCGCCGGTTAGCCGTCTTCGCCACCGAGACGCGCCGAGCGCGCTATTTTTTTATCGCCTCGACTTCGATTGCGATTTTCACGTCGTCGCCGACAAACGGCACGTACGCGGTCATGCCCCAGTCGGAGCGCTTGATCTGGCTCGTGACGATCGCGCCGCACACATACTGTTTGTCCGTGGGACGGCTGCCGCATCGGGTGGGCTGCACCTGCAAGGTGACCGGCTTGGTTACCCCCAGCATCGTCAGGGCCCCCGAGACGTTCACGGCCTTGTCGGGCTCGAGCTCAAACGCGTCGGAGGCAAAACTCAACGTCGGATACTTCTCGACGTTAAAGAAATCCTTGCTGCGCAGATGCTCGTCGCGCTTGGCAAAGCCTGTGAAGATCGAAGTCGCGTCGACGGTTGCCTTGACGCTGCCCTTGTGCTGCTGCTCGTCGTATACGAGCGAACCCGCGGTCGCGGTGAAAGTGCCGTGCATGACCGAAAAACCCAGGTGGTTGATCTCAAAGCTCGGATAGGTGTGGGCCGGATCGAGGTCGAAGTTCTCCGAAGCAGCCCAAGCCGGCGCCAGGGCGCCCAGCGTCACGGCCGCTGCCGCGCAAAGATTTCGTAGCATCTTGTTTTTCCTTAAACGATGGGTCAAATCCGCGCGCGCCGCGCGCGCGAAGCCGCAAGCATAACGCCTCGTCTGCCATGCCCCGTGACATGCGTGGCGGGCCGGGGCGCAGCAACGCGCAGGGGCGGTTTGCGGCACGCGCCCGAACTGGCTACCCTAGCCTCGCGCACGAGCTCGAGTGGGAGGACAGGGATGAACTGGTATCCGCTGCTGCTGTTCGCACATGTGGTCGCGGTTGTCGTCTGGGTGGGGGGCATGTTCTTCGCCCACCAGTGTCTGCGCCCGGCCGCGGCGCAGCTGCTCGAGGCCCCGCAGCGATTGCAGCTCTGGAACGACGTCTTTGCGCGCTTTTTTCTCTGGGTCTGGGCCGCGGTCGTGCTCATACCGGCCAGTGGCTTGTCGATCATCGCCACGATCGGCTGGAGTGCAGCGCCCCTGCGCTGGCACCTGATGCTCCTCGTTGGGCTCGTGATGATCGCGATCTTCCTGATCGTCTTTTTTTCCCCCTACCGCAGGCTGCAGCGCAGCGTCCGCGCACAAGACTGGAAGGCGGGCGCCGCCGCTTTGGCCCGTATACGCCACCTGGTGGGTGTGAACATCGTTCTGGGTCTGGCCACCATCGCCATCGCAACCGCGGGACGCTTGTTCGCCTGAGCCACGCGCGCTCGTGCGGCCGGGGCGACTGGGCGCCGGCCGCTCGCGCATCCCGCTTTTTCTATCGGTCGCGGAACAATTGAACCACCGAACTGTTGCTGTAGACGAAGATCGACCACACCGAGCCCACCGGGGGATCGAACGCAGGCTGCGCGCCGGCGTAGGAGTAGCCGCTGCCGTTGGCCGACAAAACAGCGCTGCTTGAGGGCTGCACGCCGTAGTACGCGGAAGCGGCGCCCAGCTGCACCTGGTTGGCGATGGGCACGCCGCCGTAGTACACCGTTATGCCGTCAGCAGGTGACACGGACCCGTTGATGACGCGCACACTGGCCGAGACCGCACGGATCTGATTGTTGTCCGTGAGTATCGTCGCGACATTCGTTCCGCCGCTCGTGTACGCCATCACCGTGTAGTCGTTGCCCGCGACGAAGGTGCCCGCAGGCGCGGTGATGGCCGCACCTCCGACCGTCATCGTGGCCACCGAGTCGCCACCGCTCACCAGCTTGTAGCCGCTGGAGTTGGGTGCCGCAACGGAGATCGCGGTGCCCCCCGCCGTCGTCAAGCCCACCGTGGGCGGAGGCGAGGACGTGGTCACGGCCGAGATCAGTCGTACGCGCGCCATCGTGTTCGGATACGGAACCACCCCGCCGCCAGCGCCTTGGGTGATCACAAACCCATCGACCAGCGTGCCGCCGGGCGTGTCGGTGAGCGCCAGGTTCGCAACCTGCTGCGACGTGAAGCTGACCGCCCCCGCACCGTTGGCCCCGATAATGGAAAGACGCACGTCGCCTTGATTGCCCGCACCCGTGACAATGATGTTGTAGCTGCCCGTGGTAAACGTCGCCGGAGGAGACTGCGTGCCTTGCACGGCCGCAAAGTTGGGCGAATCGCCGGGGGAAAGCGACGTGGTTCCGGGCGGAAGCAGATATACGTCCAGCGCCCCGGCATCCGGCGAGGCGTTGGCTACGTCAAGCGTCGTGTAGCCCACGGCGGGAATCGACAGATCGTCGGTGATCGTCGTGGTGTAGACGCTGTTGCCGCGTTGAAACGCAATGGTCGTGTAGTTCTCGGCGGTGCCCAGCGCGACCGTCTGCGAAGACGGATTGAGGCTGCCGTTGACGCTCGAGACGCTGATCGTGTACGTGCCCGGCGGGATGGACGCGTAGCCGCTCGCCGTGTCGCTCGCAATGCCCACGAGCGGATAGCCGCCGTTGAGCGTCGTCGTGATCGGCGTGCTCGTCGTGTTCACCGTGCGCATGTTCGCCGGTGTTGTGTTGTTATTGCTGCTGCCGCAAGCGGTGAGCAGGGATACGACGACGGCGCCCACGGCGCACAGCAAGGTTCTCATGACAGAAATTTCTTCCCCGACAGTCTCTAAGTTCGCTTGCCTGGGGCAAGCATGTCGATCGCGCCCCGTGCTGTTGCGCGATCTCTTTTATTTGCGGTCCGCAATCATACGGAAGTTGTCCACGACAGCGCCGCGTTCGCGGCCGGGACCAGCCGATCCTACGGCAGGCGGCCCGCCATCGCAGCCGTTACGATCCGCACCGAAGCGCAGAATCGTAACCACATGCAACGGGCGGGGCGCTACCAAGCCGGTGGCGGCGAGCCTGCGGCCTGGCCCGCGGGCACGATTGCAACGCCGCGCTTGCTGCGCTTGAACCCTCGGCGAAGGCCGGGCGGCTCTTGCGCAACGGTGGCGCACGTGGCTTTACTTCCGCTAAGAACGCTTGACCCGGACCGCGGCGCCCGTTGACGCTGCGAACCCGGCCCAAGCCTCTCCCACACGTCCGCATTGTAACAAGCTCGACACGAAAGCGCGGCCGCCCTCCAGTTTTGCTCATGCGCGTCGATATACCGTTGATACGGCGAACTCAATAGCACGAACGCGTGTTTCGCCTCCAATCTCTTCGGTGGGACGGACGTGCCGCTTCTGACACCTCACTATGAGCCCTGGGTGGTCGCCGCCTCGATCGCGATCGCCATTGTGGCCTCGTACGTCTCGCTGCATCTGGTCGAGCGCGTGCGCGCCGCCGATCGGGTGTTGACCGACACGTGGGTAATCGGCGGCTCTCTTGGCATGGGCACCGGAATGTGGTCGATGCATTTCGTGGGCATGCAGGCCGCGACTCTTCCCTTCGAGATCGGCTTCACGACGCTGCCGACCATCGCTTCCTGGGCGAGCGCGGTGACCCTGTCCGCACTGGCCCTCTGGATGGCGGCAACCGGCGAGCTGCGCGCCCGGCGCCTGTGGCTTGGCGCTCTGGCAATGGGCCTTGGCATCTGCGCGACGCACTATATCGGTATAGCGGCGCTCTCCGTGCAGCCCGCCGTCGTATGGAACCACTGGCTCGTTGCGGGCTCGGTACTGATCGCTGTACTGGGATCGGCCGCCGCGCTGCACCTGTTCCGGTGGCTGCGGCGCGAAACTGGCAGACGGCGCTTGCAGCGCCACCGGTTCGCCGCGGCGCTGCTCATGGCCCTGGCCATCAGCGGCACGTACTACTGCGCAATGTCGGCCTGCGGCTTTGCGGCGGGTACGACTTCCAACGGCGTCGGTGGCCTGCGCGGCGCGGGCCTGGCCACGTTGGTGTCGATGGTTTGCATCACCTTGCTTGCGCTCGCCCTCGGGGCATCGGTCCTGATCGACCGCATGCAATCGAAATCGGCTGCACTCGTGCGCGCGTTGCGCGACATGAACGCGCAGTTGCGCCGCGCCAATGAGGAACTGCAGCAGCGCGCGGTGCTCGACGTCTTGACCCATTTACCCAATCGCACGCTCTTCGAGGATCGACTGATGCACGCGGTGCGGCGCAGTCGGCGCGACGAGCAGCGCATCGCCGCTCACCAGCAAGAAAAGCTCGCAGTGCTGTTCGTCGACCTCGATGGCTTCAAAGCCATCAACGAATCGCTGGGCCACAGCGCCGGCGACGAGATTCTGAAGGAAGCGGCGCGGCGGTTGCGCCGCACGGCCCGCGACAACGATACGGTGGCGCGCGTGAGCGCCGACGAGTTTCTCGTGCTCATGGAGGACGTGCCGAGCGTGGCCGTGTGCGCTGCGCTCGCGCAACGGCTCCTGGGCACACTGTCGCAGCCTTTTCCGATCGCCGGGCGCGAGCTGCACATATCGGGCTCCATCGGCATTGCCGTGTACCCCGATCACGGGCATCACGAGCGGCTCATCGCCAACGCCGACGCGGCAATGAACGCGGCCAAGCGTGCGGGTGGAAACGGCTACGCATTGTTCGAGTCGCACATGAACGCCGGAGCGCTCGAGCAGCTCTCGCTTCAGAGCGACCTGCGCCACGCCCTGGAGCGCGACGAGCTGCAGCTCGTCTACCAGCCCAAGCTCGACGCACTGGGCGGACAGCTGTGCGGGGCCGAGGCCTTGTTGCGCTGGCGCCATCCCGAGCGCGGCATGGTGAGTCCCTCACTGTTCGTGCCCGTGGCCGAGCGCTTCGGACTGATCAACGCGCTGGGCGACTGGATCATCGACGAGGCCTGCCGTCAGAGCCGTGCCTGGTCGCAGGCCGGCCTACAGGTGCGCATCGCCGTGAACCTTTCGGCGCAGCAGCTGCGACTCGGGGATCTGGTCGGACGCGTGCACTCGACGCTGCAGCGCCACCAGGTCGATCCCTCCCAGCTGCTGTGCGAGATCACCGAATCGGTGGCGATGGAAGACATCCGCGCCACCCAGATCACCCTGGAGAACCTCGAGAAGATCGGCGTGTTTCTCTCGATCGATGACTTCGGCACCGGCTACTCCAGCCTGAGCTACCTGCGCCAGTTGCCCGTGCGCGAACTGAAAATCGACCGCAGCTTCGTCAATGACCTGGAGTCCAGTACGGACGCCTGCGCGGTCGTCGACGCGGTCGTGCGCCTGGCCCACGCTCTGGGTCTGCGCGTCGTGGCCGAAGGCGTGGAGACGGCCAAACAGCACACCATCCTGCGCCACCTGTCGTGCGACGAGCTGCAGGGTTTCTTGTTCGCCCATCCGATGAACGCCTCGGAGTTTCTCTCCTGGGCTCGAACGCACGACTATTCCGTGGCGGGCCCCGCCCCGGCGCCCACCACGCACTGAGGCGCCCGCCGCAACCACGGCGACCCCGGGACGCGCCTCTTGTCCCGGCCCCGGCTCCTGACATAGGATGCGGCGAGCAGCCGCGTCGCGCGCGCGGTGGCGCGTGCGACCCCCATGGCCTATGCCCACACCGTTGGTCAACAGACCTTTCGTTTTGCCGACCTGAAGACCCTGCTCGCAAAGGCGGGAACGGCGCGCTCGGGCGACGCGCTCGCGGGCCTGTCCGCGTCCTCGGAGCGCGAGCGCATGGCCGCGCGCCTGGCTCTGTCCGAACTGCCCCTGCAGCGCTTCTTGGAAGAAGCCCTCGTGCCCTACGAGCAAGACGAAGTCACACGCCTCATCATCGATCGGCATGACGCGGGCGCCTTTGCACCGGTGGCCGCGATGACCGTCGGGCAGCTGCGCGACTGGCTGCTCTCCCCCAGGTGCGATGCGGCCGCGCTCGGGCGCCTGGCAAAGGGGCTGACCCCCGAGATGGCCTCGGGCGTGAGCAAACTCATGCGCAACCAGGATCTGATCCTGGTCGCCAAAAAATGCCGGGTGATCAGCCGTTTTCGGTGCACCATCGGCCTGCCGGGGCGCCTGTCGGTGCGGCTGCAACCCAATCACCCCACGGACGATCCCAAAGGCATTGCCGCGGCCATCGTCGACGGACTGCTCTACGGCGCGGGCGACGCGGTCATTGGTATCAACCCCGCGGGCGACGAGCTGCCGACCATCGTGAGTCTGCTGCGCATGATCGATGCGCTGCGCCAGCAGTACGACATTCCCACCCAGTCGTGTGTGCTCACGCACGTCACCAACACCATCCGCGCGATCGAGGGTGGTGCACCGGTGGACCTCGTGTTTCAGTCGATCGCGGGAACGCAGGCCGCCAACACCGCCTTTGGCATCAGCCTGGCGCTGCTCAAGGAGGCGCACGAGGCCGCGCAAAGCCTGCAGCGCGGCACGGTCGGCAAGAACCTGATGTACTTCGAGACGGGCCAGGGAAGCGCGCTCTCGGCCAATGCCCACCAGGGTGTGGATCAGCAGACCTGCGAGGCGCGCGCCTACGCGGTGGCACGCGAGTTCTCGCCCCTGCTCACCAACAGCGTCGTGGGCTTCATCGGCCCCGAGTATCTCTTCGACGGCAAACAGATCATTCGCGCGGGCCTCGAAGACCATTTCTGCGGCAAACTGCTCGGGCTGCCCATGGGAGTGGACATCTGCTACACGAATCACGCCCAGGCCGATCAGGACGACATGGATACTCTGCTCACGCTGCTGGGCGTGGCCGGCGTGAACTTCATCATGGGAGTCCCCGGAGCCGACGACATCATGCTGCAGTACCAAAGCACGTCCTTTCACGATGCGCTGTACCTGCGCACGGCATTGCGGTTGCGGCGCGCCCCCGAGTTCGAAGAATGGCTTGTGCGCATGCGCATCATGGGCGCCGGTGGAGGGTTGCGGCGCCTCGCCGGATCGCAGCCGCTGCTCACCCACGCACGCGCGCTCATCGCCAGGCCGTGAGAGCGCTCGTTCGCCCCGATGCCTGGCGCGCGCTGCGCCGCTTCACCCCAGCGCGCATCGCGCTTGGACGCGCCGGCACCAGCCTGCCCACGAGCGCGCTGCTGGAGCTCGGAGTCGCTCAGGCGCAGGCGCGCGACGCGGTGCACGAACCGGCGCACGAAGGCGAGCTGCGAGAGCAGCTGCTTGCGCAAGATTTCGAGGTCGTGGCCGTGCACAGCGCCGCGGCCGATCGCCAGCAGTATCTGCTGCGCCCCGATCTGGGGCGCAGACTCGACGCGCCCAGCCGCGAGCGGCTGCAGGAGCTGGCCGCGCCCGAGCGACCGGACGTCGTATTTGTTCTTGCCGATGGGCTCTCCGAACTGGCGCGGGCACGCCACGGGCTGCCGCTCTTGCTGCTACTGCGAGCGCAGCTGCACCAATTGCGCGTGGGCCCGATCGTGCTCGCGCAGATGGCGCGCGTTGCGCTGGGTGACGAGATCGGCGAAGTGCTGCGCGCGCGCCAGCTTGCCATCCTGATCGGAGAGCGGCCCGGCTTGAGCGCTCCGGACAGCTTGGGCATCTACTTCACGCATGCGCCGGCGGTTGGGCGCACGGACGCCGAACGCAATTGCATCTCCAACGTCCGCCCCGAAGGCCTGGACTACGGCACCGCGGCGCAGCGTCTGCTGCAGTTGATGGACGGCGCGCGCCGTCTGGGCCGTTCGGGCATCGCACTCAGCCAAGAGCGAGGCGGCCATTCCGATGCCGTGGGCGCCGCGGCTACGATGTCACCCGCACGACATACTCCAAGATAGCCGCACCGCCGGCCGGAACCTGCACCTGCCACTGTGCACGGTGCGCCGACTCCTTGCTATGGGGCAGCGACTCCTGCACGATTTCCCAGTCATCGGGCATCGGTTCGAGCACTTTGACCGTGACGGCCTCCTCCTTGGCGTTGTGCAGCTCGATACGCCAGTTGCTCTCCACCACGTTCTTGGCGACGCGCCGAAACGCGCTCTGGGTGCGTTCGGCCGTGATGTCGAAGGCCTCACCGACATCGAGCTTCACGGTTTCGTTTTTCGCCGTGTGCTCCATGCGGTCCTCGCCGACGAACTGCAGCGCTCCCGCGCTGTCGCGCGCGTACACGCGTACGATGCCAGCGGGCAGCGGCCGGCCCAGCTCGGAGCCCTTGTTCTCGAACGACATGATCGTGGCTGGCCGTTGCTTCTGACTTGCGGTTCGCACCTTGTCGCGAAACATCCACTCCGCGCCGGCCAGGACGTATTCGCGATGCACGGGAACCTGGTGCGCGGACAGTAGCGCCAAAAGCTTGGTCTGATTCTCGGCAATGCTGACGGGCTGATCAAAGCGGTAGAGGTAAACGTCGCCGAGCGCTTCGGCGGCCGGTTCACTGGGCGCGGCACGCATCGCCGCAAATTCCGTCGCCGCGAGCTCGCGCGCGGGCGATGGCGCGCGGGCCCGATGCACGCTGCCCGCCACCAGGCGCAGCGAGGCATTGTCAAAGGCCGCGCCGCTTCGATTGACGAGCGTCGCCCAGCCATCGAGCTCCAGGCTGCGGCCATCGGGTGCGAGGCTCGCCACATAGTCGGCCTTCCAGCTCATGGCGCCAGTGAGATAGGTCAACTCGACGGTCTGCTTGCCGCCAGCCGTTGCGTCGAGCAACACCGAGAGGGTCGGTCGGTCATGAAGTCCGGGCGGGATGCCGTCGAAGGCGATGCGCCCGGCGGCTGCGGACTCGATGCGGTCGGCAAAGCGCAAAACCGGGCCCTCCGCCACCGAGAGCAACGTCGCGCGTTCGCGCCGATCCTCGCCCGTGGACGGATTGGGCCGGAGCACGGTGACCTCGCGGCCCACGTTTTTTTCCAGGAGCTTTTGCGTCGTGAGCAGCTCATAGTCAAACTGCTGCTCGATCACGCGAAAGCCACCCGCGCCCGCGGCGTGCACCATTGCGCTCTCCGGGCGCAGATGAACCGCAACGTCGCGCAGCGCAAGACGCGTTCGTCCCGCTGCCAGCTCGATGCGGCGCTGCTCGCGCACCAAGGCCAAGTCATCTGCGTAGACGGTGAGCATGAGCGCCTGGCGCTCAAGCTGGCTCGACTCGACGTCCTTGACCGGTTCGGCGCCCTGCACGACGCCCGCAACAACGATGAGCCCAAGAGCTGTCTTACGTGCCCGCATACTGCAACCCCCCCGCCCGCATGATTGCCCAGAGGATACCGTGGCTCACGTGGGCGGGGTGGCCAACGCCGTGGCGCGTGGCTCTTGGGCCGCGGGCACGTACAATCCGCCACGGCCGTGGAGGAATGCCAAACCCGGGGCTGCGATGCCGCGGCCCCACGACGGATGCTCGATGACACCTGCTCGTGAAGCTCTGCAACGGTTGCGCGATGGGAACCGTCGATTTGTGGCCGACTTGCGCAGCCATCAGACCCTGGAGAGCGCGGCTCGCCGCAGCGCCTTGATCGCCGGACAGGAGCCTTTCGCCGCCATTTTGGGCTGCTCCGATTCCCGTGTCCCGGTCGAGATCGTCTTCGACCAAGGACTGGGCGACTTGTTTGTCATCCGCGTGGCCGGCAACATCGTTGCGCCCTCGCAAATCGGCAGCGTCGAATTTGCGGCCGAGCAGTTCGGCACGCGCCTCGTGGTCGTGCTCGGGCACACGCAGTGTGGCGCCATCGAGGCAACTTTGGAGCAGCTGCAGCACCCTGCGCTAAGGCCCTCGCGCAACGTGCAGTCAATCGTCGATCGCGTGCGTCCTGCGCTGGAGGGCTTGCTCGCTACCGAACTGCGTGATGACCCCGTGGCTCTTGCCCGCGCGGCGGTTCGCGCCAACATCCGCGCCGCAGCCAGCCATCTGCGGCACGGATCGCAGTTAATCGAGGAGCTGTGCTGCAACCAGGGTCTGCTGATCGTCGGCGCCGAGTATTCGCTGGAGAGCGGCGTCGTCGAGTTCTTCGACGGCGTGCCCTAGGGGCGCGCGCGCGCGCGCACGCGCGCTCCGCGGCCCCGGCGGCGGAGGCGCGCCCCGCACGACCGGTGACTATAGATAGAAGCGCGCTGCGCGCAGTGCACGCGTTATACTGTATGAATTCACAGTGACCGCGCGGATCGCCGAGGGCATGGAACCGGCCTTGGATCGCGCCAAAGCGTTTCGATGCATACCCGTGTGCTCTCCCCAGGCCTTGCTGTCGGTGGCATCGCACCCGCCCAGCCTCAGGCCGCGGCCGCCGCTTCGAGCGCGCCCCCGTATTTGCAAGGCCTCAATGAGGCGCAGCGCGATGCGGTGCTCTACGGCGCGCAAGAAGGCGGCGGACTGGCTGCCGGCCCCCTGCTTGTTATCGCCGGTGCCGGATCGGGCAAGACAAATACCTTGGCGCACCGCGTCGCGCATCTTGTTGCCTGTGGCGCGGACCCGGGCCGCATCTTGCTTTTGACTTTCACGACACGCGCCGCCGAGGAGATGACGCGCAGAGTGGCGCGCATTCTTGCGCAGCTCACCCATGCTAATAGCCGCGCGCGGCCCGCATCGATCCCCTGGGCGGGGACCTTTCACAGCGTCGGCGCGCGGCTGCTGCGCGAGTACGCGCCGCGGGTGGGCCTTGCCCCGGCCTTCACGATCCACGATCGGGAAGATTCCGCCGACTTGATGAATCTCGTGCGCCACGAGGCGGGCGGCTCGGCCAAAGACAAGCGCTTTCCACTCAAGGGTACCTGTCTTGCGATCTACTCCGCAGTCGTCAACACGGCCAGCACGCTGCACGAGACGCTGCACTCGACCTACCCCTGGTGCGCCGAGTGGGAAGAGCAATTGCGGCGCCTGTTTCTCGCCTACGTGCAAGCCAAGCAGGCGCAGGCGGTGCTCGACTACGACGATCTGCTGCTGTACTGGGCGCGCATGGTCGAGCAGCCGCAGTTGGGCCGGGAGATCGGCAGCCGCTTTAGCCACGTGCTCGTCGACGAGTACCAGGACACGAACCGCCTGCAGGCCACGATTCTGCTGGCGATGAAGCCCGACGGGCGTGGCGTCACCGTGGTGGGTGATGACGCGCAATCCATATACGCCTTCCGCGGCGCCACGGTTCGCAACATTCTGGATTTTCCGCGGCACTTCGAGCCGCCCGCCCGCCAGGTGACGCTCGACCGCAACTACCGCTCCACCGCCCCGATCCTGGCGGCGGCCAACGCGGTCATTGCGGCTGCCAAGGAACGCTACACGAAGGATCTATGGACGGCGCGCAGCACCGGGCGCAAGCCACGCATGGTTTTCGTGCGCGACGACGCGGATCAGGCCCAGTACGTGGTCGAGGCGCTGCTTGCGCGGCGCGAACGCGCCATAAAGCTCCGATCGCAAGCGGTTTTGTTTCGCGCCGCGCACCACAGCGCGCGTCTGGAGCTCGAACTCACGCGCCGCAACGTCCCGTTTGTCAAGTTCGGTGGGCTGAAATTTCTCGAGGCCGCCCACGTCAAAGACGTGCTGGCGCTCATGCGCTGGGCGCAAAATCCGCGTGACCGCGTCTCCGGATTTCGCGTGCTGCAACTCCTCGAGGGGGTCGGACCGAAGATTGCCGCGCGCATCCTCGAGCAGATTGCGCATTGCGCTCCGGGCTGCGAGCGTGTGCCCGAAGCCCCGATGCCGGCGCTCGCCGAAGGTGCTTGGCGCGATTTTCACGCGCTCATTGCGGCGCTGGCGCGCCCCGATGCCGCCTGGCCCGCCGCCTTCGAGCATGGCTGCCGCTGGTACGAATTGCAGATGCCTCGGCTATTCGAGGACGCACATATCCGCGTCGCCGATATTCAGCAGCTCGCGCGCATCGCGTCGACATACCCGAGTCCGGAGCGGTTTCTCACCGAGTTGACGCTCGAGCCCCCGCAGGCCACGAGCGACGAGGCGGGCGTGCCATTGCTCGACGAAGATTATGTGATTTTGTCCACGATCCACTCGGCCAAGGGCCGCGAATGGACCGCCGTTGCGCTGCTCAATGCGGTTGACGGTTGCATACCGTCGGACCTCTCCACCGGCAGCAGCGAACAAATCGAAGAGGAACGGCGCCTGCTCTACGTTGCGATGACGCGAGCGCGCGAGGATCTCGAAATTCTGATTCCGCAGCGCTTTCACGTCGGAGGCCAATCGACACTCGGGGACCGGCACGTCTACGCGATGCGCTCGCGCTTCTTCACCGCGGTAGCCCTGGAGCACTTCGAGCAAGTGTCCTGGCCCGCGCCCGCAGCCCCGGCGCAGTCCGGGGCGAGCCACGAATCCTCCCCAATCGATCTGGGCGCGCAAATGCGCGCGATGTGGCGCTAGCGCCGCTTGGGGGGGCGTACCGAGTCGAACGGGTCTGCGCGCGCACGCCCGCCGCATGCATTTTTGTTCCTGTTCGTCGAAAAGACCACGGCCGCATAAGCGTCTTGACCTTAAGCAGAACGATTCGTGTTCGTTCTTGCAAAGCAACGAGGCCTTGGGGAAAATTCGTTTTCCACACTTAACCCTATGAATTTTTAACGCT